>Ga0207862_1000165_pt1 | contig 18849 bp, 21 predicted proteins | sample LuqExpMetageno81_FD_187838 | JGI IMG/M metagenome (GOLD analysis project Ga0207862, IMG submission 187838) | Tropical forest soil microbial communities from Luquillo Experimental Forest, Puerto Rico - Sample 81 (SPAdes) | ecosystem: Environmental > Terrestrial > Soil > Tropical forest ... | reverse complement strand
CCACCCCCACGCCGCGCCGGCCTTCGAACAACACCCGGGTGGCCTGGGAATTGGCGCTGAGGGTGAGGTTCGGCCGTTTCAGGGCAGGCCACAGGTAGGCCTCCCGGGCGCTGCAGCGTTTGCCATCGCGGATGTTGACGTGATGCCACCCGACACCCTCCATGTGGGGGCCGTTGAAGTCTTCGGTATAGGGGTGGCCTAGTTCCTGGCAGGCTTTAATGAAGGCCTCAGATGTTGGGTTCGGATTATGTCGCCCCGCATTCAGGAGAGGCATGGGGCCACCCCGGCCTACCCAGGGGCCCGTGATGTCCTCCTGATCCTCCAGCTTCTGGAAATAGGGCAGCACACTCTGATAGTCCCAGCCGGCACAACCCTGTGCGGCCCAACCGTCAAAGTCCGAGGGATGTCCGCGAATGTGCATTAACAAATAAAGGTTGCTGCTTCCTCCCGGTAGTTTGCCGCGAGGCTCGAATGTTACCCGTCCTGATAGCCCCGGCTGGGAAACACTGCGATAGCCCCAGTCCACCGCCGAGCCAAGCAAGGTGGGCCATTGTGCCGGGATTTCAATATGATTTTCGATTTCAGGTGGAATCTGGGAGGGCCCCGCCTCAAGCAGCAGCACTTTTACTTTGGGGTTCTCGCTGAGCCGGTTGGCCAGTACGCAACCGGCGGACCCGACACCCACGATAATGAAGTCATAGGTGCTCATCTTGCACCCCCTCAAGCAGGCGGGGCCTTGGGATTGGTGGGATCTGTGAAGGGGGCGAAGGCCGTTTCGTCGTGAATGGTCCGCATGTATTTGATCTTGCCACCCTCCAGGCGAAAATAATTCGCCCCCACCACCTCTCGGTCCGGTTTATTTTTATAGGCAATGGGCGTGCCGGCCCGGTTGGCCGCCTGGCACCGCCAGATGACCGCCGCCTGATCTCCCTCCACTACGATATGCAAGGGAATCATTTGAAACTTACTGTAGCCATAGCTGATGGCACCAATGGCTCCCCTGAGCACCGCGATGCCTTCAAAGTGGCCGGCCAACTGCTCATCGCCTGAAACGTCAACCGTGAACAACGTCAGCCAGTCGTTCCAGGCACCGCGGTTAACGCAGTCATAATATTTCTCGATCACATCTTTCGTGGCCATGGTCTTTCTCCTTTAAGAAGCCATCAGCTATCAGCCATCGGCTTTATTCGTAATCTGAATTGGGCGATGTTATCGAAAGGTATCGGTAGCCGCAGGCGTTAGCCGGTGCTCGTGTCAACCCACAAGAAGGGCTTTTAACTTAGCCTGCGGCTTTGCTGAAAGCTGAAAGCTTCCCTCAGGCCCCGGGTCCTCTCGGCCGGCGCCGGGGGATGTTGTAAACCTTGGAAAAGACATCCGCGGCATCTTCGAAGATGGGCACCAGGTCGTTAATCAGGAAGTCGGGGTCCGGCAAAGGATGACCGGCAAGACCCCATTGCTTCTGCTTGACCTCTTCAATCACCACGTAGATGTAAGGCCGTGCTGCTTCCAGGGTGGCCCGGCAGAAGGCATCGGTCAGTTCTTTGACCAAAGCCAGCTTCTGTTCTTCTGGGAAGAAATTCTCAATGATCTTGACGTTGATGATGGGCATAATGCAAACCTCCCGTGGCGGTTTCTGAATTAGCTCTGCATTTTCTTTAAGTTAACAGTCATTATGGTAAAATCGGGCTTCATGCCTGGTTGCGGATGGTCAGCCTTAAGGCCGGGTGCGATTATCAAGACCAAAACGCATCGTATTGCGCGGTGCCGTCGCCGAAAATGGCCCCCCGGCCCTCGATGACCTTGCCGTCCCGCCAGCGCAGGTAATGGATCACATCGATGTCCAGCTTCCGGTTGACATCGCCGGCCCGGTTCCCCACATTGTGAGTCACATCAGCGGAGCCGTCGTCGCTGGTCATGATGGCCGTCCGTTCCATGTTGAAGCTGTTGCCGGAAAGCCGCCCCACTTCTGCCATGAAACCCAGGAACCCGTCCAGACCGCGCTTTAAGCCGGAAAGGGGATTGTGGCCGGGCACCAGCCAGATCATGTCATCCGCCCAGTACTGCCGAATTTTTTCTCTATCGCCGGACGCCAGGGCGTCATAAGCCTGTTGCACCAGTTCCGGGGTGACCTTTGCCATATGTCCTCCTCAATCCGCCAGGCGGCCAGGTATCGGCTTCAGCCGGTACACCGCGCTGAAGAAGTTGTCCACCGAATATTGATCGCTGATGTAGACTTGCACCCTGGCGATCCGGCCGTTCTCGATATGATAGTGGGTGCAGTTATAGGCGTTGAGCGTGACCTGTGATTCATTGCCGGAAGCATCCCGCACGGTGGTGGTCCCATGCCCGCGATGGACTTCCACCACCGTGTCTTCCCCCCAGGCGTCAACGCGGGTGTTCGGGTCCGCGGCCGGGTCCAGGGTGACCTGGACATGCCCCTTCACCAGCTGGGAGAAAAAGGCCAAAACTTCTTCAGCCCCGTGCTTGGTGCCGGCCAGCGGGTGGCGGCCAGGCAGGTTCCAGACCAAATCGGGCGCAAAAATCTCCCGGCGGATGGTGTCCATATCGTTTTTGTTGAAACATTCGTACATTCTTTGGACCAGGGCCAGATTGGGGTGTACCGCGTCTGCCATATTCATCTCCTCTCTCACGTGATACGTTTAGTATGGAGGGCTGATTTGATAGTTGTTAAATCTTCAGCCTTTGCCAATTACAACCGGTAATGTTTTGGAACCATTACTGGGGAAATCCCTCTCTTACCCAGCCGCCGACAGGGGCTTAGAGCCCGGCATGGGTCTCAGTTCATTGACGACATACCGCAGGATCACCGGGCGGCCCGAGGTGGGTGATCGGATCATTTCCCACTGTTGATAAGCATCAAAGCCGATCCATTCACTGCGCGGCGCCGGCGGATGCCAACGCCTGGCCTGCCAGTTGACCACCACGTCCACCAGAGCCCTGTTTCCCTGCCAGGAGATGTCGACCCTGGTGACCGTATGCACTTCATCGAAGAAAAGCCGAATCACGCCTTCGTACCAGCGCCGGAACTCTTCGACGCCACTCAGTGGCCCTTCCGGAAACTGCATTTCCAGACCTTGTTCGGCCACCAGGGGCAAGAACTCCCCGGACGGAGCATGGACATCAAGTTTGCGGTACCAGGCCGCCACAAAGGCCTCGATTTCCTCTCGAGAGAGGAGTTTTCCCGTAACCGGTGATGGTTCGCTACTTACCATATTGCCTCTTATTACCTGGGTACGTTGCCGTCCACCACCAGGTCGATGAGGAACGGCCCCTCATGATTCAGCATTGTCTGAATCGCCGGGGCGATCTCGGAAGGTTGCGTGACCCGGATGCCAGAAACCCCCATGGCCCTGGCCAGGCCGACAAAATCCAGATCCGGCCCTTGCAGGTCGAAAAATCTTGGAAAAGACGAGGGGAAATCCTGGGGTTTGAGGCCTTGCTGCTGCCAGTAGTCCAACAGGTTGAACTTGAGCAAGCGATAGCTGTGGTTGTTGCAGATGACAAACTTGGCGCCGATATTATAATGGGCGGCCGTCCACAGCGCCTGGATGGTATACATCGACCCGCCGTCGCCGGTTAAGCCGATGACCGGGCGCTCAGGATGGGCAAGTTTGATACCGATGGCGCCGGGAATGCCGACCCCCAGCGAACCGCCGCGGGTCTGGAAAAACTGGCCGGGCACCTCAGGCGGCAGCCAGCGGCATAACTCATCGGAATGGGTGAGCACCTCATCGAAAATGATGGCATTCGGCGGCAGCTGCCGGGCGAGCTCCTCGGCAAAGGCCGACATGTGCAAGGGTACGGCGTCCCGGGCTTGCTCGTCCCGGGCCCTGGCCTCGGCCCGGGCCTTGCGGTTGGCCTCGCCCAGGGCTTTGCCCCGGGCGGCCGCGGCTTCCCGCTGCGGGGGTTGGAAAAGGTCAGTCACCGCATCGGCCAGCGACTTCAAAGTCAATTTGGGATCGCTTAGGAAACCCATGGTGATGGGGTGATTTTTGGCGATCTCAAAGGCATCGAGATCGATGTGGATCAGCCGGGCATCGGGCTTGAATGGACTGGTCAGCGACGGGAACACTTCCGGGAAAACATAGGTGCCGCAGATCACAATCACGTCAGCCTCACCCACCACCCGGGCGCTGTCATGTCCGAACATATGGCCGGTAAGACCGCCATACAGGGGATGGGATTCGGAAAGATTGACTTCCGAAGAATCCACCCCAAAGACCCCGGCCCCCAGGACCTCGGCTAACTGGGCCAATTCAGCCTGGGCGCCCGAACGTGCGATACCGTCGCCTATCAGGATGAGGGGATTTTGCGCCTGGCAGAGAATTTCGGCGGCCCTGGCGATGGCCGCCGGCTCCGGGACTACCCGTGAAGAGGGAAACACGGTGGGCAACACCGGTTCATCATTGGGTGCATCCAGAATGTCCTGGGGCAGACCCAGGAAAACCGGCCCTGTCGGCGGAGTTGCCGCCATTTTGATGGCCCGGCGCAATAACCGCAGTAAACTGCCGGGATGGACGACCCGGGCCGCGAACTTGGTGACCGGCCGCGCCATGTCCACCAGGTTTGCCGACATCTGGGCGTTCATAGCGTCGTAACTGATCCCGGCTTCACCGGCAATGACCACCAGGGGTGCGTGCCCGCGGTAGGCCTGGTAGAGCATGCCGATGCCGTTACCCAGGCCCACGCCGACATGAAGCTGCACCAGCGTCGGTTTTTGGGTCGCCCGGCAGTAACCGTCGGCCGCGGCCAGTGCGATGGTTTCTTGCAGCCCCAGGATATACTCGATGTCCGGAAAGCGCGACAACGTATCCAGCAGACCCTCCTCACTACTTCCCGGGTTGCCGAATATGTAACGAATGCCATCGGCCCGCAGTTGTTCCAGAACCTTTTCATGGCCGGTTTTTGCGGCCATAACTCCTCCTGGCCATCACTTTAAGATGGCATCGCCCCTGGCCATTGCCATTTAGTTGCCAAGCTCACCAGCCGAAACGCTTCAGACCCCGCTCCAGCACCTCCACCACCTTCTGGCCGGTGAGATACGAGTCCGGGGTGGACCGGCCGGTAATGAAGGGAAAATCAACAATCACCGAGGTTTCCCGGCCTACATTGCCATGGTAGCCCCCCTGCGGTCCGGTGGCGTCCCGCAGAATGTATTCCAAGGGATAGGGCGGCGGTCCCATGTTGAAATCCAGAAACTTGTCGCGTTCCTGCATGAAGCCGGTCCCGTCCAGGTAGTCGTACTCTTTGCAGTGGCCGGTGACGTGCTTTCCCCAGATGAGGCTTTTGCGGTCATCAAGATTGCGGGCAAAAGCGAGACACGTCACCGCGTAGCACTCTGCCGCCACCGGCTTGTCATATCTTAAAAACCCGAAAATCAGGTCGTGAACCCGATGATTGTTGGCCAGATCCACGATGGGGCCGCTGCCGCCCACAATCACCAGGGCGTCGTACTGCTGCACCTGCTCCTGGGCACTGGCCACGTCCCGGTAGTAAGCTTCCCATTTTCGCAGGACTTCCGGGGCGCTCCAGTAGGGGCGCATGGGAAACCAGGCAGACAGGTTGATTGGCTTATCCAGGCGCGGGTTCTTTGGGTCATCGATGGCTTTCACCTTCTCGGCCATTTCCGGACTGGTAACGGGCCGTCCCAGAGGCGGGTCCACATAACTGGCATCTTTGCTGACGCTTATGGCCACGGGCCGCTTTCCGGTGGGCGTCACGAAGACCGTCTCGTAACCGGCCTTGTCGAAGGTTTCCATGGGACCGATCAGTTCTTCGCCCCAAAATCCCCATTCCGATAGTACCATCAAGATCTTCCGGCTCATTCGCATTACCCCCGTGGTTTAGTGCTTGGCTCTTTTTGGATAAACACCAGAATTAAAGGCAGCACCTCAGAGCGGGAGTGCCATGGTTCTCCCCTTGCTTAAGCGTGTGGCCTTCTCAGGTGACTGCAAACCCGTTATTTGATTTGATCAACAATGGCTTCAATGAACGGCAAGACCTCATGCTTGCTAAATCCAGTGACCAGATCGCCGTCCGTAACGACCTTGGCAACCCCGGTCTTGCCATCCGCACCTTTCTCGAAGAGGATTTCCGCCTTGCAATTAAGCACATCCGCCATGACCACGGTGTGGCAGGTGACTTTGCGGCCTTCCAACAGCTCCGGGTGTGGGGTCAGAATCCAGAGGCCGTGACAGAGCGCACCCTTGATAATCTTCGGGTCTCGCATAGCTTCTGCGAAGAACCGGACGATGGGTGGCGATTGGACATAGGCTCTCGGATTCACGGGCTCCTGGCCCTGGGGCACATCCTCCCACCGCAGCCGCACACTGGTGTAATTGGCCGCCATAATAACTGCGGCATAATCTGAGGGTTTGACGGCGGCAACATCCCGATTCACCACCAACTGGTGAGGAGATTCCCAGGGGGCATCGTCCAGGGGATCGACATCGCTATAAAAGGTTTGTTGCGGCGGCTTCCAGTCGCCATACCAGATATGGGAGATGAACTCGACCTCGGCGCCGAGAATCGTGAAGCCTTGGCGATAGGCCTCGATCTCTTCCGGGATAAACTTGTGTTCCACCAGTACAGCGATCTTTTTCCCCAAGAGTGGTTTGTTCATCACCTTTCCCTCATGCATTTTTGGGCGGGGCAGAGCTGAACTTTCTTTTCACCAGCACCGCGATTTTTTTGCCCTCCAGCAGCTTGTCGTTCATGATGTTTCCCTCCGGATGGGACGGAATTCCACCACCACCTGCGACCCCAGCTCCTCATGAGTCAATTCGATCTTGAAGTTGTCCGGAGAAAAGCTGGCCCGGGGGACGCCGTTCACTTTGATGCCGGCGATTTTCAAGGTCCCGGGCGCGTAAAAATCGGGTAGCACATTGAGGCTGGTATCCCCCCCGCGCTTATCCGGATAGAAAAACAAACAGAAGTTGCTGTCATCACTAGTTTGGGGGGCCTGCACATAGGAGCGGATGTAAATGTGGGCCAGGTAGTTTAACTCAAAGCTGTGGTAGCCGCCCACGGCATGACTTCCTTTGAGGCCATAGACGCCCCTGATGACAGGCGGGCCTTCGGCGGTCACCCGGAAAAAGATCCCCCGGTTATCATGATCCAGAAAAAAGATATTCCAGAAGGCCTCCATCTCCCGGGCCAGCGCCAGGTATCGGCCGTCGCCGGTGGCGCCGTGGAGGATCAGGTAGGCCAGGATGCCCTGCTCCTGCTGCCAAAAGTCTTTGGTATTCCCCCAGACAAACTCAATGGGCAGGCCGGCTTGCGGCTGACGTTCCACCGAGTCGAAGCAGCCGCCGCGTACCTGGTCGAGCCCATGGGTCACCATGGCATCCCCCAGCCTCTTGGCCAGGTTCAGGAACTCGGTAGCCAGATTTCCGTGGTCCTGGGCCACACTTTTCTCACCAAGCTCGCCTGCTTCATCAGCCAGGTATCGGTAGTAGTTGGCCACGCGGGTCAGGTTCCAGGCAATCTTCAGGTTATGCCCCACCACGGCGCGGTTTTGCTGCCATTTCCACTGATGGTCCGGGGTCCAGTCCGCATGGAAACGCTCGTTGACGTAGGGCGAATCCGGGTCGGGAAACTTCGTCAGGATCAGTCTGGCAGTAGTGTCCAGGATCTTGCGACAGATGCGCAGAAGTGGTTCCATCTGATGGGGAGGCGGGTCCAGGGCCAGAAGAAGATTGACCAGATAAGCAGGAATATGGTCGCCGATGGAGTTCCAGTTTTTTCGCAATTTATTGTCACCCAGGGCCTCGGTATCCGCCCTGAAGGTGGCATAGTCGATATGGGAGAAGTACCCCCCGGTTCCACTCTGGGGGTAGTTTTCCGGCGAATCCAGGTAATAGGCCTGAAAACTGTTTATGGTACGCCGAATGTCTTCCAGTACTTCCCAATCCTGGGAAATCCGATAGTACTGGGCCAAGCCGGCCAGGGCGTAGATCTGCTCATAGAGGGGAATGGTGTCGCGGTCATCGGGATTCTCCGAGGCCATTAGAATTTTGGCCCCAAAGTCTGATTTGCGCTTGCCGAAGGCCCAGATGGCGCGTTCGCCGTCATGACTCAAGGTTCGGAAAGTCCCCCGCTGATACTCGATGCCGGCCTTGGCAGCCAGCCGAAACCGGTCCTGGCCGGTGAGCAGGTAGGCCGATGACAGCCCGTAAATGAGCCGGGAAAGGGTGGCACACTCTTGGATATCGTTGTCACCCACGGGCAGGCCGCGGATATTCAGGTTGGTCTGATACAGCGCCGCAAAATCATCCAGAATATAGGTGCGCCGGTCTCCGAAAAGATCATCCAGCCATTCTTCCCCCAGGCGGGTGATCTGGTTGAGCCACCAGTGGGTATCCTCAAAGAGATACTCCCCCGGTCGCGAATGCATCAAGGTGAGGTAGCGGGCCTCGATCCGTTTCAAGTCCTCATGCTCCGTATAGATTCCCTGAACAACCACCAGAGCATCGGGACTAAGATATTTGCGCACCAGTTCAGGAGCCCCCCCGGCCGGATTGAAATGCTCGGGATCAGGCACCCGGTCCCGGTTCAACTCGTCTAAGTTCGTAAGAACTCCGGGCACGGTCGTGGGGGAAACGTGAATCTGAAAAATGTCCCCGCTGCGGCAGCGCATGGTGAAAGACGAGTTGGCGCTGTCAATGTTTGTCACCGTGCCCATCAAGGTCGTGCTCTGGGTAAGATATTTCATTGATCGCTCCGTATCATGAATCTGGCTGCAGACATGATTGTAACCAATCTAACCCTTCTTTTTTCTCACTGGGTCCTTCGCCTTATGACTATCTTTACTGGTATAGTGTTGCAGCTGAGGTTAGTTCTATCTTGATGGTCTTCGTTTTACAGGCAGGAGATTGTTACTTCATTGATGGTGGAAAATCCTAATTCTTATATTACTGTGTTCCGGGTGCGACGCCACGTGACGGCGCCAGGCCTCCTCATCGGTTTCAGCACGCTGGACCAAAATAACGGCTATGGGACAACCCAAATAATGATGTTGGGGTTCCATAGTCACCATGGCCTCCCTCCCAGTCACATCTGAACCTTTAGGTTCCCCAAGAGTGTTATTCTTGATAACTTGATTGTTCATGGTTTGACCCTGTTCATCAAGATGCAACCCTAAACCCCAACCTGTTTTCCAGTAGTAGCTACTTCAGCGGCTGACAGAAGGCCCTGTTAAAGTCGCCAGAACAAATGATACTCTGAAAATCGAGGTCATAGAATTTTCAGGGTTGAGATGAAATCAGATTTTGTAGGTTTTCGGGCATTCCCTTGCCCCAGGCGCAATTCTGCCGATGGTCCAATAACTTAGAAGGTTAGATGAAAAAGTGAATAAGTGAATCTGAGCCTCTGTAACCCATCTCAGGACAGACAGGTCACCTGCTCGTGGAAACGTGACTGATAAAATTTTTGCAGACTTGAAGGGTAAAGTATATTGAACGAAGAAACCATTTCCGTATGGCTGAAATGACCATTTTTCGCGAATCGCCTAAAAAATTTGGCTTCAGGAAGGCTCAAACTGCCTTTATAGGTGGCCGAACTTGGTCTGGTCTACAATTCCCGTGTCCACAGGAATTGTAGACCAGACCAGACACAGGTTGGCGAAGCTGAAAACTTACACTTGTAGTTGGAAGAGGAATGGATGATGAGAGGATCACTCCTCTATATAAGGTCAAGTTTCACCGGTGCCGGGTATCCTTTCGGAATCCAGGCCGATCTCTTGTTTGCGGTTTTCCCTGCTCGGTTGAAGGGACTAATTCGGAGGTATGAGGATCGATGCGATCTATCACGCCAAACTTTATGGTTATTATCGGGGGTCTTAAAAGTGCGGATATGATTTGGACATTGTTATTGCAGCTTTCAGTAGTCATCCCGCTGAGATTGGAAGTAGGGGAGTCTTGCGCAGCGGGGTCACCGAGAACCTTTACGACTCACAACGTACCGGGGGCAGAATCCCCAAAGCGGACCCGAGGGCTTCGACCCTTGACATCTGGCGGCCATCCCGGAGACCTTGGCCTGTCTCCCAGGAACTGGCGAATGGTCTCTATTACTTCGCCGGGCCTGTCTTCCTGGGGACTATGACCACAACGGTCGATGATTACCATTTGAGAATTTCCTATGGCCTGATGAAGGCGCACTCCGTTCTCTAGCGGAATAATTTTATCCTCCCGGCCCCAGACAATCAGGGTGGGAACATTTACCCGGGAATACGTGGCAAGAAGCTCACTAATATTTTCCGGGATAATTTGCTTGGCTGTTTGCCGCATGGCATACTTGGCACCTGGTAAAGATAGGGGTGTGGCATAGGCTTCTATGTCTTCCGGGGTAATCTTACTGTCATCAAAATAGACCATTTTCATCATGTTTCTGACTTTGATCTTATCCGGAATTAAATAAAGCCCCAAGACCCCTAACAACGGCATTCTTAACATTCTTATAACACGGGGCAACTTCTGGGGATAAGCCACGGTGTCAATAAGGATCAGCTTAGATAATCTGCCAGGTTCTTGTTTGGCTAATTTCTGAGTCACTAATAAGGCTACCTCACCGCCAAAGGAATGTCCAACCAAAATTAAATCATGCAAATCATTTTGGAGAATAAATTTATAGATCAGCTCCGCCTGATCGAACATGGAATATTTGCCATCATAAGGTTTGGGTGATTTTCCAAAGCCTTTTAGATCAATTAATATAAGCCGATGATCAGTTGCCAATGGTTCGACCAGGTACCGCCACATATAGAGGTTGCCCCCGAGGCCGTGGAGAAGGATGATGGGGGCTCCTTTGCCATAGGTTTCATGATAGAGTTCCAGATATTTTTCACCAACGGCGCCATCCATATATTCCTTATATGTGGTATTTTGTTTATCAATGGAAACGCATGAAAAGAGAAAGCTTAATCCAAGGCAAATGATAAGGTTTACTTTGCCCCTCATCATCATCATGAACTCATCGCTTGGTGAGAATGGCTTCGCTGGCTACCCGAAGTCAGCAGTCATGGAAGTCCGCCCCAGCTGAATCTCGCAATTTCAGTGCCTTAAAATAAAATTCTTGGGAACCCTTTTGAGTCATTTGGCTATTACAACGACTTCAAAGCACTGCTGATCGGTGCCGCCAGAATAGGCCCCAAAATGGAAACGACCTGAAGTAGTTGATTACTAAAGGTGAAGGAAAACCCATGTTCATTAAGCCACTGCTCTGCTTCCTTTGTCCCCATGGCCATCTTGCCCATCTTGCCTTTGGTGATCAGTTCTCGGGCCCGGTTTTGCAGGTAGATTGAAGAAGGCACATATGCCAAAGTCAAGACCAAGGTGAAAGCGACTCCCCAGTAGGCAGAAATGGACCAGGCTACCCCGGCGGCCTCGGACCTCAGCTGCGGATCACTCACCAGGTTAGCGGCCCAATTGAGCCACATGCTCATGTGCAATACTCCGAAGACGAGAAATGCCGATGCCAGGTTAATGATGTCTTTCAGTTTACGCATCCGTAAGATAAGCAGCATGGGGTCGACATTACCCTTCACCTCGGGCAAGTGAAGCGTCCCGCAAATTGCCAAAAGCAACAAGATGGGGGTAATCGCCGCTATGATATTGATGGCTGTTACAATTGCGTAGACGTGCAATAGAAAGACGTCACTGAACATCTGCGACCGTATCAGCATCTTATAGGTGAATCCAAATACGAATTCGTACAAGGCGTTTTCTATTCTAGCACTGTAAACCAAGTAACCAAGATTTCCCGTACAGAGCAGTACGCTAATAATAATGGTCCAGGCAAGGTTAACACCGGTCGCATATAACCTTATTGCCATAATGCTAAAGATAATTGCTATGACTGGTATGACAATGTTCAAGAGAGCTGAGGCAAGCCACACGTACCTGGCCTTTAATTCGATCAACAAATGTTGGAGATCAGGGGAAGCTCCAGACTTCACAACTACCATAAGCTTATTGAGAATTGGAATGGCAGGGTTAACGCTTAGCTCAAATAATAGGTTGGAGAATAAATAGACCAGTAAAGGGGGAAAAATGAATAGCAGTTCTGAGTATGGTTTAAATTTCCGAAGGCTTGACATACTAAAATAGATAGTTTCTAGCGCCTTGAAGAAACGTCTCCTTGGGCCATTGGAGTCCCAGCATTAAGCTGAATGCATCTTGAGAGGGGCCGGAAAGCCAATTGGCCTCCTTGTCATGGCCTGGCGGGTCCTTCTGAAGGTAGATATCCAGCCACCCGCCCAGGTTGTGGGTGAACTTGCTCCTTGAGTTGAGATGATAGCGGTTCAACGGATTAGCTACAAGCAAGAATCAGAGTTGTACGTTGTCAGCGACCAGAACCCCGTGACCGGAGGAATTTTCCCCTGGGGAAAGGCAGCACATATCGTTAGCCCCGTCCAAGGGCCTAGCGTTCTCATCCCACGGCGCCATGGGAAACACCATATCCTGGGGGCGGTTGGCTCCTAAGTCCATTGCGGTAATATATGCCGGCCGGAGATATTCGAGTCCATAAGCACCGGTCTTCAGAGTGAAGGACCAACCGTTCGCCCTGATCCCGGACTTCTTCTCATGCCCATGATCTTCCCCTAGGCGGCTGGGAGGACGCGGACCAAGCCTTGGGCCAACACAGGCGGGGCAAGCTTGCTAAATAACACGGGTAGTACTGGGTCATTCGTGAGATAACCAGGCAATCTATAGCTGTTTGCCCTGATATAATGTCGGTATTGTGGTAGGTTTTGTCATGATGGTCTTCTTTATACAAGCAGGCGTTTTTTGCCTCATTGACGGTGGAAAATCCGAATATTCACATTCCGGTGTTCCGGATGCGACTCCACGTGGCGATGCCAGGCTTCTTCATCAGTTTCCCCGCCTTGTACTAAAACAACGGCTACGCGGGAATTTAAATATGGATGTTTGAATTCCATGGTCACTCCTTCTGGTTAAGTCAGAACCTTTGGGTTCGGCACTGGGTTGTAGAGAAGAGCAATCTGCTAATATTATTGATTAAATAATGGCGGAGGGGGTGGGATTCGAACCCACGTGGGAGTTGTTAGCCCCCAAGTCGATTTCGAGTCGACCCCGTTACGGCCTCTTCGGTACCCCTCCGTTAAAGCAAACAGCAGTTAGTAAAGGTAGGGTGGACACCGCCCACCGAAAGCATCTACATTTTCGCGCGTCGCTCCCGAAAAAACTTCTGCATCAACTCCCGGCACTCGGATTCCCCGACGCCGCCGGTCACCTCCAGGCGGTGGTTGAGCCGCGGGTCCTCGGGAATCCGGTACAGGGAGACGCAGGCCCCGGCCTTCATGTCCGGGGCGCCGAAGACCAGGCGCTTGATCCGGGCGTAGATGAGGGCCCCGGTGCACATGAGGCACGGCTCCATAGTAACATAGAGGGTGAGGCCGGGCAACCGGTAGTTCCCCAGGATTTCAGCAGCCTGGCGCAAGGCCAGGATTTCGGCGTGGGCCGTGGGGTCGTTTAAGGAAATGGGGAAATTGTGGGCGTGAGCCAGGATTTTGCCCTCTTCCCCCACCAGCACCGCGCCCACCGGCACCTCCCCGGCGTCCAGGGATAACCGGGCCTGGTACAGGGCTTCCCCCATGAACTGTTCGTCAAGGCTCAGGCCCATGCCTTGGTTCCCCAAGAGTTGTAGACCGAAATTATGGAACCGGGTCAATCCGCCTTGGGCTCCGGCTTTCCGGACTGCCAGGGCCAGCGGCCGGTGATTTCCACTTCCAGAGAAAAGCTCAGGAAGGTGCGGATGAGGACCAAAAGACCCAGTACCGACAGGTCCTGCAGGGTGGGGCCGATGGCCACCGTTCCCACGATGTCCGCAGCCACCAGGAATTCCAGGCCCAGGAGAATGGCCCGGCCGAAATCGCTGCGGAACCGGGTAAAGGCGGCGTTCAGGCTGCCTTCTTTAAGGGACCGCCACAAAAAGAGCACGGTGGTGCCGAGGGCCCCTAGGACCACGATGGCCACCCCGGCGGTTTCCAGGCTCGTGGAGATAACCAGCCAGAGGGCATTCAGGGTTTCAGGTTGTTTCAAGGGGGCTTACCGGGATCATCCAGCCTGTGCTTGATTTCAGATGGTTCATAGGGCGACCGGTAGCTCACCTCCCGGCCATCCCTCAAAATTTTTAAGGCTTCCCGCTCATAATTCCTCAGGAGCTCGGTGGCCCGGCTTTCCTGGTCCAGAAGGGCCCGGCCGCGTTCCCGCAGGGATTCAGGAGGGTCCTGGTCGAGAAGCGCCAGCACGGCCAGGCGCTGTTCCTCGTGTTTGGCGGCCAACAGACGCAGGCGCAGGACCAAAAGTTGGGTAAGTACGGGGTCCTTTGCGAAGGGCAGCCATTTCAGGGCCCCGGGGAAGTCTTCCTCCTCCAGGGCCGCCAGGGCCAGGTGGCGGTAAAAGCCTGCCGGCAGGAGCCCCGTGTCGGCCAGGGTGGCTGCCGCCAGCCGACGCCCCAAGGCTACCAAAACACCGATGCCGAACATGATCTGGCTCGGGAGAGTTGGGATAATTGAGGGGAGGGCCGGGGAATTAAAAGCCTTGGGCCCTAAGCAGTAAGCTTACGGCTTATCGCCTACAGCTTAGAGCCCAACCCCCTTACGCCCTATGGGCCTGGATACCTTCGTCCACCAGATTCTGGAGGATTTCCCGGAGTTCCGGCAAATCTTCGGTCAGATCGCTGATGCGCTTTTTCACCTGGCGGTAGTCGCCGTCATCCCGGTCCCGGGTTTTGTCCAGGGTGTCTTGCAAGGCCACGGCTAGGCGCCGGTCCAGCCTGATGAGCCCGGCCGCGGCGCCGGTCAGTTCCAGCACCCCGTGGGTGAAGTGGTGGCCGGTGAGTTCATAGACGGTGATTTCGGTCACCAGGCCCGCCAGGGCGCCCACCATAGCGCCCGTAACGGAGAGATTTTTAGTGGCCATGACAGCCTCCTTCCTGACAGGCAGGATTGTTTTCAAAAAGTGCCTGAAAAGATCGATATTGGCAAAAGGTAATTTAATCCGGGCCCCGACGAAACGTCAAAATCTTTGGGTTAACCGCTGCCCTGACCTGTTTCCAGGGCCTTCCCCTGGGCCAGCTTTTCTGCCAGGCGCTCGGTTTCTTGTAGCATGCGGCTCACGTGCCGGTCCTTTTCGCCCAGACGGCGCTTCAGTTCCCGGTTTTCCCTGGCCAGCCGGCCCACTTCCGAGCTTCCCAGCCAGGACCTCACCCGGCCCACCAGCCAGACCAATCCTACCCCCAGACCGAGCCCGGCGGTCAGCCCCAGGGAAAAGTCTAAGAGGTGAATTTCCATATTATATTAGACACACCATAAAGTAAAACGTGAAGGCAATCAAACCTCCTCCTATTCTTTCAGCTGGCCTTCACCTGTTTTCTTACCACCCAATTTTACTAACATATTAGCAGCAGTTGGCCTGATCGTCAATGTGCCTGGCGCCGGTCAGTAAGGCCGCGACCGGCCTTGGCTTGGGAATCGGGAAAACCGGGGGGAAATCTTCGGGATGGCAGGCCCTGGCTCACTCGGTGCCGATGAAAAATGGCCGAAAATCGGACTCCGGCCGGGTTAACGCCTTTTTCAGGACCGCCAGCATCTTGTTCCGGTCTTCCGGCAGGCTACCAGAGACGTTCACATAGTTGGTATAATGATCGCTTTCCACCCAGACGGGCGCGGTGATACCCTCGAGGAGAGCCGCAGTCTCGGCCAGCACCTGGTGGGGTCTGAGCATGGCGAAACGCCTGGCCATCACTTCCTCCAAGAGAGGCGTATTGACCTTGGGGACGAAGGTGCGCAGGCGCAGCACCGTGGGAGGGGCCTCGTTCACCAGGGCCGCGGTTTCCCTGGCATGGCAGGCAGTCTTCTCCTGGCCGCCGATGCCCAACATGACGTAGGCATTGAGCTCCAGGCCCACCTCCCTCAACAGCCGGGACGCCTCGGCATGCACTTCCCGGGTAGCGCCTTTTTTAATGGCAGCCAGGATCTCGTTGTCGCCGCTCTCCCAGCCCACGTGAATCCGCCTGAGCCCGGCCTCGGCCAGGAGGCGCAGCTCCCTATCCCCCTTTTTCACGATAAATTGCGCGGACCCGTACACCGTGATCCGCGTGAGATTCGGAAACAGGGACCGGGCGTGACGACAAATCTCGGCCAGACCAGAGGTGGGCATGGCGATGGTGTTCCCGGCCGGAAAAAAGAGCGTGCGCACCCTGCTCCCTTCTAAACGGGCCGCCTCCTCCAGGTCTTCCTTGATCTCCTGAACCGGCCGCACCTTAAACCGGGTGTTTTTGTACACCAGACAAAAGGTGCAGCGGTTGTGGGGACAACCCACCGTGGCCTGGACCAAAAGACTCCTGGCCTCGCTGGGCGGCCGATAAATAGGACCTTCATAGCGCATGGGAGCAGGAATTAGTATTTTTGGTTCCTTCATTTTATAATCAGCCAATTCAAAGGGAAAGCCTGTGATGGCCGGAATTTCGGAGTTGATTTCTTGCCTGCAGGACGAAAAAGAGAGGTTCCCGTGACGAGCCCCATATCTACTGCTTGGCTTTGCCAACAAATCGTAGCCGAAGCCCATGACGCCATCATTTTCGCTGACACGGAAAACATGATCCGCTTGTGGAACCGGGGTGCGGCAGAGATTTTCGGTCATTCTGCCGAAAATGCGTTGGGAAAACCTTTGGACCTGATCATCCCCGAATCCCTGCGAGAACGCCACCGGCAGGGCTATCAGCGGGTTATGGCAACCGGCCAGACCAAATACGCGCGGGAACTCCTGGCCGTTCCGGGTGTGCGGCAAGACCAGATACGCATATCCCTGGAATTCACCATCATCCTTATCAAGGACGACAAGGGCGGGGTGCTGGGCGCAGCAACCATTATCAGGGATGTTACCGCCAGATGGAAGCTGGATCGAGAGCGGCAACGACACCTGGCCGATCTGGAAGCAAAGCTGGCTTCTCTGACACCTCCAGAAGTTTAAGAAACCTCTTTTAAATAGGTGGAGCGATGGTGACGAGGAGTCTCAGGTCGGTTTTGGCCCTGAGGCCGTGGGGTTCGGCGATGTCGCAGACCAAAACGTCACCCTTCCTGGCTGGCCAGGGTTCGGTCGCACCGAGAAACTCTCCCTCTCCATCGAGAATCACCATGCTCACCTGGCCTTCGATGTCGTGGCTGTGCACCGGCATCTCCTGCCCGGCCCTGAAGTTAAAGTTGAGGATCTTCAGATAGGGGGAGTCATGGACCAGGAGCCTTTTAAAGTTCTGCTCGCTGAATTCACCGGCCTCGTACAGGTTGATTTTGTGCATGGGGTCCTCCTTCCCAAATCTCTCCCTGAGTTTAGTTTCAGGCCTGATAAATGTGGCCGCCGGTTTGCCCGGCAAAGGCGTTGCGGGTATCCACGATGAGACGGGCCTGAGAGGCGATCCCGGCGTAGTCGTAGGCGCTGTGGTCGGTGACCAGGAGCACACAATCAGCCCTGGCGAGATTTTCCGGGCTCAGGTCCACGCTCTTGAGATTGAGGCCCGGGAAGTGCCGGCCGCCCTTAAGGTGGGGGATGTGAGGATCATTATAGCTCACCTCTGCCCCCTTGCTCTGCAGCAGGGAGATGATCTTCAGCCCGGGGGATTCCCGGGGGTCGTCCACATCTTTTTTGTAGGCCGCACCCAGCACCAGAATTTTGGAGCCCTTGAGAGGCTTGCCCTGATCGTTCAGGGCCTCGCCGGCCCGCTGCACCACAAAATACGGCATGGAGGCATTGACTTCCCCGGCCAGCTCGATGAAGCGGGTGGAAAGATCGTACTGGCGGGCTTTCCAGGTAAGGTAAAAAGGGTCGATGGGGATGCAGTGCCCGCCCAGCCCCGGTCCGGGGTAAAAAGCCTGGAACCCGAAGGGCTTGCTCCGGGAAGCCTCGATGACTTCGAAGACGTTCAACCCCATGCGCAGGCACAGCACCTTGAGTTCGTTGATCAGGGCGATGTTCACCGCCCGGTAGATGTTCTCCAGGAGCTTGGTCATCTCCGCCGCCTGGGTGGAAGATACCGGCACCACCCGGTCCACTACCTGGCTGTAAAGGGCCACGCCGTTCTCCCGGCAAGCGGGGGTGATGCCCCCTACCACCTTGGGAATGTTTTGCACGTGGAAAGAGGGGTTGCCCGGATCTTCCCGCTCCGGGGAAAAGACCAGGAAAAAGTCCTCGCCCACCGTCAGTTTTTTGCTTAAAAGAGGCAGGAGCACCTCAGCGGTGGTGCCGGGGTAGGTGGTGGACTCCAGGGACACCAGCTGGCCGGCACGCAGGGCCTGGGCGATATCCCGGGTGGTGTTTTCCACGTACTTGAGGTCAGGCTCCCGGGAAGGGGTCAGGGGAGTGGGCACGCAAATCAGCAGGGCATCCGGTTCCGACAGACGCGCCATGTCATGGGTGGCGGCAAAGCGCGGCCGCTCCCCCTTCGAGGCCACCATCTCCGCCACCTGGCCGGAGGGGATATGCTTGATGTAGGACTCGCCCCGGTTGAGATGGTCCACCTTGGCCCGGTCCGTGTCAAACCCCAGGACCGAGAAACCCACATGCCAAAAACGCAACACCAGGGGCAATCCCACATACCCCAGGCCAATCACCCCGATCAAGGCTTCCTTCTTGTCAATTTTCTCACGTAAGGTCATGGCTCTCTCTTTCGGATTCCGGTAGTTTTGTGGGGGAGGGGCTAAGGACCGCAGGCCCTTACCCCCTCCCCCAATCCCTTAAGAGGGTTATAATTGCGGCTTGAGCCGTGGCTTTAGCCCCGGCTAAAGCCGCCCCCTAAAGGGGGTTGGGAGGG
>Ga0207862_1000162_pt1 | contig 18913 bp, 14 predicted proteins | sample LuqExpMetageno81_FD_187838 | JGI IMG/M metagenome (GOLD analysis project Ga0207862, IMG submission 187838) | Tropical forest soil microbial communities from Luquillo Experimental Forest, Puerto Rico - Sample 81 (SPAdes) | ecosystem: Environmental > Terrestrial > Soil > Tropical forest ... | reverse complement strand
GAGCCGCTGAGAAGAGCCAAGATCCAGGAAATCGTAGTAGTCACCGCCAACCTGGCGAGCCTGGATACAACTGCCCACGTAGTCGAGCGTGCGGAGCGTGGGAAGAGCCTGGGGAAAGAGCCGAGACTGCACCTCGCGCGCGATTTGCATTTCGTGGGCCGCACGACGGTCCTGCTCCAGGCGGTCGGCCATAAGCTCGGCAAGACGCATATTTTCGAGAGAAATACCAGCCTGGCGCGCGACCGAGTCGAGGAGATATTTGTCTTCGCCCGAGTAGGGCTCTTCTGAAAGCCGACCGCCAAGAACCAGCAAACCGATCAGCTTGCTGTTACGGCCCAGAATGGGGACGAGACACTCCGGGGCGAGGGGCGAAGGCCTGCCAGGTTGATCGTCGCCGGAGACAGCAGGCGGGATGTCCCAGGCTTTTCCGTGGCGTGCGAGCTCGTCGAGCAGAGGAAGGCTTGCTGAAAGTGTGTCCACATCGCGGAGAACGAAGCGAGCACCAAAGCGGAAGGGGAACATTGGACGGCGCGGTGCCGGTCGAAGCGAACCCGACATGCGCTGCACAGCGCTGCGTTCGTCCACAAGGTTTCCGTCGCGTGCTTCGAGATAACAGGCCAGTGATTGTGGATGCAGAGCGCCTTCGATGTGGAGTTCCAGGAGCCTCGCGAGTTCGTGACGATCGGAGACAGTCCGGGCCCTTTCGGCAAGATCCTGAAGGATCATGCGCGCGTCATAGGAGCTGCGAAAAAAAGCGCGATCGATGCGGTCGGTGCCGCGTTTCACGATGGGGCCGGAAACCCACACGAGCGCAACACCAAAGACAGCGCTGAGGGCCATGCCGAACTGCGAATTATGGATGAAGAACTCCGAGAAGAAGCGCGTGAAAAGAAAAATGGCGAGCAGGGCTCCGCAAAGCAGCAGAAGGAAATAACCGCGCTGCACAAGGACGTAGCGAGCGCTGCGGCGAAGGAGCACGGGAATTTCGAGGACGCGATGTTTGACGACAGCGTAAGCAAAAGAGAGGGGATAGAGAAGAAGGAGAAGTGTGAGACTAATGTGAATCCAGAAGGAAGCATGGTAGCCGAAAAAGTCGACGAGAATCCTTTCGAGAATGATCGGCAAGACACCCAGCAAGATGCCCCATAACAAAACGCGCAACTTGCGGCGAGCTTCAACAGATGTATCTTTGCCGAGATAATTCCAGACGAGAGAGACCATGCCGAGAACGATCATGCCGTAGGTGAGAACGTGCCGGAGATTATCGGAGGCTTCAACGCCAAGGAGGTTCGACATGAAGGCGGGCCAGCGCGGATCGCCGTGGGCAAGGCCGGGCAAGATCTGAGAGAGGCCAATCGCGAGGGCCAGCCACTTGAGCCAAGGGGCGCGTCGCTCAAGCGGAGACCTTCCCGGGAAAACGGCAAAGAAGATGTAGAACACGGAGGTGATTAAGCCAAGAAAAATTGCGCGGTAGGTCCCCATGAAGGTGACCAAGGGGCGCGGCAAGGTATGCGTGTTTCCGAAATCAGGTGCACCGACTAAGCAAGCAAACAGCAGGGCCAGGAGCCAGGCGTTCGCGTCATCGATGCGGAGGAAAAGGACCGAGAATCCCACCAGTAAAAAGAAGACGGGATAGAAGCTCGTCAGATGCCGGGCGGAAGCACGCACTGAGCCTTCGGGAGGAGTATCTGTGGAAGCAGAGCGAAAAAAAGTATGGAGGGTCAACGGTTGAGGCTCGCCCGGTCGGCGGACGGTAACGTCGATTGGCTCGCCAGGGTGGGAATTCCTCCACAATTTGTCGAATTGAGCGTAGGAGGATAGGTTTTCGCCGTTGAGGGCGATGATTTGGTCGCCGACGCGGAGCCCAGCTCGCTCAGCGGGACTGCCTGAGACGATATCGAGGACCGGGATGTAGGGGGAGGACGTCGCTTCGAAATCGTGCTCATGGTTGAAGCCGATTTCAACGGGATAGGGAGGACGGCGAACGGTGTACATCCAGGAGAAAGCAAACAAGGTGGTAGCTGCACAGAAAATGGCTGCGACGGAAAAGAGAAACGGACGTGGGAGTGAGGTCCACGAGCGCAGGGAAAATTTGGGCGCGGCTTTGGGCATTCGCAGTACAGAGTAAGATTCGACGGGACTCGGGTCAATGACTAGAGACAACCACCAAAATCCGGGAGGCGCCCCGCGGGTCGGAGCGCCTCCCGGCACAATACCGAAAAGAAAAACGAAGTGAGGTCAAAGCGGCTTTACTTCGATTTTGATCTTCTTGATGACTTCGGCCTTCGGAAGTGTGACCTCGAGGATGCCGTTTTTCAGGATGGCCTTCACGTTCTCCGGCTTGACCTCGACCGGGAGCTTGATGGTCTTGTAGATGTGGGCCTTCTCGGTGTGGACCGGGATTTCTTCCTTCTTTTCGATTCTCGGCTCTTCCCGGCATTCCTTCTTGCCCGTGATCACGAGGCGCCACGGCTCACAGGTGATGGTCAGCTCTTTCTCCGTATACCCAGGGACCTCCGCACGGACCACGAGGCTCTCCTCCGTCTCGTACAGCTTCAGGAAGATGGGGCGAAGCACTTCGGGCTCGGTCTTCCAGAGATGCTCAAGTTCACGGCCAAACAGGAATGGCCCTTTCTCGAGCAGCTCGAAGGGGCGGCGACCGATGAGGTCAAAGAACTCCTCGACATGCTTGGGGAAGGTTTGGAACTCCTCATAGGGAACTGGCACAGGCTTCATCGCCTTTTCAAGTTTGTTTTCGATCATAGAATCCTCCAACATGAGAAATGGGATCAGGTGCGAGAGGAGAGAGGTGGGAAGGGATAAAACACGAGGACAGGGCCCAGGATGTGCACGACGGGCAGGTACCCACGCCTCGACACACTCCACTCCCCTGTTCAGGATCCGAGGACCAGAGAGCAGGCGAAGCACCGAGAGAGGCGAGTGCCGAAAACGGCGGCAAGTTGTTCGCAATGAAGAATCTGGTAGTCCTGTGGAAAAATTCAATGGGGATTTTGGCGCGAGTTTTGTGAGAGAATTCGCGCAGCGGTGAGTGGCTGGCCGCAGATGTTGGTTTTTTAACGCTCGAGGTTCCACCTTACTTATCTCTTTCTGCGAGAAGCCGAAAGGGCATGCTCGCCGGGCTTACACGGGAAATCGATGAGACGCAGCAGGCTGATGTTGGCTTTGTGTATCGGCGGGCTCGTACTGGCCGGGAGCGCTATCACGGCGGCGGAAAACATCGCGCAGATTCGTCCCACCGGATATGTCACGGACCTCGCCGGAATCATCAAGCCGGCGGCGAGGCAGCAGTTGGAAGCGCTCTCGACGGAGTTGGAGCAGAAAACCGGGGCGCAGTTGGCGGTCGTAACGGTGAAATCGCTGGACGGAAACGATGCCGCAACATACGCAAACAATCTCTTCAAGCAACTGGGGATTGGGAAGAAAAAAGAAGACAACGGAGTGCTACTGCTGGTCGCACCGAACGACCGGAAGTACTGGACGGAAGTTGGCTACGGGCTTGAGCCCATCATCACCGATGCGCGTGCCGGCGATGCGGGCCGACTCGCGAAGCCATATTTCCGAGACGGCGACTATAGCAGCGGAATCGAAGCGGCGGCATGGCAACTGGCGAAATACATAGCCGATGACAAGGGCGTGACGCTCACGGGGGCGCCGCAATTGCGGCCTGCCGCTTCGCACAAGGATTCGGACGGCCTGGGGATCTGGATTCTGTTGGGAATTATTCTGCTGGTTGTGCTGATCGGGCGATCCGGTGGGTCGCGTGGAAATATCAGCCGAGGCGGAGGCATGGGAAGTGGCTGGTGGATCGGACCTATGATTGGAGGGGGCTGGGGCGGGAGCCGAGGAGGCTGGGGTGGAGGAAGCGGGGGCTGGGGCGGCGGAGGCGGCGGATTCGGAGGGTTTGGCGGCGGGTCAAGTGGTGGAGGGGGAGCCGGCGGGAGCTGGTAGGCGAACTCCGGACACCGGTGAGAGGTAGCAGCGATGGAAGGAAAACTCAGCGAACTGGTGAGTCGACTGAAGGAAGCAGCAGGGAAAAACCTGGAGTCGGTGATTTTGTACGGGTCCGCGGCGCGCGGGACCTACAAGCCGGGCGCGTCTGACCTGAACGTGCTCTGCACGCTGGTGACAATCGATGTAAACGAACTGCAACTGCTGTCGCCGGTCGTGAACTGGTGGACACACGAGATGAAAGAGCCGGCGCCGTTGTTTTTCCTGACAGAGGAACTGGAGCGCTCGACAGACGTGTTTGCGATCGAGAGCCTGGACATCAAGAGAGCTCATCGGGTGTTGTTTGGGAAGGATCCGGTAGCAAACCTGGAAGTGCCGATGAACCTGCATCGCGTAGAGGTGGAGCGCGACTTACGAATGACACTGCTGCGCCTGAGGCAGCATCTGCTTCACGCGGGGCGCAACGAAATGGAAGCGACGGCGGTGTTGAAGAGGACGATTTCGGGAGTGCTGACGCTGTTGCGGCACACGTTGCTGGCCTTTGGAGAGGAACCACCAGCCGAGCCCCCGGGAATTTTTGCGCGCATTGCGGCGGTTACCAACGCGGAGGCCAACGCGTTTCAGGCGGTATATGACTTTCGGGAAAAGAGGGCCGCGAGCGAAGGCGTATTTGTCATTTATGACGGATATATTCACGCGCTCGAAAAAGTGATCATTGCACTGGATGGAATGGTTCCGAAGAAGGAATGGCAGCGTGTGGCAACGTAGAGGTTGAAATTCAAACGATCGAGGTGGGTATGAAGGCGGCAATCATTGTAGTGGTGCTGATTCTGATCCTGGCGTTCCTGTTTGGCTCGGCCTATGTCGGCCGGCGAAACCAGATGGCGATCAAGCGCGAAGCGGTGAACGCGGCGTGGGCCCAGGTGGATGTGGTGCTGCAGAGGCGCGCCGACCTGATCCCCAACCTTGTGGAAACGGTGAAAGGCTATGCGGCCCAGGAGCAAAAGGTGTTTGGAGACATCGCGGCAGCGCGAGCGGCTTTGGTTGGAGCTAAGAACCCGGCAGACAAGATCGCCGCAAACGGACAACTGGACTCGGCGCTGAGCCGTTTGCTGGTGATTGTGGAAAATTACCCGCAATTGAAATCCAACGAAAATTTTATGCGCTTGCAGGATGAACTGGCAGGGACGGAAAACCGGATTGCGGTGGAGCGGCGCAGGTACAACGAGGCGGTGCAGGACTATAACACGTATATTTCGCTCTTCCCGAACAGCCTGATCGCGGGCTTTGCTGGGTTCACACGCAACGATGCCTATTTCAAGACCGAAGAGGGGGCAAGGCAGGTGCCCAAGGTGAATTTCGATACGAACAAGCCCGCAACGGCGCCGACGCCCGCTCCGGCGCATCCGTAGGCAAACAAAGAACGCCGGCATCGCGTAAAGCCCGGCGGGCAGATCGCCGGTCTACAAGGCCGGCTTCTACCGGACCAGGAAAATCAGGCGAGGAATTCAGCGAGGAGCATGTGGAAGTGGTGCACTCCGTTCTCGCGTTTGACGGAGTAGCGTCCGCGGTCGTAGGTGGTTGATCGAAGACCGCGCTGAACGGCTTCGCAAATATGTATGTCTTCGGCTTGAACCGTGTCGCTGAAGGCGATCGCCTTGGCGGCGCGAGCGCGGAACTTCTCTGAATCAGCTTTATGGAAATACCACTCAAAAATGGTCAGCGTTTTATCGTGTGCCAGCGGCACGATGACGTTGACCTGAATATTGTCTGGATAAATGTTGAGCATCAGATTGGGGAACACCCAGAAATAGAGCGCTTCGGGAAGAACTGAGCCCGGAGGATAGACACGTTCGTCGTGGTTGTTGGGCTTCAGTTCTTTGACCGGGCCAATCTGCTGCGAATGATAGCGAAAAGTCTCGCAACGATAGCGGGGATAGTCGATTTCCTTCATTAAGCCGGGATGCACGACCGGGATATGGTAGCCCTCGAGGTAATTGTCGACGTACACCTTCCAGTTGCAATTGACGTAATAATCGTGGCGTTCGGCGAGGGACAAGCCCTCGAATGGAAAAGCGCGCGAAAGTTGCGGAATATTGCCAAGATAATCGGCAAGCGGAAGAGCGCCACGATCGAAATTCACAAAAACGAATTGCTGCCAGGTTTCGCAACGCACCGGAACCATACCCATGGCGGAGCGATCGAACAATTCGACGCCATCGACTTCGGGGGTGCCGATGAGGCGCCCATCGAGCGAGTAGATCCATCCGTGGTAAGCGCAATTCAGCACGCTTCTGCAACCAGAACCTTGAGCGATCGGACCGGCTCGATGTCGACAGACGTTGCTGAATGCGCGAAGAATGCCAGTTTTATCGCGGACAACCACTACGGGTTCGCCGGCAATGTCGGAGGTGAAATATGTTTCAGGATCCGCGATGGTCTGCTTTCTGTCATTTGATTCACCGCACGGCTGAGAGAGCGTACCGGCTAATTGCCAGGTGCGCAGGAAAATACGCTCTTTCTCCAGCGTGAGGATGGCGGGATCGGTGTAGAAACGCGAAGCGAGCGTCTCTGCGCATCCGAGTTGCGGGTTGACATCGAGGGGCACGGGTTCGCTGGCCATGCGGAGAAGGTAGCAGAGTTGGAGGATGGTCGCCAACAGGCTGAGGTATACGAGTAGCGATCGTAGAGCGAAGCCTCTCGGCGCTCGGAAGGACAAAAATCTCCGCCCAGGTCGGTTCTAGAATTTGCGGGTTTCCTGGCGCGACCAACGCTCGATTACGATTTTCGACTCGGTGAAGAACTCAACTGCGTCTTTTCCCTGGGCGTGGAGGATGCCGAAGAAACTTTCCTTCCATCCGTTGAATGGGAAATAGGCCATCGGAGCGGCCACGCCGATGTTGATACCGATGTTGCCGGCTGGTGCTTCGTAGCGGAATTTGCGAGCCGCGGCGCCACTGGTGGTGAAGAGCGAGGCCTGATTGCCGTAGGGGCTTTTGCGAATGAAATCGATGGCTTCTTCAATCGTGTTGGCGTGAATCAGGCTGAGAACGGGACCGAAGATTTCGGTGTTGGCCAGTGAGCTGGATGCGGGAACACCGTCGAGGATCGTGGGTTTAATGAAGTTGCCGTTTTCATGCCCGGCGATTTTGGTGTTGCGACCGTCGACGACAGGCTTCGCGCCATCGCTCACGCCGGTGGCAATGAGGGATTCGATGCGCTGCTTGCTTTCCTTGGAGATTACAGGGCCCATCTGTACGCCCTTGTCAAGCCCGAAGCCGACCTGGATGGAGGAAGCGGCGTCGGCTATGGCATCGCGGAAGGTTCTTTGCGCTTCGCCGATCGTCACGGCAACGGAAACGGCAAGGCAACGCTGCCCGGCGCAGCCGAACGCGGAATCACTGATGATCTGGCGCGCGAGATCCATGTCGGCGTCAGGCAGTACGATAACGTGGTTCTTAGCACCGCCCTGGCATTGCATGCGCTTTCCGGCAGTGGCGGAGCGCTGGTAAACATGTTTAGCAACGGGCGTGGAGCCAACGAAGCTGATGGCACGAACGGTCGGGTGATCGCAGAGTGCGTCGACGACTTCCTTGCCGCCGTTAACGATGTTGACCACTCCTTTCGGGAGGCCCGTCTGTTCGAGGAGTTCGTAGACACGACGCATGCTCATTGGCACGCGCTCGCTGGGCTTGAGCACGAAGGTGTTGCCGCAGGCAATCGCGTAGGGGAGAAACCAGAACGGAATCATCGCGGGAAAGTTGAAGGGAGCAATGGCAGCGACGACGCCAAGTGGTTGGCGGATGAGCATTTCGTCGACGCCGGGGGTGATGTCTTCCAGGTTGTAGCCCTGCATCATCGTGGGGATGCCGCAAGCGACTTCGACATTTTCGATGCCCCGGCGCAGTTCGGCCTTGGCTTCGCCGCAGGTCTTCCCGTTCTCGAGAGTAACGATGCGGGCAAGTTCGTCGATGTGGTCTTCGAGAAGAACCTTGAGCTTGAAGAGATATTGAATGCGCTCGCCGGCGGGAGTTCGGCGCCAGGCGGGGAACGCTTCGGCGGCTGACTGAACAGCGGCGTCGACGTCGACCTTCGAAGAGATGGGAGTGCGGGCGACGATTTCGCCGGTGGCGGGATTGGTAACATGAACGAATTCGGTGGCGGCCGATTTGTGCCAAGTGCCGCCGAAATAATTGAGAATTTCGGTGACTTGCGTTGTGGCGGTACTGCTCATGAGAATGCTCCGTGCCTCCGATCGCTTGAAGGCGATCGGCAGGGCTTGCGATATGAAGGTTGGCGGTCCTGAGGACCGTTCAAGACTAAGGAGTCAGTTTATCAAAAAAGGAGCGGCGGCGAGGGAACCGTGATGTTTTCCATGGATTGAACACCGGTACCGGAGTACTCGCAAAGTCGCCGGACTACTTGACGGTGGCGTAGGCTTCGTAGGCGGCTCCGATCAGCGGAGCAGACTCGTTCAGGACGATGGACAGCGGGACATCGGCGAGCATGTTGGTGAAATGCCATTTGTCCTTGAAGGAGTTGAAGAAGGTGCCGTCGATCATTTTGGGCAGAATTTTTACGGCGATGCCTCCGGCGACGTAGACTCCTCCAAGGGCGAGAACCTTGAGGGCAAGATTGCCCGCTTCGGCGCCGTAGACCGAGGTCCACAGATCGAGAGTTTGCACACAGATCGGGCAGGATTTATCGAGGCCGCTTTTGGTGATGTAGGGAGCCGGGTCGGCATCGGGATCCTCGAAGATAGGATGCTTGACGCTGGGCGAGATGAATTCGTGCAAGGTGCGGAAACCGCGGCCGGAAAGAATCAGTTCCCAGCTGACCTGGGGATAGCGATGACGCATGAATTTAAGGAGTTCGATCTGCTGGTCGGTGCGCGGGGCAAAATCGGAGTGTCCGCCTTCGCTGGGAACAACTTTGTAACGCGTCCCATCCCAGAACAGAATGCCTTCACCGAGGCCGGTGCCTGCGGCCAGGAGGGCACGTGAAGCTCCGCGGAGAGGCTTCCCGGGATTCAGAACGCAAAAGTCTTCCGGCGGGAGGTGTTCGAGGCTGTGACCGGTGGCGCCAAGATCGTTGATGAGAACGATCGATCCGACGCCAACTTCCTTCGAAAGCGTTTCGGCGTCGACGATCCAGGGCAGGTTCGTAGCATGAATGCGGTTATTGATGACGGGACCGGCTACGCCAAAACCGGCGGCACGGATTCTGCTCGAACCGAGATGAGGAGCGGCGCGGCGGGAAAATTCCTTGATGATGAGATCAAACTGAGCGAATTCCTTGCTGGCAAACCGTTCGCGAAAGACGACTTCGAGTTTTCCGTTTTTCTCAGCAAACAGGGCCAGATTGCACTTCGTACCGCCAACGTCGCCAGCGAGAATCACCGTGCCTCCACAGGACAGGGGTTAGAAGTCAGAGGTTGGAGGTCAAAAAATCTTCCTCCTTGAAGCATTGAAACGATTCAATGCGCCTTAAGGGTTATACCACTGTCGGCCATCTCTTTCGAGTAGCTGATCGGATTCCTTGGGTCCCCACGTGCTTGAGGGGTAGGCAGGGACGCCCGCGGTCTTTGCCGCGCTCCAGACGTCGAGGATGGGGTCGACGAGCGACCATGCGGCTTCGACGGAATCGCCGCGGTCAAAGAGTGTGGCGTCGCCACGGAGGCAGTCGTTGAGCAGCGTGGCGTAGGCGCTGCGCGCAGTGCCTCCAAATCCTTCCTTATAGCTGAAATTCATGGTTACGTTGCCGATGCTCATTTCCGTTCCAGGCCGCTTGGCGCCAAAGGAGACGGAGACACCTTCGTCAGGCTGGATGTTGAGGATCAGGCGGTTGGGCTCGACTTCGCGCTCGCGAAATACGATGTGAGGTGCGCGCTTGAATTGAATCATGATCTCGGTGCTGCGCTTGGCCAAGCGCTTACCGGTCCGGAGATAGAAAGGAACGCCGGCCCAACGCCAATTATCGACGAGAAGACGCATGGCGACAAAGGTTTCCGTGCGCGAATCGGGTTTGACGCCGTGCTCTTCGCGATAGCCCGGGACGTGCTTTTCCGCGACTTTACCAGGAGCATATTGGCCGCGAACAACCCATTGGGCCACCATTTCGAGGTTAAAAGGGCGGATCGACTGAAGGACCTTCAGCTTTTCGTTACGGACAGCGGTTGCGTCGAACGACGCCGGCGGTTCCACGGAAACCAGCGAAGTGAGTTGAAGAACGTGGCTCTGGATCATGTCGCGGAGAGCGCCGGCAGTTTCATAAAAGCCCCCGCGACGCTCGACACCGAGAGTTTCGGCCGCGGTGATCTGGACCTGGTCGACATAATTGCGGTTCCAGAGAGGTTCGAAGATTCCGTTGCCGAAACGGAGAACCAAGAGATTCTGGACCGTATCTTTTCCGAGATAGTGGTCGATGCGGTAGATCTGCTTTTCTTCGAAGACGTTTAGAACAATTTTGTTGAGCCCTTTCGCCGAGGCAAGGTCACGCCCAAACGGCTTTTCAATGATGATGCGCACCCAGGAGTTGGGAGTGTTTGGTCGGGCCAAACCGGCGCGGCCCAGCTGCTCGACGATGTCGGGATAGACCTCGGGCGGAGTGGAAAGATAAAAGAGACGGTTGCCACACAGCTTTTTTGCAGCCTCGAGTTCTGCGAGACGCCGCACCAGGCGGGAATAGGAATCGGGGTCGGAATAATCGCCTTCCGCATAAAAGAGGTTGGCGGCAAAGTCGCTCCATTTTTGAGGATCGATCGGGCCAACCTCGGAAATGGTTTTGGCGGCTTCGCCGACATTGTTGCGGAAGGTCTCATCCGTCATGGGTGTGCGAGCAAAACCGACAATGGCGTAACACTCTCCGAGGGACTTGTAGTGAGCGAGATCGTACATGGCGGGAATGACCTTGCGCTTGGCAAGATCGCCGGAGGCGCCAAAAAGAACCACGGTGCAGGATTCGGCATTTGCACCGTAGATGGATCCGAAGTGTGTGGTTTCTTCAGACATGAACTCCCTCCCGGGATGAAAACAGCTTTTAGATGCAAATCCGCCCCAAGACTATACCTCAATCCCGAGGGCTTGCAGGTCAGCGCGGAGTTGCCGCGGGGTCTCGTGATGAATCACATGCATGCCGAGCCGTCTAGGGTTTTCGAGATTGAGGGGGCGGTCGTCGATGAACACGGAGTGCTCGGCAGGACGCTGGCTAACTTCAAGGGCCACGCGGAAGATATGCTCTTCGGGCTTGCGGGCGTTCAGATAGCACGAACTGAAGAAGGCTTCGAAATCCTCGCGGAGTTTGAAGGCTTCGATGCGGTAGTCGTTGAGTTCGCGAGGTTCATTATTGATGGAAGCGACGTAGTATTTTCCGGCGCGGGCAACCGAGGAAAGGACCGCGCGAGTCTCTGGGTATTCCCTGGATTGAGCAAACATGAAGGCGGTGAATTCTTCCCGAGTGAAGGAGCGCGAGCGGTAGAAGAGAGTACCATCGAGATACTGGTTGAGGGTAATCTGACCGGCGTCAAAGGCGGGAAACGAGAGGTCGTGGCGCTCGCGGAACTCTTCCCAATCGAAGCTGAAGGCCTGAGCGGCAGCCATGCGAGACTGGTGATCCCAACCGTTAGTGAGAATGACCCCGCCGATGTCCCAGAACAACGAAGTAATCTCAGGCATGAGAAACTCCTCCAAGCGCAAGAGACTGAGAAATATCAGATAAGGGTGGGGGACGGAAGAAGAAAAATGAGCCGTCAAGCGTGAAACCGGCGCAAAACCCTCTCAAAGATGGTTCCAAAGCACGGAGCGTTTCGGGCAGGTCGGAAAGGAAGATGCTCGCGAATTACAAAGCGATAGGCGGCGCTCAAGGCATCGAGTTCACCGAGGGCAAAGGCCCGGCGCAATTGAGAGAACGCAGAGTGGCGCCCAGGAATCGCCAAATCAAGAGAGGGATCGACGGTGCGCCCGATCGAGAGGCCCCTAGGAAAAGCGGGCGGAAATGATGGCCGTAAAATTCCGCAGCGTGACGAACTTCTCCTAATTGAACTCGCCGCCGGGCCAAAGGTCTCTACCCCCTTGACGGTTCACGATGCAATCCCGGAGAAAAAGTTGTCGCGCCCGCACCAAGGCGTTTTCGAACTCGCCGAGGACAATTGACTGGCAGGATGACACGCAGGAGCCTCGGAGCATATCAGCCTGGTTGCCGCGGATACTCCTATCCCTAATCAAGGACGCAGACTGTGCACATCGCGCGCGAGTTGCAAGGGGGAGAGGCACTAGCGGACAATAGACCGATGTGGAGGCGGGAATGGCAAACGATCCGTGCGGACCGACATCGACATCAAGTGAACCAATCAAGCCGGGAACGCGTATGGTGAACTGCGTCAAATTCGGTAAAGAATTGCCCGGTCTGGAACGGGTGCCGTGGAAGGGCGAACTGGGCAAACGCGTGTATGAGAATGTTTCTAAGGAAGCGTGGAAACTTTGGCTGGAACACTCGAAGATGATCATGAACGAATACCGGCTGAACCCACTAGACCCGAATTCACAAAAAATCATGGAAGAACAGATGGAGCAGTTCTTCTTCGGTGAGGGCGCAAAATTGCCGGAAGGATACGTACCGCCGAAGGCCAAGGGGTAGAGGAGCAGTTCATAAGTCTGTAGTTCGTACTCGGTAGCTCCTGAACTTGAGGCGCCTCAGAGATGAAGGGGCGCCTTTCGCTTTTTAGGAGCGATCCGTGGGCGGTGCGGAATGGGTGATGGGGTGTTCAACGGGGAGGCGCGAGGTGAGAGTGAAGTTGAGCTGCGAGTGGCCGTGGCGTAGAGCGGCTTCTACGGCCGCGGGCTCCGCGGCGCGCGCGAAGAGAAAACCGAGGTAGCTTGAGCCTTCCGGCCAGGCGGCGACGTAGTCATGGAGGCGAGCAGTAATTTCGAGACCGGTGATGCCGGGTACCCGGAGGGCCGCTTCTTGGCCATCGACTTTTTCCAAGATTCCGCCGCGAGGCACCGGAATCATCATGACGCCAGAGGCGGTTTCTTCGCGTTGTGCGTCACTGCCTGGCATTTGCAACGCATGCCGGAGGAGCAGCTCCTCGAGAGCGATGGCTTCGTTGTGAGCGGGGAGGTGGAAGCGTAGTGTTTGAGCACAGAGTCCGCCAATGGGGCGCGGAGCGACTTCAAGGCACCAGACTCCGTCGTCGTTCAAGCGAAATTCGGCGTGAAGCGGGCCGTGAGTCAGACCCATCGCTCGTACGACGCTTAGCAAAGAGCGTTCGATGGCTTGCAGCGCTGTCGTGGGAAGCCGTGACGGGGTGACATAGATCGTTTCTTCGAAATAGGGCCCTTCGAGAGGATCGGGCTTATCGAAGACCGCGAGGACGCGCAGATCTCCTTCGGCGAGCAATCCTTCGACCGCCACTTCCCTACCGGGCAGATAGCCTTCGACGAGAACGTAATCGAGATTGGGCTCGCGAGTTCCGCGAACCTCGGCGGAATCGAGCAAGCGTCTCAGGCGCGCGGCTCCTGCGAGGAATTCTTTACGGTTGTTGACGCGTACCACACCCTGGCTCGCCGATAGAGAAAGGGGCTTCAGGACACAGGGATATTGGATCCCCATCAGCGCGGGTTCGGGTGCGGGGTTCAGCGAGATGCTACAGAACCAAGGCACGGGGAGGCCCGCGTCGCGGAAGACTTCGCGCATGCGGAGTTTGCTGCGGCAAGCCTCAACACTGGCGGGATGGTTGTACGGGATGCCCAAGCCGCGAGCAACATAGGCTGCGGCAGGGACGGGTCGATCGCCAAGCGCAAGGATGCCGTCGACATTCAGGCTACGCTGCGCTTCGAGGACAGCGCCGGCGGCGGACTCGGGCGTTTCAAAGTGCACGGCGAGGGCGTGGTCGTTCCAGGGATCGTCGAGTCGATGGCAGCGGTCGGTAACGAAGAGAAGCTCGACGCCGAGTTTTTCCGCAGCGGTATTGAAGGCGCGGGTCTGGTAGCCCAGTTTTGTGGCAAAGAGAAGGACGCGCTTGCGTGGTTGCATCGAATCGTGGCTAACATAACTACTCACTTGGCCATTGTACGAAAAATCTCAGCTCGGAAGCCTGTCCGCTGCAAACAGGGCCTGAGCTCCAGCAGCTTACAGGAACGTTTCGGCCTGACGGACAGCTTCCCTCGCTTTGGCGATAGGGACCAACTGGTCCCGGGTCGGCTCCGCTCAACAATACCAAGGCTCGTTGAGAAAGGGCACGGTGGCACGTGAAGGCCGGGCTCTGGCGGATTCTTCGCCGGCGATCCGGTTGGCGGCAACGTTCGTTGCGCGCCACATGCGTTCGAACGTTGCCGAGCGGCTGCGTTTCAGCTGCTCGCTCGTGGCCGCAATTTCCTGAAGCTCTTCGCAGAGCGCGTCCACTGCAGGGTTGCAATTCTTCCAAGGATAGACGAGCGCCTTGGCGTCGAACGGGCCAACGAGCTTGCGGACATCTTCTAGTTCGAGCAGCTTCGAGCCCGCCGGAATCAGCAAGCGGATCCCTAGCTGAATCGGTGCGACAGCTTCGACCAAGTCGAGGCGATGAAGCTGCTGGAAAAGGTCATGACAGCTTTCCACTGTGGTCCAGGGCGTAAAGGGGACAAAGGTCGGCTGAAGCGTGACGCCCGCGCGGAAACAGCTCTCGACGACCCGAAAGAAATCCGCGCGGGTGTGATTTTTTTCGAGCTTGCGCAGCACAGAATCATCGAGAGATTCGACGGCGGAAACGATGAAGAGGCAGCCTGTCTGGCGAAGAGTGGGTAGGAGATCTACGCTCTGCAAAAGATGCTCGACCTTAATGGTCACGTCGTAGGTGAGCTGAGGGAATTCACGGTGCAGGGCCTCGACGAGAGGAATGGCGTGCCCGACTCCGTTGAAAAAGTCTGGATCGCCGAAGGTGATATGTTGGGCACCGGCGGCAACTTGCTGGCGAACGTCCGCCAGAATGACGTCGCGGTCGACAATGCGGAAAACGCCGTTGTACACGGGAACGATCGGGCAGTGACGGCAGAGATGCTTACAGCCGCGGCTCGCTTCCGTGTAGCCCACAGTGCGATGTTCGCCCGAGGGCAGTACGAGATGGGCGTAGGAACGAAGCGGTGGAAGATCCGAACGGTCGGGAACCTGAAAGCGCAGGCGCGAGAGCGATATTTGCGAATCGAGCGGATGAATCTGCGGAAAAGCGGAAAGGCCGGAAAGGTGTTCGGCGAGGTCGGCGAGAGCTTGTTCGAATTCGCCGCCCAGCAGGCTGGTGATACCGTGCATGCGAAAGCTTTCCGCGCACAGCGGGGCATAGAGTCCGTAGGCGCAGAAGTGTGCGTTCGGGTTCATGCGACGAAGCGGCTCAATGAGTTCCGTCGTGAGGCGCGTGGCGGTGTGCATGGGTACGTAAAAGGCGACGAGGGCGGCTTCGCGCAGAGCCGGTTGGTTCAAGGGCTGGCGAGACAGGTCGAGGCAAGTGACTTGATGACCGCTTTTGCGCAACCAAGCCGCGGGTGAAGCTAACCCGAAGGGCTGGCGGCCCAGTTCGTACGTCGAGATCAGGATGATCTTCACAGAGTGTTATTATAGCGTTCCCGCGCCGCGTGGGAATTTCGGTTATGATAGAGACCCATCCAACAGTTGAAAGGAAGTTTCGTATGCCCATTTCCGCTGCAAACTCCTTCAAAACCCGCGACAAATTAAACGTAGGGGCGCAACCGTTTGAAATCCATCGACTGGAAAAGCTTGAAACACAAGGCCTGGCGCACCTGGAAACACTTCCCTTCTCACTGCGCATCCTGCTCGAGAATCTTTTGCGCTGCGAAGACGCTCGCTTTGTGCACGCCGACGACATTGCGGCGCTCGCGAAGTGGACACCGGGCGTCGAGCAGAAAGAGATTGCGTTCATGCCGGCGCGCGTGCTGTTGCAGGATTTCACTGGTGTGCCTGCGGTGGTGGACCTGGCCACGATGCGCGAAGCCATGCAGAAAATGGGAGGCAATCCGAAGCGGATCAACCCGCTCTTTCCGGCGGAATTGGTGATCGACCACTCGGTGCAGGTCGACAGCTTCGGCAACGTGAATGCGTTCGGGATGAACGCCGAGCTGGAATTTCAACGCAACGTGGAGCGCTATCAGTTTTTGCGATGGGGGCAGGAAGCGTTCCGGAATTTCAAGGTGGTGCCACCGGACACGGGAATTTGCCATCAGGTGAACATTGAATATCTGGCGCGGGTGGTTTGCTCGATGCCGAATGGAAATCAGCTGGAAGCTTACCCCGATTCATTGGTGGGGACAGATTCGCATACGACAATGGTGAATTCGCTCGGCGTATTTGGCTGGGGCGTGGGTGGAATTGAAGCAGAAGCGGCGATGCTCGGTCAGCCGCTCTCGATGCTGGTGCCGGAGGTAGTGGGCTTCAAGCTTCACGGCCGGCTGCGCGAGGGTGCGACAGCAACGGACCTGGTGCTAACTGTAACGGAAATGCTGCGGAAGAAGGGGGTGGTCGGAAAGTTCGTGGAGTTTTATGGTTCCGGACTATCGAGCTTGAGTGTTCCGGACCGTGCCACGATTGCGAATATGGCGCCGGAATATGGCGCGACCATGGGATTCTTCCCGGTCGACAACGAAACGCTCGCTTATTTGCACTTCACCGGGAGGAGCCAGGAACAAATCGCGCTGGTGGAAGCCTATTGCAAGGAGCAGTTGCTGTTCCGCACCGACAGCACACCGGACCCGGCGTTCAGTGACCGACTGGAACTGGATTTGGGCAGCGTGGAGCCTACCGTGGCGGGACCGAAGCGGCCCCAAGACCGCGTGGCGCTGAAAAATGCGAAGGCTTCTTTCACGAAAGTCGTGGAAGGCGCGCCGCGCAAGGAAGTTTCGGTGAAAAACAATGGCGATGGATTTGCGTTATCGAGCGGTGCCGTGGTGATCGCGGCGATTACGAGCTGCACGAACACTTCGAATCCGTCGCTGATGCTGGGAGCGGGACTGGTGGCGAAAAAAGCGGTGGAGCGGGGGCTGCAGGTGAAGCCGTGGGTGAAGACGAGTCTGGCCCCCGGGTCGAAGGTGGTGACGGATTACCTGCAGGCATCGGGATTGATGAATTATCTCGAGCAGCTGAAGTTTCATCTGGTCGGTTACGGTTGCACGACGTGCATCGGCAACAGCGGACCTTTGCCGGAAGCGATTGGCGCGGCGATCAAAGAAAACAACATGGTGGCCGTGGCTGTGTTGAGCGGAAACCGCAATTTTGAGGGGCGCGTGCATCCGCTGGTGCGAGCGAACTATCTCGCTTCTCCGCCACTGGTGGTGGCTTATGCGCTCGCCGGGCGGATGGACATGGACCTGACAAGCGAGCCGCTGGGGACGGACAAGGCGGGCAAGCCCGTGTATCTGCGCGAGATCTGGCCCTCAGCGCAGGAAGTGGAAGCCACCGTGCGCTCGGCCGTTTCGACGGAGCAGTACCGCAAGGAGTACAGCGAAGTATTCGAAGGTGACGCCAGATGGAAAGCGATGCCCGTGCCAGCAGGCGATTTGTATCAGTGGGATGCGAAATCGACCTACATCAAGATGCCGCCCTATTTTGAGAACATGCCGAAGACGCCGCCGGCGCTCGCCGACATCTATGGAGCGCGCGTGCTCGCGGTGCTCGGCGACAGCGTAACGACAGATCACATTTCTCCGGCAGGCTCGATTGCGATGGATTCGCCGGCGGCTAAATACCTGATCGCCCACGGCGTGAAGCCCCACGAGTTCAATTCTTATGGCGCGCGGCGCGGTAATCATGAAGTGATGATGCGCGGTACGTTTGCGAACATAAGGCTGCGAAATCTGTTGGCGCCCGGAACGGAAGGCAGTTGGACGCTCCACTTGCCCGACGGCGAGAAGATGTACATTTATGATGCGTCGGTGAAGTATCGCGAGGAGGGCGTACCGCTGGTGGTGATCGCGGGAAAAGAATATGGCTCGGGGTCTTCGCGCGACTGGGCCGCAAAAGGAACACGGTTGCTGGGGATCCGGGCCGTGCTGGCGGAAAGCTACGAGCGCATACACCGGAGCAACCTCGTGGGCATGGGCGTGCTGCCGCTTGAATTCAAAGCAGGCGAAAACGGCGAATCGCTTGGCCTGACCGGGCATGAGGTGTTTGCCGTTGAGGGAATCTCGTCATTGAAGCCGCGGATGCAGGCGACGGTGCACGCGAAATCGGCGGATGGGAAGCTGAAGACCTTCGCCGCCACCGTTCGCGTGGACACCCCCGAGGAGGTCTCTTACTACCAGCACGGCGGCATTTTGCAGTATGTGTTGCGGCAAATGGTCTCTTAGAGCTCAGCGCTAAACTCTCAACCTTAACCGACCACAACGCCTCGGTTCAAATCCCTCGGTCCGCCGGGTTCGCGGGCCACCAGTTGACCCGTCTTTCTGTTGTTGGCCGATGACGGGGTCAATCGCGGCCGGCACGCTTTTGGGCCATGACCAGACCGCGGGGGGTGGGGAGCAGAAGAACCGAAAGCAGGCCCTCGGCTTCGAGGCGCAGCGCGGCCTCGCGCACGGTTTTCAACGCCGAGCTGGCGTCGTGCATGAGGATGATTCCGTAAGGATTCATCTGCGGAAGAAAGCGTCGAACTTCCTGCTCGCGGAGCGGCGCATCACTGTCGCAGAAAAGCATGTCGATGCGGCCGGAGACACTCATCTCGAGGCTGGACTCGTTACGCGCGTCGATCCACTCCGCGAGGCCGGATGCAGCGAAACGTTTCTTTGCGGCGTCAAAGACCTTCTTGTCAAACTCACAGGTAATCACGCGGCCAACACCATTTTCTTTCAAGCCTTCCGCAATACGCAGGGTACTGAGACCGGAAAACGTGCCGGTTTCGACGACGAGTTCCGGCTTCAGTGTGGTAACCATCGCGTTCAGAAAATCGAGAACTTCCACTTCCGCGCTC
>Ga0207862_1000161_pt1 | contig 18978 bp, 18 predicted proteins | sample LuqExpMetageno81_FD_187838 | JGI IMG/M metagenome (GOLD analysis project Ga0207862, IMG submission 187838) | Tropical forest soil microbial communities from Luquillo Experimental Forest, Puerto Rico - Sample 81 (SPAdes) | ecosystem: Environmental > Terrestrial > Soil > Tropical forest ... | reverse complement strand
GTAGTAGCCGGCGTGGCCGGAGGTCTTCCAGAGGTCGGTGCGGGCGACGTGCGGCGTGTAGACCAGCGAGTATCCGCGGCGGAGATACTCGTCGCGCATCCAGTCTTCCATCTCCTTGCGGATGAGGCCTCCCTTGGGATGCCAGAAGATGAGGCCGGGGCCGGCGAGCTCCTGAATGGAGAAGAGGTCGAGTTGCTTGCCGAGCAGGCGATGGTCGCGGCGCTTGGCTTCTTCGAGCTTGTTGAGGTAGTCGTCGAGCTCTTTCTTCGAATAGAACGAGGTGCCGTAGATGCGCTGGAGCTGCGGGTTCTTTTCGTCGCCCAGCCAGTAGGCTCCGGCGATGTTGAGCAGCTTGAAGGCCTTGATGCGCCCGGTGGACGGGATGTGCGGGCCGCGGCAGAAGTCGGTGAACTTGCCAGTCTTGTAGATCGAGATCTTTTCATCGGGCGAGGTGAACTGCTCGATGAAGTGACACTTCATGAAGTCACCTTCGGCCTTGAAACGCTCCAGACCTTCGGTGCGGGGCAGGAATTCGCGGGCGTAGGGCAGGTCGGCTTTGGCGAGCTCCTGCATCTTGTGCTCGATGGCGGCGAGGTCGTCGGGCGTGAAGGGCTTCTCGCGGTAGAAGTCGTAGAAGAATCCGTTCTCGGTGGCGGGGCCGTGGCCGAGCTTGGTCTCGGGAAAGAGTTCGAGGACGGCGGCGGCCATGAGGTGCGCGGACGAGTGACGGAAGACTTCGAGGGCCTCGGGATCGCGCTCGGTGAGCAGGCGGAGTTCGACGTCTTCTTCGATGGGGCGCGTCAGATCGACGAGTTTGGGCTCATTGCCGTTCGACGCGGGCTTGATCTGAGCGGCGAGAGCGGCGTCGGCGAGGCGCGGGCTGATGCCGCGGGCGATGTCGAGGGCGGTGGTGCCCTTGGGGACGTCTTTGACGCTGCCGTCGGGCAGCTTTACGTGGATGAGTGAGGACATGATTCCATTCACCTATGCCAATGCCTACGGTGCGGCATGGCCTTTTTGGGAGAAACCACAATTTTAGTAGTGATAACGGGCTTGTAGGAAATCGATACGCGATTCGCTGACCTTGTAAACAAGCCTATGCTCCGGGGTGATGCGACGAGACCAGCATCCAGCCAACTCGTGCTTCAAGGGTTCGGGCTTACCCACGCCTTGGAAAGGATCTCTCATCACCGCTTCCACGAATTCCATGACCCTAAGGGCAACCCTGCGGTCCGTTTTGATCCAGAATTCGAGGTCGCGGCGAAACTCGATGTCGAACACCGCGTCGCGCCTAGGCGTTCCTTTCAAGCCCTAACTCCCGCCGCAGTTTCTCCACCGACACCGGCTTACCTTTGCCTTGTTTGGCGCGGCGTAGCGCCGCCAATAGCCGTTTCGCGTTGGCCGGCGAGCGCAGCAGGTAGGCGGTCTCCATCAAGCTTGCTAACTCATCGGCCGGTATCAACGCAACATCTCTTGCCCCACGCCGGCGGACGATCACAACTTCCTGATCATCGACTACACGGTCGAGGACGGCGGCGAGATTTTCGCGCAAGCTTGTGTAAGTGGTGTCGATGGGCATGGTTTTGCTCCTGACTTAGAGTACAGGATTCCTGTACGTCTGTCGAGTTGTCCAATCCGTCAAGCGCGGGTTCGGCGGGCGCGGAGTTCGAGTACGACGGCGCCGATGAATGCGAGGCTGCCGATGGTGATGGCCATCGGGATGGCGACGTGGCGGTAGGCGTTGCGCATGTCGGGCTGAACGCCGGCAATCAGGCCGTAGGTGATCATGCCGAGGATGCCGAGGAGCAGGCCGAGGCCCATGCCCGCGGCGGTGAAAAGCAGCGTGGTGAAGAGCACGCGGACGGTGGAGGCGAAGGCTCGTGCGAAGGTGCCGGGGCGGCGGACGTCGGGCATCACTTCCTAAGTTACATCAGGTCTCCGGTTCGTTCGTTTCGGACGGCATGGCACGGGATAGCTGTGAGTCGAACTCGCCGCGCACCTTGTCGAACTCCCGCTTGGCGCGCGCCATCTTCTGCAAGATGGCATGCATCCGTTGCGGCCCGAGAACGACATACCCGAGCGCGACGAAAAATATCAACTCGCCGCCGAAGCCTGCCATCTTATTTACCCGATCTGCTTGCTGTCGTGGGATTGTTCGGCCGCCGCGTCGTTTCCGCTGATGGCTGACTTGAATCCGCGAATGCCCTCGCCGATCCCTTTGCCGAGTTCGGGGAGCTTCTTGGGTCCGAACAGCAACAAGGCAAGGCCGACAATCACGAGCAGGTGCATGGGTTGGAAGATTCCTTCAAACATGGGTAGAACTCCTTTCAGTTGAGTCTCTAAAGTTACCGCCGACCAAAATCAATGCCGAGGAAAGGCTCGTGTGGAACGCCCGGTAAATGTGGGTCACCGACGTCGTCTGGGAAGCTACAAGTCCCACACAAGCCAATGGGCTTGTGCGAGGTGCCCAGCGTTGCGTTTTCCACCGTCCACCGAGAACGCAACACTTTGTCATCGTTCAGATACCAGTTAAGGCACAGAGCGCGCGAATTGGGGGTGATATGGTTCACCACGGCTCCTATTTCACAGTTCTGGCGCTGCGCTGTGGTTCCAACGCAGCGCCTAAGAGAACGAACAGCAAGTTCGCTGTTCGCCCGACATCAATACTCGCGCTCAGCCTTATCGGCCTCCGCCGCCAGCGTGGTCAAGTGGTCGAAGAACGCGTCTGACTGGCCGATGAACAGCCCATCGGCGGTCAGCGCCTTGACTGCGCCCATTGCGGCCAGCTTCGTCTGCGTCGGCCGAATGATGGAAACCGGGCCAAAGCGTTTGTGCAGGAAGAACGTCGGTTCCGGCATGATCAGGTTCGTCTGGAGGTCCTCCAGAACAAGTCCGGGAGGAGGAGTAGGTGAGTTGAGATCGGGGAACGTGACCCTTACTCCGGTCACCGGATCCACCACGTCCTTGGCAGGTGCGTTGCCGGCCTTGTCGTGCCAGGTCTGGAAATGACAGATTTCAGTACCCCCAATGCTCAGCAGGATGCGCAGCACCTCGGGACTGGTGACGCGCTGCGCCAGACTCGGGTAGAGGCTTGTTCCTCCCTGCTCGATGGTGGCGAAGTGGAAACCCGCGGTGTTAACGATCGCCTGGAAGAAATCAGGGAAATTGGCGTCATTGTCCGTGCGTGGAATTGCCGGGTGCTGGTTCACTGCCAACGTCGGAATCGCCGGCTTGAAACTGTCTCCGAAATCGGGGTTCTTGGTGCGGCTGCGATAGCGTGTCCACCACGATGTGTCCACCGTGAGCTGCATCAGGTTGGTCAGTCGGCCGATCTGGTTCGCTCCGGTTGCCTTGCTGCTGGGAAGCGTGCGAAATGCATCCAGATTGGCGGGCGGCTGCCCGTGGGCCGTGAGGTAATTGTTGATCCATACTTCGTGAGTGAGCTCGTCCTCGGTATTGTCGTGAATGTACTGCGACATGTCCGAGTCGAGAGGAATCAGGTCCTGCATGTAAAGCGAGTTGCCGCCGGTTGGTGCAGCAGGGTAGCCAGGAATGAACTGGCTGGCGAGTTTCGAGACCTCGTCATCCTGTACGCCGCCGAACTCCTGGTACTGGAGCCACAGGTCGGTTTCAAGGATTTCGGCCGCGGCCAGAAAGCGCAGGATTGCGGCGTCGCCTTTTGTGATCGTAGCGGCACCGGCTTGGGCACTTAAGATTTCGGGCAGGAGCGCGCCGGCAGAAAGCGCCACTCCAGCAATCCCTACGCCTTTGAGGAATGAGCGCCTCTCCACTCCGCGCATTGGTTGGTCGTTAACGTCTTCTCCTGCGGCCCCAGGAGTTACAGCGATTGCAGTGCGGTCTTCGTTAGCCATACTTCATACTCCGATCCAAAAACAACTCTCGGCGACTGGGTTGATGAAACTGCGCCGACTCGGCAAGCGTATTTCTGCCTCGAGATCGAGGTGTCATGAATGCGTCAGAGCGGTGCAAAAGGATTGTCAATTGCGAAGCGCCAGAACGAGTCAGGCCATCGGTTGTCACGGACTTCGCCCTATAGGCGCCGACGCACGTATAACGCACAGAGGGATGGGTGGTTACTAAGGTGGTGAGGACACTCGAGGAGCACAAAGCCGGAGGCAGCGGTCGTTCGGAGATGTGTCCACTGCGTTACAATCAGGCTTCATGTCGCAAGCGTCTCAAGCAATTACGCGCACGCCGGCGGAAGTGGTGCGGCTGGCTCCGGTTACACAGGCCAGCAACGGCATTTGTTACGCGGTGATGGGCGAGGTGACGAACGCCGTCCGGGATTTGGAGCGGATGGTGACGGCGGTGCCGCGGACGATCGCGGCCGCGCTCAGCCGCAAGGCGTACTACTTTGTGCCGCTCACGCTGAACCTCGACGAAGAGACGCTGATCGCCGACCGCTACGACGTGCAACTGGCTGATAGCGCCATTTGCCATCGCAATCATAACCTCGGCGATTCGCAGTATGTATTTATCTCCACCCGGCTGATGGAAGACAGCTTCGCCATCGCGTTTGAGTTCTTTATCAACGTGGGGCACAACTTCGTGGAGCGCGTGGGCGTGGCGCAGGAGTTCAGCGACCTGGTATGGAAGCAGGTGGCCGACAAGGCGCGCGGCGAGACCTCGATGGACGCCTACGAGTTGCGCAAGATCGCCACCAGCACCAGCAACGAGGCCGAGAAGGCCAAGCACGAGTACCTGATGGCGGCGTTCGCCGATGCGATCGCGGTGTATTGCCTGTCGCTGTTTCTCGATGTGGACTACCAGGAGCTGCGCGAGCGCGACTATCCACTGCTGGCTCCGGCGGCGCTGGCGGAGCGGCTGCGCAAGATCAACGAGCTGTTCCCGCCGAATCCGGGATATGAGTTTGCGGTATATCACAGGCGGAGACAGTAGCTAGTGCAGCTAATCGCTATTCGCCCTTCGCTGTTCGCTTTTCGCCTATGACTCGCCACTTGTTGACGATGCTGACGTTCATCTCGCTGGCTGCGGCGGACTCGTCCACGACTTCGGCGACAAGACGTCCTATGAGCACTCCCCGAGTTAGGCGCTGGCACGTACAATCAACCTGATGATCGCGCATATACGCGGACGATTAATCGCCAGGCACCCGAACCAAGCCGTAGTTGAGGCGGCGGGCGTGGGCTATGACGTCATCATCACCGTGCCTACGTTCTCTGAATTGCCCGCGGTCGGCAGCGAGGTGGCGCTGCACATCCATACCCACGTGCGCGAGGACGCGATCGCACTGTTCGGGTTTCTGCGCCTTGAAGAAAAGCGGCTCTTCGAGAAACTGATTACGGTGAGCGGCATCGGGCCAAAGCTGGCCATCACGATTCTCAGCGGCATGGCGACGGCTGACATGGTGGGAGCGATTCGGGGCAGCGATTTCGCGCGGTTGACGCGCATCCCCGGCATCGGCAAGAAGACCGCCGAGCGCATGTGCGTGGAGTTGCGCGACAAGCTGGACGCCTTCGGCGCACCGCAAGCCACGGCTCCGGTCTCAGCAATCGAGGAAGACGTCATCTCGGCGCTGACGAATCTTGGGTATCAGCGAGCAGTAGCCGAGAAAGCGATCGAGAAGGCGGTTGCGTCGGCAAGCCGGGAGAACTTCGATGCCATCTTTAGGGCGGCGCTAGGCGTGATGGCGAAGTGACCAGCCGCGTGGCTTGCCCGAACCCATCCCAGCAACAAAGGAAGAAGCGATGAGCAAGCAATCCGGAAGAAAGGCAAAACCCGCATCGGCGTCTGTCTCGAAGAGATCAAAGACCGGGCCTCCATTGCCGGTCAACTCAGAGGCTGCGTTACAAAGAATCCAGAAGCTGCTGCAGGCCAAAACATTCAAGGACGTGGCCGAAGCGAACGCCTTCCTGGCAACGCTGACCGGAACCTCGTTGGAGGACTTGCGCGACGACGGGCCGGACGACCCGCGCTGGCGAGCTCAGGAACTTGCGTTTGACGCGATGGAGGCCGATACCGCCGAAAAGGCCCGCGAACTGGCGCAACAGGCGCTGGGGATCGATGCCGATTGCGTCGATGCGCTGGTGGTGATGACCAATCTCGATGCGAATACGACCAGGGAAGCAATCTCCGGCCTGAAACAAGCTGTGGAGGCGGGCGAGCGGGCGCTGGGCGAGGCATTCTTCAGGGAAAACAAAGGGGAGTTTTGGGGAATCATCGAAACCCGCCCCTACATGCGCGCAAAGGCCCAACTTGCGGAATTGTTGCGCAGCGACGGCAAGGGCGTTCAGGCGATGCACCAGTACGAGGGCCTGCTGGAGCTAAACCCGAACGATAACCAGGGAGTGCGCTATCCGTTGCTGGGCTGTTACCTGGCCCATGGCCGCCTGCAGGCTGCCGCCAAGTTGCTGCACGACTATGACGGCGACATCATGGCGGTGTATCCCTGGGGCCGGGTGCTGGAGCGCTTCCTGTCGGGCGACCGACCGGGCGCCACCAAGGCCCTCAAGCAGGCCCGGCGAGTGAACCGCTTTGTGGAACTGTATTTCTCTGGACTGGCGCCGGTGCCGACGGAGATGCCCGACACCTATGCGCTGGGCAGCGAAGAAGAGGCCATCGTCTGTTTCGATTGCCTGGCGACGGCCTGGACGAAGCACCTGCCGGCGATGTTCTGGCTGATGGATCGTCTCCATGGCGGAGCGCCTCCTCGCACGAAACGGCGTTGAGTGGGAGGGAATTGGTGCTGGGGGGTGATGGCGAAGTAGCTCTGGCTACCAGATTCGAGCTGTCCAGCACGTAGCGCGTGATCGGTAGAGATTGCCAGTCGGCGGGTCAGGGTCAATTCCAGTCTAACAACTGGTGATGCGCTGCCTCCGAGGCATCGCGGAACTGCGTGTGTTTACAGGCGGAGCACTGGGCGCGGATCGACTTGAGATCAATGGGAGCGAAGATGGCGTCCTGGGATTCAGTGCCACCGGGAGTTCTTTCTTTTAACAACGAAACCGCGGGCTCGCCGCAGCGCGAACAACGAAAGATATAAACATTGAGGTGCGGCATGTTGGCCCTCCGGTGGTCGTGGCCAGTATATGCCTCGCACGCAACAGAACGGTTGCAACCCGGGGTAATCCTTGACGCAAGGGGGCTTGCGTCAAGGATGACAACCCTTCCATTGACTCAATTGGTTTTGTATCCACTCTCCTTGACGCTAATCTCCCAAACAAGCTTTTGTCCCTGACAATGCCCGATACTTTCCTGAGCTGCCCGTTTGCATTTCACTTTCCGATACAAAACGAGCTGAAGATCAGGTAAAGGATGTCGTCGGCCGTAGTTGCGCCGGTGATCTCGTCCAGCGGGCGCAGCGCGTTGTAGAGATCGAGCAGGATCATCTCGTGGGGAGTTTTATGCGGCACGGCGATTGCAGCGGCGTCGAGGGCGGCGACCGAATCCTGCACCAGCTTCTGGTGGCGGACGTTGGTGAGGAAGCCGCTCTCCGGCTGGCTGGAACCGTCGCCGCCGGCGAGCCGGAGAATCGTAGAGCGCAAGTAGTCGATGCCCTGCCCGGTGAGCGCGGAGGTCATCACCACCGGCAGGCCGCCGTCGGGAACCAGCGGCGCGGAAGCGATGGCGTCGATCTTATTCTGCACCACGATAGCCAGGCGCCGAGCGACTAACGAAACCAGCTCGGTGTCGCGGCGGCGGGCGGCGGCGTCGGTGACAGGGTGCGAGGCGTCGAGCACCACCAGCACGATGTCGGCGTCGGCAAGGGCCTCCATTGATTTGCGCACGCCGATGCTCTCCGCTTCGTCCAGTGCGTCGCGAATGCCGGCGGTATCCACCAGACGCACAGGGATTCCACCGATGGACACGGTCTCGCTCACCAAGTCGCGCGTGGTGCCGGGAGTGGCCGTGACGATAGCGCGCTCGTGCTCGACCAGGCGGTTGAACAAGCTCGACTTGCCGACGTTGGGGCGGCCTACGATGGCGAGCGTCAGGCCTTCGTGTACGACCTTGCCGTAGGTGAAGCTGGCGAGCAGCTGCTCTAGCGGGCCGTGAAGCTCGGCGATGCGGTCAAGGACTTGCCAGTCGGGAATGACGGAGACGTCGTCCTCGGCGAAGTCGATGCCCGCCTCCATGACGGCGATGAGATCGATGAGCTTCTGCTTGATAGGCTGCAGCCGCTTCGACAGCGCGCCGTCGAGCTGGCGGGCCGCCACCTGCGCCTGATAGAGCGTTTGTGAGTCGATGAGGTCGCGAACCGCCTCGGCCTGGGTGAGATCGATGCGGCCGTTGAGAAAGGCGCGCATGGTGAACTCGCCGGGCTCGGCGAGGCGCGCGCCGCGGGCGAGGGCCATCTCCACCGCGTGACGGAGAACGACGGGCGAACCGTGGCAGGAAATCTCGACCACATCATCGGTGGTGTAGGAATGTGGCTTAGCGAAGTAGGTGACCACGACTTCGTCGATGCGATGGTTGGTGGCGGGATCGATGAGCTCGCCGAAGTTGGCGCGGTTGGGCTGCAGGCCATCGGCATGCGCCAGCCGCAGCATGGGCTGCGCAATTGACGTTGCTTCAGGCCCCGAGAGACGCACCACGCCGATGCCGCCGCGTCCGGGAGGCGTGGCGATGGCAACGATGGTGTCGTCGAGGTGCATGGGACTTGATTATTCACTACGGGTGCACGGCCCGAACAATATCGCTGAAAAAGGGGTCCTTCGACTCCGGCAGCACAAAAGACGTGCTGCCTCCGCTCAGGATGACACTCCGTGTGAACTTTACAAGCGCAGGCTATCTCCGCCGCGAGGGCGCGGGCGGTGACGGTGGCTTGCCGCTGTAGTCCTTGGGATAGACCACCACGTAACGCTGCAGCGCTTCGCCGGCGCTTTCAGTGCGCAGGTCTTCCTTATCGCGCAAGGCCAGGTGCACAATGCGACGCTCGCGCGACGACATGGGAGCGAACGCATACGGCATGCCGCTTTGGCGAACGCGCTCGGCGGCATGATCGGCCGACAGGCGCAGCTCGGCCATGCGATTGGCGCGGAAGTTTTCGCAGTCGAAGACCACGAGGTCGTGCTCATCGGGGCCGAGGCGCAGCATTTCCAGCGCGACGTGCTCGAAGGCGCGCAAGAGCTCGCCGCCGCGCTCTTTCACCAGCGGGCTGTCGGCGCCGGAGAGTTCCACCTTGATTTCAGGATGCGCAAAATCGTGGTCGGCAGCGGGCGGGTCCACCATGACCTTGTAGCGCAGGCGGAAGTCGCCGGTGGATATGATTCCGTTGAGCAGTTCGCTGATCTTCTTGGCGGCGGCGATTTTGTCGGCGATCGGCATGACTGAGTGTCTCTGACTTTATTTGGCGGCCTTGCGGGCGCGCTTTTCCATCTCCGCGCGCATCTCTTTGCCGAGACCCGTGCGGTTCATCACGTACTGTTGTCCGATGGCGATGATGTTTCCCACGACCCAGTACAGGCTCAACCCCGAGGCCAGCGACCAGCTGAAGAAGCCCAGCATCAGCGGCATCATGATGGTCATCATGCGCTGCTGGGCCGGGTCCATGCCGGCGTTGGGCGTCATCTTCTGCACAAACAGCGTGCTGATCACGATCAGCACCGGCAGGATAAACAGCTTGTCGGGCGACGACAGGTCATGCAGCCAGAGGAACGGCGCCTGGCGCAACTCAATCGCGATTCCGAGCATCGAGTAGAACGCGAACAGGAAGGGCATCTGGATCACCAGCGGCAGACAGCCGCCGGCGGGGTTGGCGCCATGTTCCTTGTAGAGCGCGGAGATCTCGGCATTCATGTCGGCGCGCTTGGGATCGCGCATGGGGTACTTCTTGTACTTTTCCTGGATGGCCTTCATCTGCGGCTGCAGCTTCTGCATCTTCAGCGCCGACTTCATGCTGGTGATGCGCAACGGCAGCAGCGCCAGGTTGATGATGACCGTCAGGATGATGATCGAGACGCCCCAGTTGGCCGCGATGTGGTCGTGCGTCCACAGCAGCCACAGGAACAGGGGGCGAGCGATCAGGCCGAAGAAGCCAAAGTCGACGACGTGGGTGAGGTCAGGGCCGCCGGATTCGCCGTTCAGCGTCTTGCAATGGACGGCGTCGAGAACATCCAGCGCCTTGGGCCCGACGAAGATGCGCTCGCGGGTGGTGCCGTCAGCATCGCCCACCGCGGCTCCCAGTACTTCTACCTTCTGCAGGTTGTTCGGGTCGGGCTTGGCCGGGTCCTTGGGAACCTGGATGGAATTGCGGAAAGTGACCATGGCCGCTTGCGCCGGCAGGTCAGGCAGGAAAATGGCTGCGAAGTACTGGTCCTGCGGGCCGGCCCATTGCAGGGGACCACGCAGCGTGTTGCCGCCGCTGACCTTCTTGGCGGCGAGGCGTTCGACCTTGTCGCCGGCGTAGTAGTCGATGCGCGCGGCAGCGAACGACGGCCCCGTGCCCTGGTCGCCGAAACCTGCTGGCCACCATGGGTAAGCCTGAATCGGCTTGCCGTTGATGGTGACGGCGGATTCGATCCAGACGACGTAAGACTTGTCGAAGCGCAGCGTCTTGTGGACGCTGATGGCGCCGTCGGAAAACTCAAACGTCAGCTCACCGGGAGCGGCAAGCGGACCACTGGCACTTCCCAAGTAAAGCGCTGTGTTGATCTTGTTTCGTACCGCCTCGTCGTAGGCGAACAAGCTGAGTGGCAGGCCAAAGGTCGCCGACTCGTGGCTCACCAGGTCGAGCGGCTGGCCCTTCTCGTCCTTGTACTTTTTCAAGACCCAGGACTTCGCCTGCGCACCGCGATTGGTGAAAACGATGCGATAGAGCTCGTTCTCGACTACGGTTTCGCTCTCGGCGGCCGCCGTTTTAACCGGGGCGGCGCCGGGCGCGCTGGCAGACTCGGTAGGCGAAACCGCAGCTTCCGGAGTTGTCGCCGGAGCGGACGTCGCCGGCTCAGGCGGCTTGCCAGCCGCCGGAGCGTTCGGCTTGTTCTTGTACAGGAAGAACTGGCTGACCAGCAGCAGCGCGACGACCGCGATCATGATCGGCAGCATGCGGCCTGGTCCGGCGGGTTCTTGTTGGGGATTTCTATACTCGGCCAAAGTGACGTTCCATTCAGTAGTGGCGGCTTATTGGTTTGGGCGGGGCTGCAAAAGCAGCCGGCGCTTCAGGATCACAGCAAGGTAAAGATCGCGTCGCGCCCGTCGGCACCGGATCGTATCCTGCGCTGGCGAAGGGATGACAGCGCAACAACCGGACCAGCGCCAGCCAACCGCCGCGCAGCGCGCCATGCCGCTCCACCGCTTCCAAGGCGTATTCCGAGCAAGTCGGCACGAAACGGCAGGCGTGCGGCAGCATCGGCGAAATCCACCGCTTGTAGCCGCGCAACAGCCCTTGCATCAACGACTTCATTTCCGCTTCATCGGCCTGGCCGGCGGCGCACCCTGCGCCTCCCGGGCCCGCTGGAGAGCCAACTGTAACCCACGCGATACTTCGTGCGCCACATCCGCAAACGGCAGATCCAGAACGGACTTGCGCGGGTTGAACACGACATCCACAGCAGCCTCGTCCTTCGGCCAGCAATTGCGTACCGCCTCGCGCATGCGGCGCTTGATGCGGTTGCGTTCCACCGAGCCGCCCAGCACCCGTCCCACGGTGAATCCCACTCGCAGCGTCGCTTCGTCGCCTTCCGCCGCTGCACTCCGTCGCAGGAAGAACACCGTCATGTTGCCGGTGAATTGGCGGCGGCCCGACTGGTACACGCGTTGAAAGTCGGCATGCCGCAACAGGTGCTTCGACTTGGGAAATGCACTGCTGGCGGAGGTCACAACCTGCATTCGACTTCCGATTCCCCGCGGTACTGGCCGGAAACCGGAGATGATCCTGGCAGAACTACGACCCGGTTCTACTACTCGCGGAAGCCGGCCTTCACGGCGACGCGCTTGCGTCCTTTAGCGCGACGGCGCGAAATCACCGCGCGACCGCTCTTGGTCTTCATGCGAGAACGAAATCCGTGCGTCTTTGAGCGGCGGCGACGGTTGGGTTGGAATGTGCGCTTCGGCATTACGGAACTGCGCTCCTCACTGGCAAAAAGTTAATTGGGGCAAACCAAAAGTATAGCGGTTGGGCCGCTTGCACCGCAACTGCCTCTGGCCGCCGACCACGGGCCGCGGCGAGTGCGTCTAGCCCATCTTTGTCGCATGCGTCATTCCACTTTGTCGCATGCGTCATCCCACTTTTGGTGCAGAGTGCGCTTCGTTGTGCAATTTGCACCGTGCGCGCAACAACAAATTTTTTTTCTGCCAGTAACATTCACGAAATCAATCACTCGCAACGCTTGTCGCCACGCGCAGTGCCATCTTGTGCCTTCCGCTGTGGATTTTTCATGCTAGGATGCCATGCAGCCACAGAGAAATCATTTCGCGCTCTCTCTCATGAAATGCAGTTTTTCACTGCGGCCTCTTCGGTTACGGATCGTAACTTTCTCCTGAATCGAGGGGCGGAACGCGGCGGTTGATGCGCGTCCCCCCGAAATAGCAGTGATATACGATTCGAGGCATTGTTAGCCTCCGGGTTATGTTTGCTATGTCCTATTTTGGAACTTCCTCTCCCAATCCGTGGATCCTTGTGCTGGGCGCCTTGGAAAAGAAAATCAACCGACACTCCTACGAGACCTGGCTCAAGCCCACACGGTTCTCTCACTCGCAGGGACCAACACTTTTCGTGCGCGTGCCCAATCCCGACTTCTGCCACATCGGTGAGAAGTACGGCGACCTGATCAGCGAGGCCATCGAGAACCTCGGTCTCGAATATCAGGACGTTGAGTTCGTCACCGATCCTGAGCAGCGTGCCAAGAAGGCCGAGCGCGCCGGCGAGAAGGAAACGGCAGATGCGCCGGCCGATTCTGCCGCGTCCGCGGAAGCAACCGCAGCTGCCCTCCGACAGCAGCGCTTCGACTGGGATGGAGCAGCACAATTGAATCCCAAGTACACCTTCGACGGCTTTGTCATCGGTTCGGGCAACCAATTTGCGCACGCCGCCGCGCGCGCCGTAGCCGAGCGACCTTCCAAGGCCTATAACCCGCTCTTCCTCTATGGCGGCGTCGGCATGGGCAAGACCCACCTCATGCAGGCCATCGGACACGAGATCAAGAAGCGGCAGCCGCAAATGGGAATCTGCTACCTGTCCGCCGAGAAGTTCACCAACGAGATGATTAACGCGCTGCGGAACAACAAGATGACCAGCTTCCGCGACAAGTACCGCAACATGGACGTGCTGCTGGTGGACGACATCCAGTTCCTCGCCAGCAAGGAGCGCACCCAGGAGGAGTTCTTCCACACCTTTAATGCGCTGCACGAGTCCATGCGGCAAATTGTGATTGCCAGCGACCGTCCGCCCAAAGAGTTGGCGGAGATCGAAGACCGCCTGCGCAGCCGTTTCGAGTGGGGGCTGATCGCCGACATTCAACCACCCGACCTCGAAACCAAGGTCGCAATCTTGCAAAAGAAGGCGGAGTCGGAGCATGTATCGCTGCCCACCGATGTGGCGCTGTACATTGCGTCCAACATCCGCAGCAACGTGCGCGAGTTGGAAGGCGCGCTCATCCGCCTGACGGCGTACGTTTCTCTCACCGGCCGCGACCTGAGCATGCTGACGGCGCAGGAGGTGCTGAAGAACCTCATCGACTCGCAGGTGCGCAAGATCACGATTGAGGCCATCCAGCGGGCGGTGTCTGACCAGTTCGGTCTGCGGCCGGCGGAGATCAAGGCGAAGAACAACTCGCACTCCATCGTCTATCCCCGCCAGATCGCCATGTACCTGGCCAAGCAACTGACGGAGGCCTCACTGCCGGAAATCGGGCGCCAATTCGGCGGCAAGCACCACACCACCGTGCTGCATTCGGTGGAGAAGATTGCCGAGGCCCGCAAGACCGACAAGGATTTGAACAGGCTGCTGAACAAACTCACGGAAGTTCTAGGTGGCTGAACCGCGCCTCTGGCGCGGTTTTTCACTTTAGGGAGCAGTTTTCCTTCGCCCGTCCTGTGGATGAGTTGTGAACCGCGTGGAAGAGTTGGATGGTATTTCTCGGCAGTCCTGATTGGGCACAAGTGGCGCCCGGCCCTGTCAGAGTTTTCGGTGACAAGAATGTGACGCAAGACCTCCCCGCCAGCGGTTTTGCCGTCTTTTTCCACTTTTCCAGAGGCACTACGGTTACTACTGTTTTATAAGATTTTTATTTGATATAAGGAAAGGCAGGAGTCGCGTGCAGTTGCCACACTCTGCAGGACGCGACGGCAAAGGCGGAACACATGGCTGCGGAAGCAACCCCGGCGGTCCAGGGAACTGCGATGGAAATCAGCGTCAGCAAGTTCGAGTTGCTCAAGGAACTCACTGCCACTCAGGGAGTCGTGGAACGCAAGACCACCATTCCTATCCTGTCGAATTTTCTTTTTGAGGCCGCCAACGACCGGTTGACCATCACGGCCACCGATCTTGATCTGAGTCTGCGTACCTCCTGCGCCGCTAAGGTGAAACGCGAGGGCGCATGTACCATTCCGGCGCGCAAGCTGTATGACTACGTGAAACTGCTGCCCGATGGCGATATCTCTATAAAGCTGCTGGAAAACCACTGGGTCAACATTCGCTCCGGGCGCTCCAACACCAAGATGGTGGGCATGGCGCGCGCTAACTTCCCTGGACTGCCGGTGTTTCCGGCGGAAGGCAGCGTGAAGATTCCCGCGCAGACCCTGCGCAGCATGATCGGCCGCACCATCTTTGCCATCTCGAATGAGGAATCGCGCTACACGCTCAACGGCGGACTCATGGTGCTGAAGCCGGAGTCGATCACCATGGTCGCCACTGACGGCCATCGCCTGGCGCACATCGAAAAGACCGGCGAGGAGTTCGACGTGCCCGGCGAGCAGAAGACGCTTGTTCCCAAGAAGGCCATGAGCGAACTGTTCTCCCTATTGCAGAACAGCGACGTGGAGCACGTCGAGTTCGCCAAGGACGAGTCCACGCTGTTCTTCCGCATCGGCGAGCGCCTGCTGACCTCGCGCCAGTTGACCGGACAGTTCCCCAACTACGAAGCCGTACTGCCACGCGAGACCAGCAAGTCGGTTGTGGTACACGGCGCCGATCTCAACACCGCCATCCAGCGCGTAGCTCAGTTCGCCGATGAGCGTTCGCGCGCCATCCGCATGAAGCTCGACAAAAACGAGTTGAAGATTTCCTCGTCGTCCACCGAAGCGGGCGAGTCGGAAGACTCCATCGAGACCGCGTACGCCGCCGACCCGATGACCATCGGCTTCAACTCCGAGTACCTGATCGACTTCCTAAAGGCACAGAGCGCAGGCGATGTGCGGCTGGAGTTCAAAGACGCCCAGTCCGCCGGGCAGATGCGTCCCGAAGACGGCAGCGACGACGGCTTCAAGTACCGGTACGTCGTGATGCCCATGAGGATCTGACCGGATCTCAGAGGAAGGCTCAAAGCACAGCTGGACGCCCAGTCCGGCTTTTTATTTGAAGTCGTGGCAGGGCCAGATGGTCGCCACGCGAACTTGGTTTTGCCGCAGGCCGGACTACAAATCTCATTTTCCAGGCGCCACCCATCGGGCGGCAGCATCAGCGCTATCGTGGGGTCCCGAATTGAAGGCAATCGCAGCCTGCGGGGCGGCCTTACGAACTGTGTTGATAACAACTTCGAATAATGCAAGATTGCGGGGTGGCAGACGCACACCGCCTCCGATGACCACACAATCGTAGTTTGTCGAACGCAACAACCGCTCCACTGCCGGCCCGGCGGATTCATCCGGCAGGATGTAACCAACGTCGGATTCCCAGCCGCGATCAGTGAACTGCTTTACCGCAACCGCGATGCCAGCGTGAATCTTCTCAGCATTCATCCCTGGCGGCAACGCAGGATCAGAATAATCCACAGCCTCAGGTTCCAGGCCCAACAGCAATATCCGCGCCATAAAGCCTCCCTTGTTCCGGCTCTTCCTAGCAGCACCGTTGCGACCATTTTCGCCGGAACTTGCGAGGCGATTATAACCGACGGATTGAGACCATTCCGCCCCGGGCAGATGCGGCCCGAAGACGGTCCAGATGATGGCTTCAAGTCCAGCGAAAGCGGTTGAAGATTTGGGAGACTGCCGGTGTTTTGCTACGATGCCAGTTGCTTGCGGGAAAGGCACGGTTCATCCCTTGAACCTGCCCGTCACACCCACCAGTGACCCCCATCACCGAGGAGCGCAGCGCGTCCCGTGAAATCATGTAACCACGCCTATGTCCTCTGAAACCTTCACCGCCATGCGCCAGAGCATCGTTGACGGCGCCAGCAGTATTTCGGCCGAGTTGGCGCGCCAGTCCATCGCGCTCGGCATCGACCCCATCCAGGCCATCGAACAGGGCTACGTGCCCGGAGTGAACCACGTGGGCGAGCAGTTTGCCCAGCGCAAGATGTTCTTCCCCGACCTGGTGATGGCGGGCGAGGCCATGAAGGCCGCGCTCAACGTGCTCGAACCCGAACTCGAACGCCGCGGCGAGACGCGGCAGATGCTGGGCACGGTGGTCATCGGCACGGTGAAGGGAGACATCCACGAGATCGGCAAGTCGCTGGTCGCGATCATGCTCACCGCCGCCGGCTTCAAGGTGTATGACCTCGGCGTGGACGTGCCTTATGACAAGTTTGCCGCGCGCGCGAAAGAAGTGAGCGCCGACATCGTCGGCATGTCGGCCCTGCTGACCACCACCATGCAGGGCCAGCGCAAGGTCATCGAGAGTCTGGACCGCGCAGGCCTTCGCCCGCAGGTCAAGGTGCTGGTAGGCGGGGCTCCGGTGACGCGGCAGTGGGCGCAGCAGATTGGCGCTGACGGCTACGGCGCCAACGCAGTCGAAGCCGTTGCCGTGGCCAAGTCGCTGATGGAACATCGCGCTGCTGCCGATGCGGGGGCGCCTTCGTGAAGCCCGTTGTGCAACTTCTCAACCAGACCGCGATTTCACGGATACTGAGCGAAGCCCTGCAGTTGCTGCAAATCCACGGGGTAAAAGTGCGCGCGCCCGAGGTCATCGAGGTGCTGCAGTCCGTTGGCGTACAGACCACCGATGGTGTCGCCCGCATTCCGGAGCACGTGGTTGAGAAAGCCCTCGAGTCAGTCCCTGCCCAGTTCCGCCTTTTCGACCGCGCGGGTAATCCTGCGGTGCAGTACGGCGGCGATGAGGTCCACTTCGATCCTGGCTCGTCGTGCCTCAACATTCTCGACGCCGACGCCGAGGAGCCGCGACTCGCACAGGCCAATGACCTGGTCCGCCTGGTGCAGCTCACCGAAACGCTGCCGCAGTTCGCCGCGCAATCCACAGCGCTGACCTGCGACGATGCGCCCAAGGAAATCGGCGACATCTACCGCCTGCTGCTGGTGCTGTGGTACTCGCAGAAGCCGGTTGTGACGGGCGCGTTCAGCGCGGAGACCCTGCGGGTCATGCTCGACCTGTTGCGCGCCGAGAGCGGCGGCCAGGAGGCCTTACGGCGGCATCCACGCGCTGTGTTCGACGTGTGCCCATCGCCGCCTTTGAACTGGGGAGAATTCGGCGCCGTAAACCTCGTCGATCTGGCGCGCGCCTGGGTCCCCGCCGAGTTGATCTCCATGCCGCTCGCCGGAGCTGCTGCGCCAGTTACGCTGGCCGGATCGGTGGTGCAGCACGCCGCCGAATCGCTTAGCGGCATTGTGATCCACCAGGCCGCGCAGCCGGGAGCGCCCATCGTCTGGGGCGGAGCGCCGGCCATCTTCGACATGCGAACTGGCACCACGCCCATGGGCGCCATCGAAACCGCCATGCTCAACGCCGCCTGTGCCGAGGTCGGCAAATCGCTGGGCCTGCCGACCCACGGCTACCTCATCGGCAGCGACTCCAAGGCGCTCGACGCACAGGCTGGTATGGAGAGCGGCATGGCGGCCGTGGTCGGCGCGCTGTCCGGCATCAACATGATCTCCGGCGCCGGAATGCTCGAAACCCTGGCGTGCCACTCGCTGGAGAAGCTGGTGCTCGATGCCGAGTCCATCGACTCAGCGCAGCGCCTGGCGCGCGGCGTTAACGCCAAGGCGCCCTCGCTGGCAGTGGAGATGTTCGCCGAGTCGTTCGCCAAGGGCGGCTTCCTGAAGTTGGAAAGCACCCGCCAGCTCTTCCAGTCCGAGCAGCATCTGCCTTCGACAGTCATTGACCGCGAGCCATTGCGCGTGCCGGGAGAGACGTTCGTCTCCCGCGCCCACGCCCGAGTGGAAGAACTGCTGGCGAGCTACGAGCGCCCGCCGCTCGACAGAGTTGCGGAGGACCGCATGCTGGTCGTGGTGGAGAAACACGCGCGCGCTGCCGGGCTCGAAGGCTGGCCCGGCATCAAGAAATCTGGAGTCTTGCGCTAAGCGAAAGCCGCGTCAAGGCCTTCGGGCGTGAGGCGAACGTTGGGAGACTTTTGCTGACAACTGACCACTGGCAACTGATTACTCGTACGCCAGCGCGTCGATGGGATCTTTCTGCGCGGCTTTCATCGCCGGATAGACCGCGCCCAGCATCGATCCAATGATGGCGATGATGGTGGCACGCAGCAGCCATTCCGGCGTGATGAGGATGGGCAGCGTCTGGAACTTGTGGTGCAACCCCGCGCGCGCCGCGTAGCTTACCGCGAATCCAAGAAGAATTCCGCCGACGGAGATCAACAGGGTTTCCCGCAGAATCACATTCACGATGTAGAACTTGCCCGCGCCCAGCGACTTCAGGATGCCGATCTCGCGCGTCCGCTCCATCACCGCCGCATACATCGCCTGGAAGATGACAATGAAGCCGATGACCATCGAAATCCCGATGACGACGTTGATGAACGTCGAGAGGCCGGGAATGCTGCTCGAACTCATCAGGCTGAGGTATTCTTTCAGCGAGTGCACGCCGTACTGCTCCATGCCTGGAATGCTCTTGATTTCGTGTACCACGGCGTCGGCGTTGTTGGGGTC
>Ga0207862_1000160_pt1 | contig 19004 bp, 18 predicted proteins | sample LuqExpMetageno81_FD_187838 | JGI IMG/M metagenome (GOLD analysis project Ga0207862, IMG submission 187838) | Tropical forest soil microbial communities from Luquillo Experimental Forest, Puerto Rico - Sample 81 (SPAdes) | ecosystem: Environmental > Terrestrial > Soil > Tropical forest ... | reverse complement strand
CGGATTAGGGCAAGTCGAGAGTACCCCAAGACCTACCCCCAAAACCCGAGGGGGGCGCCCGGCGGAATACAGAAGAGATTCCTGGCCGCGCCTGCCCCGGCCGTCGGCTCGAAATGACGGGCGAAGGAGCCTTACTTTCCGGCTTTGCGCAGAAGCTTTGGCGTAGCCAGCCAGACGATTTCCGCGCTTGGGGGAGCAAGGCGCCGGAGTTCGAGCATGGCAACTCCTGCTTTCTTGAGGGCGGTGATGTGATGCTTGGAGCCCAGGGCGGTCGCGATCAAATCGTCGAGATGCGGAGCGTGACCGAAAACGAAGACGACGGAATTGTCTTTGTCTTTCGAGAGTTCACGGAATAACTGGAGGGGCTCGGCACCCGGCAGCAGAAGATCTGTCTTCTGGATTTTTTGTTTGGGATACTCGAGCACCGTCGCGAAAATTTCGGCGGTTTGGGCAGCGCGGACGTAGGGACTCGAAAGCATCAAATCCGGTACGGCGCCGATTTCGGCGACGCCCTTGGCAGCCTGTCTAGTCTTCTCAATTCCCTCGTCGGTCAGGAAGCGCTCGGGATCGGGCGGACATTTGGGGTCCTCACGGTCAATGGCGATGCCGTGGCGCACAATGAACAGCTGCATCGGGCGTTGTCCTCCTCGCGTAGATATTACCGAAGCCGGGATAAACACTTTGTAACAACGAGGGTGCGGCTGTCTATGAGATAAGAGGGATTCCCCGCAGCGCCGCCTTCGGCGGCCGGCTCGGCGTGACGGGATTACGATTCAGAACACGGTCAGCGGTGGTTCTGGGAGCGGAAGTACAGCTGGACGTGGAATTCCTTTTCGAAGAGGTCGGAACTGCGCTCGGCGTCGCGCAGGTCTTCGGCGGCGTCACCGTGCGCTTCGACCTGAAGGGTGACGGCGCCGCGGTGGAAGGCGGCATGTAACGACTGAATGCGCTGGCGGTGGGAGTGATCGAGGCCTTCGGCGATGCGGACAATCGAAGCGAGACGGCGGGAGATACGCTTGTCGTTGCTGTTCAGGGCCGAGTAAGCGGGATGATGGCTGGCCGGTTCTGACTTGCGATTGTGATAGCGGACGATAGCGCCGACGATGTTGCGGTCGCGTCCGTCGAGTCCCGGGATATCTCCGTTGAGCGCCATATACTCGCCGTGCTTGTGGTGGCCGCGGTGACTGATGCGATGACCAACATCATGGAGAAGCGCGCCGGCCTCAAGCTGCACGCGCGATTGCGGGGGCAAATGGTGGACGGGCTGAAGCTGATCAAAGAGCATGAGGCTTAGTTCGCGAACGTGTTCGGCGTGACGCTGATCGTATTCGAAGCGGCGGCCGTAAGTGCGGGTGCCGATGAGGATCTGGCGGGCCTCGTCGTCGTAGCGATGCGGCTCTTTCCGAGAGAAGGCTTCGCGAGCAATTTCCTGCAGCAGACCTTCGCGAATTCCAACACCGGGGATGAGGAAGCGCTGAACGTTGAGGTAACGGCCGAGAGTTAGTAGAACGATTGCCGCGACGCCCATGACGTCGGCACGGTCGCGGCGGACACCGTAAGTCTTCATGCGCTCGCGTACGTCGCGTTTCAGGATGTCGCCCATGCGATCGCGCAACAGCGGAAGCTCGAGAGTTGGCAAGCCATCCTGGCGCGGGCCCGGGGCCACGTTCGAAAGAGTTTCCGCATTTCCTCCGAGCGCGACAGCAACTTGATCAAACAGATTCGTAACCTTGGGCAAGCGGGATTCGAGAAGAGCGCGGGTGTAGCGGCGTACTTGCTCGGCCTGAACGGGGCGAATGACTCCCGGGAGATTCAGCGTGGTCATAAGGCGAACGGTGCCGATGGGCAGCTGTACACCTAGCTCGACGTCATGGTCGCGAAGGATGGTCAGCTCGAGACTGCCCCCGCCGAGATCGACGACGCAGCGGGGCTGGACTTCCGGGCCGACGGCGGCGAGAGCGGCCTCGCGGCCAAGGCGCGACTCCTCTTTTGCCCCGATGACTTCGAGCGAGATGCCTGAAGACTGTTTTACGCGACGCATCATGGCGTCGCGGTTCTGAGCTTCGCGCGTGGCGCTGGTGGCGACGGCACGGTATTTGGTGACGCCGAATTCGTCCATGATTTCGCGAAGATGACGGAATGCTTTGACGGCTTTCTTCAAAAGGTCTTCGGCAAAGCGATGGCGTACGAACACACCTTCCCCCAGGCGGAGGGGATAGCGCTCGCTGATGAGCGGTTCGATATCGAGCGCGGAATAGGCGCGGGCAACGGACAGGCGTACGGCATTGGAGCCGGCATCGATGGCGGCAATGTGGACCGGCTCAGGCATCGTTGCGCCTACCGCCAGAGATGAGCGAGAGCGGCCGAGGGAGTGTATTTGGTGGTGCGAATGCCGAGTTGCTCGCCGATACGCTGACGCAATTGCCTGTTGACGGCAGAAACGCTGGCCTCGCCATCGAGCTCAATGAAGCCATTCTTTTTAGCCATGACTTCGAATTCGCGCTTGATCATGGTCTGATAACGAACGAAGGACCAGTAGAGGTCGTGAGAGAGAGACATGTCGCGGCCCGCCTCCCAATAGCTGATAGCCTGGGCTTTCTTAAACTCGCGACCAAAGGCGGTCTCGGGACGCAGGTTCAGCCAAAAGGTCAGATGAGGTCGGAGCGCCATGGCGTAGAGGCCCGTGAGGTAATCGCGATTGATACCGCGGACAACACCGCGAGCGATGAGGGTGAAAATAAAGCGGTCAGCCAGAACGACCGCGCCCGAACGAAGAGCCGGAACGATGCGGTGCTCGAGCTGATCGAAGAAGTCCGTGGCATACATTAAGGCCAGCGTGAGGCGCGTGACCGCGTTTTTGGCAAGCAGCTCGTCGATGTCGCGGCCAACCAGGTTGGACCGGCGCAAGCCGCTGGTTACGACGGAAAAACCCTCAGACTCGAGCCATTCCTGGAGCAGAGCGATTTGCGTCGAGCGGCCAGATCCGTCCATGCCTTCGATGACGATCAAGGTGCCGTTAAGTTCGGAGGGATCGAGGCCGACGAGGTGTTCGCCAAGGAATGAGCTGGAGTACTCGGAATCCGCACCGGGAACTCTGGGGGCAGGCTCGGGGAGAGGGGACGGCTGCAGCGATTTGTCACGCTCCTGGTCGGACATGGTCACTCCACAACTTCCGGGCGCGGCGCAAAGCGCTTCAAGTCGATTTTGGAAGCGACGATATCGCGCATCTGTTTCTGCAACTTGTTAACCGGGAGCGTGCCGTCGAGGACGACGAAGTTATCGGTGTCGACCATCTTGTCGTATTCCTCGAGGATGCGCGCCTGAAACAGCTTGAAACTCTCGGCGCGATCGTAAGAGAGGCTGAGGTCCATGCCGGCTTCGTAGTATTTGAGCTTGGGGCGGCCACTGAGGATGCGGTTTACGGCGACATCGAGCGGCGCGCGAAAATAAAACGTGATGTCGGGAATCGGCGCAAAGCGGTACAGATTGCGGAGCCACCGATGAGAGCAGCCACGGGCCGCGTCGCGGGCGAAGGCCGTATAGATGTAGCGGTCAGCAAGAACAAGATAGTCGCCCTGCAAGAGGGGCATGATCTGACGCTCGCAGCGATCGGCGAAGTCTGCAGCATGCAGCAAGGAGAAGGTGGTGGGAGTGAGGAGGCGCTTCTGCTTGCCGCGACGGGTGGCGGATTTAACCAGCGGAGACGAGTTCCATTCGGTGAAATGGAGCCGGTAGCCGCCGATTTCGAGCCAGCGTTTGAGGAGATAGAGTTGGGTGCTTTTTCCCGAGCCGTCGGTGCCTTCGACGACGAGGAGCGCTCCAGGATAAGCGCGGCTGGGAATAGGGCGTCCAGGTTGAGGGAGCGTGGTTTTCGAGACTTCGGGCCTGATAACCCGGACCGCGGTGTCTTGATTTTCCATCGAAGAACTAGCGTTACCAGATTCTTGAGGGTAGTCAGTCATTGTTAATGGTTCATTACAACATACGAGATAGGGGCGAGGCAAAATGCGAGCGGCGAGGAAGGCGCCGAAAGAACACAACGGTTGGAGCCGGTCAGGTCACCAAAGGGATTCTCCAGCACAGGCCAAAAGAAAGAGAGATTCTCCACCTCGCAGGCTCCGTTCGGAATGGCGGATTCGGGGCTTTCAGCGGCCTAGAAGAGGGTGAGTCTGACGGTGAGGTATTTTTTGGGGTTTTTGCGGAACTCGGCGAGGAATTGGCGCAAGTCGGCGGTGGCGGCGGCCAGATTGTCATAGAGCTGCGGATCGGAGAAGAGTTTGCCGACGGTGTTGTCATTTTGATTGAGTTTCGAACTGGCCTCGGCGAGATTGCTGCTGGTGTCGCGCAGCTTGTTGTAGAGGGCCTCGTCGGTGGCGAGTTTGCCGAGGGTGCCCTTGCCCGCGCGCACATCGCCGATGACAGCGTTGCCGTTGGCGAGGGCTTCCCTAGCCTGGTCGTAAAGCGTGGGATCGTAGAGCAGTTTGCCTAGCGTTCCCTTCTGAGCGTGGAGGTCGGCGAGGATGGTGTTGACCTGGTCGACGGCATTATTGACCTTCGTTGAAGTCTCATCAGTCATCAGCAGTTTTCCGACGGTGCCCTGGCCTGATTGAACGTTGCTGACGATCTGGTCGCCGTTGGCGAGGATTCGATTCAAGTGGTTGTAGGCCTGATCGTCGGTGAGGAGTTTTCCGAGAGAGCCCTTGCCAGCCTGCACGCCGGCGACCAGGTCTCTGACCTCGTCGCTCAGGGCCTTGAGATTGCTGAGGACGTCGGCGCTGCGTTCGACAACTTCCTTAATAGCTTTTTCTTCGGTGCCGGTAACAATCTGGCCGTCCTTGAGCGGCACGCCGGTGTAACCGCGCTGGATGTTTACGTAGCGATTGCCGAGCAAGCCTTCGGTAACCAGGGAGGCGGCGGAATCGGTGAGGACATCATTCTGGTATTTGCGGTCGAGCTTCATGCCGATTTCGATGTTGTGCATGCGGTCGGGAGCCTTGCCACGTTCGCGAGGGGCCAAGGTGATGCGGTCGACGTTACCGATTTCAACCCCGTCAAGCCGGACGGGCGCGCCGGTAGCCAGGCCGGAGACTTCAGGCAAAAAGGTTCTGAGGTGGTACTTCGGACCGAACACACCCGCGCCGGTGACGTAGAAAATGGCAACGGCAAGAATGAGGAGGCCAACGAGCACGAACAGGCCCACGCGCAATTCCGACCACGTCAGTTGTTTGCCGCGCGCCATGCGAGATTCCTCCGCAAACCGCCGAGGGCACAGCTGAAACCACTATACCGAGTTTAGCCAACAGCCCAAAGCCGGCAACCTCGAATTCAAATCAAGAAGCGTTGCAGATAACGATCCTTGGTGTTGAGCATGTCCTCGGGACTTCCCTCAAAATAAATTCGACCATCGCGAAGCACGAGAAATCGCGTCACGGCGGGCCCTGACTTGCCGTCTGACGCGCCGCGGCGAACCGTGCGCGCTTTTGGATCAAAATGAAAATTGGCCAGAGCGAAACCGTCCTGGAGGCGATGCGTGGCGAGAACAGAAGTGACGTGATAGACGTCGCGGAGACGCAGAATCAAAGTGATGATGGTTTGCGAGGTGATGGGGTCGAGCCCGGCGGTAGGCGAATCATAGAGCACGATCGGCGGGCGGGCGATCAATGCGCGAGCGATCGAGACGCGGCGGCGCATGCCACCGGAAAGTTCGGACGGCAGCTGCTCGCTTGTGTGCTCCAATTCAACGAAGCGCAGGACTTCCTGGACGCGCGGCTCGATTTCTGCGGGGGGCACGCCATCCTCTTCGAGGCGATAGGCAACATTTTCGCCGACGGTCAGAGAGTCGAAAAGAGCGCCTTCCTGGAAGACAAAACCAACCTGGCGGCGAAACTGAAGGAGCTCACGCTCGGGCTTTGCGGAGATGTCCTGGCCGAGCGCGCGGACCGTTCCTGTGTCTGGGCGAAGCAGGCCGGCGGCCAGCTTTAACGCGAGAGTCTTGCCGGTGCCGGTTTCACCGAGCAGCACCAACGTTTCGCCAGTCTGGATGGAGAAGGATAAGCCGCGCAAGATGGGGCCTTCGTCGAAACCAATCCAGACGTTCGAGAAACGCAAGGCCTCTGTACTGTCCGACCGCGTAGCCATGACGGAACTGGAGGGTGAGCTCATGTGTCAGAGCTTGTCCGCCAAGAACAGCGCGAGTCTGGTGAGAAAGGTGTCAGCGACAATGATCAGCACCGAGGAAACAACTACGGCCTGGGTGGTGGCGCGACCGACCCCCTGCGTGCCGCCGCGCACGTTCAGTCCCTGGTAACAACCGACGGTAGAAAGAATGAACGCGAAGACGACCGACTTGGTGAAACCCTGCATAAGGTCCGAGAACTCAAGAATCGCAATGGCGCGTTGCCAAAAGGTAGTGGCACTGAGACGAAGAGAGAAAACGCTGGCGACCATGCCACCGACCAAGCCAATGAAAACCGAGATGGTGGTGAGGAGAGGAACGACAACGAGGGAGGCAAGCACGCGAGGCGAAACTAGTTTGCGGCCCGGGTCCGTACCCATAGCGCGCATGGCGTCCACCTGTTCGGTGACCAACATGGAGCCTAACTCGGACGCGATGCCGGAGGAGCAACGGCCGGCGACGAGAAGGCCCGTGATGGAGGGTCCTAATTCTCGCACCAACGCCAGGGAAACGATGTCGCCGGTGAGGGATACCTGACCGAATCGTTGGAACTGCGAGCCGGTTTGCAACACCATGACCGCGCCGATGAAAAAGCCGGAGAGCAGAACGATGGGGAGCGAACCAACGCCAATGTCGTCCATCTGCTGGACGGTGTCTTGACCGTAGCGCGGAGGCGTGAAGAGATTGAGGACAGAGTCGTAGCTGAGCTTGGCGTAGTCTTGAACCTGCAAAACGGAGTGCTTTGCGGCATCGGTGAGGACTTCCATCACCGAAGGAGTGCCGGCGTCGTTCGATTGCGAATGAGTAACCTGGAGAGGCGTCTCTGGCACAGAGTTCTCGTTGTTGGATTACGGGAAAAGCGTAACCGAAGAAGGCCGAAGTTGGAAGAGGGAGAAGCGAGAAGCCCGGAGAACAGAAATTTGAAATTGAGATGGAAGACGCGCCGGGCAGCGAGAATCGATCCTTATTCCTTCGAAAGCAATTGCTGGAGTTGCTGCAGGTCCGCGGAGGAAACATCGGAGACGGCGCAGTAGAGGAAGCCGTTCTGTTGCCAGGCAAGCCAATGATAGCCCTGTACCTCGCCATCGCCAGACAGTGTTCCGGTGTCTTGAAGTTTGGAGACAAAAACACTGACGATATGCTTGCGCCTGCCGTAGACGAGAGCGGCGACCGTGCGGCCGTCGAGCACGTCGAGGCGCCCTCCGAGCAATGGGAACCCGGCAGCGGCAAAATCGCGCACGGGTGGCGCGAAATCCACCCTGCCGTCGAACCACGGCTTTACCGTGTGCTGGTCCGAGGATTCCACGTCCGTCAGGTGCCCCGGCTGAAGCGAGCGAAGGTGCGCATCGACGGCTGCGACCGCCAACGGTTTTTGAGCAACCCTCGCGGTCGTGACGAAGATCTGTCTTCCCAGGAGAGTTGCGAGGAGCAGGCCAGCGGCCAGGGCAAGCCAACGGATCGCGGATGGTTCTCGTTTCGCGGGAGGAGCGGGCGAGGGCAAGGTGGACAAAATTTTGCTTCGCAGACCGAGCGGAGCCCGCGCGTAGAGACCGGCTTGCTGGAGGGAAGATCGAAGCAAGTCCGCGGAGGCAACGGTCGAGGAGCAGTCGACACAGGCTTTGAGGTGCTGCTCGAAATTGGCGGTGCCGGCGGCATCGAGTTCGCCATCGATGTACGCGTGCACATGCAGCTTGGACAATTCACACCGCACGGCGGGCCTCGCTTTCCTTGGGCTGGGTGAGGGCTTTCTTCAATTGCTGGCGGCCGCGCGCAAGGGAGGACATGATCGTGCCGATTGGTCGGGAAGTGATCGAGGCGATTTCCTTGTACGAGCAGCCTTCGAGTTCGCGGAGGACCAGGATTTCGCGGAAGTGGGCAGGCAAGGATTCGAGGGCGCTGGCCAGCCGCCCACGATCGAAGCTCGCAATCGCGAGCGTTTCAGGTGAATCACCTTCGTCGGGAATCGTCTCCTCCATGGTGTCGGTCAGTTCCTCGCCGGTACGGTTTTTCTGCAACCAGGAATAGCAACAGTTGCGCACGATTTGCAGCAGCCAGGCACGGGCGTCGCCGGCGCGGTAGCCGCCGAAAAAACGATAAGCGCGAAGCATGGCTTCCTGGGCGACATCCTCGGCGTCCTCGCGGCTGCGCAAGAGCCAGCGAGCCAAGTTGAAGGCAGCATCGATATGCGGCAGCACGCATTCCTCGAACCGTTTTCTCTCTTCCAGTTCCAACACGTCCAAGACAGCCTCTGTTGTTCCTTTTAGCTATAACCACCAGGGGTTCGATTTTATTCCCTTTCATCCGCAAGTTCAGGGAAAAAGAAAGCGGGCGGGGGTCTCAACGAAAGAGACTGGTCGCGGGATTGCCATGATCCCTCCGCGGGGGCCACAAACGACGCCCGCTTACTGCCGGCAGGTCGGGATGACCGGGAAAGGAGCGGGCACGTGGCTTGCGGGACCGGCGGGAATAAAAACCTGGGGCCCGCGGTCTCCAATGGCAGAACACGTCCAAAGGTGGCGCGAGTTTGTTATCTCTTTTCAAGCTTGCGCCACCGCCGTGGGACGTAGGGACGTGCGCGAAGGAGACAACAAATGGCTCGAGGAAAAGATGAAATCACGGTGGACCACAACCATGACGGAATAGACCGGCGAGGCTTTTTGAAGTGCATGGCGTGGGCGGGGACTGGGACACTCTGCGTAATGAAGGGCGGAATCCTGAACTCCTACGGTCTGAGCGGGTTTACCGCAGAGGATGCGGCCAAGGCAAAGGGCGAACTGAGCTTCGCACAGATTAGCGACAGCCACATGGGCTTTAACAAGCCGGCGAATACGGACGTCGTATCGACGCTGAAGGCGGCTGTCGACAAACTGAATGCCCTGCCGACCCCTCCGGAGTTCTTGCTGCACACCGGAGACATCAGCCATTTGTCGAGGCCAGAAGAGTTCGACACGGTGGACCAGATCCTGAAGTCGGCGGTGGCAAAGGACGTTTTCTTTGTACCCGGGGAACACGATGTGATCGGGGACGACGGGAAGCAGTACCTCGAGCGCTACGGCAAAAATTCGCAAGGAGCCGGCTGGTACAGCTTCGACAAAAAGGGCGTGCATTTCGCTGGGTTGGTCAATGTGATGAATCTGAAAGCCGGCGGACTTGGCTCGCTGGGAGCGGAGCAACTGGACTGGATTGAAAAAGACTTGAAACCGCTCTCAACCAGCACGCCAATTATTGTGTTCGCTCATATTCCGCTGTGGTCGGTCTACCCGGACTGGGGATGGGGAACCGAGGATAGCGCTCAGGTGCTGACGATGCTAAAGCGTTTCGGATCGGCGACGGTGCTGAACGGTCATATTCACCAGACGATGCAAAAGGTGGAAGGCACGGTGACGTTTCACACGGCGGCTTCGACGGCGTTTCCGCAGCCGCAACCGGGCAAGGCCGATTCGCCCGGTCCGATGAAAGTTCCCGCGGAGCAGCTTCGCGCGCTTCTGGGGATCACGGACGTAAATTTCGTCAGGGGACAGCAGTCCCTGGCGATTGTAGACAGCAGCCTGGGCTGAGGCGGAAGCGCCTCGGCGCGCCTGCTAATGCTAGGCATGCCTGCCCGTCTCAAGCAGGCTCAAAAAAACTGAACACATCCCGAAAAAGGAGAAAACGTTATGCGTTTGAAGATGTATTGGTGTCGGTATGCATTGCCGGTTGGAGTTGGACTGGCGCTGTTTGTTACGGCCGGAAGGAAGGCACAATCGCTGCCGCAGCAGCCGTCGTCTGCGCCGGTGGAAGTGAAGATCGACAATTTCACTTATACACCGGTGACGGTGACGGTCGCGGCTGGCACGACGGTGAAGTGGACCAATCGCGACGATATACCACACACGGTTGTCAGCGAGGATAAGACCACGTTCAAATCGAAGGCTCTCGATACGGACGATTCGTTTTCTTATACGTTTGTGAGGCCGGGAACGTACATCTATTTCTGCTCGATCCACCCGAAGATGACGGCGAAGGTTGTTGTGCAGTAGAGGGCGGCATGAATCCTTTTGACTGGCGGACGGTGCTACTGGCAAAGCACGCCCAGCATGTCGTGCTCATTCACTTCCCGATTGCGCTTTTCATCGCAGCGGTGGCGCTGGATCTGCTTGGGGTGTGGACCAAGCGCGAGGATCTGGCGGCGGCCGGCTACTTCAATGTATCACTCGCTGCCCTGTCGCTCTTTCCGGCAATTCTGACGGGACTGGTGGCCTGGCAATGGCAGTTGGAAGGCCATCGGCTCAAAGGCCTATTACTTTGGCATCTTTTGGCCGCTAGCTGCTCCGCACTGATTATCTGGGCAAGTTGGTGGATGCACTACCAGGCACGGCGCGGGCGGCGGAGGCCCGCGCACGGATGGCGCGTGTCGCTGGAACTCGCCGGCGTACTTGTCGTGGCGCTTACCGGGCACCTTGGAGGATTTCTCAGCGGTGTAAATACGAACCTGTGAGGAGTAGGTAGGTACGGGATGACGGCGCAGCAAGGGCCGTCGCACTTCAAAAGAGAACCGACCTCGAAGCGACACCTGCTGGACGAAACGGCCAAGTCGCCGATAGACTTGGTAGTTTATGCTTCGCTTCTATACGGCGGGTGAGTCGCACGGACAAGCTTTGCTGGCTTTTGTTTCGGGCCTTCCGGCCGGCTTGGCTGTTGATATCGAGTTTATCAATCAAGAGTTGCATCGGCGGCAACTCGGCTACGGTCGGGGCGGACGGCAGAAGATCGAGAAAGATCGCGCGGACATTTTCGCCGGAGTCCGGCACGGACAGACGATCGGCGCGCCGGTCGCGTTGCGAATCGAGAATCGGGATTGGGCGAACTGGGAGAAGATACTCTCCGTTGAGGCTACATCGGGTCCAGAGGCGGAATCGCGAAAGCTCGTAGCGCCACGCCCGGGTCACGCGGATCTTGCCGGCTCGCAGAAATTCAATTTTCATGATGCTCGTTACGTGCTGGAGCGCGCTTCGGCACGCGAGACCGCTGCGCGGGTCGCTGCCGGAGCTTTTGCGAAACAGTTGCTTAGGCAATTCGGCACGCAGATCGCGAGTCATACGCTCCAGGTCGGTCACGTAAGGCTCGAACGCGCGGCGGCATGGGACGAAATACGGGCGGTGTGCCAGGACCTGGAATCGCCGTTGCGCTGTGTGGACGCGAATACGCAGGACAAAATGAAAGCGGAAGTGGACGACGCGCTGAAAGCCGGAGACACGGTCGGCGGGGTGTTTGAGATTGTGGCGCGCCACGTTCCCGTGGGGCTGGGCTCACACGCGCAGTGGGACGAGAAGCTCGACGGACGGTTGGCACAGGCTCTGATGAGCGTTCAGGCCGTGAAAGCGGTGGAGATCGGGTCAGGCGTTTTGGCTGCCGGATCTTACGGAAGCGAGGTTCAGGACGAAATTTCGTACGACAAGGGAGCGCGGCGGTTCCGGCGCAGCAGCAATCGAGCCGGAGGGCTCGAAGGCGGTATCACGAATGGCGAAGACGTAGTAGTTCGGGGGTACTTAAAGCCGATTTCGACGCTGAGAAAGCCGCTCGGAACAGCGGACATGGTGACGAAGGAACCGGTGCAGGCGGCCTACGAACGCTCGGACTGGTGTGTAGTGCCGGCGGGCGGTGTTGCCGGAGAGGCGATGGTAGCCCTTGTGCTCGCCGATGCTTTTCTGCAAAAATTTGGAGGAGATTCACTCGCCGAGATGCGGCGGAATTTCGAAAGCTATGCCCAACAAATCGACGAGTTCTGAACCGATAGCCGACGCGAAGGAAACACTGGCCGCCGAGGCCCCGCCGCGAAAGCTCTACACCATTGTGAAGTACGGCGACCCGGTGCTGGAAAAACCCACGCCGATCAACAAAACATTCGACAGCGAGCTGGAGCAGCTTGCCGAAGATATGTTCGCGACGATGTACGCCGCGCAGGGCGTAGGACTGGCAGCGCCGCAGGTCGGCAAGAGCCTGCGCCTGGCCGTGGTGGACGTCTCGAGCGGGAAGAATCCTGAAGCAAAGATTGTGCTGGTGAACCCGGAAATCATTCACGCCGAAGGAGAAGTGCGCGAGGAAGAGGGTTGCCTCTCTATTCCCGGTTTCCGCGGGTACGTGGTGCGCCCGCAGTTTGTGACAGTACGGGCACAGAATCTAAAGGGCGAGACGTTTGAAATTCGAGGCGAAAACCTGCTGGCAAGGGCTTTCTGCCACGAAATCGACCATCTCAATGGAATCCTCTTTCTGCAGCACCTGAGCATGTTGAAGCGTGATCTGATCAAGCGGAAGATCAAGAAGATGCGGAAAACAGGCGAGTGGTAGAAGGCTGAGGTTAGAAACCAGAGGTTACAAGCGATCAATGAAGCGCCTGCGGATCGTGTTCTGTGGCACGCCGCAATTTGCCGTTCCTCCGTTGAAATTTCTGCTCCAGCAAACTGATGTCGAAGTTGCGGGAGTGTTCACGCAGCCGGACCGTCCGCGCGGCCGCGGGCAGGAAGTGTCCTTTTCAGCGGTGAAAGAAGAGGCGCTATCGAGGAATTTGCCCGTCTTCCAGCCCGCAAAGATCCGCGCGCCTGAGGCCGAAGAACAAGTGCGGTCCCTTGCGGCAGATGCGGTGGTGATTGTCGCGTACGGGCAGATTATTCCGGCGCGCCTAATCACCATTCCGCGCTTGGGTTGGATCAATCTTCACGCTTCTCTGCTGCCGAAATATCGAGGAGCAGCACCGGCCAACTGGGCGATTGCCAACGGAGAATCGGTCACTGGGAACACTACGATGCGCATCGATGCCGGCATGGACACAGGTGACATGCTGCTGCAGCAGGAATTGACGATCAGCCCCGATGAAACCGCTCCCGAGCTAGCAGCACGGCTTTCGCAGGCGGGGGCGGGGTTGCTGGCAGAGTCGCTTCGCGGCCTGAATGAAGGAAGAATCACGCCACGCAAGCAGGATCATGAGGCGGCAAGCCTGGCGCCGCTGCTGAAACGGGAAGATGGAGAAATAGATTGGACGCGGGGCGCGCAGGAAATCTACAACCGTATGAGAGGATTCACGCCGTGGCCGGGCGCGTACACGGCGTTTCGAGGGCAGACTTGCCACCTGCTGGGCCGCCCCGTGCCGGGCGAAACATCGAACGAGGAGCCAGGAACGATGCTGGCGCTCAGAAGTGCGTTGCGCGTCGTTTGCGGGGCCGCAACCATTCTGGAGCTAAGTCACGTCAAAGTAGAGGGACGAAAACAGATTTCCGCGACGGAATTCGCCCGTGGCGCGCGGTTGCACGTTGGTGAACGCTTTGGCAAACCCTGATTTGCACTAGGTAATTCGCTCAGGCATACTCGCCAATTAACCCAACTGTGACGAAGTCAGTCTGTACGGGAGCCAAAATTTAATGAACATCAAGCAAGTGGACCAGCCTCCGCGACGCGTTTTTCCGCCGCCGGGGCTCACATTACGCCTGGCGACTTCGTGGCTCTTGGCCGCCCAGCTCGTGTGCCTGCCGCTAGCGGCCGCTCCTGCCAACGCAGATAAAACAACGACGAAGTCCGCTGACCCCTTGCTACAAATCATGAAGGGCGAGCTGGACCGCGCCAAAGCAGACCTGGCAAAAAGCGATCCGGCGCCGTATTACCTGAGCTACACCGTTTACGATCAGAAGCAGATTCTGATTGCGGCCTCTTATGGTGGCTTGTTGTCCGACGCGGCCGAACGCAGGCGCACCGCCGACGTCACGATGCGAGTGGGCACGCCGGAGCTCGACAATACGCACGGGCAGAGTCGGCAGAGCGGGATGACCTCGGGCCCGTTGCCTTTGAATGATGATTCCGATGCGATCGCGCGCAGCCTGTGGGAATTGACCGACCGGGCCTACAAAAGGGCCGCGCCGTCCTACCTGAACGTGAAGACGAACACAGCGGTACAGGCGGAAGAGGAAGACAAATCCCCCGATTTTTCGAAGGCGGATCCCAAGATTCATGTTGGGGAGAAGCTGACGGATCCGCCGTTCGACCGCGAGGCGTGGAAGGACGAGGTACGGCGACTGTCGGCGGCTTTTCGCAAGTATCCGGACGTTTACTTCGCCACCGTGCTTTTGCAGATCTCGTCGTCCAATTCGCGCATGGTGTCGAGTGAAGGAGCGGAAATTGCGACACCGAGCGCCTCGGCTCGCCTGGTGATCGAAGCGCAAACACGCGCGGACGATGGCATGGACCTCTTGCGCGTGGAAACGTTTCAGGCGCCGATGGCGAGCGGTTTGCCGGGCGAGATAGAGATCACCGCCAAGATCGAGAAAATGGCGACGGACCTGAAAGCGCTTCGTGCGGCGCCGGTTGCCGAACCATATGATGGGCCGGCGCTACTCAGCGGCCGTGCGTCGGCGGTGTTTTTCCACGAGGTGTTGGGGCACAGGCTTGAGGGCCACCGGCAGCGTGACGAAGAAGAGGGACAAACGTTCACAAAGAAGGTCGGTCAGGAAGTGCTGCCTAAGTTTCTAAGCGTGATGGACGATCCAACGCTGCGAGAACTCGACGGTGTAAAACTTTCGGGGACGTATGAATTCGACAGCGAAGGGACACCCGCGCAGCGCGTGGAAGTGATTGAGAACGGCATTCTGAAGAATTTCCTGATGTCGCGGATGCCGATCAAGAACTTCGACAATTCGAACGGTCACGGCCGGAATCAGCCAGGACTAATGCCGACGGGACGGCAGGGGAACCTTGTTGTGTCCTCAACGCAGGCAGTTCCTGAATCTGAGATGCGGGCAAAGTTGATCGAACAGGTGAAGAAAGAGGGTAAGCCGTACGGACTGTATTTCGACGATATCCAAGGAGGATTTACGCTGACTACCCGGGCGCTGCCGCAGGCTTTTCAGGTTCTGCCGGTGATTGTGTACAAGGTCTACCCAGACGGACGGCCGGACGAGTTGGTGCGAGGGGTGGATATCGTGGGAACTCCGTTGGCGGCGTTGACGCGGATCATCACGACAGGGGACCAGCAACACGTGTTTAACGGCATTTGCGGCGCGGAAAGCGGCAGCGTACCGGTGTCCGCAATTGCGCCGGCAATGCTCTTCAGCGAAATGGAAGTGCAGAAGCGCGCGCACGGACACGACCGGCCGCCGATTCTGCCCGCTCCGGGAGTTGACAGCCCCGCGAGCGGCGCGAAGCCGGAAGGGAAAGCGGAGGTGAGGCCGTGAGAAGCAAAGCGCTTTCTTTGGCATTGCCGCTACTTCTGCTCGGTTTTGGTGTGGGCTCGGCGGAGGGAGCCTTCGCGGGAGCCGGGGAAGAAACGGCGTCCGACATGGCCACGGCAGCGGCGCATGAAGCGGCGAAGGGTGATGCGCTTCTCGAGTCGTTGCTGACGGAGCTGGATCGTTCGAAGGGGCAGCTCAAGATGGATCAGCTGCAGGCGCCGTATTACATCGAATACCGCGTGAACGACGTCGACGAATACAGCGCGGACGCGGCGTTTGGGTCGATCCGGGACACGGACCGCAGGCGGGTGAGGATTCTGCGTGTGGTCGTGCGCATCGGGGATTACAAGCAGGATAGCTTTTACAACCAGGGAACAGGCAGCGCGTCGATACTTCCGCTGGATGACGACCCGATTGCTTTGCGGCGGCAGATCTGGCTATTGACAGACGAGGCCTACAAGAATGCCGCTGATGCTTACGCCGAAAAACTCGCGGCGCTGAAACAGTTTTCGGCGGACCCGAGCCCGGTGGACGATTTTGCCCACGCCCCGGTGGTTCTGGCCGTAGGGCAGACGGTCAGCCTGAAAGTCGATTCGAAACAATGGGAAAAGACGCTTGAAGAGCTGACGAACCTGTATCGCAAATACCCCGAGGTTCAGTCCGTCAGTGCCACGGCGCGCTTCACCGCGGTGAACGACTACTTCGTGAACTCCGAGGGGACCATCGTCCGGCAAGGGCGATCCACAGCCTCGGTGAACTTGAACGGGTCGGCGCAGGCGGCCGATGGGATGCGGCTGAGCCGGAACCCGTTCTGGACAGAGGCGCGGGCCGAAGACTTGCCGAGTCACGACGCAATGATTCAGGAAGCCATCAAGATGCTGGATTCGCTGAAGGCCTTGCGCGAGGCGCCGATCACCGAGGAGTCGTACCGCGGACCGGTTCTGTTTGCTCCAGACGCAGCCGACGACATGGTGGGCGGATTAATTGGGGGAAATGTGCTGGGACGCAAACCGCAGCTCGGGCGGCCGAATCGAACAACGGGAGCCTTCGCGACCAGCTACAAGACGCGCGTATTGCCGAAGTTTGTGAGCGTTGTGGATGACCCAACGCTGAAGCGGTTCCAAGGGAAGAACCTCGTGGGAAGCTACGAAATCGACAGCGAGGGAGTAAAGTCGCAGCAGGTTGCCCTGGTTGGTGACGGCTTGCTGCAAAATTATCTTGTGGGGCGGCAGCCCATCCGCGACTTCCCTGTTTCGAACGGCCATGGGCGCTCGGTTCCGGGCAGTTCGCCGCAACCGAGCGTGGGCACACTGATCGTGAAGAGCGCGGAACCGGAACCGGCGCAGGCCTTGAGGGAGAAACTGATGCAGATGGCGTCGGAGCAAGGCAAGCCGTACGGCTACCGCGTAGAGACGCTTGCGCCGGGGAATTTGCCGAGGCTGCTCTATCGTGTCTACGCCAAGGATGGTCACGAAGAATTGGTGCGTGGCGCAGTGTTTAACGAGCTGGACGTGCGGGCGTTGCGGAATGACGTGATTGCGCTCGGCGACGACCCGCTGGTCAGCAATCGCATGGGCGCGCTGCCGCAGACCATAATTGCGCCGTCGATCCTGTTCGATGAACTGGAAGTCAAGCGGGCAGACACAACGAAAGAGAAGTTGCCGGAGTATCCGGCGCCGCCGCTAAAGAAGTAGGGAGTTCGAGCTGACATGACGCTGCGGGAACGAGTGGAGTGGTTGAGCCGGATGGCATTTCTGGTGTTCATCCTGGCGTCGGCGGCGTTTTTGAGCGCGATTACGGCGATGCGAATCGCGATTCACGGCCGAGAAGTCTCCATGCCAAATCTGGTTGGGAAAGAGGTAGGGGAGGCGAGCCGGGCGTTGCGGGCCAAAGGGCTGATTCTGCGAGTCGCCGACCGCGTCTACAGCGACGTGCCGATTAATCAGGTGGTGCGACAGACGCCTTCGCCGGGGATGCTGATGAAGGTATCGCAGCAAGCCCACGTTGTGCTGAGTCTGGGCGAGCGACAATTGGAGATTCCTTCCCTCGAGGGGCAAACGCTGCGGGTATCGCGAATCGAACTGCTCCGTGATGGATTGCAGGTCGGCGAGGTTTCCGGCATCACGGTGCCGGACAATGCGGGTGATACGGTTCTGCAGCAGAGCCCAAAGCCGGGACGCGGAGCCGCAACGCCGAGGGTCGATGTTCTGGTATCGACGGGGCCGCGGGAAGCTGCATACGTCATGCCTTTCCTGATCGGGCTGAACGAAGTGGATGTGCAACGGCGCCTCGACCAGGCTGGGCTTCATCGCAAAACGAACTACGTCGCGGCACCGCAGTGGCCGCACGGCGCTGTAATCGACCAGTCACCGCTGGCCGGTACGCGCATTGCACCCACAGCCGAAGTGCAATTGACGATCGCCAACTAAGCGGCGCGACTGTTGCTCAGGCCTTGCCCGGTTCTATCCTCGCCGCGATGTTTCGGAAACAGTCAGCGTTTCGTGATGCGGTTCCCGTCACGACCGCTCTCACCTGGAAAGCCAAGTCCCTCGAAAGGAAATTGTTCGGGGGGTCGGATGAAGCGCGGCTGATCAACCAGCAGGCGCCGGAGCTCAAGCTGAGGTTTCCGGCGTGATGTCCTTCGTCAGCGCCTTGGCGGCGTTTCTCGCAAAGAACGGAACGCACCCTCCTTGAATGAAACAATTCGCTCGCCAGCATCGTATGGTCAGAAAGAGTCGGCGAGGGGGTGTCATGCGACATGCGTCTGTGCTGGCGGCCCTGATCTTGGCCGGGTTCCCTGCCGTGGCGGCCTTTTCGCAGCAGCCCATCCGCGTGAATGTGAATCTCGTGACCGTAACATTCATCGCGCGCGACGCTAGCGGGGCGCTGATTGGAAACCTGACGAAGGACGACATTGAATTGTACGAAGACGGGGTTCCTCAGAAAATTGAGTTCTTCGCGAAGAGCACGGACCTGCCTCTAACTTTGGCGCTAATCATGGATGTAAGCGGTAGCCAGGAGCACTTTGAGAAGAAACATGAAAAAGACCTCGAGGTGTTCCTGAAAGAGGTGCTGGGTCCGAAAGACCGGGCTTTCATGGTTTGCTTCGGGAACCATCTGCGGCTAGTGAGCGATTACACCAACTCGCCCGAAGACATTCTTTTGAACTTTCACGAGTTTGACAAGGGCAAACGGCACTTTCCGGAAATCGGACCGCAGGAGGACCGCGATCTCGGGACCGCTTTTTACGATTCGATGTATTACAGCGTGACAGAAAAATTGGCGCAAACTGGAGGGCGGCAAGCGATCCTGATGTTCAGCGACGGGGAGGACAATTCTAGCTCAACGAACATGATGACCGCGATCGAGACGGCCACGTCCCCCCAGTGCAGGTGCGGGAGCGCGCGGACGGTGTTCGCGAGCTTGGGCAGCGTCTGGTGGCCCGCGGCGGTAACCCCGAGCATGTCGGGCAGCTCCCCGGCCGCTACCTGGATGCCGACGCCGGTCAAGAACCCCACCAGGACGGTCCGGGACAGGAAGTTGGCCAGGAAGCTGAGCCGGGCCAGCCGGGCCACGATCAGCAGCCCGCCGGTCAGCAGGGCCGCCAGCCCCGCCAGCTGTACGTACCGCGCGGA
>Ga0207862_1000159_pt1 | contig 19069 bp, 13 predicted proteins | sample LuqExpMetageno81_FD_187838 | JGI IMG/M metagenome (GOLD analysis project Ga0207862, IMG submission 187838) | Tropical forest soil microbial communities from Luquillo Experimental Forest, Puerto Rico - Sample 81 (SPAdes) | ecosystem: Environmental > Terrestrial > Soil > Tropical forest ... | reverse complement strand
TTTTCCATATGGCGGTAGATGTTTTCAATCACCACGATGGCGTCGTCTACAACGAAGCCAGTCGAAATCGTCAGCGCCATCAATGAAAGGTTGTCGATGGAGTAGCCGAGGAGATACATAACGCCAAAGGTGCCCACCAGCGACAGGGGAACCGCGACACTCGGAATGACGGTTGCCCAATAATTCCGTAGGAAGGCAAAAACCACGAGGATGACCAGGATGATGGAGATCACCATGGTACGCTCGACGTCGCGCACCGAAGCACGGATAACCGTGGTTCGGTCATTGACGATTTTCAAATTCAGCGCCGGCGGGACCGCAGCGCGCAACCACGGCAAGGTAGCTTTGATCCGATCTGCGGTGTCGATCATGTTCGCGCCAGGTTGGCGGAAAATCCCGATGATCACGCCGGGATTGCCCCCTGTCAGTCCCAGGTTGCGTATGTCTTCCGTTGCATCCTTGACGATCGCAATATCTGATAGCCGCACGGGGGCGCCCGCATGGCCGGCCACAATCAGCGGTTCGTATTCGTAGGCCTTAAATAATTGGTCGGTATCGGAAAGGGTCCAGGCCCGGTCATCGTTCGAAAGCGCGCCCTTGGCAAGGTTGGAATTCGCGGACTGCAATGCCTTGCGCACGGTTTCGAGACTGATGCCGTAGCTGTTCAACTGCTGAGGATTGACCTGAACGCGCACCGCGGGCCGAGAACCGCCCCAAGTGAATACTTGGCCGACACCCGGGATCTGCGCAATCTTTTGGGCGAGGATGGAATCGGAAGCGTCGTAGATTTGCGCGATGGGCATGGTCTCCGAGGTCAACGAAAGCAACATCACGGGAGAATCAGCGGAATTGATTTTGCGGTAGGAAGGCTGAGAAGGCAGATCGGCAGGCAACTGGCTGCGAGCAGCGTTGATAGCCGCTTCTACATCGCGGGCAGCCGCGTTAATGTCGCGATTCAGGTCGAACTGCAGCGTTATTCCGGTGTTGCCGAGCGTTGAGGTGGAGGTCATCTGCGTGACACCGGCAATTCGCCCGAATTGCCGCTCGAGCGGCGTTGCTACGGCAGAGGCCATCGTTTCCGGGCTCGCCCCGGGGAGGCTTGCGCCTACGGAAATCGTCGGAAGGTCAACCTGCGGCAGCGGTGCAACGGGGAGAAAGCGAAACGCGATTGCGCCCGAGAGAAAGATCGCGATGGTTACGAGCGACGTGGCGACGGGCCGGCGGATGAAGGGGGCGGAGAAGTTGGACTGAAAATTCATCCTAGTCTCCGGCGGCGGGTTCTTCAGTCGGGTTGCTGACGCCAAGATTCAGGTGGCGCCCGAGCCAATCGAACGCAAGATATACCACCGGTGTCGTGTACAGCGTAAGAAGTTGGCTGAGGATGAGTCCGCCAACGATGGTGATGCCCAAAGGACGGCGCAACTCCGAGCCAACGCCCTGGCCAAGCGCCAAAGGCAAGCCGCCGAGCAGGGCCGCCATCGTCGTCATCATGATGGGACGGAAACGCAGTAGGCAGGCCTCGTAGATCGCATCGAGCGGACACTTCCCTTCCTTGCGCTCCGCTTCCAGCGCAAAGTCGATCATCATGATGGCGTTTTTCTTGACGATGCCGATGAGCAAAATGATTCCGATGAGTGAAATGATGCTGAAATCGGTTCTGCAGAGCAGCAGCGCCAGGATTGCGCCCACGCCCGCCGAGGGCAGAGTCGAAAGAATCGTGATTGGGTGGATGTAGCTCTCGTAGAGAATGCCCAAAACAATGTAGACGGTAACGACCGCGGCCAGGATGAGCAGCGGCTCGTTGGAGATCGAACGGAGAAAGGCGGCTGCCGTGCCTTGGAACGTTGCTTGGATGCTCGGCGGCAAGCCAACCTCGCGCCGCGCTGCTTCGATCACACGGGTGGCATCTCCAAGAGATGCGCCAGGCGCAAGGTTAAATGACACGGTAACGACGGGAAACTGGCCCTGGTGATTGATTACGAGCGCGGTGGCGCCGGGTTCAAATCGGGTGAAGGCGCTCAGTGGAACTTGCTGACCGTTCGAGGAGCGGACGTAGATATTTTTCAAGGCTTCCGGGTTCTGCTGGAAGCTTGGATCCACCTCCATGACAACGTGGTATTGATTGAGCTGAGTGAAGATCGTAGAGACCTGGCGCTGGCCGAACGCATCGTAGAGCGTGTTATCGATGTCAGCGGGAAGGATGCCCAGGCGGGCAGCCGTGTCGCGGTCGATAGTCAAAGTGGCTAGCAGGCCGTCATTGAGTTGGTCGGTTGCCACATCGCGCAACTCCGGAAGCGTCTTCAGCTTTTGCACGAATCTCGGCACCCAGTACGCGAGTTCCTTGGGGTCGACGTCTTCGAGCGAGTATTGAAACTGTGTTCGGGAGACGCGGTCTTCAACGGTCAAATCCTGCACCGGCTGCATGAAGAGCGTGATGCCGCTTACCTGCGTTAGTGGCGGCTGCAGGCGACGAATCACATCCGAGGCGGAGATCTTCCGCTCCTCAAGCGGCTTGAGATTGATCTGTATTCGACCGCTGTTGACGGTCGTGTTGGTACCGTCAATTCCGATGAACGAAGAAAGGCTGGCTACGGCGGGATCGCGGAGGATCACATCCGCCAGTGCCTGCTGCCGAAGCGACATGGCCGCGAATGAAACGTTCTGAGGTGCCTCAGACACACCGAGAATCACGCCGGTATCCTGCACGGGGAAGAAGCCCTTGGGGACGTAAATATACAAAAGTACTGTGCCGACAAGCGTGCCCACCGTAACCAGCAGAGTAGTTCCCCGGAAACGGAGCGCGACTTGAAGCGTGCGCCCGTAAAACGCGATCACATCATCGAATACCTTTTCCGATTTGCGGTAGAACCACGTCTGTAGGTTTTCGGGCTGGTGGCGCAGTAGCTTCGCGCACATCATCGGCGTCAGACTCAGCGAGACTACAGCCGAAACAATGATTGTGACCGCCAGGGTTACCGCAAACTCGCGGAACAAGCGGCCGACGATGTCTCCCATGAACAGGAGGGGAATCAGCACGGCGATTAGCGAAACGGTTAGTGAAACAATCGTGAAACCAATCTGCTCCGAGCCTTTGAGAGCGGCCTGCAGCGGCGATTCGCCTTGTTCTATGTACCGGCTGATGTTTTCGATCATCACGATGGCGTCGTCTACGACAAAGCCGGTCGAAATGGTGAGCGCCATCAACGACAGGTTGTTGAGCGAGTAGCCCAGCAGATACATCACGCCGAAGGTGCCGACAATCGAAAGGGGCACGGCAAAGCTCGGAATAATCGTGGCGCGGATGCTGCGCAAAAAAAGAAAGATCACCATCACGACCAGCGCGATGGTAAGCATCAAGGTGAATTGTACGTCGGCGACCGAAGCGCGAATTGTGGTCGTGCGGTCGGTCAGAATGGTCACCTGAATCGACGCGGGCAGCGCCGACTGCAGCTGGGGCAGAATGCGCTTGATGCGGTCTACCACGCTGATGATGTTTGCGCCCGGTTGGCGCTGAATATTCAGAATGACGGCAGGCTGTTTGTTTGCCCACGCCGCTTGTTTGACATTTTCGGCGCCGTCGATTGCGGTTGCCACGTCGGAAAGGCGCACGGGCGCCCCATTGCGGTAAGCGACGATGAGGGACTTATAGCCTTGGCTTGAGAGGAGCTGGTCGTTGGCGCCAATAGTGAAAGCCTGGTGCTGTCCGTCGAACGTACCCTTGGCCTGATCGACATTCGCGTTGGCGAGAGCCGTTCGCAAATCCTCGAGGCTGAGCCCGTAGGAAGCGAGCGCGGTCGGATTCGCCTGCACGCGGACCGCTGGGCGCTGTCCCCCGCTGATGCTGACCAGGCCTACTCCTGAAAGCTGTGAAATTTTCTGCGCCAGCGTGGTGTCGGCCAAATCTTCGACTTTGGAAAGCGGTAGCGTGTCGGAGGTTAAGGCCAGCGTGAGGATCGGTGCGTCGGCGGGGTTGATCTTGCTGTAGATCGGGGGGTTTGGCAGGTCCTTGGGTAGCAGATTCGAAGCGGCATTGATCTCCGCTTGCACTTCCTGCTCGGCCACATCGATGTTCAGATCCAGATTGAATTGCAGCGTGACCAGCGAACTCCCAAAGGAACTTATCGACGTCATCTGCAAAAGGCCTGGGATTTGCCCGAAGTTTCGTTCGAGCGGCGCGGTGACCGATGAAGCCATGACCTCCGGGCTACCCCCGGGATAAAAGGTAATGACTTGGATCGTTGGGTAGTCGACTTGCGGCAGGGCGGAAACCGGCAGTTGGCGGTAAGCGACAAGACCCACAAGGATCACGCCAACCATCAGAAGCGTGGTGGCGACCGGCCGCAAGATGAACGGCCGTGAAGGATTCATCGAGCGGGCCCTCCAGGGGACGCACCGCTGCCGCCGATTCTCGAGGTTCTAGGATCGACCTTGCTGCCGTTTTGCAATTTGTCTTGACCATCTATAACGACGGCTTCTCCTGGAGTCAAGCCAGCGGAGATGCCCGTAACGTCACCGGTTGAATGCGTCAGCGTCACATCATGCATTTTCACGGTGTTGTCTTGCATCACCGCAAAGACATAAGCTCCTTTCGGCCCACGCAAAACCGCCGTCGTGGGCACGATAATCACGTTTTTCTCGGTTTGGACAAGCAAGTGCATGTTCACAAACTGATTAGGAAACAACTCGTTCTTCGAATTGTCAAACACAGCCTTGAGTTTGTAGGTACCCGTCGTCGTATCGATCTGGTTGTCGATTGTGAGGAGCTTGCCTGTCGCGACTTTGTCCGAATTGTCGCGATCATAAGCCTCGGCGATCATCGGCGCGCCCGAGCGCATGCGGGCCATCACTTGAGGGAGCTGGTCCTGGGGCAGGCTGAAAAGCACCGCGATTGGCTGTAATTGCGTAATGACGACAAGGCCGTTCGTGTCGGTGGCGCGGACGATGTTTCCGATGTCGACCAGGCGGAGCCCAACGCGGCCACTGATGGGAGCGGTGATGTGCGAATAGGTGATTTGGAGCTTCGCGTTGTCGATCTGGGCCGCATCCGCCTTGATGGCGCCTTCAGATTGCCCGACCAGGGCCTGCTGCGTGTCGAGTTGCTGCTTCGGAATGACGCCCTCTTTAAAGAGCATCTGATAGCGCTCGTAATCTACCTGGGCGTCCTTCAACTGCGCCTGATCCTTGGCTAACTGCCCTTCGGCCTGCTCTTTCTGGACCTGAAAGGGCCGGGGATCGATTTCGATCAGTGAATCACCTTCCTTGACGAATTGGCCTTCGGTAAAGTTGATTTTGACGATTTGGCCATCGACGCGGCTCCGGACAGTAACTGTATTGAACGCGGTTACGGTCCCAAGACCGTTGAAGTACACCGGCAAGTCACCCTTGCGCGCGGTCGCGACAACGACGGGCAGGGGCTGATCGGGCATGTTCATCGCAGCAGGGCTACCAGGCCCCGTCGCGGTGACGCCACCCGGGTTGCTAGCTTGAATTCCCCGGGTTCGGAAGTACCAGATTCCTGCCGCTGCCACGACGACCACCAAACCCCAAATCCACCAGCGCTTTCGCGGCGGCGCCTCCGGGTTATCGGCAGCAGGCCCCGGCCCTCGGACTTCGGGCGTCTTGGGTAAATCGGCAGTTTCGAAATGGGCCATTCCGGCAAACTCCTCTGAGGCTTTGCGGGCCGCTGGCGGAGGCGATCAATCGCCTGGGGACCTAATACACCACCTATAAGTGTATAGCGTATTGCGGGAAAAGGCTTCCCCCTGATTAAGACGCAGGACACTTCTAATTGGATACTCTCGGACCGTGATTTAGTGGCAGGCGCGCCCCGGCAGGGGCTTCGGGGCAAAAGACTCGTGCAGAATCGTGAGGCACATCGTAAACTAGCAAGGCTTCCAGAACGCCGCACGCAAATTATTGTCTTAAAACGACGAAGGGAAACGCTATGCTGAAGGGTATCATCCTTGGAATTGTCCTGGGATTTGTTTTGGTTGGCGTGGGCCTGTACTTTTATTTTGCCAGCGGCCAAGCTCCGGTATCTACCAAGTCGCCCGAAATGCCGTTCGAGCATAAACTCGCCCACATGGCTCTGGACGCGTACCTCAACAAAATGCCTCACGCAAAACCGCAGATTCCTGAGGATGAGCGCAACTTTTTGGAGGGCGCCAAGGTCTACAAAGAGCATTGCGCGGTCTGCCACGGCCTGCCGGGCGAACCAGAGACGAGCATCGCCAAGGGCATGTTTCCGAAGCCCCCGCAACTGTTTCGCGGAACCGGGGTGACCGATGACGAGGCATGGGAAACGTACTGGAAGGTCGACGGAGGAATTCGCATGACCGGCATGCCGGGATTCCGAGATACCCTTGGAGAAAACAGAATGTGGCAGGTAAGCATTCTTCTGAAGAACGCAGATAAGATCTCCCCTGTGGTCAAAGCGGAGTTGGCCAACCCGGTTGGCGCACCGGCCGTGGTTCCTGGAGCGACGCCTCCCGCTTCTGTGACGCCTGGTGTGCCGCCAGCCGGGGCACCTGCCAAGAACTGAGAAATTTCCGACCTAACGTTGCCCTCGAATTAGTCTGTCAGCGTTGCGAAGCTCGGGGAAAAGCCAAGCCCAGAGCACGGTAACAAGGATCGCACCTAGGCCCCCTAGCACCACGGCCGGGACTGCGCCCAGCCACTGCGCGGCGAGGCCTGACTCAAATTCGCCCAGCTCGTTCGAAGCGCCGATGAAGATCATGTCGACCGCGTTTACGCGGCCGCGCATTTCATCGGGCGTCTCGATCTGAATCAGCACTCCCCGCACCACCACGCTGACCATGTCGGCGGCTCCCACGAAGAAGAGCGAAATCAACGAGAGGGTTAGGCTGCGTGAGAAACCGAACACGATGGTGAATGCGCCGAATCCAGCCACGCACCAGAGCATCGTCGCGCCCGCACGCCGTCGAATCGGCTTGTAAGCAATGAGAAGCGCCATGACCGCAGCGCCAATGCCCGGGGCGCTGCGCAGAAGGCCTAAGCCCCACGGACCTGCATGCAGGATTTCGCGCGCGTAGACGGGCAGCAGAGCCACGGCGCCGCCCAGCAACACGGCAAACAAATCCAGAGAGATGGAACCGAATACTAGCTTGTGTTCCCAGATATAGCGAAAGCCCGCGAAAACAGTCTCGAGCGAAAACCGTTCGCGCGGCCTCGGCGGGCTTTGCGTTCGGATGCGCAGTGTGGTCAGAACGGAGATTCCGCCGGCGGAGAGCGCGGTGGCATACACAGCCGCCGGTCCACGGAAGAAGGCGTAGAGCAATCCGCCAATCGCGGGACCAAGGATTGTTGCACATTGAAACACACTGGAATTCCAGGCGATGGCGCTTTGCAATTGCCCTTCCGGCACCAATTGCGGCAAGAGTGCGCGGCTGGCGGGCATGCTGAAACAGCGTACCGTCCCGACGAAGAAAAGAATCACAAAGATCGGAGCGACCGATCCTGAACCGTACAACGCCGCTACCCGCAAGCTGACGATGAGCAAGAGCACCGAAGAAACCGCATAGCCAAGGTAGCAAAGCGTCAGGACCTTGCGCCGGTCAAACCGGTCGGCGACATGGCCGGCGACGAGGAACAGCAGCACACCGGGAAGGAACTGCACCAAGCCCGTTAGTCCAAGGTCGAGGGGCCGCTTCGTAATTTCGTACACCTGCCAGCCCACGGCCACTGATTGCATCTCCGTACAAAAGACGATGCAAAAGCGCGCAATTTGAAAAAGGCGAAATCCTGAGAACTGGAAGGCGGCTAATCCTGTGGTGACGCGCTGTTCGGTGGTCGCCATTCATTAGTAGTCTGCCATAATTCCTCGCGCACCTATTGGACACGTTTCTTTTCTGGTCAGCTTCACAAAATCCGCTCGACGTTGTAGAAGTAGGAGATACACTTCCCCGCGCTTTTCCCGTCGGGAATTAGAGGCGCGCTTTTTCTGGAGAAGATATTGTTGTTCTTACGACCTGGCACCCTCGACGAAGCACTTGCCGCTTTGGCCGAGACGCGCGCCACCATTCTTTCGGGCGGCACAGACCTGTTCCCTGCCCTGAGTCTTGGACCACTCCGCGGAACGGTGCTCGACATTTCCGCGATTTCAGAGCTCAAGGGAACTCGCTTCACGGATTCCTGTATCGAAATCGGCGGACGGGCCACCTGGAGCGAGATCCTTTCGGCGGATCTTCCGCGCGGCTTCGACGGACTGAAAGCGGCTGCCCGCGAGATCGGCGCGGTTCAGATTCAGAATCAGGCCACCGTGGCTGGCAATATCTGTAATGCCTCTCCCGCGGCGGACGGCATTGCCGCTCTGATGGCCCTCGATGCGGATATAACACTCGCCTCGCATTCGACGACCCGCACGCTGCCGCTGAAGGATTTCGTTTTGGGGAACCGCCAGACGACTCGCCGCCCCGACGAGCTTTTGACAAGCGTCCGTGTCCCGCGCCGCCTGGAGAACGCCTCTTCCATTTTTCTGAAGCTTGGCGCCCGGCGTTATCTCGTTATTTCGATCGTTATGGTCGCGGCTAACCTGGTTGCCGATTCTGCAGGACGTATTCGCGAAGCGTTGATTTGCGTGGGCTCCTGTTCTCCTAAAGCACTGCGGCTCGCGGAACTCGAGCAAGCTTTGGCCGGCCAGCCGCTGAACGCCGGGCTTTCGAAACTTGTTCGGCCTGAGCATCTTTCGCCGCTTGCGCCGATCGACGACGTCCGCGCGACTGCAGCCTACCGCATGGACGCCGCCGGGATATTGATCAAGCGCGCGCTGGAAGCTTGCGCGAAAAAGGCTTTTTGAGTATGGCGTGGAACAGCACCCTGCGGGTTTCACTCAACGGCCGGTCCGTGGCGGTTTCTTCCGATCCCCGTTCCCGGCTGTCCAACGTCCTGCGGGACGAGTTCCGTCTAACCGGGACAAAGGTCGGCTGTGATGCAGGCGATTGTGGTGCGTGTACGGTCCTCGTCAATGGCAAAGCGGTCTGCTCGTGCCTGGTAGCTGTCGGGCAATTGCCAGGCGCGGAAGTGTTGACGATTGAGGGATTACGTGAATCCTGTGCCGTCTTTGATCGCCTGCAAAAATCCTTTCTCCGGCATGGCGCGGCGCAATGTGGAATCTGCACGCCCGGAATGCTGGTTTCCGCGGTAGCGTTGCTTGAGCAAAACAAGACGCCCACGGAGTTGGAAGTGATGGACGCTCTGGGCGGCGTGCTCTGTCGTTGTACTGGCTATCGAAAAATTGTGAGCGCTGTGCTCGACACAAACCTACCTGATCAATTTCCGGCTGCGCCGGCCGAGCGCGGCGCCCTCGGACAGCGCGTTGTGCGACTCGACGGCCGACGCAAAGTTCTCGGACAGGATATTTACGGCGCGGACGAGTGGCCCGAAGGCTCGCTCATTCTACGAGTGGTGCGGTGCCCTTTGAACCGAGCGTCCTTCTTCTTTGGGGATCTGTCGGAGTTCGCGAAGAATCACGCGGGAATCCACGCGGTGCTCACGGCGAAAGACGTTCCAGGCAGAAATTGCTTTGGCGTGCACCCGGACTTTGCGGATCAACCGGTGTTCGCAGAAACCGAAGCGCGTTTTTGCGGAGAAGCCGTCGCGGCGGTGGTAGGTGAACCTTCGGCAGTATTCGCGCTCGACCTCGCTGATTTCCCAGTCACGTGGAAGGAGCTTCCTGGCCTGGTAACTCCCGAAGAAGCGCGACGCCCCGGCGCTCGGGCAATTCACGAAGACCGCCCGGATAATATCCTTGTGAGTGGTCGCGTCGTTCATGGCGACGTGGACAGCGCTTTCGAGCGCGCCGATCTTACGGTCGAAGGCCAATTCGAAACCGGTTTCATCGAGCATGCTTACATCGAACCGGAAGCAGGCTTCGCTCGGCGCGTCGGCGATCGCATCGAAGTGCAATCCTGTACCCAGTCGCCGTACATGACTCGCAAGGATATCGCTTCGCTCCTCGGAATTGCCGAAGACGCCGTACGCATACTCCCGACCGCCGTTGGTGGCGGCTTCGGCTCAAAGCTGGATCTTTCGGTGCAGCCGTTCCTTGCCATCGCGGCGTGGCATCTGCAAAGGCCCGTGAAAATGGTGTATTCGCGGAGCGAGTCGATTCGTGTCACGACCAAACGCCATCCGTCGAAGATTCGCTGCCGTGCGGGAGCAACCGCCGATGGGAGATTGGTCGCGATGGAATTGGATGGCGAGTTCAATACCGGCGCCTACGCATCCTGGGGACCAACCGTAGCGGCGCGGGTTCCCATCCACGGCTCGGGGCCTTACAAAGTGCCAAACTACCGCTCGCTGACACGGGCAGTTCACACGAATCTCGTCCCCGCGGGGGCCTTTCGCGGATTCGGCGTGCCCCAAGCGACAATCGCGCAAGAGCAGCTTTACGATGAGCTTGCCGAAAAGCTCGGCATGGACAAACTCGAGTTTCGCATTCTGAACGCGCTCGACGACGACAGCCCCACGATTACTGGTCAGGTCCTCGGCGCTGGCGTGGGCATCCGCGGGTGCCTCGAGGCTTTGCGCCCGCGGTGGAACTGTGCGCGCGAAGAAGCGGCTCGTTTCAATGCCGACAAAAGCTCGTCGCTCCGTCGCGGTGTCGGGGTTGCGGGCATGTGGTACGGCTGCGGCAACACCTCTCTCGCGAATCCATCCACGATGCGCGTTGGGTTGCAACGCAACGGACGGATCGCGATCCATATGGGCGCCGTCGACATCGGGCAAGGATCGGCCACGGTTGTGACGCAAATCTGTGCGGAGGCTCTGGGCGTGCCGCTCGACAAGTTTGATCTCGTTCCAGCAGATACGGACGTGACGCCCGACTGCGGCAAAACTTCCGCTTCGCGCCAAACCTTCGTGAGCGGCAACGCAGCCATGATGGCGGGTAAACAGTTGCGAGCTTCAATCCTGCAAATGAGCAACGCTCCAGCGGAGGCGTCAATTCGCCTGCATGACTGCATCCTATGGATTGAAAGCGGCGAACTCCGCGAGAAGTTTGATCTGTGCAAACGTCCGCTCGATGCGCGCGGGTACGTCTTGAGCGCGGAAGCGACTTTCGACCCTCCGACGAAACCGCTAGACAAAGACGGCCAGGGCATCCCGTACGCTGTTTACGGTTTTGGCGCGCAACTGGCCGAGGTGGAAATCGATCTGGACTTGGGCACCGTGAAGGTGTTGAAGCTGACCGCGGCGCACGACGTGGGCCGCGCCATCAATCCCACACTGATTGAAGGCCAGATCGAGGGCGGCGCGGCGCAGGGCCTGGGCATGGCACTTATGGAAGAATTTGTGCCGGGGAGAGGCGAAAACCTGCACGATTATCTGATTCCCACGGTCGGAGACATGCCTCCGGTCGATTCCATTCTCGTCGAGGATCCCTCGCCGGTCGGCCCGTTCGGCGCCAAAGGCATCGGCGAGCAGGCGCTAATTCCCACCGCACCCGCGATTCTGAATGCTATTTATGATGGCGCCAGCGTCCGCATTCGCAGACTGCCGGCAACGCCGGACAAAGTTCGTGCAGCAATCCTGGCACAGGCAGTTGGAGAATCGCATGTCTGAGGCGACGCCAGCCGACACGATTCGCTGTGACGCTTGCCCTGTCCTGTGCTACATCAAGCGCGGATACACGGGAGCCTGCGACCGTTACGCGAACCACGAAGGCCAACTCGTCCGGGTCGATCCCCACATTCTGCTGGACCGCGCTAAATCCCAGGGAGCTCCGCTGGTTCCCTTCCTCGAGCGCGAGGGTGAATGGGACGGCAAGCTGGGGAAGGAGACTTTTCTTACTGCGATCGGAGCGGGCACAACCTATCCGGACTACAAGCCCGCACCGTTCATTGTTTCTTCTGTGGTCGAAGGGGTGGATCTGGTTACAGTCGTGACCGAAGGGATATTCAGCTACTGCGGTGTGAAATTAAAAATTGACACGGACCGCCACCTGGGTCCGGAACGAAATTTTGTTCGAACGCAGGGAGAAACCGTCGGCCACGTTACGACTGCCGAGTACGGCTCGCAAATGCTCTCGATTGGGGGTGTTCGTCACCTCACGGGTGGCACAAAAAGTGAGGGCCGTGTTACCTGCGAGACTCTGCTCGATTTGTGTAACGGAAAGGAAGTCGAGCTCACGATCGATGAAGGCGCAGCCGTGCGAGTAGCATCGGGCCAACCGCCGGTTGTGAATGGACAGCCAGAGGAACGCATGCGCGTGGGCTGCGGTTCCGCTACGATCGGCATGTTTGCGAAGCAGTGGTTCGGGAAGGTGGACGACGTTGTAGTTGTAGACGATCACATTACCGGGGTGCTTTCGGAGCACCAGGCTGGAAAAATGCTCGGCGTCCGCGAGAGCGGCATCTCGATTAAGGGACGTCGCTCTACGGCGGGCCGTTATTTTCAGGTCGCGAATCCAGGCACGGGCTGGGGCGGCACGGATATTTCTGATCCCCTCAAGATCCTGAATCTGTTCAAGCCAAAAGTCGCCTGGCCGAAACTTCGGTTGCTCATGGTGAGCACCACGGGTGAACAGTTCGCATACTACGAACTGGATGAAGCGCTGCGGCCAATCGAAAAAGATCTGCCGGATGCGTTGAGAGAGTCAGTGGTGCGTATTCGCGAAAACTGTGAGCCCGCGCTAACCACCGTCCTTTTCATGGCCGGCGCAGGTGGTTCGTTACGTGCCGGTGTAACGGTAAATCCCGTGAAGCTGACGGATTCCGTGAAGCACAGTATCACGCGCGTCACGTGCGGAGGAGCGCCAGCTTACATTTGGCCGGGAGGCGGAATCACGTTCATGGTTGATGTCGCGCGGATGCCGGAAAACGCTTTCGGGTATGTCCCCACGCCAGCTCTGGTTGCGCCGATTGAATTCACGCTGAGCAAGACGGATTATGCGTTGCTCGGTGGCCACATGGACTACGTCCGGCCGTTGGAAGCAGTGCTTCGCGAAAAAGAGCGGCAAAGGGAGGTCGCGTTTTCACCGGCAAATCCCTGGCCGCTCAGACCGCGAAAATCAGGGGGACCCGAGGAATGAGAGAGCTCCCAGTGATCCGAATGCTCCCCGACCAGCGTCGCCTTCACTTGAACGACGGGCCAATCGATGTAATCGTCGAAGCCAATGGCGCTCCGCAGCCAGTTCAAAGCGCCTATGAGGCGGCTGCTCGACGTTTTGTCACGATCCTTGATGAACTTTGCGCTGAATTGCCGTTGCTGCGCACCCGCGCCAGTTTAAACGCGCCACGGCCCAGCGGCTCAATTGCTCGTACAATGGCCGCTGCAGTTGCACCCTTTCGTGAAGAACATTTCATCACGCCCATGGCAGCGGTCGCTGGCGCGGTTGCCGAAGCCGTTCTCGCAGCAATGACCGGCGCCAGCGTGCTCGAGCGCGCGTATGTGAACAACGGTGGCGATATCGCGTTGCACTTGGCCGAGGGCCAGCGCTACACGATTGGTATGGTGGAACGGCCTGACCGCCGATCGCTGTTCGGCACTTTCGAAATTTCCGCGCAACTGCCGATTCGCGGCGTAGCGACCAGTGGCTGGCGCGGGCGCAGTTTCTCCCTCGGAATTGCTGACGCCGTCACAATTCTCGCAGAGACCGCGGCGAAAGCAGACGCCGCCGCCACAATCGTTGCGAACGCAGTCGATTTGCCTGGGCACCCGGCGATCGCGCGCATGCCAGCGTGCGAGATTGCGCCTGATTCGGATTTGGGAGATCTGCTCGTAACGCGCGGCGTCGGCGCTTTGTTTGGCCGCGAAATTGAGCGAGCACTCGATGCCGGCGAAGCTGTCGCCAACCGGTTGCGGCAGGAGGGATTGATCTGCGGTGCGGCGCTGTCTCTTAAGGGGAATGTGCGCGTTTTCCCTCCGGTCGCACCCCGTCTTGCTTCCAAGGGCGCGCCAAGGAGCCTCGTTCATGCTTGAAGTCGAATTGCGGAAACGCGTGATTGTCGTCGAAGAAATTTTCCATGAAGGCGGCCCCATGGCAACGAAGCCGCTTCGAAGGGCCGCGGCACTCGTGGTGATTCGCAATCCATTTGCAGGCAAATACGTTGATGCAATCGCCGGATTCATGGAGGACCTGAACCCGCTCGGGCTGGAAATGGCGAACACACTGGTGGCGGCGCTCGGCGGCGATCCGAAGGCGATCGAAGGCTACGGAAAGGGGGCGATCGTCGGCCAAGCCGGTGAACTCGAGCACGGCGCGCTGTGGCACGTGCCGGGCGGCTACGCCATGCGCGAGGTTCTTGGCGGAGCCAAAGCGATCGTCGCTTCCACCAAGAAAGTCGGCGGACCCGGGACGCGCCTCGATGTTCCTATAACGCATGTCAACGCCTCGTACGTTCGCAGTCACTTCGACGCGATGGAGGTTGGCGTCGCGGACGCTCCGCGCGCTGACGAAGTTCTGCTTGCGCTCGTGATGACCACGGGTGCTCGAGTGCATGCTCGGGTTGGCGGGCTGAAGGCTTCGGAAATCAAAGGCGAGGATGGATTGCGATGAGGGCGAGAATCCGCAAAATCATCACCTTCGTAGAGGAAACGCACACGGAAATGGGCAGGCCGGTGAAGCCCGTAACGCGACGCGCTGCAGCCGCGGCGGTCATTGAAAATCCGTTTGCCGGAAAATACGTCGAGGACCTCACCGAGTTGACGGAAATTGGCGAAGAACTCGGCTCGCTTCTTACCGAACGCGCCGTCGGGGCCCTCGGGATACCCGGCCCGGCCGCGGAGAGCTATGGAAAAGCTGCGGCCGTTGGCGAAAATGGTGAATTGGAGCACGCTGCAGCCATCCTGCACCCGAAGCTGGGCACACCCGTGCGCAAGGTCCTTGGGAAGGGCGCGGCGCTGATTCCCTCCTCGAAGAAACGCGGCGGGCCGGGTGTGTCTTTGGACATTCCGCTGGGACACAAGGACGCAGCCTTCGTTCGAAGCCATTTCGATGGAATGGAAATTCGCGTGAACGATGCGCCGCGAGCCAACGAGATTCTAGTTGCCATTGCGGTTACGGATAGTGGCCGGCCGTTGCCCCGTGTCGGCGGTCTGACGAAAGAGCAGATCAAGGGCGAGGACGGGCTGCGCTAGTGGACAATTGCGGTGACGTCACTGCACAATCTTCGGCACTCTTGTCGCTGGCGGCGTGTTGCGGCTGCGCTCGCTCCGGACTACGCCATCGATTATCGTCATTCCGATGCCGGGCAGGTCGCCGAGACGCACACTCTCGAGCAATGTTTTTCCTGCCGAGTGCTGCGGTGTATCCATAAACACAAAGTCCGCTGGACGCCCGACCGCTAGCAATCCGGCTTCCAGGTTGCGCAGCCTGGCGGTATTGCCCGTCGCGAAGCAAAACACCGCCTCGGCCGGCAGTTCGCCCAGCGAAGAGAGCGCAGCGATCACCCGAATGATCCCGAGCGGCTGCACGCCCGAGCCCGCCGGCGCATCCGTGCCCAGAATGACGCGATGTAACTGATTCAGCTCTTTTGCGGTACGCAGAGCAAAGAGTGCAGCTCGCTCGTTCCCGTTGTGCACAATCTCGATCGCACGTTGCGAATGCTCGCAAAGCGCGCGGATCTGAACATCCGGCAACGCCGTATGTCCGCCGTTGATATGTCCGATCACATCGGCATCGGTGGTGAGCACGACATCCTTATCAATCAGGCTCGACCCGGGAATCGACGGGCCTCCCGTGTGAATCGTGCTTTGAATTCCATGTTTACGCGCCCACGCGACCATCTGACGTGCCGTCGGCCCGTCTTTGACGCTGCCGAGGCCCACTTCGCCGAGTAACTTCACGCCAGCCTCGGCAAGCGACCGGAAGTCCTCCTCGACCATTCCCTGCTCAATTACTGGCGCGCCGGCCAGCACTTTCACGCCGCTCGGCCGCATCGCTGCGAACGACCGCTGCGCAGTAATCGCAAGCGCCTTTACTCCGACGACATCTTTGGGCCGGCCCGGCAGGTGCACTTCGCCTGCCGAAACCATCGTCGTGACGCCGCCGTGAAGGCAGCTGTCGATCCACCCCAATTGGTTTTGCCGCGGCGTCCAGTCGCCGGCGACGGGATGCACGTGACTGTCGACCAGCCCCGGCACAAGCGCGGTCCCGTTCGCGTCGATCACGCTGGTTGCGCCTTCCGCATCCAGTTCCCTTTCCTTGCCGATCGCATGAATGACGCCATCGATCGCGATGACGCTGTCCGCATCGAGGATCGGCTGTTTCAGGTCGCCACTCAACAACAATCCAATATTGCGAATGACGAGTTTCTTGCCGCTACTCGCCTTTGCTGTTTCTTCGATTGCCATCACGCTGGTGCCTCCAAATGCCGCCACTCATCCAAACGAAGGCGGTCTGTCTTCTGCGGCCACCCCAAAGCTTTCGTTCGGCTGAGCGCCCATGGCATCACAATCGCCCCGCCTTGAGCAATCTGCGCGTGGCTGAACCAGCTCTTGGTGCAGGGCTTCCCGTTCCATGTAACCGACTGCACGTAAGGCTTGTCTGGGGTCACTTTTCTCGCCATGCGAATCAGCTCCTAAAAATCTCAAATGCTCTTCAGCAGCTGCGGCCGCTCCTGGCTCAGCTTGATAATTAATTCTCCAAACAGCGAATTCGCCCAGGCAAACCACGCTCGCGTGAATTTTGTCGGATTATCCTTGTCGAAAGACTCATGCATGAACCCTGTCCCCGCGTGCGTAGCTTTTAGCCAACGCAGGCATTGCCGGATCTCGCAATCGTCCATACTCGTCAGCGCCTGCGTGATGATCGCCATCGGCCAAATCATGTTGAGTCCTTCATGAAGCCCCCCTATGCCTTTTGCCGCCGTGCCCGTGAAAAAGTAGGGATTGCTCTCGCTGAGCGCTCGCCGACGAGTCGCCTGGTACACCGCGTCGTCCAGCGGGCAGCATCCAAGATAAGGCAGGCTCAGCAATCCCGGAATATTGGCGTCGTCCATGAAAAGCTGGTTGCCATAGCCATCCACTTCGAAGGCCCAAAACTCTTCTTTGTCTATTCCCCGCATTTTTCCGTATTTCGCGGCTGCCGACGTAACTTCTTCCGCGAGTGTTCGGGACTCGTTAGCAAAATCCGCATCTCGAATGACCACTGCCGCCATCTCGCCGAGTTGTCGCAACGAGGCCACCGCGAACAGGTTTGCAGGAATGTACAGCGAGTACGTGCATGCATCATCTGAAGGACGAAACATCGAAAAAATCATACCTACAGGCCGCGCCGGGTTGCCGTAACCTCCGAGCGCCTGCGTGTCCGTCGGTACTTCAGTGCGCCGCTGAAAGTGGTATGGCCCCTGTCCAGTTTTTCGTTGCTGTTCTTTGAAAGTCGCTACCACCAGCCTCATCGCGCCCGTCCATTCCTCGTCGAATGGGGCGATGTCCCCTGTCGCTTTCCAGTAACCATAGGCCAGTCTGATGCAGTAACAGAGCGAGTCCACTTCCCATTTTCGTTCCGCCACCCCCGGCTTCATTTCGGTCAGATCGTCCACGGCCCATGAAAGAGCTTTCGTGCTCTTGGGATCGGGCAAAAACCCATTCGCGTAAGGGTCGATCAGGATAGAGCGCGCCTGCCTTCCAATCAGTCCGCGAAACATTCTTTGCAAATCAGCATCGCCCTGAACCAACGGAATGTACGGCCACACCTGGCACGCCGAATCGCGTAACCACATCGCATCGATGTCTCCGGTGATAACGAAGGTGTCTGGCCGGTTGGCAAGCTCGCTGATTTGGACGGTCGTGTCAAGCGTGTTCGGATAGCAGTTTTCAAACATCCAGGCCAGTTCGGGATCACCGATGCCGGCCTTCACTTGTTTAATTGTGGCTTCGACCGCGCGGGAAGTGAATTTCCTTTCCGCTGGAGCCGGCCTCTTCGAAACAAAGGTTTGCGCAGTGCTCCCTGCGCTGGGCAGAGCGAAGCCCATCACGCTTAGCATCGCGCTCTTCAAGAGTTCGCGCCTCGTGTAAATACGCAGTTCCCCGTACTCGGATTTTTCTGCAGTTCATGATACGCGATGTACGGCGAATGGCGATCCTACTCGCAATCGCCCTGGAGCACTCGAGCAAACACATCGTGGTCCACATTCGCGCCGCTGGCGATCAGCGCCACGCGCTTGCCGCCCAACTGGTCCGCCTCCTTCAAGACCGCCGCCAGTGGAGCGGCGCCCGCCCCCTCGGTCACGTTGTGCGTGTCGGTGAACATGATGCGCATCGCCTGGGCGATCTCAGCCTCGGAAACTCGCACCACGTGATCGACATTCTCAAGCATAAAGCCCAGCGCCTCTTCGTCGGGGCGCCGGCAGGCCATCCCGTCCGCTAGTTTCGTCGACACCGGAGCTTCGACACACTGGCCCTGCTCAAACGAGAGCGCATAGCACGGCGCAAGCTCAGACACCACACCAACAATTTTCGTTTTGAGCCCCAGGCCGTTGCGCACGGCGGCGCCCGAGCATATCCCCGAGCCCATCCCGATTGGAACGTAGGCCACGTCGATATCGGCTACCGCTGTCAGTAGTTCCAGCCAGTACGTCGCTACTCCTTTTGCAATGTCACGGTGATAGGGTGGCACGAAATGATATCCGAGTTCCGACTCGCGCCCGGCAGCATGTTCTCGCGCCGCCTGATAATCTTCGCCATGCTCGATCAGGGTTGCCCCTTGAGCCCGCATCGCGACGTTTTTCTCGACACTGTTGCCGCGCGGCACGACGATGATTGCTGGCAGCGCAAATCGCTTCGCAGCCAATGCCACCGACTGCCCGTGATTGCCTCGCGTTGCTGTGATCAGGCCGCGTGTGTGCGGCTCGCGCTTCATCAGCTCTTCCACATACACGACGGCCGTACGCGCCTTAAAGGAGCCTGTCGGAGTATGGTTCTCGTGCTTCACCCAGACCTCGGTGCCCACCCGGGCGTTCAGCAGCGGCCACGAATATTGCGGCGTCGCCGGCATGGTCTCATACACGATTCCCGCCGCCTGCTCAATCGCGGCCCGATCCGGTAGTTGCATATCTCTCAGCCTACCGTAGTACTCCCGTTGCAATTTAGAACTCCTCACCGGTGTTAT
>Ga0207862_1000158_pt1 | contig 19080 bp, 10 predicted proteins | sample LuqExpMetageno81_FD_187838 | JGI IMG/M metagenome (GOLD analysis project Ga0207862, IMG submission 187838) | Tropical forest soil microbial communities from Luquillo Experimental Forest, Puerto Rico - Sample 81 (SPAdes) | ecosystem: Environmental > Terrestrial > Soil > Tropical forest ... | reverse complement strand
GATCCCCCTTCGCTGAATTCTATCGGTGAACTGGTTGTCTCAAAATTGGGGTCCACTCCATGACTTCTCTTTCTTCTTCTCCGTGTCCTCTGTGCCTCTGTGGTGAAACAGCCTTTTCCAGCTCGTGAGGTGTTAGCGGCACCGGATCAATCGTCCGCGTGCCGTACGCGAAACGATACCCAAGGGCCTTGCTGGCTCCCGACTCGAAGCGGTCATTCCATTCGAAGCGGTAGCCGTTGGCCTGCGCGTCGTCGGGATAGTGCTCCGCTGCGGGATACGGATAGGCGCTCATCCCGTGAAACGGCATTTCAGCGACGGTGAACGGAATCGCCTCATAGAAGTCCATGTCTTTCACGAATCCGTTGGCGTAGAAGAAATAGTCGCGCTTCCAGCCCTCGGCCAGCGGAGGCAGTGCCGCCGTGTCGAACTCGGCGTCGATGTCCTCGCCGGTGCCCAAGACCGCGAACTGGTTGTCGATCGAGGTCAGTAGCGGCGTCACGTCGCCGTACTGCGTGTAGCTGCCGCGAAAGCGCGAGAACGGCCCCGTCGTGCTGGCCTGCTCGTAGTAATAGGTCAGGTCGCCCGGCGTTTCGCCGTCCACCTGCCGCGGATACCCGCGGAAGCCTAGCGTCGCCTTCGCCAGCGGCAACTCGATCGTACGAACTTCGCCCTCGCGCGCCGGGCCGTTGTCCACCAGCACCTCGTCCCAGTAAATCTGCAGGTTGGACGTGATGCGAATGCGCTGAGCGTCAGCCGGCAGCTTGCCCGTTAGATCGACGGTGATGGTGCGGGGCAGTCCCGCCGGGAAGCCCATCTCATCGACTACACGCTTCCACGTTCCGTCGGGCATCTGCGCTTCGATGTACGGCGCGATCGGTTTCAAACCCGCCTGCCACGCGGCGTACATCGAGGTCGCGCTGAAGTACTCGATGAAGCCGTTCAGGAACAGCCGCAGCGGTTCCTTCGGCGTCCACGCGCCGAGATCAAGCGTCAGCGAGTGCATGTTGGCAAAGCCCGCGTACGGCAGGTTGGTGAAGTCGCGCACGTACCGGTGGTCGCGCGCGCTCAGCAACTGCAGGACGTCGCGACCGTTGTTGTCCCACGCGCCCGCGGCAGGATGCGGCCGCGACGTCGCCACCGTTTTGCCGCTGGCAAACGGCGGATCGTCGAGGAAACGTTCATCGGGATAAACATCAATTTCCGCCGGATGATCGACCGCCACCATACGCAGCTGGTCGATGTAGTTCACTTCCTCCATGGGTTCGCCGAAGCGCACGCTCATGTAGCCGTCTTTGGCGCGCAGTCTAGAGCCGTCGATCTTCACCCACTCATCCGGATCGGGCGTGTTCTTCGCCACCGGCGAAATCCAGTGACCGATCACGCCCGCGCCGATCACGTCGGTGATGAACTCGTACTTCTCGCCATTCCATGCGAACAGCGTGGGACACGAGCTGCCGCGCCGGTCGAGTTCCAGAAACGACGCCGGCTTGTTCACGGCCACGTCGATCTCGTCCTGCAGGACTCCCGTCGGCCAGAGCATCCGGACGATATCCGCGTTGGTGTTCCTGCCCAGCCCGGCCAGAATCTCCGGAGGCCCCTGGCTCAGGTAGCCCGCTCCGCCCACAACTTCGAATTTCTGCCACGTGCCGTTGGCAAAGACCTCGACTTTCGTTCCCAGTCCTGTCTTGTTGTCGGCCAGTCCCTTGAAGTCGATGCGCAGCGCGTGGTTCTTGTTGCCGCCCTGGTTATGCAGAACGACAGGGTCGCCGCCCGCCTGCGTGACCAGCAAATCAGCGGCCAGATCGCCATCGAGATCGCCGGCAATCAACCCACGCGGATCATGCAACTTCAACTTGTCGAGCCCGAGTGACGCGCTGACTTCTTCAAAACCCTGCGCTCCCTGGTTGCGAAACGCTCGCAACTCGGTTCCCTTCGCCGTCTCCACCACCGCCGCCAAGTCGATCCATCCATCGTTGTCGAAGTCGATGGCGGTGATGCCCCAACCTCTGTTCGCGTCATTCACAGGCAGCGCCACCCGCTCGAAATGCGTGCCATCCACATTGCGCCACAGGCTGATGCCCGGCGCGCCGGCATGCGTCAGCGCAACATCCATGCAGCCGTCTTTGTTGAAGTCGAAGACGTAAGTGCCAGTGGCAGGAGACAATCCGGCATCGGCATAAAGGGGCACGGACTTGAACGGGCCCTCGCGCTGATTCAGGTAAACCGTCGGCGCTCCGTTAGCGCCGGTCACCACCAGATCCACCGCGCGGTCGTTATTGATGTCCGACAGCACCACGCTCGTCGTCGCCCCATCCCCTGAGAGTCCCGTCTCTTTCGTCCAGTTCGTAAACGTGCTGTTGCCGTTGTTGCGCCAGACGACTGTATTCGTGGAGTCTTTCAGCCCAGCAACCTGCTTGCCCGTCACGATGAGGTCCAGGTCGCCGTCGTGGTCGTAATCCACCCACGTCATCCCCGCCGGCTGATTCAGTGCCGTGATCCCGACCTTCCCGGTGACGTCCGTGAACTTCCCGCCGCCTTCGTTGTGGAACAGCACCACTCGATCGCTGAGCGCAACCGCAAGATCGGTCTTGCCGTCGTTGTCGTAATCGCCCGCGGCGCACGACACGCCCTTGCCCTTCAGCGCCAACCCGTACTGGCTGGCGGGTTCTTCCTTGAACTTGCCTTCGCCCAGAGCGCGATACACTCGCACCGCCGACTCGCCTTCCGATGTCGCAACCAGATCAAGCCGCCCGTCGCCATCTACGTCGATCATGCAGACGCCAGCCGAACCGTTCTTTCCTGCTCCCAGCGCCTGCGCCGCAAACGTCACCGGAATCATCGGCCCCACCGCTGGCTCGTTGGTAATCACGTCTTGCGCCACCGAATACCTTCCCTGTTCGCCGTAGGTCAACGTGATGGCCGACGAAATCTTGTTGTGCGTGAGGTACTCGAAGCGCTTCAGATGCACGCGCGCTTCCTCGGTCTGCCCCGAGCGTTGCAGTGCGCGCCCCATGCCGAACTCGGCCGACGCGTGCAGCGGATTGATCTTCAGCGCCTGCTGAAAAGCCTCGATGGCCTTGGTGTACTCCTGCTGCTGGCTGTAGAACGTGCCGAGAAAATAGTAGGCGTCGGGGTCGTTAGGATCGATCTTCAGCACTTTCTGAAAGTCGTTGATCGCCTCGGCGGTGTTGCCCGATCCGCGATGCACCAGCCCGAGGTTGTACCAGACCCGCGGATTGCCCGGGTCTTTGGCTGCCGCCTGTTGAATCGCCGCCTCCGCCTCCGGCAGACGCTGTTGGTTCAGCAGGGCGATTCCCTTGTTCAATGCGGCTACTGCCAGCGAGGGATCAAGCTTGTACGCTTCGTCGAACTTGGCGGTCGCTTTTTCCATGAGTTGCTGGTTCATCATGGCAACGCCCAGGTTGTTGAGTTTCGCCGCCTCCGCCCGCACTTGGGGCGTATCCGCCCAACTGGCGACGGTCAGCAGGCAAACGGCGATAACGCCGGTCATGGGCCGACGCGAAGTTGCATACATTCAGGCTGTCTCCTCAGGATCGATGGCGAGAGTGCCCTTTGATTATAGAATTCGCCATCATCACTGCGCCGAACTGCATGCAAGCCAGCATCCCTTCCATAACTGCGTTTTTTTCGCACCAGTTAAACCGTCTGCGTTTCAGCACCCGCAGGCACTCGGTCATGCCGGGACTATTCGTCATCGCTGGTCACGAGGCAAATCTCCGGCACGTAAACTATCAATTCTTGGCCTCTGAACTTCCCACCTGAACGAACGGCGCCAATCAGCGCGAATCCAGGCGGTGACGGCACCCCTACCGTCGTCGGAGGCTCCGCTAAACCCTGGGCGGAGGCCATCCCGGGTCTGATTACAATGGTTTCAAAACCGTCGAACAATAATCCAAAACTACTAGGACCAGATCCACCGCCCTTGCGTCCGTCTTTTCCCGGAACCCATCCGCTCGTCCGGACGTCTGATAGAGAAACGAGTTGGATTAAAATGACGAGCACCCGCCGTCCGTCGGCATTGGGTGAGGAGCGACGCGATGAGCTTTCCAAACCGTTTGCGCACCATGCTCTGGCGTTGCCAGACGATGGTATGGATCGCGGGTTGGCTGGTGCCGCCTCCGCAGCGCACAATGTGGCGCTCCGAGCAACGCGGCAAGTACTGGCACTGGTGTCATTTTCTTGCCGAGTCTCGACAGCTCATCCCACAAAACCGGCTGTTAATCGCCCGCGATTGCTGGCGCCTGTTTCCGGAGGCGTTCTGGTTGCGCTTCGACCGAGACAACCTGCAGTCGAGATGGCGCAGAATCCTCGGCTCGCCAGCGGCTTTCTTCGTCGTCCTCGGAACCGCCGTCGCGCTATTGACGGTGGCCAGTGGCGTCATTCCGACTGGCCGCATGGCGCTCTCCGCCCCAGTTCCTGATCCCAATCACCGCGTCACCATCACGCTCGACGGTAGCGGCATCAACGGCAAGTACAGCCGTATCCGCTCCGACACTCTGCTTGACCTTGCCAGTATCTGGGACAAATCCAATCTCGCGAGCGATCTGTCGCCGTTCTCCTGGGCTCCGGCCCATGTGCTGCTGCCGAGCCGCGATCTTCCCGTGACCGCTGCGCGTGTCGGACCAGGCTTCTTCCAGACGCTGGGCGTAAGGGCGGAGATAGGGCGCGTATTCACATCCGACGGTCCCCGGAACTGTCAGGATTGCGTGTTACTGAGCCATCTCTTGTGGCAGCGTGAGTTCCACGCCGACCCCAAGCTCGTCGGCAAGCAAGTTACCGTGAACGGCGCCGCCCGAACCGTCATCGGCATTCTGCCGGCGCATTTTCACTTGCTTTCGTCGGGGATTGCCGTCTGGGGACTGATGGACCCCGCAATACTGTTCACGAATTTTCAGCGGCGCGTTGGAGCAGTCGCCAGCCTGCGCGCCGGTGCAACTCCGGCGGCGCTGCAACGCGATCTCTCCGACCGGACCGAGAGCGCGGGGTACGTTCATCCTTCGTCGCAGCTTCAGGTGACGACGATGGCGGCGCAGATGCAACGCAGCCTCGCCAACCTTTTGTGGTTCCTCTTGCTCGCTACCGGCTGCGCGATTTTGGTTGTGGCGCTGCGGCTCTGGGCGCACGGTTTGGGCCGGATGCCCAAAGGGGCGACCGCACGTGTGGCGTGGTGGTTGTTCTTCGCCGCCAAGTCCTCCCTGCTTCTGGCGCTTGCCGCGGTAACGGCATGGAGCGTGGTGCATTGGTTTGCAGCCTGGGCGCTCGACTCTACCTACCCCACAACCGACGAGTATTCCATCTGGCTCTACCTGCCTGTTGCCATCGTTGCGTTGTCGTGGTCGGTGCGCGATCAACGAAGCCGCTGCCGCAAGTGCCTGCGTCGCCTGGAACTGCCGGTCGAGATCGGCCGCACGGGCTCCGTGCTGCTGAACTGGTCAGGAACAGAAATGTTTTGTCCGCTGGGCCACGGCGTGCTGTATCTTCCTGATTCCCCCGAGAACTCTCTCGACCAGGGCCGCTGGAACCAACTCGATGAATCGTGGAAGATCCTATTCCGCGAGGACTGACGCCGTAGTGAGGTAGGCCGGCGGAATCTCGCCTAGCACCGAGAGCCGGCTGATCGCGCGATCGGGTCTGACTCCGCAACCGGGATCGACGCAACGGGCCGCTCGCTCAGCGCGCGCTGCACTGCGTGTGCCAGATCTGCAACGGTGTACGGTTTCTCCAGAAACACCGTTGCGTCCCGCAGCAGGCCGCGCCGTGCAACTCCGTCCTCGGAATAGCCCGATGTGAACAGCAATGCCACCGCCGGAAATCTCTGGGTCAACTGTTGCGCCAGTTCCAGGCCGCTCATGCCCGGCATCACCAGGTCGGTCATCACCAGGTCGGTCATCACCAGGTCGACGTTGCCGTGAAGCTGCTCGCAAAGCCGCAGCGCAGCCGCGCCGGAAGATGCTTCCAGCGCGGTATAGCCGAGATGTTGGACACAGTTTCGAACGTTGGCGCGAATCGCTACATCGTCCTCAACGATGAGTATGGTTTCGCCATTGGGCCGTTCCGCCACTTCCACCTTTGGCGGTGCCACTCCCACGCTGGAAGCCGTCACGGGAAAGTACAGCTTGAACGTGGTGCCCAATCCCAGCTCGCTGTAAACCCAGATATACCCTCCACTCTGTTTCACGATCCCATAAACAATGGACAATCCCAGCCCCGTGCCCTTGCCCATTTCTTTCGTCGTAAAGAACGGATCGAAGATGCGCGGCAAGTCCGCCTTGGAGATGCCGGTACCCGTATCCGTGACCGCCAGCATGACATAGCGGCCCGGTTGTACCAGCCGGTGCTTTTGGGAGTACCCCGCGTCGAGTTCCACATTGCCGGTCTCAATTTGCAACGTGCCGCCTTCGGACATGGCGTCTCGAGCATTCACCGCCAGGTTGAAAACGATTTGGCTCAACTGGTCGGGGTCCAGCGTGGTATTGGCCAATTCCTCGGCCAGACGGGGAACGACTTGTACGTCCTCTCCAATAATTCGACGCAACATGTGCAAGGTATCGTTGACCACCGAATTGATGTTCACCACACGGGGCTGCATCACCTGGCGCCGGCTGAAGGCGAGCATGTGCTTGGTGAGCGCGGCCGCACGTTCTGCCGCGTGCGACACCTGGAGCAACGATCGCGTCAACGGATTGTCAGGCGTCACCTGGCCCAGCATAATTTCCGTCGAGAGCTTGATGACTAGAAGAATGTTGTTGAAGTCGTGGGCCACGCCTCCGGCGAGACGGCCGACGGCCTCAAGCTTCTGCACGGCGCGGATCTGTTCCTCCAGCGCGCTCTGTTCGGTAAGGTCCTCCAGGTAGGAGTCCACGTAATCCAGTACGCCGTCCTCGTCTTCGCTGAGGAACGCCGTCACTCGCGCACGAAGGAGCGTGCCGTCCTTGCGCTGCAGAATCGCCTCTTGCGCTGGCAGTTTACGCTCGCGAACCAGGACTTCGACAAGGCCGGGATAGTTCGGCGTGGGTTGGTACACGTCCTGCGACAACCCCAGCTGCAACAGCTCCTGTTCCGTGTACCCCAACATCTGGCAGAACGCAGCGTTCACAGAAATGCACCGGTCGCGGGACAGGGAAGAACGGCAGATGCCGAACGGCGCGCGGTCAACTAACGAGGTGGACGGTGGACTCTTCTCGGCGACGAAAGCAGTAGCACGACATCTCGGGTCGGTCTGGCGCATGGAAACCTCCCCAGCGCTGTCGCCCAAGACACAATAATCGTAATGTCACTTTCCGCAACGAGCAGCGCAGTTTTCCAAACCCTAGCACTTAACGGGAGACGTTTCAATGGTTTATTGCACACTTTAGTGCGACTTATTACCAAAGATTATTGAATTTGCAATTTTTGGGATGGTGCCTGATCACGGGCTACAGCATCCCGATGGACTTAGGCTACCGCACCGTTGGTGAATGGCTCCGCGATCCAGGCAGACAGTCGGTCAGTAAAGTCGGGCTCTTCAGCGCCGGTAGGCAACCGGAGCTGGCCCTGCAGGGCGGTCGCGCCGCACCAACCAGACCACAAGCCAGATGATAAGCACGATGGGCAGCAGCGGCACCACGAACAAGCCGATAAACAAACCCAGAAAAACCGCCGGCCCATTCTGGCTGACGACGTCCCCCTTCACCGTGGAGTTCGGATGGCGACTGACTCCCCCACCCAAACCCACGGTATCACCGCTAACGCTGGCGTCCTCGCCCAGCTTGATGCTGCCGCCAACCGCTACGACGTCGCCGCTCACCGTTCCGTCCACCACAATGCTTCCGAGTATCGCTACGGTGTCGCCCGACGTTGTTCCTGCCATATGGATCGAGCAAAACAGGCACACAACGTCACCAACTTGCTCGTCGGGCCCCACATTGATGCTCTGAAAAAACTGCACCCGGTCACTCGATCCTGACCTCGCCAGCAACAAGCTCGGTGCAGTCAAAGTCAGAAATAGCGCGGAGCATAGTAACACTCGTTGACTGAGCTTCATGGCATTCCTTCCCTGGCGGCAATCTTACCCCGGATGCAGAGAAGTACGACGAAACAATGCCTTTTGTTCCCCCGTTGACACCGCCCAAATAAGGATTGGCCATGACCCTTTCGTGCTACCTTAGGCATTGTGCTGCTATCTGCTCGGCCGGTATGAATCACACGAAATCTGCCGCTCCTCCGCTGTATCAAAAATCCGATTTGGTGAATCAATACGAATAACCAGTAGATCGCCGGAAGCAATGCTGCGATCTGGAGCCGCAAATGTTGATCAAGAAGCCGTCCGACATTCCCTCATCCGAGATTACTCCCGAGGGTCTTTATCTGAGCCGCCGCCGTTTTCTCGGCGGGGCCGGGGCGCTGGTTGGGGCCGTGGCCGCCGGCGGCGCGATCAGTGAAATCCTGTCGCCATCGCAGTCGGCGCTGGCCGGAACCAAGCTGCAATATAGCCAGAGCCAATACAGTACCAGCGAAAAGCAGACGCCCCTTAACGACATCACCCACTACAACAATTACTACGAGTTCAGCACCGATAAATACGAACCCGCCGATCTGGCCAAGAATTTCAACACCCGCCCCTGGACGATCAAGGTCGAAGGACTCGCCAACAAGCCGAAAACTTTCGATATCGACGCCCTGCTGAAGATGCAATTGCAAGAGCGCATCTATCGCATGCGCTGCGTCGAGGGCTGGTCCATGGTGATTCCGTGGGTCGGTATCCCACTCAGCGCGGTGCTCGACGATGTGCAGCCGAATTCGAAGGCAAAGTTCGTGGAATTCACCTCTCTTAAAGATCCCAAACGCTTTCCCGGTCAGCAGCGCAACGTATTGGACTGGCCTTACGTGGAGGGCCTGCGCATGGACGAGGCCATGCACCCGCTGACCATTCTGGCAGTTGGACTATACGGCGAAACTCTTCCCAATCAGGACGGTGCGCCAGTACGGCTGGTCGTTCCCTGGAAGTACGGTTTCAAGGGCATTAAAGCGATCGTAAACATCAAGCTCGTGGACTACCAACCCACCTCGTCGTGGACGAAGGCTGCTCCCAACGAGTATGGTTTCTACTCGAACGTCAATCCCGAGGTCGACCATCCGCGCTGGAGCCAGGCTAAGGAGCGCCGCATCGGCGAGTTCACCAAGCGTCCGACCCTGATGTTTAACGGCTACGGCGATCAGGTGGCTTCCCTCTATACTGGGATGAACCTGAAGAAGAACTATTGAAACTCCGCAGCGTGAAAGCGAAATACTTCAAGCCGTTGGTCTTCCTCGCGTGCCTGGTTCCGCTGGGCCGTCTGGCATGGAAAGCCTACAATGCGGCGCTTGGCGCCAACCCGATTCAGGTAATCACATGGTCCACCGGCACCTGGACCCTGGTGTTCCTGATGCTCACGTTGACCGTTACGCCGCTCCGTAAGCTCACCAAGCAGTACTGGCTGATTCAGTACCGCCGCATGCTGGGTCTGTTCGCGTTCTTCTACGGCTCGCTCCACTTCACCACCTACATCTGGCTCGACCAGTTCTTTGACTGGCATAGCATTACCAAAGACGTGGTCAAACGCCCGTTCATCACCGTCGGCTTCACGGCATTTGTGCTGATGCTTCCGCTGGCGCTGACCTCATCGCAAAGGGCGATCCGTTGGCTGGGCAAACGCTGGCAAATGCTGCACCGGCTGATTTATGCCGTCGCGATCGCCGGAGTCATTCACTTCATCTGGCTGGTCAAAAAAGACCTGCGCAAACCGCTGATTTATGCGGCGATCCTGTCTGTCTTGCTGCTGTACCGCGTCGTGGTGTGGGGCGCCCGCCGGCTGTCGCAGGAGCGCGTTGAGAACCAACGCTCTCCCCTGCTCAAACGCAGCGCGGTCGCGACAGACTAGATGCCCTCGAACCTGCGCGGCCGGGCATAAGCTATCATTATCGAGCCCTTTCGCGGATGGTGAGTAGCACTCACTCCATGGACGAACGCAATTTTCAACGGTTGCTGCGCCGCACAGTCGCCCTTCCGGTGGCGCTGTTGGCGCTGCTTGCGGTCGTGCTGGTAGTGGAAATTCTTTACCTGACAGCCTCGCTGCGTAAAGTGGACAGCACCCTGGAGGTCATCAGTAATGCCCGCGCGTTGTTGCGCTACATGGTGAACATGGAAAGCGCCATCCGCGGCTTTTACCTCACCGGCAAAGCGGAATATCTGCAGCCTTACATCGCCGACAAGTCGGGCGTCTCGCGGGAACTCGACATCTTGCGCCAGCTCACTGCTGACAACCCCGTCCAGGAACACCGTATCGAAGAATTGAGTGAGCTGGACCGACGTTGGATTGCGTTTGCCGACCGCTCGCTGGCCGAATCGCAGCAAGACCGCGCGGCGGAGTTCGAACAAGGCAGGCAACTTATGGACAGGATTCACGTCCTCCACACCCAACTGCTCGACACCCAATATGCAATCGGGACCGCCAGCGAGCGCCGCGCCGCGATGATGAACAAGATTGTTCTGGCTACCGCGGTGGGACTTTCGATGCTCATCGCGGTCGTGTGGTTCACCACGACCCGCCGCGAGCTGCGCACGCTGTCGTCCACCTACGAACGGCACCTTCAGGCAGAAGAAGAGAAGAGCCGGCAACTCGCCGAGAGCCGTGAGAGCTTTCAGATCACCCTGAACAGTCTCGGGGATGCGGTGATCGCCACCGACGCCGAAGGAAACGTTCGCTACATCAACCCAGTCGCCCAGCAACTGACAGGGTGGCCCGATTACACGGAGGCGCGCGGCCGTCCGTTGCGCGAAGTGGCCCATTTCATCGATCAACGGACCGGCGCCGCGCTGACCGACCCGATCGAAATGGTGCGCCGCGAAGAGAAAGTTGTAAGGCTTTCCGAGCCTGTGGGCCTTGTCAGCCGTTCGGGGCAGGAGTACCCGATTGAAATGACCGGGTCCCCCATCATCAATGATGAGGGGCAGCTTTCCGGCGTGGTCGTGGTACTTCGCGACGTGACCCAAAGACGCCAAACGGAGCAGACGCTGCAGGCCAGTGACCGTCTCACCCAGGCCGGCCGGATGGCCGCCACCATCGCCCACGAAATCCGTAATCCGCTCGACACGGTGTCGAACCTGCTCTACCTGCTGCGGCAAAAGTCCTACTCCGAACCCGACACCCAGCAATACCTTGAGTTGGCCAGCGAAGAGCTGGCACGCATCACGCAAATCACGGGTCAGCTCCTCACCTTTCACCGCGAGGCGCAAGCTCCGGTGCAGGTCGATCTCTGCAAGGTTCTGGAAAGCGTCCTCACCCTGTACTCACCCCAAATTCAAGTGGGCGGCGTACGAGTAACCAGGCGATTCGAGACCCATCGTGCAGTGCGAGGCTTCCCCGGAGAGCTGCGCCAGGTGTTTGCCAACCTGGTGTCGAACGCCATTCACAGCATGCCCGGCGGAGGCCAACTCTTGCTGCACGTCTATGAGTCCAGCTTGCCGAATGATCGGTCCCGGCGCGGCGTTCGGGTGACGGTGTTGGACAATGGCACCGGCATTCTTCCCGAGGTGCGCGGTAACCTGTTCGCTCCGTTTTACACCACCAAGGGAGAAGCCGGCACCGGACTCGGTTTATGGGTGACACGCGGCATCATCGAGAAGCACGAAGGCACCATTCACTTCATCAGCACGGTCCGCCCCGGCCGCTCAGGAACTGCCTTCTCGATCTTCCTCCCGTTCCAGCAGCTTGGCGGCAAGCTCGACCTGCCCAGAATCCCCCACGCCTGAATACAAGAAAGCCGGGCACGTGGCCCGGCTTTGGCTGAATCATTACGCCGCTCTACTGAATGTCGAAGTTCTCCTGGTGCAGCATCGCATCGCTCTTCACCAGTACCGGCTTTCCGACCATCTCTTCCATCTCGGTGATCAGCTTGCCGTTGCCCGCCTTGAGCGCCTTGGCGATTTCAGGATTCACGCGCAAAGTAACGTCGGTGCGGTCATGCGCCTTGATCATCTTGCGCATCTCGATGTAGATTTCGTTGCACACCGTGGTCGCCGACTTCACGAAGCCCGCGCCGGTACAGTAGGGGCAAGCTTCGCCCAGGCTGCGTTCCAGCGACTGCTTCACCCGCTTGCGAGTGATGGCCACCAGTCCGAAATCGTTGAATTGCAGCGCCTTCGACGGGGCCCGATCGGTGCGCAGCGCCTCTTCCAGCGCCTGCATCACCTTCTGCCGGTTCTTGCGCTCATCCATGTCGATAAAGTCGATCACGATGATGCCGCCCAGGTCGCGCAGACGAACTTGCCGCACGATCTCCTTGACCGCCTCGATGTTCGTCTTGACGATGGTGTCTTCCAGTCGCTGCGTCTTACCCACATACTTTCCGGTGTTGATGTCGATGGCTACCAGCGCCTCGGTCTGGTTAATGACGATATAGCCGCCGCTCTTCAGCCACACCTTCGACTTCAGGGCATTGTTGATCTCGTCCTGAATGCCGAAGTTTTCATACAGGGGCGTGGACTTCGTGTAAAGCTTGATGCGCCGCACCAGCGAAGGCTGGAAGCGCTGCGCAAACCGAATCACGCGCTCGTACTCCTCCTCGGTATCCACCCAGATCTGCGAGAAATCGGCGTTCACCTGGTCGCGCAATACGCGCTCTACCAGGTTGAGGTCGTGATAGATCAGGGCTGGCGACTTGCTGCTGTCAGCGCGGTTCTTAATCTCGGCCCACAGGTGTTTCAGAAAGCGGATGTCGGCGCGCAACTCGTCTTCCTTGATGTTGGCCGCGGCAGTACGCACGATAAAGCCACCCAGGCCGTTCTCGCGCTCGCTCGTCACGATGCGCTTCAGGCGCTGGCGCTCTTCCTCCGAGTTGATCTTGCGCGACACACCCGTGTGGTTCACTGTCGGCATGTACACCAGGAACCGCCCAGGCAACGCGATATGACTGGTGATGCGCGCGCCCTTCTTGGCAATGGGCTCCTTCGCGATCTGGATGAGGATCTCCTGCCCTTCCTTCAGCAGGTCCGAGATCAAGGGTGTCGGACGATGCGCATACGTGCGCACGTTGTTCCGGCGCCCGCGGTAGCCGCGCTGGCCGCGGCGATCGAAATCGCCCCCGCGACGCTGCTGGCGCTGTTGGTAAGCGGCCGTCGGAGAAGCGGCTCGCAGTTCGGCGCGGCCGTTGGTCTCCTCTTCGCCGTTCTCTTCCTCTTCATAGTCTCCGTTGCCGCCGGGCAGATGAGTTTCGCCGCGCTCTTCCGCCGCGACCACTTCGTCCTCGTCCACATCGGCAATCTTGGGGATCCAGCGGTCGGAGTACCCGTTATCGTCGTCGAGCGTCTGCTCCTCAAGCTCTAGATCCAGGTCGCCCGCCACTTCGCTCAAGGCTTCCAGGTTCTCGGGCATGGGATGGAATTCCATCTCGTCATCTTCGAGCGTCTCGTGTTCCAGGGTGCGGCCGGCCGGGGCTTCCACAGGCGCGGTGTGATGCTGGAAGCTCGCTTGCCCGCGAACCGTTTCCTCCGCTTCTGGATGGCCTGCCTCGGTTTCATGAACTTCGGCTGGACGCGGTTCGCTCGCTGCTTCGATGCTGCCGAATTCGGTGGCTTCGACCTGCTCGTTGCTCGCTGCCTCCGCCGGGCGCGCCACTTCCGCAACCTCAACCTCAGCATGCGTCTCTTGACTCACGCTCCCTGCCTGCGCAAAAGGGGCCTCGGTCGCAACCGCCGAGACCTTCTCGACTTCGCGTTGTTCGGCAGCCACCTCAGGCGCCGTAGCGAGCGTCTCGGCCCCCGCGACCGGGGCCGCAATGGCTTCTTCCGTCTCTTCTTCTACCTCTTCGTAAACTTCTTCCTGGCTCACGGCCAGTGCCGCGGGCGGCAGGAAGTCCTCCACCGGCGCGAGCACAGCGCTCTCCGCCGTCTCGGCGGCAGTCTCCTCCGTCACCGCTTCGGGAGCGGCCGGGGCGATGTTCCGGTACTTGGAGATCGACTCGCCAGGAAGCACGATAGGGGCATAACGCGGCGGCGCCGGACGACTCTCCGGCTCAGGCTCAACAACTTCCCGCTCGGCGGCAGGTTCGACGGCCTCCGTGCGAGCCTCGGGGCGCTGGAAACGTTCATCACGACCACCGCGGCGTCCGCCACGGCGACGGCGTCCACGCCACCGGCGCGCACCTCCGCCCTCTCGCGAATCCTCGGCGCCGGCAGCGTCTTCGGTCGGTTCGGCTCCTCCCCGCTCGTCGGTGGCAGCGAAGTCCTCGACCGCTGCCACAAACTCAGATTCCTCATCCGTCTCGGTTTCAGCCGTACCCGTCGCAGGCTCAACCGCCAGCTCCGCCGACTGGTTCAGGTTGACCGTCACCTGCGGCGCGGGAATGTCCCCAAACTCCTCGGAATCCTCGTCGTCGGTCAGCTCAAGGAAATCGGAAACGTACAGGAAGGCATCGCGCTCCAATCCGATATCGACAAATGCGGACTGCATGCCGGGCAGCACGCGCGTCACGCGGCCTTTGTACACCGATCCAGCCAGCGTGTATTCGTTTTCCCGCTCATAAAATACTTCAGCGAGTTGATCGTCTTCCACCAGCGCCACTCTGGTTTCGTGGGGCGTGGACGATACGTAAAGTTCTTTGTTCATGGATGCTCCGTCGGACCGGAGCACGAGATCATCAGGCGGACAAGGAGAGAATCACGGGTGCGGTCATGCCGAAAACACACCAAGGCGCTCGCCCGGATGTGCTCCCAGCCTGAGATTCGCTATAGCAATCTTTTGAAATCGTTAGCACCGTAATTGGCAGTCGTCTGGAGGTTTGTGACCACACCTTCCGTCCGCGGAAGGGGTCGTTACCCGCCATCCAATCGCCTGCTTTGCAATCCCGTCCGGCCCACTATCCGTGCTGCCGGTCTGTGCCCTCGTTCGTGAGGGCGCTCGTAATCTTTTTGTCACCCTTCGGAGGCCCTGATCCCATTTTGGATGGCCTCCCCGGTGAGTGAACCCGGTGTTTGCCGGCCCGCATCCTCTTGGTGCGGAGCTTCTAACCGGCAAAAACTCATAGACTAATTCACGAACCGGCGCATTCGAACGTTCATTACGATCCCCAGCGCCAGGAACATGAACAATACCGATGATCCCCCGTAACTCATTAACGGCAAGGGAATTCCCGTGACCGGCATGAATCCAACCACCATACCTACGTTGACCAGAATATGGAACGCGAGCACCGCGACCACACCCATCACAACGAAGGCACCGGCCCGGTCAGGGGCCGTCTGAGCGTTCTGAATCAGACGCATCAGCACGATAAAGTATAGCAGCAAAAGCCCCATAGCGCCGATGAATCCATGTTCCTCGGCGAATGCAGCAAAAATGAAGTCGGTATGTGGAACCGGAAGAAACTGCCCTTGCGTCTGGCTTCCCTGGGCCGTACCCTTGCCGAAAATTCCCCCCGATCCCACCGCCACCAGGGACTGTATCAACTGGTAACCCTTATGCTGTGGGTCGGCCTCCGGCTCGATAAACGTCGTCAGCCGGTCTTTCTGGTAGGGCTTTAGCACATGCCACGCCACCGGCGCTAACAACGCCCCGATCAGTATGATAACCAGTGCGTGCTTGGCCTTCATCCCACCCAGAAACAGCCCCATGATTGCGATCGGCATGTAGGTCAGCGCCGTCCCCAGGTCCGGCTGGGCCAGCACCATCAGCATCGGAATGCCTACCAGCGCGCCCGCCTTCACGATATCTTGGGGGTCGCCTTCGCCCTTGTTGTCGGCAAAATACTTGGCGACCGCCAGAATGAGCACCAACTTCACCCATTCCGAAGGCTGAAAGTGAAACAGCCCACCGACATCGACCCAGCGGCGCGCACCCAGATATTTCTTGCCGAACACCGCCACCGCCAGCAGCGACGCAATCGACGCCACGTAGAACACCGGCACGCGCTCGATGAGCGCCTGATAGCTCACCATGCTCATGGCAAACATGATGGCCACTCCGCCCAGCACCCAGTACACCTGCTTCAGGTGGACGCCCATGAACTTGGTGTGCAGCGTGGCGCTGTAGATCTCAACCACCCCGAGGGAACAGATCAGAAGCACCAGCGCCAGCAGCACCCAGTCAAAATCGCGGAAGGAAACGTAGCGGCTCATGGGTCGGTCCTGGGCAGCACCGCAACGGTGGGTGGAGCGCTCGGCTGGGCTGACGGCTTCCTGGGAGCCGGCTGCTCCGGGGCCGCTCCAGCCTGCGGAGTTGTTTGGCGCAACGCCGGTTGCACCGGCTGGTCCTGGGCGGATGTCTCCGTCTCCGGGCTAGCCATCTCAGTGTGAGACTCCGTCGCCTCCAGGGCAGAAGGCTTCGAAGGCGTCCCTGCCTGCTCCCTGCCAGGAGGTCCACTCACCGGCTTGGCCTTCGCATCGAGCGGCACAGTAAAGTGCCCGCCCTGCAACTTGTTGTCGCCCGGCCTGGCGTCGCCGTCGTGCCACACCGCGGCCACTTCGGCTTTGCCCGCTTCCGTGGCCTTTGCTACCTGGGTCTGCCTGTTGCGCTGCTTCTCGACGTAAGCCTTGATCACCTTGGTGGCGACCGCTGCCGCCAGCGCGCCGTGCTCGCCGCCTTCAAACAGGCAGGCCACGACAATCTCCGGATTGCGCCGCGGCGTAACCCCTACGAACCATCCGTTGTCTTTGTACAGGTTCTTCTCGCTGGCGCTCATTTTTTTCTTCAGGTCGTTGGATACCGTTTGCGAGCTGCCCGTCTTGCCTGCGATGTCGATTCCCGGAATCGCTGCCCTGCCCGCAGTACCCGCACCTGACACCACCTGCGCCATGGCGTCGGTGATAATCGTCCAGTTCTTTTCGTCAATCGGGATCTTGGTTTCGTCGTTGTACTTGGAAACCTGCTTAAACTCCGGCGGAAACTGTTCGGGAAACGCGACGTGCGGGCGGCGTAGCGACCCGTCCGTGGTAATGGCGCCGATGGCGCGCGCCAACTGTATCGGAGTCGTCGCTACCGCTCCCTGGCCAATGCCCACAGAAATCGTCTCGCCGGCGTACCACTTCTGCTTGAAGTTCTTGATCTTCCACTCCTCCGACGGCATCACACCGGAGACTTCCTGCGGCAGGTCCACGCCGGTCTTCTGCCCCAGTCCCAACATAGTGGCGTACTTGGCGATGCGGCTGATGCCCAGCTTTTCCGCCAACGTGTAAAAGTACGAGTCGCATGACTGGTAGATCGCCTTGCTGATATTCACGCTGCCGTGTGTGCTGTGGTTGGCGGCGATCCAGCACTTGAAGTAGCGGCCGTAAAAACTTTTGCCTCCGCCGCAACTCACGACCAGGTTCTGCGCCACGCCTTCCTGCATGCCCGCTGTCGCCATGATGGTCTTGAACACCGAGCCCGGCGCCAGCTGTGCCTGGATGGCTTTGTTCAGCAGCGGCTTGCCCGGGTCCGTAATCAGTTGGTTCCATTCGTCGCGGGTGATCCGCACCGCAAACGCGTTAGGATCGAACGCCGGACGGCTGACCATGGCGAGTATTTCGCCGTTGCGCGGGTCCATGGCGACAATCGCCCCAGGCTTGCCTTCCAACGCCTGCTCGGCGGCGATTTGCAGGTCAAGGTCGATGGTCAGCTTGAGTTGTTTGCCCGGAATAGCCTGCACGTCGCTCAGCGTGCCGACTTCCTTCCCGCGGCTGTTGACGATGACCTGCCGCGAGCCGTTCTTGCCCATCAGGATGTCGTTGTAATACTGCTCCACGCCAGACATGCCCACCACGTCGCCGGAGTTGTAAAGCTCCCACTGCGGCTGCGTCAGCATCTCTTCGCTTACTTGTCCGACGTAGCCAATCACGTGCGCCATGAAGCCGTTCTTGGGATACAGCCGCCGGTGTACGGTGATGATGTCGAGCTCCGGAAGGTCGGCGCGATGCGACTCGATAAACGCCAGTTCATCGGGCGTGATGTCGTCTTTGAGAAACAGCGGCTGGTAGCCCGGCACCGCTTTCATGCGGTTCAGGCGCGTCCGCAACTCGTCCGGCGGAATGTGCAGACCTTCGGCGATCTTGTCGGCATCGGCATCGAGGTTGCGGTTCTGGTCGCGCAGCAGCAGAACCGAGAACGACGGATAGTTGTCGACGATAATGCGACCTTCGCGGTCCAGCAGTTTGCCGCGGGGCGCGAGGATGGGCACCTGTTTTACGCGGTTCTGTTCGGCCAGTGAGGAGTAGTAATCGCTGCGGGCGACCTGCAGGCGCCACAGGCCGAAGGCCAGCAAAAGGAAAATCCCCAGCAGTACGTACTGCACTGCCGTCAGGCGAAACTGAGATACTTTTTCCTCGCGACCAAACATGGGCAACTACCGAACCGGCGCAACAAAAATCAGCAGCTTAGCAATTACGAAATCATTCTCGCCCTCTCGCGCGGGCACACGTGCCCACGCGCACTACCCGGCCAGAACTGGAAGAGCGGCTCGCGACCACGACGCGGCTGATCAAGCGACACAAACCCTTGTGGATATTGTAGTCCGAATCCCGCCTCGTGCGAGATGGCAAGTTACGGTTCATCCCCGAATCCCACCACAGTGGCACAGCGGATGCTTGAAATTGATTCCTCTCTGCCTCTCTGTAGTAAAGAATCTCGGCTGGGCCCGACACGTCGCCCTACCGCTGCTTGAAACGGTCGAGCAGGTGATACACGAATACCCCCAGGATGGCGTTCACCAGCGCCGCAATGGCCACGTGGCTCCAGCTCCACTGCAGCGGCTGCCGCAACAAACCGCGTCCCACACCGTAGTACACGCCTTCGTGCACCACCAGAAATCCATAAGTAATGAGAAACCGTGTGCCCGGGTTTTCGACATCGATCTTCACGCCCAGCGACGAGGCTGCATAGCCAATGATCGTGTCGGTGATGCCGTACATGCCGATGGGGTGTGCCGGTCCGCCCAGCGCGTCCTGCAACAGGCCGATGATCGCTCCCGTGATGCATCCGCTGATGGGATTGCGCCGCGCCACCGCGAAGAAGATGACCACCATCATGGGCAGGTCGAGCACCGCCAGCCAGCGCAGCTTGGCGGTGAAAA
>Ga0207862_1000156_pt1 | contig 19151 bp, 15 predicted proteins | sample LuqExpMetageno81_FD_187838 | JGI IMG/M metagenome (GOLD analysis project Ga0207862, IMG submission 187838) | Tropical forest soil microbial communities from Luquillo Experimental Forest, Puerto Rico - Sample 81 (SPAdes) | ecosystem: Environmental > Terrestrial > Soil > Tropical forest ... | reverse complement strand
GCCCGAGAGTTGCCGCGGGAAATGCTGCATGCGGTCCGTCAAGCCGACAATCGAGAGCGCCGTTTCAACGTGCGCGCGGCGCTCGGCCTTCGAAAGTTTGGTGAGCAACAGCGGCAGTTCCACGTTCTGGAAGGCCGTGAGCACGGGAATGAGGTTGTACATCTGGAAGATAAATCCCACGTGGCGCGCTCGCCATTCCGTGAGCTTCCCAGCCGACATGTGGGTGATTTCGTCGCCGGCAACCGTAATGCTGCCACGCGTCGGAACGTCCAAGCCGCCGAGCAGATTCAGCAGTGTCGTCTTGCCGGAACCGCTTGGACCCATGAATGCCACGAATTCGCCCTTCGAAACATCGAGATTGAGGCCTTGGAGAACGTGAATTTCTTCCCCGCCCCGTCGGTAGGTCTTGTCTAGGTCGCGGACCTGAATCAGGCTCGAATCTCCACCGTTTCCGTCGACTTTTACCATTGCCGGCTCCTATTGTTTAATCTGGACGGCCTGGCCGTCGCGAAGAGTGTCAGGACCAGACACGACAACCGTCTGGTCCGGTTGAAGACCCGCGAGAATCTCCACATCGGACCCCCGCTCTGATCCCAGGGTCACGGCGCGGCGCTCAAGCACGCCGTCCTTGACCAAAAAAACGTACTTCGAGGCATTGTCCTGTCGGACAGCTTTTTGCGGCACAAGAGCCACGGCCGGGGACTTGTCTTGGTGTTTTTTCGACTTGTCGGTGTCTTCGAGGAAAGTCACTTTGACCCCCATGTCCGGTAAGATGCGCGGATCGGCCGCCGGGTCAAACAAGTGAATATGGTCAGGAGCCGTGAACGAAATTCGCACTTTCACCGTGGCCTTCTGCCTATCGGCGGTAGGAATGACCGTGCGAACCTTGGCGGGAATGGTCCAGTCCGGATAGGCGTCCAAGACAGCGTTGACCCCCTGATCGTTCCGCACCTTGGCGATATACGACTCGCTCACGTCAACCTCAATTTCGTTCGAATGCAAATCCACGATGGTGGCGATACCGGTGCGCGTAAACCCGCCGCCTGCTGAAACCGGTGACACCATCTCGCCGACCTGAGCATCCTTCGAAACCACAATGCCCGCGAACGGTGCGCGAATCGTGCAATTGTCCACCGCCTGTTGCTGCTCGCGGATGCGTGCTTCAGCCGCAACAACTTGTTGCTTCGCCAGTACGATTTTCGCACGCAGACTGTCCGCCGAAGTGCGCGCGTTGTCCAAAAACTCCTGCGTCTGCACGCCTTCCTTCTGCAGCTGCTCAGCGCGGCGAAGCGCAATTTCCGCATTGCGCAACTGCACTTCATAGTCGGCAATGGCGGCTTGCGAGGAATCACGGTCCGCCTTGGCGGAATCGAGCGCCCTGCGAACGTCCGAGTCATCAAGAGTCGCCAGGAGCTGCCCGTCCTTTACGCGAGTGCCCTCGTCGAAATACACGCCAGTAACGCGGCCGGTAATCTTCGCGGCGATGGTGGCGCGGCGCCGCGGCGTGATATAGCCGCTGGCGTTCAGGACCCCGGTCGGGCCCGTGGCGGGCTTCATCGAGCTGGCTACCTGAACCTCGGTCTTGCGGTTGAGAAAAGCCGAAGCAGCAGCGGCAACCAGAACCAGAAGGATAAGAGCCAGCACGATCCAAAGCCAGCGTTTTCCCGAGCCAGTGCTCGTGCGCTTGGTGTCATGAATGCGCAGCGAAGCCAAGTCAGGCTTTGGTGTCGTGACCATTCGGACGCTAGCTCCTTGGGCGGAAAGGAATTCCTAGTTTAGATACGCACCCGGGCCTTTAAAAGTATCGATTCCGCCGGAGAGAAATTCGGCAGTCCCTATTTTACCGGGGTAGCGGCGATTGTGGGAGATGAAATCACGAGACGCGAAAGTCAGCGGCGCTCGCCATGATAGAAGAACTGCCCCAAACCGATCGTGAAGATGAAGTTGCCAAAGAGCGCGTGGTCAAGGCAGGTCAACAGCAACGAACCGGAGTGCTGGTAGGTAAGCGCAAACCAAAGACCGCCGATCAGGCAAAGCACAACGGATATCCAGTTGCCAAGAATGATATGTGCGAAACCGAAAGCGAATGCGCTGGCAAGGAGCATGCCCCATCCCGAACCGAACAATGGTTGGTAGCGATGGAAGAAAAAGGCCCGGTAGAGGAGTTCCTGCGGATACACCGAAAGCAGCGGGTATAGCAGCATGATGAGGACCCAAAAGAGGGGTGCTCTTCTCACCAGAGAAAAAAGGAGCTCCGGCGCAAAGAGCCAGACGGCCGCTCCCAAGAACGCCACGAAAACGGCATCGCGCAGGAACAGCGGCAAAAGGAAGGGGTCGACATGTCCCCAGGAGAACAGGCGGGATGGGTCAAACGTCCGGTCGTGGCGCAAAAACACAAATGCACAAAAGCCGGCCAAGACCAGGTACGGTATGGGCGCATTCGGAACCACACGATAGTAAACAAGCAACGGAAGCACCACGAAAATGGCCGAGAACTCAAGCACAAGTAGGAGCAGCCTGGACATATTGTCGCGAATGGAATGTATCAGGAAGTGGTGTTTTTATCGACGAGCGTAGCAACCGGAGAGTTTCGCCTCAGGGTATTGCGGAGACTAACCACAGCGGCCTGCGCACGGTGAACCTGCTGCTGAATCGACTTTGCGCTGACGCGGTCTTCTTGCGACAGCATGGGAATATCGACCAGCAGTTCGGCGTAGCCAAGAATCGCGGTGAGCGGGTTGCTGATTTCATGAGCGGCGCCGGCCGCGAGCCGTCCAAGCGCAGCGAGTTTCTGCGAATGCGACACCTGCTCCTCGACGGATTTGAGATTTTCGATAGAGTCGTGTGTAAGGTGCACCAGCCGCACAAGTTCGCGTGCTAGCAGGCTCAGCTTCCCGTAGACCAACACCCCCAACAAAAACATGGCACCAAATACCAATCGCAGCCGGAACAGCTCAACAGCCGATGGCGTATTTCTTGCAAATAGCCCTAGCGCCGCAATTACGGGAATGGACAGAGTCGCCAGCATTGCAATCCGCGAGGTCCAAACCCCCTGAATCAGCTCGCGATTTGGCGTTGCGTCGTCCCTGGGCTCAAGCGAGCCTCCGAAAGAGGCAATGAACACGAAGCAAACGAGTGAAAGTAGAAACGGCGTGTCGAAAATACCGCCGGCGTAGTACAGACCTCTGTCAATGCCCCTGACGGCCAGATTGCCCATGGCAACCAGAACAAACGCGCAAGTGCACTGACCGTAGAACCGGCGCCAGGGTCCCGGATTACGCACACAGAGAAACACAAGCGCACTGATAATGGCAAGATGCTGCAGGAACGCCAGGACGTAAAAACTTGGATTGTAGCGCGACAGATCGTGCAACACATGGATCCACGGCAAGCAGAAGTAGCCGTATAACGCCAGCCACCACACCGTCAGAAGCGCGAAGTCGAGGCGCCGGATACGAAGATCGCGGCCAGCACTGGCGGAATGGGGACGCAAGGCGAAGGCCGAAAGAAAGAAAACGTGAGCGAGCAGAAAAAATGAATCGCCAACCACCGGGCTCGGGGTCGAAAGCTGCCGCTTATAATCGAAGTAAAACCAGAAGATTTGCGATGCCAGCATCATGAACAGGCCCGCGGTCATCAGTTTCCAGAACAGCGGCAGAATGCCCACTTTTCGCCTGGAGTTGTGGGTAGCCGCAAGAATGGCTATGACGAGTGTTGCGCAAGGAAGCGCATCATCGAAGATCATTAGCGCGAACGAAGGCCTGGCAATCGCCGCGATCGCCAAATGAACCCCCAAAACGCAAGGCGCGAGCACCGTCAACATCTTCTGGCGGGAACGCAGGTTCATCGCGCATCCTCCATCGCCATGGCATGCCCGTCATCCGCTTGTTGATTGTCCGCTATCGCCGGAAGTTGAATCGAGAACACTGCACCTCCCTCAGGCAGGTTGCGGCAAGAGATTTCGCCCGCATGTTGATGAACGATGCCGTAGCAAGTGCTGAGGCCCAGGCCGGTTCCCTTTCCGACGGCCTTGGTTGTGTAGAAAGGGTCGAACACCCGCTCGGGGTCTTTGACTCCCGGCCCGGAATCCACGAACTCAATCCTCGCTTGCGTTGGCGACGAGCGGATAAATATTTCGAGGGCGCCGCCGTCTCTGCCTTCCAACGCGTCTACGGCGTTGGCGATGATTTGCAGGAACACGTGCAACAACTGGCTCGAGTCGCCACGGACCATGGGGCAGGAGCCCTCTTCGGTCAGGTCCACGTGTAAGTTGGCAATCTTCGTAATCCGGCTGAGTTGCAACGCGCTTTCGATAAGCGGCCTAAGTTGGATCGGCTCGAACCGGAGCGGTGTTTCCTGCGCAAACCGGAGCATGTTTTCAACCAGAGTGTCGGTGCGCTGCGCGTACTGGCCGATCTTGCCAGCCATTGAATGAATCCGCGCTTCAGAATCCGGGCGGACTGCGATACGGTTAGACGCTTGGCGGATCGAAGACATGCACCCTTTGATTACATTCGCCACCTGCGCTACCACTTCGCCGAGCGACGCCAGCTTCTCGCTCTGTATGAGATGCGTCTTGAACCGATTGATGCTCGTGTAGGTTTCCGACAGCCGCGACAATGAGCCGATGAGGCCCCCTGTCAGCAAGTCTTGTTTGATCGAGAGCAGCAGCGTAAGAAGAAAAATTGTGAGCAGCGTCGTGGCGATTCGAAACGGAAAGAGCTCAGCCGGAGAAGAATCGCCAGTCACCAGCCAAAGCCCAATGATCGGAGTCGAAATCGTAACAAGCATCGCCAGGTGAGAAGAAAGAAACGCTGCGCGGCTCGGTTCTTCCTCTTCCAGGTCCTCCCGTAAAGGCTCTTTCGGTTGGCCTTGGTCGACCGATCGCCCGGCCAGCGCGAGGTAGACAAACGCCGCCATCGCGGCAATCAGCGGCAGATCGTAGAGGCTTCCCGTGTAATACCTCCCGGTGTCGATGGCGGCGTTGCCGAGGTCCGAGCCAAGGCAGTAACAGGCCGCGGCGAAGAAATAGATGCGATAGATCCCGCGCCATGCTCCCTTCGTACGGAAAAGGGCTAACGCGGCAATCAGCGTGAAGGCCTGGTTTCCGATGGCGTCCGCAACGTTGAAATGCAGATTGTAAGAATCGGCGCCACCCGGGATCAGGCGGTAGGCGAAAACACTAAAAACGTAGAGGTAGAGCGAATAGATCATGAGTATCGACACGTCGAGCAAGCCAAACGCGCGATACCTCGAGTCGTGGCTGCGGTGTGGTTCGATGAGAATGGCAGCGCTAAAAGGGACCAGCTTCACAAATAGAAGAGCGTCTACCAGAGGTACGTCCGGTACAGGTTGCACGTACACAACCTCATAAACAGACCAGACAACCAGGCTGGCCAGCCATAAGAGCGCTCCAAAAAAAATCAAAAGCCAGAAGACACGAACCCGCGAGTGACTACGAAAAAAATTCTGCAGCGCTAGAAACACCGCAGCGCCGACCAGCATGACTTGGAGCCCATCGCCGATAACCGTCAGCGCGTATCCCTTGGGGAGAAGGAAGGTCACACCTAAAGAAATAGCCATGAGACCAAAACATAGAAAAAGCCCCGCGCGCATGGCGTGCGGATAGTGCAGCAGGTCCACTGAGGGATTGGGCGCGAGTTTTCGCCGGTGGTCCATCAATTCCCTTGTTTCTGCCCTTGGAAGCTTCGTTTCGGTAACCGCGCCTAAAATGAGCCTTGCCACCCGGCACCTTGACAAACGGGCCGTCTTCCGCGGAATAGGTTCCGGGGCTTTCTCTATATTTTGGCTAAGATAGGGGACTTAGACCGGAAATCGTTAGGTCTGTGTAGCGAACGTTACATAGTCCTTTATGCGCCCGGAAGAATGCCAACCGTGCGCTGAGTCCTTGCAAAATCCGCAAAATGTGTTTCAAGCTTAGGCGTCGGGGAGCCGCTCGCCACCGAACAATCCATAGCTCGCCAAATGAGGTTTTCATGGGAACTCGAACTATAACCGACGAACTTACGCAAAGTGCCACCCCCAGGGGCCACAGATACTCCACGCCAAGACAGCAATATGCCGCGAAACTGACCACACCGGCAAAGGCTGTAGAAAGGCTTGAGAGTGGAAGCACACTTTGCCTCGCGCTGGGTGTTGGCATGCCAGGTGGCCTTGCGAAAGCGGTAGCTGATCGGATCCTGGCCGGCGATCTGAAGAACCTGAATCTCTATTTCCAGCACTCGATGAAGTACAGCGCGGAAACCCTGATCCGCCCCGAGGTGCTCAAAAATGTGAACGCGCGTTGCTTCTTCATGGGCGAAACCGACCGCAAAGTCGTGGACGTCGGCCTCGCTGAGGGAAGAAAGTACCTGAGCTACGTGCCCATCAACTTTTCGAATATTCCTCGCGCGCTGACCGAGCACATCAAAGTCAACACTTTCGTCGTGACTGTCTCGCCCATGGACAAGTCGGGTCATTTCAGCTTGGGAACGAATAATGACTATGCTTCAACGGTTCTACGCCACTGCGACCATGTCATCGTGGAAGTCAACCGCAATATGCCGCGGGTGTTCGGCGATTCCCTGGTGCACGTTTCCGAAGTGCACGGCATTGTCGAAAACGATGCCCCACTTGTGAAAATCCCCTACAAGGACCCGGACGAGGACTCGCTGAAGATTGGAAAGTGTATCGCGGAGCAGATCCCCGACGGGGCAACGCTGCAATTGGGAATCGGGAACCTGCCGAATGCCGTCGCCTTGCACCTGGCCGATCGCAATGATCTGGGCATTCACTCCGAGTTGTTCAGTCACGCGTTTGTCCGTCTGATCAAGAGCGGTGTAGCGAACGGCCGAAAGAAAAACATTCACCCGCGCAAACACGTGTTCACGTTCGCGATCGGCGACGACGAGGTCTATGATTTTATCAATGACAATCCCTCGATCGAAAGTTACTCCTCCGCTTACGTCAACGACATCCACGTAATCGCACAGCACGACGACCTGATGAGCGTGAACACAGCGATTGAGATCGACCTCTACGGCCAGGTAAACGCCGAATTCATCAACGGGCACCAGTACAGCGGCTCAGGCGGCCAGTTCGACTTTGTGAAAGGCGCATCGTTTTCAAAGGGCGGCAAGTCCTTCATCGGCCTGAAATCCGCCGCCAAGAATGACACCATCTCCTGCATAGTCCCTCACGTGCAGATGGCCACCGATACCCGGATGGACGTCGAGTACATTGTGACCGAGTATGGCTGCGTCAACCTCCGGGGGAAGTCCACCCGGGAACGGGCTCAAGCTCTAATCAGCATTGCGCATCCACACTTCCGCGACGAGCTGACCGCTTACGCGAAGTCCGTGGTGCTGATCTAGCCCGGCACTAGATTGTTACGCTCCCAATCAGACGGAGGCCAGTTAACCTGACCCTTTGCCCACCGAAAGGTATGTACCTTATTGACAGAATTGCGCGGAAAGAATATGACTATTCCACCGCGTAAGTGATCTCGGCTCGCCCAGGGGGATTATGGATGCCTCACGCCGTGATTTTTTGAAACTCGCCACCATTGGCGGTAGCGCAGCAGCCGTATTTGGATTCGACCTCCAGCCCGCCCAAGCAGCGCTCCGCGCTCTGAAAATAGGCCGAGCCAATGAGACGCGCTCCACATGTCCCTACTGTTCGGTGAGTTGCGGCGTCATCATTTACACCATTGGCGACCGCGCCAAGAACGTGACCGCGCAGGTTGTCCATGTCGAAGGCGATCCCGACCATCCCATCAATCGTGGCACGCTCTGTCCTAAAGGCTCTTCGCTGCAGCAGGATATTCTGAACGACCGGCGCCTGGTGAAACCACAGGTGCGCCGGCCTGGCGGCACCGAATGGGAAGACATTTCGTGGGATCAGGCGATTTCCGAGATTGCCGCGAAGGTCAAGAAGACGCGCGACGATACTTTTATCGAAACCGATGCCGCGGGACACCTTGTGAATCGTTGCGAATCTATTGCCTTTACCGGTGGTTGCACCGACACCAACGAGTTCAACTATCTCGCCGTCAAGTCCATGCGCGCCCTGGGGGTCGTGCACCTGGAAAACCAGGCGCGAGTTTGACACGGCCCTACGGTCTCAAGTTTGGGACCAACATTCGGACGCGGGGCGATGACCAATGGCTGGGTCGACATAAAGAATACCGACATGATGCTCGTCATGGGCGGTAACCCGGCAGAAAACCATCCCTGCGGTTTCAAATGGGTTATTGAAGCCAAGCGCACCCGAAACGCCAAGCTGATTGTTATCGATCCGCGGTTCACACGCACTGCTTCGGTTGCTGACCTGTTCTGCCAGATTCGGGCTGGCGCCGACATTGCTTTTTTGGGCGGGCTCGTTCATTACGCCATCGAAAACAATCGCGTCGCGAAAGACTACCTTCTGAACTACACGAATGCCGCTTTCGTGATCAAAGAGGGTTTCAAGCTTCCCGAGGACGGATTGTTTTCGGGCTTTGACCCGGCCACATTCACCTACGAGAAGAGTACCTGGAATTATGAGGAGGGCGGCGACGTCACGGGCAAGACTCCTTCGACCAAGCCGGCCACCTCGGAAGCGGCGAAATCCCCTGCCGACGGCAAACCGGCTCCGCCGCATCTTCCCGAAAATGTTGCATACGATCTTTCCTTGCAGCATCCGCGCTGCGTTTTTCAACTGTTGCGCAAGCAATACTCGCGCTACACGCCAGAAACCGTCGCGCGAATTACGGGCGTGCCCGCGGATCAGTTCCTGAAAGTTGCCGACTTGTTTACCTCCGTGCGAAAGGACGGCGACATGAAGAAGGTCGCCACGATCATCTACGCGGTAGGCTGGACACAACACAGCTTTGGGACGCAAACCATTCGTACGGCTGCCATGCTTCAGCTTTTGCTCGGCAACGTCGGGCGTGCCGGGGGAGGCGTAAATGCGCTGCGCGGCCATTCCAACATCCAGGGCGCGACAGACATGGCCGGCATTTTCGAGATCCTGCCTGGCTATCTGAAGGTACCGATTCCCACGGACAGCGATTTCCAAACTTACCTCAAACGCATCACACCCACCGCTTCGAAGCCGCACGTCTGGGACTCTTTCAACTACTGGTCAAACACTCCCAAATTCGCGGTTAGTCTCATGAAGGCCTTGTATGGTGACGCCGCCACCAAGGAAAATGATTGGGCATTTCATTACCTGCCCAAAGTCGACCGCAACTATTCCTGGACCTATATCTGGGACGACATGTACCGCGGAAATATCAAAGGGATTTTTGCTTTCGGCATGAACGGCGTTGCAATCGGCCCCAACTCCCGGAAAAACATCGATGCCTTGAAAAAAGCTGATTGGCTCGTCGTCGGCGAAATCTATCCCGACGAGACGAGTGAATTCTGGAAAGCGCCGGGCACCTCCACGGAGGAAATGAAAAAGATTCAAACCACCGTGTACCGCGTGCCCTGCGCTGGCTTCGCTGAGAAAGACGGCGCCTTCGTCAATTCCGCCCGTTGGCTCCAGTGGAAGAATGCGGCGCTTCCGCTGCCCGGCAACGCCAAGCTCGATCAGGAAATCCTCGCCCGCCTATTCCTGAAGGTGCGAGAGTTGTATCAGAAGGAAGGCGGCAAATTTCCCGACCCGATTCTGCGCGTCACCTGGAGCTACACAAATCCGCTTAATCCTGCTCTCGCGGAAGTCGCAAAAGAAATCAACGGCAAAGCGTTCGCCGATCTGAAGGACGAGAAGACCGGGCAGGAGATCAAGGCCGGCCAGCAGTTACCCGGATACGCCTGGCTGAAGGATGACGGCACCACATCCTCCGGAAACTGGTTGTATTGCGGATCCTTCACCGAAGCTGGAAATCTCATGGCCCGCCGCGGTACCGAGGATCCGTCCGGTCTCGGCATTTATCCCAACTGGGCATTCTCGTGGCCAGCCAATCGGCGCGTCATGTACAACCGCGCCTCCTGCGATTTGGATGGCAAACCGTGGGATCCGTCGCGCCGACAGATTTGGTGGAGCGAGACAGCACAAAAATGGGTTGGCAATGACGTGCCGGATTTTAAGGCCGACTCGCATCCCAAGGATCACATGGGTCCATTCATCATGAATCCTGAAGGGGTAGGGCGCTTGTTCGTTCCGCTTGGCGCTGTCGCCGACGGACCTTTCCCCGAACACTACGAACCGGTGGAAAGCCCCGTCGAGAATATTCTCCACCCGAAGCAGTCGCACAACCCGATCGTTAGAAAATTCACGACCGACGAGGACAAATACGGCACGTCGCCGGATTACAATATCATCTGCACGACCTACCGTTTGACGGAACACTACCACTACTGGACCAAAAACAATCCCATGAACGTTCAACTCGTTCCGGAGCCCTTCATCGAGGTCCCCGCTGAGCTGGCCAATGACATGGGCATTCGCGGTGGTGAGAAGCTCAAGGTCTCGAGCGCTCGAGGAACTTACATTGCCAAGGCAATGGTAACCAAACGAATCAAGTCGATGACGATCGACGGCAAGAAAACCTTTCAGATCGGCATCCCCATCCACTGGGGCTACCGCGGCATCGCGGAGGACGAGGACAAAACAGCGATGACTCCGGCCAACCTCTTGTCCCCCACGGTGATCGACCCCAACGCGTGGACACCCGAGTTCAAGGGATTCCTTGTGAAGGTTGAAAAGGCGTAGGAGAGCAGCGATGAGCCAAGCCACACTACGCGTTCAAAAAATAAGTGGTCACGCCGGAAGCGTACCCGGAGAAGACACCCAACGCACGGAAATCGTTTGCAAACTGGTCGACACCACCACCTGCATAGGTTGCAAGGCTTGCGAAGTGGCTTGCGTCGAATGGAACGACATGCCGTTTTCGCCGACCACGTTTGATAACACGTATCAGACGATGCCGGACACCCGCTGGAACTATTGGAATCTGATTCTCTTCAACGAGCACGAACAAGCAGATGGCTCGCTGCAGTGGCTCATGCGCAAGCACCAGTGCATGCACTGCGCCGAACCCGGCTGCCTGGAAGCCTGCCCCGCCGACGGTGCCATTGTTCAATACACCAACGGTGTCGTCGATTTTCAGCAGGACCACTGTATCGGCTGCGGTTACTGCATCACCGGTTGCCCCTTCAACATTCCGAAACTCAATTCCGTCACCAAGCGCGTCTACAAGTGCACGCTCTGCACCGACCGCGTCAGCGAAGGCCTCGAGCCCGCTTGCATCAAATCGTGTCCGACGGGATGCCTGCACTTCGGCACAAAAGATGACATGAAAGAATTGGCCAACCAGCGCATCAAGCAGTTGAAGGATCATTACGGCTTCGCTGAAGCCGGCGTGTATGATCCGCCGGGCGTCGGCGGTACCGGGGTCATCTATGTTCTCCACGACGTGACCAAGCCGGAACTCTACGGCGGCTTGCCCAGCAATCCCAGCATTCCTCTTGCCGTGAAGCTTTGGAAGCATCCCCTCAAGTGGCTGGGCAACCTGGCGATTGTAGGCGGACTTGTCGGCTTGTTTGTACACTATCTGCGATTCGGTCCAAAGGCGCGCGAGGAGGAAGACATTCCTTCACCGGGAGCAAGGCCATGACTACCCATCCGGAACGCTTCGCTCCTCATCATCACGTACTCCGTTACACATTTGCGGAAAGGTTGAACCACTGGCTCGCCGCGGGGTCGTATCTCTATCTGGTGGCCACGGGACTGGCGTTCTGGTCCCCATGGCTATTCTGGATCGCCGTCGTCTTGGGTGGCGGTCAAATTTCGCGTCAACTCCACCCCTGGGTAGGACTGATTTTCGCCTGCTCCGTCTTCTACATGTACTCTCTTTGGTCGAGCCAGATGCGTTTTGGGCAAGTCGATCGCGAATGGTGGCGAAATCTTCACTACTACATTACAAATCAGGACGACAAAATGCCGCCCGCCGGCAGATACAACGCCGGCCAGAAAATGCTCTTCTGGAGTTTCTTTTACGGCGCGATTGTGCTGTTGCTGAGCGGACTCGTACTTTGGTTCACTGACTATCTTCCTTGGAGCCTGCGCTGGCTGCGCTACCTCGCGGTTCTGCTCCATCCGATCGCGGCGCTCGTCACGATCGGTAATTTCCTCATCCACGTCTACATGGGTGTATTTGCGGAACGTGGGGCGTTTGGCTCCGTAATCCGGGGTGATGTTTCCATGGCCTTCGCCAAGCGCTACCATCCTGGTTGGTACGAAGAGATTGTAGGTTCCGCCGACGATCGCAAATGACCTTTCTCGCCGCCGGGAAACTGAATTACCGAGTGCGAATCGAGCGCGCCGAATTGCTCGGCTTGCGTCATCCCTTCGCTCGCGAAATCCTCCTCTTCTACGCAGTGTTGGCTGCTTTTCAAAACGATCTGTTTGAGCGCCTCTCGAAGCAGTGGGGACGTCAACCAGTGGTGCCGCCCGGAGGCGCAATCCGCTCTCAGTTGAATCTTCCCATTCTCATCAAGCCTTTCGGGGCCTTCCTTGCACTCGTCGAATCCCGCGCGCCGAATCCGCTCGCGGCCGAAGCGAGGCTTGTCAAGGGCCAGGGAGATACCGCCTGGGCCACCGTTCTTGAAGGATTCTGGAAAACAGGATTGCAGGAATCGCCCTCGAAAAACGAAGCGGGGGAACCGCTCAAGGAATTTCTGGCGCGCGCATTTCTTCAGCCTTACGCCGAATTTGTAGTGAGCGCCATGCTCCCCCCTGTCCTCCCGATGACCGTCTGTCGTTGTCCAAGATGCAATTCCCTGCCCCTGCTTGGCGTCCTCAGGCAAGAAGGGGATGGTGGAAAGCGCTTCTTGCAGTGTTCTCTTTGCGGCCAAGAATGGGAGTTCCGCCGGATCTTTTGTGCCTACTGCGGAGAAGATAAGGAACAGAAGCTGCCAGTGTACGTCGCCGACCAGTTCCCTTACATTCGCGTCGAGGCATGCGAGACCTGCAAATATTTTCTTCGAACAGTCGATTTGACCAAGGACGGCAACGCTATCCCCATCGTTGATGATCTGGCTGCCGTGCCCTTAAGCTTGTGGGCGCACGAAAACGGGTATACGAGGATTCAGAGTAATCTGCTCGGAACCTAACTCGAGGAAACGCAAATGCGGAATACTTCCGTCCTTCTAGCGGTTTTGATGTGCAGTGTTCTGGCCGCCCGCGCTCAGACTTCGCCGGCAGTATCTCCGCTGGTCGTCATTCGCGCCGGCACGCTGATTGACGGGCAGTCCGACACTCCGAAAAAGATGCAGTTGATTTTCGTTCGCGGCGGTCGCATCGAAAAAGTCAGCGAGGACACCACTTCAGTTCCCCCGCAGGCCACGGTAATCGATCTGTCGAATGCCACCGTCCTGCCAGGACTCATCGACTCTCATACGCACATCTTCCTGTGGGGAGAACGCCCCGACCAAGGCGGCTACGACGCCAACATTTTGAAGGCGGGCATCGCGCTACGGGCCGCACGGGCAACCTACGCGGCACGGCGCGCGCTCGAACAAGGATTCACCACACTGCGCGATGTGGAAACCGAAGGCGCGGGTTATGGTGACGTGGAGATCAAGCAAGCCATCGAGGAAGGCACGATTCCCGGTCCGCGTATCTTTGGCTCAACGCGCGGAATCTCTTCCACTGGCGGATACAACCTGGAAGGTTACGCGCCCGAGTTGATGATGCCCAAGGGCGTGCAGATTATCGACGGGCCTGTCGAAGCACGCAAAGCCACCCGCGAGCAACTTGACCACGGCGCGGATTGGATCAAGGTGTATATGACGCACCGTTCCTGGGTCGATCAAGAAGGCCGTCTCGTGTCGCAGCCCACGTTGACGGTTGAAGAATTGAAGGCCATCGTGGATGAGGCTCATGGATGGGGAAAGAAGGTGGCCTGCCACGCGTACAATGGCACCGGGTTGCAGCGCGCTCTGGACGGAGGTTGCGACTCCATCGAGCACGGCCTCGAAATCACCGACGCTCAGATCGAACAGATGGCGCGCCAGGGCACATGGTATTGCCCGACGATCTCCGTTTACTACACGGACTGGGCTCCGGAGGATACGCCCCCGGGAAGGCGGGACCGTATGCGCGCCCTGGTGCACGAAACAAGTTTCCGCAAAGCGCTCAACGCGCGGCTCAGGATCGTCTTCGGTACAGACATGGGCGGCATTCCCTGGCAAGAGTCGGAAGCGCAGGAGTTCCAGCGCATGGTGAGTCTTGGAATGTCTCCTATGGCGGCGATTCAATCGGCAACCTCACGCCCCGCCGAAATGCTAGACAGCAAAGGCCAACTTGGAGTCATTGCCCCAGCTGCTTATGCCGACATCGTTGCAGTCAGTGGCGACCCGTTGAGAGACGTGAGCGAACTGGAGAAAATGAAATTCGTGATGAAAAACGGAACTGTCTTCAAGAACGAGCTAAGTGCGAAGTAGGCTTACACTTGCCTTCCTGCACAGTCACAGGTTCCATTGGTTCGAAGGAGTCAGAGCCTCGAGGTCAGCGCGGTCCAGGCCTTGTGCAGGTAGGCCCCCAGCGACAACGGACTGGGTCCCGTACTACCACTCGCGGAGTCCGCAGAACTTGACAAGCCAGGTGACGAAATTGCGGAAGTACTCATCCAACCGGTTGCGCGAAAATCTTCGTTCGTGCCGTACATGATTCTTGCAAGACTGAAGTTGGGCATAACGGACTCTTGACCTCCGTCGACGCGGAACTGCATCTTTTGATTGTGCGCTCGCGGCGGAGAAAGAGAGACAGAAGCGACGTCGTTGGTGTGGGATAGGTAACTGTCCAGGTGGTCAGGTGCCACAACGGAGGAAATCAGAAATGGCTGTACAGCAAACCTTCGCAAATCACGTCAAGCTGGTGCCCGCGTTTCATTTCTTTGTCTTGCCCGTTTTGACTCTGAATCTCGTGCAGTCGATCTATAAACTGGTGCACAGGTGGTTCATGTGGGATGCGTTGGTCGGTGTGCTCACCGCTGCCGCCCTCGTCCTGCTCGCGTTCCAGGCACGACTGTTCGCTCTGCGTGTGCAGGACCGAGTCATCCGGCTCGAAGAGCGAATGCGCCTCGAGCGTCTTTTGCCGGACGACTTGAAATCGCGCATTGGCGAATTTCAAACCGGGCAACTCGTCGCATTGCGTTTCGCTTGCGATGCAGAGTTACCCGCTTTGGCTCGCAAGGTGCTCAACGACAAGGTGACCGACCGCAAGGCCATCAAGAAAATGGTACAGGCCTGGCGCGCCGACTACCTCCGCGCCTAGAAGCCTGCACCTACAGAATACTCTGTACCACACCCGCTTCGGCGCGCACCGGTGCGCCGTTGATCGCCAGGGCCTGAGTACTGGCGACGAAAGCCACCACCGCCGCAATTTCTTCCGGTGTCTCGAAGCGCTTCAGCAGGGAAGTGGGGCGAGCCGTAGCAAAGAACTGCTTTTCAACCTCGGCGGCACTTACGCCCTGCTGTTTGGCCATGGACTCGATGAAAGAGGTTGCCCCTTCGGAGGCGGTTGGCCCGGCAAGAACCGAATTGACGGTGACGCCCGTGCCGACAACGGATTGGGCAATGCCTCGTGCCACCGATATCTGGGCGGTCTTCGTCATGCCGTAGTGAACCATTTCCACCGGAATGTTTTGCGCAGACTCGCTCGAAATGAAAATGATCCGGCCCCAACCTTTGCTCAGCATGCCCGGCAAATAGAACCGGCTCAGCCTCACGCCGCTCATCACGTTCACCTCAAAAAACCGAAACCAATCTGTGTCCGTGATCTCCAGAAATGTCTTGATTTCGAAAATACCGAGATTGTTCACCAAGATATCGGCATTCGAAATTTCTGATGTAAGCGTCTCGACTCCCGCCGCCGTACCAAGGTCCGCCGCAACGCCAAGAAATTCTGCGCCGCGGTTCCGCAAGCGGAGTTTCCCGAGCGCCGCATCCACCCGCTCTTGCGTACGGCCATTGACCACTACGCGCGCGCCTTCATCGGCAAGCGTTGCTGCGATGGCATAGCCTATACCCGCGGTCGAACCTGTCACGACCGCAAGCTTTCCCTGTAGTCCAAGGTTCATTTTGCGTCCTCTTGAAGCGCTCTTCCCGCTCCCGCACGACCGATCAGTAAGCAGCTTTCGCCAGCGCGATGTTACCGGCCACCCCTTCGATCTCTTCAATCTCTTCAGCGCTTAGCCGGAAATCGCCGACGCGAAATACCTCTTCGGCCTGTTTCGCGCTGCGTGCTCCGACGATCGCTCCAGTAACAGCCGGATTTCGCAAGGTCCAGGTTATCGCGACCTCCCCGGCAGTGTGTCCATGACGAGCGCCAATCTCTTTCAGTTTTTCCGCCAATTCTAGATTCTTCGAAAGCCTAGGTTCCCGAAACTCAGGATTGCGTTTGCGATGATCATCGGCTGGCAACGCGGCGGCGCGCTCGCGGCTCATCCCTCCCGTCAGCATGCCGGAAAACATCGGTGAATAGACGATTACGCCGATCCCCTGGCTCTCGCAGTATGGCAAGGTTTCCTCTTCGACCTTGCGCCGCAGGATCGAATAGGGCGGCTGCAGAGACGTCACCGTCGCAATCTCCCGCGCTCGCTTCAATTGCGCGGCGTCAAAATTCGAAACACCGATCCAACGCACCTTTCCCTCTTGCTGAAGGGCCGCAAGCGTCTGCCAAGCCTCCTCTAGGCCAGAGCCATTATCCTGCGGTGGCCAATGAATCTGGTACAAATCGATGGCATTCACCTGGAGACGCCTCAGGCTGTCTTCGCACTCTTTGCGGATTGACGTTGCCGAATGATTTGGAGAGATTGTGCCCGTGGCATCCCAACGCATAACGCACTTGGTGAAAAGATAGGGCGGCTTACCTCGCCACTCCTTGACCGCTCGCGACACAATTTTTTCCGAATGCCCCAGGCCGTACACGGCCGCCGTGTCAATCCAATTCATGCCTAGCTCGAGAGCCTTGTGTATCGCCGCGATGGATTCTGCGTCATTCTGCGGGCCCCAGCTGTATTCCCAGCCTCCACCGCCAATCGCCCAAGCGCCAAACCCTACAGGCGTAATGTCCAGATCGGAATCTCCGAGTTTACGAGTGTCCATAGCGCCTACGCGTTGCGAATCGGATGTCGCCCGAAATGCGGGTGTAACCAAAAAGTTCAGGCGCAGTCCTTTGATGAGGCAGAACGAGGAAAGGTTAAGCCGAAAGTATTGTGCAAAAAACGCGGCATCCAGCAAGACAGTTTTGTGCCCACCCGCGTGCTTCCATCCGCCGACCAAGCGCGAGGCACCGGGGCGTCGACGCTCGCCAACGGCGACGGGATCACGGGTATCAACTGAAGGGTCGCCATAGAGGAGTGGTCGCCGACTCTCCCCTGCCACACCACCCGCATGCAGGTCGGCATCAGGCGGTTCCGTAAGATTGAGCACTCCGGTGACGCCCTTGCGCTTCGCTACCGTTCATCTCCATCAGGTTCGGACCGGACTTGCACCCGTCAACTGCCGACAAGGCGGCGTACAAAGCAGCGCCCCGGTGTGACCCGGGGCGCCGCCCGAGGAGAACTACTGTGCGTTGAGGAAACTTAAATCGTCTTCGGCCCGACGCCGGCTCCCGCCGGGGCGGACACGCTGCGCGAGAACGAGCTGCTGCCTGATTCCTTCTCGCTGGTCTTGTCAATCTCGATCGAGCCCTTGAAGTAGGCGCCGTCTTCAATCATGATCCTCGCCGTCGTCAGATCACCGTTGACGGAGCCATCTTTCTTAATCTCGATGCGGTCCTTAGCGCGAAGGTTCCCTTTCACCGATCCATACACCACGACTTCACGGGCGATAATATCCGCCGTCAACTTGGCCGTCGCGCCAACCGTGAGTTTGCGCTCGTCCAGTTGCACGAGACCCTCGACCGTTCCTTCGATCGTCAGATCTTCGTTACCGGAGATTTCCCCCTTGATATGTAGACTGGGTCCGAGCCGTGCCGTAGCGCGGTCTGCGGTAGCCCCTAACGGACGCATTGCATCAGTACTCATCGCAGTAGTTTCCTCCCGAATTGTCGCAGCCGATTTTGGCGGCGGATTCACTGGAAAATCTTTGATCTCCGGTTGGCCAGGTAGCAGCGTTTCCGGTTTTTTATTGCCCCACATCGGACCTCCAAGGGACAGCCTACCCCACGCGAGTTTCCGGCATGGGATACGCAAAAGATAGTCCGTGGGAGCACGCGTAACAAATACATTAACGGAGCGCCTTGCTTGAAAGTAACTAGACCCAGGAACAGGTTTTGTCACTGTACTAAGGTTGCGGGAGAAGCCCTAGCGAAACTCGCTTTCGGGTTTGAGTTGGATTCAGCTGCAGCAGAAATCGTTCTACCTCAGCTTTGCGACGGACTCAGATTCCGTCAGCGATGAATTGCTCGTGCAATCTTTCGCCATCGGTTTGATGGTGCGCAGTCCCCGCGCCAAGCGCCTTGGCGAACGAGGCCACGGTTCGCTCAATATCGCTTGAGGTCGTGCGCCAATTACAAACGCTCAAGCGCATCGCACGGGTTGCTTTCCAGGTCGTGCCGGTGAAAAAAGCTTCACCCGATGCAACTACTGCCGCAATGATTGAATCCGTCCGCCGGTCGTGGTCCGCCGGCGTTCCGTTCGGGCGAGGATCCTCGAATCGTATCAGCGCCTGATTTAGAACCGGCTCGCTCAGCACAACCGCTCCCGGCATCTTGGCTAATTCCCGTACGACGGACCGCGTGTGCTCGCAGCATCGTTCAATCAGATTCGCAAGTCCAGTTCGGCCCAGTTGTCGCAAGGCAGCGTAAGATGCAAATCCCCTCGCGCGCCGGGACCATTCCGGAGTCCAGTCCATCTGATCCCGAGCTTGCTCGTCATGCGTCAAGTAAGCGGCCCGGTGTGACATGGAATCCCGATGGCTTTTGGGCGAGGCTACAAACGCAAATCCACAATCAAAAGGAACGTTCAGCCATTTGTGCCCATCGGTCGTCCATGAATCGGCCCGGTCCACACCCTTCAACAAGTGCCTGTACTTCGGGCTTGCACCAGCCCACAACCCAAAGGCTCCGTCGACATGCACCCACGCATTTCGCCGCTTCGCCGCCGGAATCAAGGTTTCAAAATCATCGAACGCCCCCGTGCAGATATCGCCCGCTTG
>Ga0207862_1000155_pt1 | contig 19198 bp, 17 predicted proteins | sample LuqExpMetageno81_FD_187838 | JGI IMG/M metagenome (GOLD analysis project Ga0207862, IMG submission 187838) | Tropical forest soil microbial communities from Luquillo Experimental Forest, Puerto Rico - Sample 81 (SPAdes) | ecosystem: Environmental > Terrestrial > Soil > Tropical forest ... | reverse complement strand
CATCAACGAGCGCTGCGCCACATACATAAGTGTGACGAGTCCGCCGAAGGCGGCAGCCGCTACAATGAGCCATTTGAGCACAGCCATGGGTCTTTAATAGCATGGCAATCGTGGCCTGCCCCGTCGTGAACCACACGTGGCCGCGCCCGCTCCGCTCTCCGCTGTGCCCACCGCCGGTGCGTCGTCTCGGAAGGTTTGTGATGCCAGACGCATGTGGTCTCCATCCAGCGATGACCAAATCAAGTCTGAGAGCCAGCCATCATCCAGAAATCTCGGACCGGGCAGCCAAGTAGGTCGGTATCCGCGACGCCTGAGCGTGCGTACCATTGCATCAGGAACCCAATCTGGAATGCCGACAGCGGGGTCCACTCCGCTTCCCCAGCGTTCACGACTGCCCGCAGACGTCCGCTCTGGAAAGACGATCAGCGACGACCTACATTTGTAATTGAATCCCGAGTGGGCGCGTTGACTTTCAGCAGCAACCTCTAAACCGACCCTTCCCGACAGCGTAGCGAGCTTGCTGACGTTCGCGGAAGAACTCCACATACGTCATGATCGGTTGGCCAGGATGATTTGCCCGCCTATGTGCAACGTATGTGTCGTAATCAGGAACACCGATCATTAGACGGAAAGTGCGCGTACTCCAATAACCGGCTGAGCGCATTCTATCTGCGGACCGATTAAACAAATCCTGCAGGTCAGGCATGGCTTCCTCCCACTGCCGCACCGGCAAGCCCGATTTCCATTGCCGTCGGCCTCGGATTGCTCCGCGCCCTTCGAATACTGATTAGACCATAGATCACGGTCGCGATCACCACGAGCACAAACACCGCTGCAAGCGTTGCGTCGATATAATCGTTGAACACGATCCGCCTCATCTCACCAATGGTCTTCGCCGGAGCTAACAGCTTATCCGCGGCGATCGCATCTGCGTACTTGAGTGCGTGGCTGACGAAACCAACGTTCGGATCTGGGCTAAATACTTTCTCGAGCCCCGCGGTGACCGTGCAGACGACCAACCATGTGGCGGGCACAAGTGTCACCCACGCGAATCGTTCGCGCTTCATTTTGAATAAGACAACCGTACAAACCGTCAGGGCGATAGCCGCCAGCATCTGGTTCGCCGTACCGAACAGAGGCCATAGGGTCCAGATGCCGCCCAGCGGATCAATCACGCCCGCATACAGGAAGTACCCCCAAAGTGCGCACGAAAGCGCCGAACCAACGAGATTATTGGTCCAGGAAGCCGTGTTTTTGAAAGCCGGAATAGCATTTCCAACAAGATCCTGAATCATGAACCGCAGCACCCGTGTTCCAGCATCGACTGTCGTGAGGATGAACAAGGCTTCGAACAGGATAGCGAAGTGGTACCAGATGCCCATCAAGGTGCGGCCGCCAAGATAAGACGAGAGGATCTGGGCCATGCCGACCGCAAGCGTAGGTGCGCCGCCTGTGCGCGACATGATCGAAGTCTCTCCCACGTCCTTGGCAACCTGGGTTATCTCGGACGGGGTCACGACGAATCCCCATCCTGAGATCACTTGCGCGGCCTGCTCAGCTGTGGTGCCGATCAGCCCTGCCGAGCTATTCATTGCAAAATAGACGCCCGGATGAATTACGCTCGCCCCGATCATCGCCATGATGGCGACGAACGACTCCATCAACATTCCGCCGTAGCCGATAAATGCGATCTGCTTTTCGTTCTCGATCATCTTCGGCGTTGTCCCCGAAGCAATCAGCGAATGCCATCCCGAAACGGCGCCACAAGCGATCGTAATGAACAGGAAGGGGAACACGCTGCCGGCCCAAACTGGTCCGCTGCCGTCGATGAACTTGGTCACCCCCGGCATCTGGAGATCCGGACGAACGATAATAATCCCGACAGCCAGCAGAACGATGGTGCCGATCTTAAGGAATGTTGAAAGGTAATCGCGCGGCGCTAGAAGCAACCAGACCGGCAACACGGACGCGACAAAGCCGTAGCCGATGATGAGGAGCGCGAGCGTCTCTCCGCTAAAATTGAAATAGGTTGCGAGCTCGGGGGTTTCGGAGATGGTCTTACCATAAGCCAGCGCTGCCAGAAGTAGCACGGTCCCGAAAAGCGACATTTCGCCAACCCTGCCTGGTCGGACGAATTGATTATAGAGTCCCATCAGAAGCGCGATCGGAATCGTGCAGAATACCGCGAAAGTTCCCCACGGGCTGCCAACCAGTGCCTTGACGACGACAAGAGCGAGAACCGCAAGTACGATGACACAGATCAGGAGAATGCCTATTCCAGTGATTGTGCCAGCCACCGGCCCCATCTCGGTCCGCACGATCTCGCCAAGCGAGCGACCATCGCGCCGTGTCGAGAGAAACAGCACGGTCATGTCCTGAACCGCACCGGCAAACACGGCGCCAGCCAAAATCCAGAGCGTGCCCGGCAGATAACCCATTTGGGCGGCAAGCACGGGGCCGACCAACGGGCCAGCTCCTGCAATCGCTGCGAAATGGTGACCGAACAATACGTACCGATTGGTCGGGACGTAATCGAGGCCATCATTATGGCGATTGGCAGGTGTTTCTCGTGCTCCATCAACGCCGAGCGCTGTGTTGGCCACGAAGAGTCCATAAAATCGATAGGCGACGAAATAGATGCAAACCGCTGCGGTCACCAACCAGGCCGCATTGACAGCCTCACCTCTATTGAGAGCCACGATTGCGAATGCGACGGCACCTAGAAGGGCAATAGCGATCCATAAAATCTTATTCTGCAGCCCGTTTGACCTCTCGACCGCAATCATGGACGTCCTCCTGGCTAGGAAGCCCGAACAAAATAAGTGTCATCCTCGCGACGTCGTTGATCAAGGCGAAAGTGCATTAACTCGCAAGTCTGTTCCCGAGATGGCATTGCCCAGTCGCGCACTGCTGAATTCGCTCCATTTGCGGTCAAAGCATTTCAGTTTGCACAATACGAAGATCGCGCTTCGTCTCGTTTTTTGTGCGCTGCAAAATGGCAACCGACATGCATGGGAATGCGAATAGCTAGTCGTATTCCGACGTACACGGATGATTGGCAATGCCGGGGTTATGCCAGCACGGCTATGCCGTCATACGAAACGGTGCTGTAGTCAGAGAGAACGGCGGGATTTTCGGGTCATGCCGACCCTTAATCATGACGTGCAACTTTGGGGAGACCTTGAAAATGGCTGAAGTTCAAGACTTTGCCGTGCAGGTTCCTCGCGAAGTCAGCCAGCACTGGGGATGGTTGCTCGCGCTCGGAATTGGCCTGGTCCTTTTGGGTATCGCTGCCGTTAGTCGCGCGATGACCACCACTGTAGTTTCCATGGTGTTTTTCGGATGGCTGTTGGCGATGGCGGCCGGCATCGAAATCGTCCAGGCCATCATCGTCGGGAAATGGGCTGGCTTCTTTCTGCATCTGTTGGCCGCCATCCTGTACGGAGTGACCGGTTTTCTCTTCATAAGCAGGCCAAGAGCCGGTGCCGAAGTGATCACCCTGCTTATGGCAGCTTTCTTCATGATCGGCGGACTTTTCGAACTAGTCGGCGCGCCGCTCGCGCAACTGCCTGCTTGGGGCTGGAATATGTTCGACGGGGCCATCTCCTTCGTGCTCGGCCTGCTCATTCTGGCGCAATGGCCCGTGTCCGGGCTGTGGGTTGTGGGACTCTTTGTGGGTATCAGGATCATCTTTTTTGGGATCGCCTGGATCGCGCTGGCTCTGAGTTTGCCACGCGCGTGAGTGACGGGCCAAGACGCTGTAAGCCCAGGTTCATGACAGGCCGCGAATGTGGACAGCGCAGTGTCTTGAAGCGACTCGATTGGACTGGCGCCAGGCCATGATGTCGGTCGGAGTTGGAACTGCCTACTTGGACAGCCTTACTTCCCAATGTACGCCTTCATGACCTCAGGATCGTTCAGCACGATGTCCGGTGGGCCGTCTGCGATCGTGCGCCCGTAATCAAGCACGTGTATCCGATCGGCGAGATCGGCGACCATCTGCATGTCGTGCTCGATCCAGATCATCGTCATGTTCAGTTCGTGCTTGATTCGCAGAATGAACCGGGCGAGGTCCTCCCGTTCCTGCCGGTTCAGCCCGGCGGATGGCTCGTCGAGCAATACGACCCGTGGCTCCAATGAGAGCGCACGCGCAAAACCGGCGATCTTTTGCACGCCAAAAGGAAGACTGCCGACCGGAGCATGCCGATATCGTTCAAGCTCCGTGAGTGCGATGATGCGCTCCACAGCTTCGCGATGCGCGATTTCCGCGCGGCGTACGCTGGGCATGAACAGCAGCTCCGCCATTGGCGTGGTCGCGATTCGCGCGTGCCGTCCGGTGAGCATGTTGTCCAACACACTCATTTCCGCGAACAGTTCACCATGTTGAAACGTGCGCGCGACGCCGAGCCGGGCAATGACATGCGGCGCTTCGCCGTGGATTTCGGCCCCCGCGAGGCGAATCGAGCCGTGCCCGCGATAGATGCCGCTGATACAATTGAGCACGCTTGTCTTGCCGGCACCATTCGGACCGATCAGCGCCATCAGTTCGCCCGGAGCGACCTCAAATGAAATTCCGTCAAGAACGGCGAGTCCGTCGAAGCGGAGACTCAAATTTTGGACTGCGAGCTCAGCCATACCATCTCCGCGAACGGCGGTATTGCTTCACATCACGGTACGAACGGCGCTCGCCTTTGGCTTGGCCTAGATAAAACTCCTGCACGTCACCATGACGTTTCAAGCGCTCACGATCGCCGTCGAATACGATGCGTCCATTCTCCATCACGTAAGCGTAGTCGCAGATTTCGAGCGCGACAGCAGCACTCTGCTCTACTAGGAGAATGGCGATGCCAAGTTCGGTGCGAATGGCCGCGAGACGGCGGATCAGATCGTCGACGATAACCGGTGCAAGGCCGAGCGATAGTTCGTCGACCAGGAGGAGCTTCGGCCCACACACCAACGCGCTGGCTATCGCCAGCATTTGCCGCTCTCCCCCGGATAGCAGACCCGAGGTCCGGTGCCGGAGTGCGGCGAGTTTGGGAAAGAAATGGAAAGCAAGCTCCTGGCCGCTGCGCGCGGAGCTCCGTGCGACTGGCGCCGCGAGGTTTTCGGAGACCGTCAAGTTGGGAAATACCTTTTCGCGCTCGGGCACCAGCACCACGCCCAGCGTGGCGATCTCATGGGGCGGCCGCTTGTCGAGCCGTATGCCCTCGAACGAAATGCTGCCCTCGTTGACCCGCGCGTCGTCGATACCCAAAAATCCGGAGATCGCGCGCAGCGTCGTCGTCTTGCCGGCGCCATTCGTACCGAGCAGCGCAACGATCTGGTTCTCGGCCACGGAGAGCGTGACACCCTGCACGGCGGTGATCACGCGCTTGTAGACGACCTCGATCTTTTCGACTTGCAGCAGCGTCATTTGCGCGCGCTCGCCAACGGCCGGTACTTGAAAGGCCAGAGCAGGAAATAGTTCTGCACGCGGCGCCAAATGCCAACGAGGCCTAGCGGCTCCAGTAGGAGAAACAAGATCATCACCAAACCGAATGCCGCATAGTTCACGGCGAAGATGTCGCCTGCAAGCACCTTGGCATTCGGGAGCAGGCCCACCAGCCCTTCGATGGCATAGGGAAAGACGGTGACGAATGCCGCGCCGAGCAACGCGCCCAGCAGCGAGCCCATGCCGCCCACGATGATCATGGCGACGTATTGGATCGAGAGAAACAGGTCGAAGGCTTCGACCGAGACGAAGCCGCGGTAATAGGCAAACAAGCAGCCCGCAACGCTGGTGATGGCAGAAGAAACGACAAAGGCAAGCAACTTGTACTGCGCAATGCCGATGCCGAGCGCTTCCGCGACGGTTTCGCGGGCGCGAATCGCGCGAAATGCACGGCCCGAGCGGCTACGTAACAGATTGATGCAGGCCAGTAGCGTGCCTGCGGCAAACGCGAGCAGAATGAAATACCAGACACGCGCGCCGGAGATCTTCCAACGGAAGAGAGTCGGCGGATCGATCAGGATGCCCGTCGAAAACCCGCGGTTCGTCTCGTACTCGCCTCCGAGGTAGATCACCACGAAGTGCAGAGCCAGCGTGCTCACCGCGAGATAGAGCCCGCGCAGGCGCAGCGAGGGAAGCCCGAAGATCAGCCCGAGCACGATCCCGGTCAGCGCGGATGCGGGCAGCGTAATCCAGAATGGTGCGTTCATTTCACGAGCCAGAATACCCGTCGTGAACGCGCCGGCGGCGATGAGGCCGGCATGGCCCAGCGAGATCTGCCCCGCATAACCGGTCAGCAGCATCAGCGAGAGCGCACCGATCGAGGCGAGAAAGACCTGCGAACAGAGGTCGAGCAGGAACGGGGACGCGAAAAAAGGCGTCGCGATCAGGATTGCCGTGAAAGCAAGCAATGCCGACCATTCGGCGCGAGTCTGAATGAGCTTGAGGTCCTGCCCGTAGTCCGTACGGAAATAGCCGGACGCGCGCGGCGGAGCCCTAAACACGATCGAGCTCCTCCCGCGTGCCGAACAGCCCCCATGGCCGGACGATCAACATCGCGATCAGGACCACAAAAGGCACGACGTCCGACAACAACGGATCGACATAGTAGATGAGCAGCACCTCGGCCGATGCGACGATTAGGCCTCCGAGTAGCGCCCCTGCCAAACTGTCCAAGCCTCCGACCAGCGCGGCGGGAAACGCCTTCAGCGCGATCACTGGCATGCTCATGGTGACGCCGGAATCGAGTGCAATCAGCATTCCGGCGGCGGCTCCGGTGAAGGTCGAGAGTGCCCAGGCAAGCGCATAGACGCGGTGCAGATTGATGCCGCGTTGCGCGGCCAGCAACGCATTCTGACCCGCGGCGCGCATGCGTATGCCCCACCGGCCATAGCGCAGAAAGATAAAAAGCCCTCCATAAACTGCAGCGTTCAGAAGCACCAAAACCAGTGACCACGCGGATACGTGTGCGCTGCCGATAGCAAGCGTAGGGTTGCCGACGTGCAGCGCCTGAGCGGGATACTGCTGCTGCGAAGACCAGATCAGAACCAGCACTCCTCGCACGAGGATGCCGAGTGCGACGGTGGTCAGGATGGCAGCGAGCACCATCTCGCCGGTCATTTTTCGCATTAGCAAAACGTAGACCAACACACCCGTCGTCGCGCTCAACGCGACTGCGGCCACGATCGCGAGCACGGCACTGCCAGAAAACAGCGAAGCTGTGGCAAGCAGAAGATAGGCACCAAGCATCATCAGCTCGCCATGTGCGAGGTTCAGCGCCCGGCTAACGCGATAAATCAGAACGTACCCGCACGCGATCAGGGAGTAGATCGAGGCGAGCACGACGATGTTGGTGATGAGCTGCAATTCGTGAGTACCCAGCGAGTAGGCCCCACCCGCGTGTTGGGTGGGAACCCTGATCAGGACAGTGGATTGCTATTTCACCTCATAAGCCTTCCAGTCCTGGACGCGAGCGATCTTGCTGCCATCCCAGTGGTAGACGCGATAATAAAGATGCGTGCGGAAATGATTGTCCTTCGTCCAGACGATCGGACCGCCACGCAATCCTTTCAGATCGACGTTCAGGTTTTCCATCGCGGCCTGGAGTTTTTCGGGGCTTCCCGGCCATCCGGCGCTCTTGAGAGCGGCTTCGATCACCATGCCAGCGATCCAGCCTTCCGCCATAGTGTCGGCGGGATACTTCGACTTAGCCGCCTTCGCTGCTTCTTCGATCTGCTTCTGGATCGGCAAGCCGTCCTGAAACATCGCGTTCGAATTGATGGTATAGAACTTCGAGTCATTCAGCCGCTTCAGTTCGCTCTCCGCTTCCAGATGCCCCCAAGCGATGTAGTCGCCTTGCCAGCCGAGCTTACGCATAGCTTCCAGCGTTCGGACCTGGGTGACCCACGGCGCCCAGGAGAACACCCAATTCGGATCGGCGTCCTTCAATTTCGTGGCAAATGGGGTGTAGTCGGCCGTCGCCGGAGGGATTACCTCCTTGTCCACCGGTGTCATTCCCACTTTTTTCGATAGCTCTTCTGCATAGTCTATTTCACCGCGCGAGAGCGGGATCGCCATGGCGGAGAAGCCCATCTTCACTGGCCCTTTCGCTGTGCTCTTCACGAAGTCCAGCGTTGCCTGGCTGTCGTAATGCGAGGCGAAGCCGGTCGTACAGAACTGCAAAGGCTCCGCCGGCGGATAGACGCTCTGCGGGCACACCGCGGCGAACAAGAGGGGCACGTTGGCATTCTTGCTCTCCGCGATTGCCGGCGCGTACGTCGACGACAGACTCGCGACCAGCAGTAGCATCACGTTGTCCTGCGAAATCAACTTCTTCGCATTCGCTGCGGCTTTCGACGGCTGCGCGCCGTCGTCTTCCAGGATCAAATTGATCTTGTGTCCGTTCACGCCGCCTGCCGCGTTCACCTTATCAATATAGATGCGCAGCGCATCGACGGCCGGGGCGTAAGTGCTGGCTGGGGGACCGGTCAGCGCTCCGGTTAGGCCGATTGTATAAGCATCCTGGGCCGCCGCCGGCAGCGCGATCGCGCTCGCCGCAAACCCTGCGAGAAGCATTTTCTTGAGCATCGTTTCCCTCCCTTTTCTTTCTTTCAGGCCGGAACGGCTCCTGCATGAGCTGCAATCAGCCGTTCCTCGGCATCGTCGTACATGCTTTCGACAAGATCGCGGAATCGCTCGTACATGAGCTTGCGTTTGACTTTGCGCGTCGGTGTGACTGGTTCGCCTTCCTCTTCTGGGTCGAGCACCTTCGGCAGAATGCGAAAGCGCTTGATCTGCTCGACGCGTGCGAGCGCCTCGTTCGCCTTGGCGATTTCCTGTTCAATAAGGCCGATCACCCGCGCATTGCTCGTCAGGCTGGTAAAGCCTGTGTAGGCGACATCATTTGCGCGCGCCCAATCTGCGACGGTATCGAAATCGATTTCGATAACCGCGGTTAGATATTTCCGCCCATGTCCGAACACCACCGCTTCAGCGATGTAAGGACTCGCGCGCAGCGCGCTCTCGATGAACGACGGCGAGATCGTCTTGCCCCCGGCGGTCACCAGGAAATCGCGCGCGCGATCGACCAGGCGCAAGCCTCCGTCGCGCCATTCGGCGACGTCGCCGGTGCGCAGCCATCCGTCCGGCCCAAGCACCTCCGAGGTGACCTCCGGGTTGCGCCAATAGCCTTCGAATAGGTCGGGACCGCGCACCAGGATTTCGCCGTCGGGCGCGAGCTTCACATCGAGACCGTCGACGGGCGTCCCGACGCTGCCCGGTTTAGGAAATGGCCCGCGCTGACCGGCGATGATGCCGCCGGCTTCTTCCGTCTGGCCGTACATCTCAACCACGTTGATACCGTAAGTATGCCAGAGCGCCATGGTCTGCGCAGGCAGTGCGGCGCCCCCGCTTACGACGAGTTCTAATTTATCAAGACCGAGTTTGTTGAGGATTGGTTTGAATACGACCGATTGCGCGGCGCGATAGATCACGTCCCGAGCGCCGCTGCTCGCTCCCTCCCATCGTCGCGCGGCCTTGCGCCGCGCAACGCGCACGGCGAAATCATACGCAGCTTTCTTTATTAGACTGGCGCTTTGGATGCCGACGAGCACGTGCGACGCGAACTTCTGCAGATAGCGCGGCACCGTGAACATAACCGTGGGCCCAACTTCGAACAGCGTTTCAGCGAGGTCCTCCGGCTCTTCGCCAAAGTGCGGCACCAGTTTCGTGATCATCGGCAGAGTAATTGCAACATCGCGGCCGAGCACATGACACATTGGCAGGAAAATGACCGTGCGATGCTCTTTCTGCCGGAGCGTCGGATAATGACAAGCGACCGTGTCCGCCGCCGCCAGATGCTTGCCATGAGTGACGAGCGCACCCTTCGGATGACCGGTCGTACCTGAGGTGTAGACGATGAACGCCGGATCTTCCGCGGATAAACGCGAGACCTGCTCCTGAAGCCACGGAAGATCGGGAGCTTCGACGGATTCAAGCAACTGCCCCGCAAAGCGCAACTTGGGATGCGAGTATTCGAACATCGCATCGCCGTCGAGCACGAGCACATCGCGTAGCTCCGGCAAGCGGTCTGCAAACGGGAGGAGCTTGTCGACGTATTCTTGGTCTTCGGCAATAAACATAGAAGCGCCGCCGTCGTGCATCTGATATTCGACTTCGGCTGGCGATGCGGTCGGGTAAATACCGTAGGTGATTGCGCCCAGCGATTGCGCCGCAAGATCGAAAATCATCCATTCTTCGCAAACGTCGCCCATGATGGCGACGCGCTCACCGCGTTCGAGTCCGAGCGACTGCAGGACACGTGCGGCACGTACAACGAGCAGCGCATAATCGCGCCAGCGGCGCTCGCGGTAGATGCCGAGATGCTTCGATCGGAACGCAATGGAATCGGGAGTGTTGCGCGCGCGCTCGCACAGCAAATGCGGAGCGGTCGTTCTTCGCAGGGCCTCCCGGTCGACCGTCTTTGGTGCGGTCATGCGGCGCTCTTGTCCGTCGCGCGTTTCTTCCGAACGAATTCTATAGCTCAATCGAATCGCGAGTCCAGCACGACCGGCCATCAGCGCCGGCGCGCTGAGCCCGCCAGAACAATACCGTCGAGCACGACCTTCGAGAACCCGGCCGCGACAGCAGCGGCTGGCCGCCCCTCTCGGTCATACCAACTCGCCACCGCATTACACATGCCGAGAACAGCGAGGGTCGTCAGCCGCGCGTCGAGGTCGGCCTGGAATTCTCCCTTCTCGACCCCCTCCCGGATGACCTGCTCGAAAATGCGTTCAAGCCCGCGCGACCAGCGCCCTATCCGCCTCCTGCTTTCCGAAGGCAAATGCTGGCGCTCCTTGAGAAAGACTTTGACGTAATTGCCGCGGTCGACGAGCGGCGACAAATGGGATTTGATCAGCAGAGACACGCGCTCGCGAGCGCTCCGTTTCTCCGCAGCAATCGCCTTGGCGGCATCGACAAACCCTTCCACACCCTTCAGGCATACCAGTTCGAGCGCGGCTTCCTTCGAGGAGAAATAGTAGTAGAGGCTCGCCTGCCGGATGCCGAGGACGTCGGCGATATCCTGCGTGGTGGCGCCGTGAAAACCGCGCTCCGCGAACACGCGCGCTGCCGCGTCGATGATTTCCGGCGCGCGTCGCCGCTGACTGGCTGCACGGCGGGTCGAGGGTAGACCGGCGACACTCATGCCCGAACAGTCCTAAACGTCAGATGCGGCAAAGCCGACACCGCCGTTGTCTTCTGGCATGTCGCTGCGCTAAATTCTACCTATTGACCTATAGAATTCTACGAGGATCGTCCATGGCTCAGCTTCCGCACGGCCGCCCACCGTTTCGCGCCGATCACGTCGGCAGTCTGTTGCGGCCGCAGGACCTACGGCAAGCATTCCGACGCCACGCCTCGGGCGAACTCGAAGACGAGGAATTCGCCAGTTTGCAAGACCAGTGCATTCGAGATGCCGTGGCGCTACAGGAGCAGGTCGGATTGCAGGTTGTGACCGACGGAGAATTCCGCCGCGGTTCGTATTGGGGGCGCTTCGTCGAGCGGACCGACGGCTTTGAGATCAAGCCGGCAGTGTTCAAATTCCGCAACGACCAGGGCCACGAAGTCGAGTTCACGGCCCCCTACGCCAAAGGGAAGATCGCTCGCCAGCAGCCGCTCGCACTCGACGAATACGTCTTCCTGCGCGACGTCACCAAGGCTACGGGCAAGATCACCCTGCCCGCTCCGTCGACCATGCATTTCTATCGCTGCACCGATTATGCCGATGGCAGCGTCTACCCGAACGAAGCTTCGTTCTTCGCCGACCTCGCCGCGATCTTCCAGCAAGAAATCGCGGAACTCGCAAAAGCCGGCTGCCGCTACATCCAACTCGACGAGGTGGCCGTCGCGCTTCTGTGCGATCCTGGCATCCGCGAGCAAGTGGCACGCCAAGGCAGCGACCCCGACGCGCTGGTCGATCTGTATATCAAGAGCATCAATGACGCGGTCGCGAATTGCCCGCGAGACGTCGTCGTGGGCGTGCACATGTGCCGCGGGAATTTCAAAGGGCATTATCTCGGCGCCGGCGGTTACGAAAAGGTTGCCGAACGCTTCTTCGCCGAAACGAAGGTCAACCACTTCCTGCTCGAATACGACACGCCGCGCGCCGGCGATTTTGCTCCCTTGCGCTTCGTCCCAAAAGGGAAAGGCGTGGTACTCGGATTGATCAGCACGAAGACACCCGTGCTGGAGAATAACGACGCGCTGAAACGCCGGATCGACGAAGCAAGCCGCAGCATCGATCTCGATCGGCTGGCAATCGGGCCGCAATGCGGCTTCGCGAGCACGGTGGCCGGCAATCCGCTCACTGAAGCCGACGAGCGCGCCAAGCTCGATTTGGCCGTGCAGATCGCCGGGGAAGTTTGGCCGCACGTGTAATGCGGCCTGGTACTTGGGTTCGGGCGCCGAAACCCAATTCACGCCGCCGATGCGCGCCAGAGCTGGCTCGTAGCCAGTCGCGCGCCTTCGGCTAGCGAACGCACCTTCGCCCAGGCGATTTGCGGGTGCACCCTGCCGCCCAGTCCGCAGTCGGTGCCGCCGATGACGTTCTCGCGCCCTACGACATTGGCGTAGTTGAGGAGGCGATCGGCGACGAGCTCTGGATGTTCGACAACGTTGGTGGCGTGACTAACGACACCGGGAATCAGGATCTTGCCGTCGGGCAGCTTCACGTCTCGCCAGACTTTGTATTCGTGCTCATGGCGCACGTTGCCAGCTTCGACCGAATAGGCTTGCGCCTTCACACGCAGCATGACGTCGACGATGTCGCGCAGAGGAATGTCTTGCGTGTGCGGTCCATGCCAACTGCCCCAGCAGATATGATATCTGATGCGGTCTTCGGGCAGCTCGCGAAGCGCGTGGTTCAGGGCATCGATGCGCTTCATCGCATACCGCTTGTATTCATCGAGCGTAGGATGCGGATCCAGCATGTCCCAGGTATCCGGCAGACCCGGGTCATCGAGCTGCAGCACGAAGCCCGCCTCGACAATGGCGCGATATTCGACCGCCAGCGCCTCGGCGATCGCCTCAAGAAACGCATCGGCGTTCTGATAATGGACGTTCTGGCCGCGGGAGAACATTTCCAGGCTACCGACCGCTATGGACGTGACGAACGCTTCCTGAACGCCGACGGCTTGCGTCGCCGCTTTTAGATTGGCCAGGTCGCGGCGGAGCGCCTGTTCGCCGGTGTACTTGATCGGGCCGATGCAGGTCGGGCGGCTCGCGACAGCCGGGACGAGCGAGCCCTTCGCATAGAATTCGGAGAACTCGCGCTGCTCCCACCGCTCGCCGACGATCCGCATCGGCCGTCCGAGAGGAGTCCGATCGGGCGCCGCAGCACCCGGCGGCGTAGCCCCGAATCCAGAGATACGGCCGTAGATGTAAGTGCCCCACGCTGCGAGATCCGATGCCGCGCGCATCGGTTTGCCAAATTCACCGTCGTTAGGGACATCCACGCCTGCGCTCATTTGCGCCTGCACCACGTCCTTAACGGAGGATTGCAGAAGCCGGTCCAACTCTCGCTCTTGGTCCGGGCCCGTCGCAGGTTTCGACCACGCTTCCCGCAAGACGTCCGGTCGCGGCAGGCTGCCGGCATGTGTTGTGAGGATGCGATCAGTACTGGTTTTCATGTTGCCTAATCCCTCTCATCAGGAACGCGCCTAGCGCATTCGTTCGCGCGCCAACTGAAATTGTCACCATTTCATCGGACAACGGTCGTGGTAGACGTCCTGGTTGGCATTCAGGGCCGTGGCGACGGTCTTCAGCGTGAAATTGCCCTCATTATCCCTCACGGCCTCCTAAAGCTGCGTTGTGCCGCCATCGACGACCAGTTCCGATCCGGTCATGAATGAGGAACATACTGTTCGATGTCCAGGCAGACCTCCGACAGGGCTCATCCAGTGCGGAATCCGAGGGCGCGAGGGCGATTGCGTGTTGAATCTCCTCCGCGCCGGTGCATGGCGCTGGGTTTTTCCCAGCCCTTTTTAAATCATTCCGTCACAGACGTCAGTACCGCAGCGTAGTGGCAGGCCGCGGCGGCCAGTACGAAGCCGTGCCAAATCGCATTTTGAAAACGAAGGCCATACCTCACATGAAATACAACGCCGAAGGAGTAAAGCGCACCACCGGCAAGGATGAGGAAGAGCGTGACCGGCGCCAGAACCGCAGCCACTGGCCCTATCGCGAGAGCGCCGCTCCATCCCGTCGTGAGATAGAGCGGAACAGACATCTTGTCGAAACGATCGGGCAACATAATCTTAATTGCTATGCCTAGGAGCGCAGCAATCCAGATCGTTGCAAGCGCTACGGCGGGCACGGCTCCATACACGGGCAGCATGAAAGCGGTATAAGTCGCGGCAATCAGCAGATAAATCGCCGAATGATCGAAACGTCGTAGCCACCACTTAAATGGAGTTACCGGCCACAAGTTATAGACTGCAGAAGAAAAAAACATTATCAGAAGACTACCCAGATAAATTGCGACTGCGGTGACCCGCCTGATATTGCCGGCGTGAACAGCAATGACGATAAGTACGGCGGCACCGCCAATCGCGGTGACGATGCCAAGGATATGCACGATGCAGTCGGCAAAAATCTCCTTGCGATCGTAATCCCAAGGACAGGAAAATTGAGAAGCCATGACGCGACCACGCTTCTTTATCTTTGCAGCGATTTCAACGTGCGGAGGTTACAACCGGAATTTGTCAGTTACAGGCTCGTCTTGCTCACATTCGCGTTATGACGCTTACCCTGTCTGACGCCCCCTGCTCGTGGCGCATCGCTTCCACCCGCCGCTTTCCCGGCCGCCCTCTCGGCTCCAGCCACCGATGACGCCATGTATGCCGATAGTAACGCAAGCATGATCGCAAAGCGTGCGGGCCTGTTCATGGCGATACTTTCCTCCGATGCAGTAAGCTGCGAAGGTTCATTCACCAGGACGTTTATGGCGAGTTAAAGACTAGTCGTTGGAGAGCGGCGCACTGAGAAAGGATCCTGCTATTTGATCGGGGACAACGTCTGAACGAGAGTTTTTAAAAGCTAAGGCGATCCACTGGAGGCCTTGTATTGTCTGGGTTAATGCGGTGAGCCACAGGTGCAGGGTTGCGAACACAAACCCGCCAGCAAGCAAGGCGAGCGCGGTCGGCATAGACGTCAAAACCGGAGGCTTGTCTGGATGGCGAAGCATCGGAATGAGCGTAAAACAAAAGAACAAATTGCCCGCAGAAAGTACCGCATCCTGCCAGCCATCATGCTCGATCAGCAATAGTAACTGCTCAAGCGTGAGCATCTTCGATATCCTTTCCCAGTTTCGATATCCTTTCGCAATTCAGATCGCATCGCACCTCAGTCATCGACCCACATAGACCGGCACGTACATGGAACTTGCAGCTTGGAAAGATCCTGCGACGAGCTTTGCTGTTAGGCGCTAAATTCAGTGTCCTGTCGCCAATGCGGAGCCCTTGAGATCCAAGCGCTGCCTTCACGATTCGACCTTGCTCTAAACGTGATGGGCAGCCAGACCCTGTGTAACCGCGGCGTTAATTAGGTCACAGGAATTGCAGCTTGCTGTCCCGGACTGCTGCGCGCCTGCCCGAACGGCGCGAAGTCGCTCTGCTCGTGGAGAAGCAATCCAGCCTTGATCGCGTCGACGAAGCAAGCGTGTTCGGAATATTTTACGCCATCGATTTCGACGACGTAATGCTGAACAGCAGACACATCATTCATGGAACTGTCCCCCGTCCGAATGAATGGAAGTCTCTTCTGCAATTCGGGCAAATATTGGTCGGTATTTGGAATGATCTAGTTAAGCGTTATCGGTGCACTCCGGTGGTCTGGTTCCGTCTTACTTCTGTTTCGCGGTAAAGAAGACCTAATCGTGTCCAATCACCTTTCACCATCTCGCTTCGCTAGATTTCTTCGCGGTACCCGACTCGATTTCTTCGCGGTACCCGATTTAAGGATTTGTTTTTCGTTTATTAGTAACCAGTGATTGTTCCATCGTTGCGGCGGAAGCATCTTACCGAAGATAATCATGGAGTAGAGGATCTACTGATCAACGAAGAGAAAATCGCAAAATCTTTGTGAAAGGAAGAAGCCGATATGCTGAACGCCATCACCAAGCTCGGCTCACCGTGCCCAAATTGCGATGCTACGCCCTGCACTAAGGCACCACTCGAGCACCTCAAAAATAGCTTGCACAGGCATGGCGCTCTCGTTCTCAAACCGATGAGTTCAATCGTGAGTACTGAAGGAACTATGGCGAGCGCCCGCCATTAGCTTGGAAAACTCATCTTTATTCATATGCACCAGGATTTCGTGATCGCCGCCTTCGAGATAGATTTCCGGCTGCGCGTCAATGCTCCGATCGACGATGGTTTCCAGCCCGTAGCACTCGCCCACTGCTGGCACGGCGCCAGGCACGCAATCCCAAAACAGCCGCGCGATTTCGTCTTCATTCGCAAGGTCAACTTTGGCGTCGACCTGATCTCTCAAATCAGAAAGGCGAATGTGATGTGTAGCCGGCAGAACGGCGAGGAGGTAGCCACCATCGCGGCGTAACACGACACCTTTAGCGAGGCATTCCCCGGAAATGTGAGACGCCTGGGCTGCGCGCAGCGAGGTTGGGGTACGTTCATGCGGCAGGGTATCATACCGGACCCGCTGATCGAGATGTTTTGCCAATGTAGGGGCGATCGTCATGTGCGAGCTCCTTGCGCGGCTGTCTGCCCATCTTCCGTACTCAAACAGTTTGTCAATCTTGCTGGCCATGATGAAATCGTTTTCGTGCAGGCCGTTGATTTTCTTGGTCTGCAGGGAAACCGTCGCGTTTCCCCATCCGAAGCAAATGTCCGGGTGATGTCCTTGTGTTTCCGCGACCTGCCCGACCTGCTCCACAAACGACAAAGCATCCTTGAAATCGCGAAAACGAAACCTCCGCTCTATCCGATGCGCATCATCGAGAAGGTCCCAAGCTGGCACTTGCGAACGGAAGTTCTCGGCTTCCTCGGTCGTCAGCGACGGAATGCCTCCGCGGCAGGGAGTGCAGCTTTTTTGTACGAAAGCTTCGTTCATCTGCTCGCGCCTATACCGGACCAGCCTCTGCTCGGCCGATCGAGTGAAGTTAAAGACAGTTCACCGGTCGATTTCACCGAAAACAATATCGATGGAACAAACGATTGCCGCAGATGTTCTTCCCGCCAACGTGTAAAGCGTCGGCTTCTCTGGGCATGACGACAATTAACCCGACAGCCTACTTCTATCTTTTTAATCGTATCATTTCACTAACACGCTGGTGCATGACTGTTTTAGCAACGCTTGCGATAGAGATATGTCACACGGCATGGCATGCGCAGTGCAACTAAGGATGTCCGCTTCGGGTCTTGGCCGTGTAAAAACGCGGCATCACGCCAAGACGATAGAATAAACGCTACCCGGAATGGCATTGAGCCACCTGGGAGTTCATGAACGCATTTGATTTTGCTCGCTATCAGAAAAACAATTCTACTCGTTTCTCGGATCGCCGCGTTTTCACACAGCCAGGGTCATGTGTGGACGGCACCCACGGGTCAAGGGATTTTTTGGCTTTTTGCTTGCGGTCGGGTGCAAGTCATGTGTCCGGCCTGTTTGCGCGGCTCATGACCGCTGGCCCTGATGTGATCCGCAGATCGGGTCCCTATCACGATGCCCGCGCTCGACGGCGCGTGACCCAATAACGGGTTCTCCCGATCCCCGGTCCAACCGGTTCGCATCAAGCCATCATCACCCTCGACTTTCCTCTACGCCGACGTAACCTTGCAATTCAATGCCACGGTTCAGGCCGGCGCCAGGGCGACGGCGTTGCTTGAGCATGTTGGCGCCCGATAGGGCTTGCCCTTGGCCAACACCGCCCAGGCGATCCGCGCCATCTTGTTGGCCAGCGCCACCGCGACCACCTTGGTCGGCCGACGACCCAGCAGTTCGATCACCCAGGGATACTTGTAGGGCCGCGCTCGAGCGGAATTAATGACGGATGTTGCACCGACGACCAGCAGTCGTCGCAGGTAACGATCACCTTGCTTGGAAATCGAGCCGAGGCGTTGCTTTCCGCCTGTAGAGTTCTGACGCGGCACCAACCCGATCCAGGCCGCGAAGTCACGTCCGGTCCTGAACGCCTTTGGGTCGGCCATCGTCGCCGCCACAGCCGTGGATAGGATCACGCCAAACCCCGGAATTGTATCGAGCCGTTTGCTGTCCGCGTTGGCGCGATGGGTCTGAGTGATGCGCTTGTCGAGCCCACTTATTTCGATCTGAACGGCGTGCAGTTGCGTCACGATCGCCTGACAGGCAAAGCGCGCGTTGCCTGGCAGCCGCTCATTGCCGCATTCCGTCACAACCGCAACCAACTGATGCAATCCTTCACGCCCCTTGGCTGCCACCAATCCGAGCTCGGCAAGGTGCGCACGAAGTGCGTTGATCAGCTGAGTCCTCTGACGGATCAGGAGATCGCGCGCACGGTGCAGCATCAGCACGCTCTGCTGCTCGACGTCCTTGATCGGCACAAATCGCATCGATGGCCGGGTGACGGCCTCGCAGATCGCCGCTGCATCGGCTGCGTCGTTCTTGCCGCGCTTCACATAGGCTTTGACATAGGTCGGCGGCATGAGCCGCGTGTCATGCCCCAATTTCCTGAGTTCGCGTGCCCACTGATGCGCCGTTGCGCACGCTTCCATGCCGACGCGGCAAGGCGGCAGATCGGCAAAGAACTCAAGAACTCTCGCTCGACCAATGCGCTTGCGAATGACCACCGTGCCATCTGCATCAACACCGTGAATCTGAAACAGGTTCTTGGCGATATCCAAACCGATCGTGCTAACTTCGCCCATGGACGGCTCCCCTCAATGTGGTTTGCGTTTCGACGCAACCACCCTATGGCACTTCGATGCCGCGGAGTGGGTGCCGTCCACCACATCAAGAGCGGCTAATCTCAAAGTGAGCACAACGAGTCCGGTTCACCCCAGATAGCCGACATGGAGCGGACATCACGGCATGTCGCAAACGGGCCAATTGCAGACGTCCCCTTCAGCCGGGCTCCTCCTTCATCCAGCCCGACGTCTGCGCTTCAACCAGCACGCGCGCAACGATCTCCGGCGCGAGGCCGACATAGGTGGTGGGGTC
>Ga0207862_1000154_pt1 | contig 19248 bp, 15 predicted proteins | sample LuqExpMetageno81_FD_187838 | JGI IMG/M metagenome (GOLD analysis project Ga0207862, IMG submission 187838) | Tropical forest soil microbial communities from Luquillo Experimental Forest, Puerto Rico - Sample 81 (SPAdes) | ecosystem: Environmental > Terrestrial > Soil > Tropical forest ... | reverse complement strand
CCCGAGGTGGTGGCCAGGGGCGTCGAAGAAATCCTCGAGGCCATCCAGGGAAAATTTGACCTGGCCCTGGTGTGTTCCCTGGACGGTTTGGGAGAAGCCCATGACCGCGTGCGCGGCGTCCCGGGGGCTTACCCAAGGGTCCGGAAGACCTTAAAAAGACTGCAAAAAATTAAGGTACGCAGGTCCAATTTCTGGTTGGGTATCAAGACCACTATTCTGCCGGTCAATTGGGAGCAAATTCCAGGCCTCATGGAGTTTGCCCGGGAACAAGGCCTCTTTCACATCCTTTCTCCGGTGCTTTTCACCCCGGAACGCTTTCGCAACCTGGCTTCAAGGGGCAGATTGGATGTCCTTCCAACCCTCGGCGAGGCCTTGATTGAGCTCTATTCCCAGGAAAGTCTGCGTAATTTTTACTATTCTTATGTAGTAGTGGACACCCTAACCAGAGGCCGGCGCCGGGTGCCCTGCACCGCCGCCTCTGATCACTTTTTCATCGAAGGCGACGGCACCATTTTCCCCTGCCCGTTGCTCAACTTTCCCCTCGGCCATATCCAAACTCACGCCCCGGACGATATTCTGGCATCTCCCCGGCGAAAGGAAATTGCCAGGAAAGTTGGCCGCTTGCCAGCCTGCCGCGGTTGTCTGGAGCCGGGCTGCATCCGGTTTAGTCAAGCCAGCGACGCAACGGGCTTCCTCAGGTTTATCCACCAGGAGAAAACCCAAGCCCGTTTTCAGACGGCCTATGTTTCTGAAGGTTTAGCTAAATATTTTTAAGCTGTTCAGGCAATTGTTGGCCTGCCGATCTGGACCTCAAGGTTTGAAATGGAGGATTAAGATGGGTCTCATGGGTATCTTGGGTAAAACTGCCTGGGTTAATCTCACCACCGGGGAGGTGAAGATTGAACATCCCGGCGACGAGGTATATCTCAATTTTCTGGGGGGCTATGGTTTGGGGGCCTATTATCTTTTCAAGCGGCAACCCGCCGGAGTTGAGCCCCTCGGCCCGGATAATACCCTGGGATTGGTCACCGGGCCGCTCACCGGGACTCAGGCCGTTACCGGCAACCGGTTTGTGGCGGTGGGGAAATCCCCCAAGACCGGAGGCTGGGGCGATGCCAATTGCGGCGGCAGTTTCGGACCCGCCCTCAAACAGGCCGGACTCGACGCCATTTTTGTCACCGGCATCGCTGCCAGGCCCACCTTTATCCTTATTGAAGACGGGAAGGTTTCTCTTCAGGAAGCCGGATCGTATTGGGGCCTGGGTTGTCTGGAAACCGAAGACAGGCTTGGGGAAACCTTCGGCAAGCAGGCCCACGCCGCGGTCATCGGCCCTGCCGGGGAACGGGTCTCGGCCCTTGCAGCCATCATTAATGATCGCGGCCGTGCCGCCGGGCGCTCGGGGCTCGGCACGGTCATGGGGTCCAAGCGGCTCAAAGCCGTGGTGTCCCTGGCCTCGGGCCAGGTGCCGGTGGCGGAAGAGGAAAAGCTTAAGGAGCTGAGAAAGCAGCTGTTGGCAGACTATTATCGGGAGGGCAACCCTCTTTACGATCTTTTCCACAGGTATGGGACCTCTGGCGTGCTTGAGGGGGCAGTGGTCTCCGGAGATGCTCCCATCAAAAACTGGGGTGGGTCGCCGGCGCAGTTTCCAGGTGTTCAGAAGATCAACGGTAATTCCGTGCTCCAGCTCAAAGTTGGGGCCTATGGCTGCTGGCGGTGCCCCATAGCCTGCGGTGGTCGGGTCGAGGTGCCGGCCGGACCTTATTCCGGGGAGGGGCATAAGCCCGAGTATGAAACCCTGGGAGCCTTCGGCACCATGTGCCTCAATGACAACCTGGAATCCATCTGCCGGTTGAACAATATTTGCAATGACGCCGGGATGGACACCATCTCCACGGGCGCCACCCTTGCCTTTGCCCTAGAGTGCTATGAGAACGGCATTATTACCAAGGAGGACACGGGCGGCCTGGAACTGACCTGGGGCAATCACGAGGCCATCGTCAAAGCTGCCGAGCTCATGAGCCGGGGAGAAGGTTTTGTCGGCAGCCTCTTGGGTGACGGCGTCAAAAAGGCGGTGGAACGATTGGGCCAGAAGGCCCGGGCTTTTGCCATGGCATGTGGAGGAGAGGAAATGCCCATGCATGACCCCCGATTACAGCCGGGCCTGGCGGCCTCCTACGTGGCTGATGCTACTCCGGGCAGGCACACGCAATATGGGTCCGCCATGGCTGAAACCCACTTCGTACCGGACGGATTGCGCTTCCCGGAGATACGTCACAAGTATACCTATACCGGCAAAGGAGAAGCTCATAAGATTCTGTCCGCTTTTGGCCATGTGGTGAATTGTGCGGGGCTGTGCATGTTTGCTTCCATGATGGCCCCGGCCACGGTGCTGCCCGAATATCTCACCCTGACCATGGGGAGCAAGTTCACCATGGAGGACCTGCTCGAGATCGGGGAACGCATCGCCAATCTGCGTATCGCCTTCAATCTGCGGGAAGGGATTCGTAATCGGGAGAGCTTCAAGCTGCCCGGCCGCATCATCGGACAACCGCCCCTCGCCGATGGGCCCACCAGGGGGGTCACGGTGGATAATGAAACTCAGATCAAAGAATACTACCAGGCGATGGGGTGGAACCCCGAGACTGGAGTTCCCAGGAAGGCCCTTTTCGAACGCCTCGGACTTGGGTTTGCCGCGGAGGTTACGGAGCCTTAGCCTGGGTCTCCCGGTAAAATGAGAAAACCGTTCCGCCCACACCACCCCTGTTGAGTTTCAAGGCCCGGTCAGCCTTTCAGGGTGCGAGTAGACCTTGACCGTGTGGTTGCGGATGGAAGCAGCCAGGGTAATTCCCTGGGCTTCTGCCAGCCTCACCGCCAGGAGAGTGGGGGCCGAGACCGCGGCCATAACTGGCAGGCCGCCCCTGGCCGCCTTGAGGACCATTTCGAAACTGGCCCGGCCACTTAAGACCACAACTTTATCATGCAGGGGCAGGTGGTCCAGGAGAGCCCGGCCGATCACCTTGTCGAAGGCATTGTGGCGGCCCACATCTTCTGCTCCAGTAATAATGGTCCCGGTGTGGGGGTCGGCCAGAAGGATGGCGTGAGTGGCCCGGGTCAGCGAATAAAGTTGTTGATATGTAGGGAGCTGCTCCACCAGGGCCCGCAGCTGCTCTGCCCCGAGTTTTTGAGGCGGAGCGGGAGCGGCAAAAGCCCTCGCAGTGACGCGTTCCGAGGCTTCCGGGAGGTTGGCAAGAACAGCCTCGGCCAGCCTCACCGGCATGTCTCGGAGGGCCTCAGGCTGGGGTCCGGTGAGACTTACCTCCACGGCCAGGAAAGGCCGCTCCGGGGTACCTGGCACCAGGGCCAACTCTGCCACATCCTCCAGACTTTCAATAACCCCCGAAGTGAGAAGAAAACCCAGCGCCAGTTCCTTTTCCTTGCCCGGCATATAGAGCATGTTTTGGTAGAGCCTGCCCTGCACCATGAGATGGAGCAGCGATTCAACCGCCAGGGGTTCCTCCCGGATTTCGGCGGCATGGGGGAAATACTGATGTATAAGTCGGTGGAAAACCACCTCGCCGGGATTGTCTTGGGGTCGCTCGTCCTCTGAGCCCCACCGCATAACCAGCTCCTTAAGGTTGTCGCCTCCTGGGTAGGCCTGGATCGCCACCCGGGGCAATGCCTTTCCCAAGGTTATACAAATTCCATACCAGCAGCCGGGAAGGCTGAAGGGGGTGACGCCGGCCTCCAAGGTCATGGGATCGCCCCATCTTACTTCTCTCTGCACCTTCGGGGGTATTATGGCCGGAGCTTTATTTGCCTGGCCCTGGAGCCGGCTTCCCCAATTTGCCCCATATGGCCACATTTTGATATTATTTAAAAGAATTAAATAGATAGATAGTAAATCTCACCTCATCCTGAGGACGAAGTACCCACCCTGGAAGCCTTTCCCCGGCGCCTGGTCGAATCGGGCTGGCCATTATCGCCGAAATTTCTCATGGTACGGATATTGCTTGACCTTTAATAATGCTTATCTTAATAGATAGTATTATCCCAATAACCATTAAAACCTTTCAGGAAAGGAGCCGGTTGAAATGCAAAGGAAATTGATTGTGGTCCTGGTTCTGTCTGTGGTAACTACTCTGTTTCTCGTCTCAGGAGCCCTGGCGGCCAAGCTGCTCTGCGTCAGCAATGAGACTTATCAAGGTCAGGAAAGTGTGGCCTCCTGCCTGGCCAAGGGAGAGGAGTTCGCCATCGTGGATCAATTCGGCGCCGTGCGCATTTTGAGCAAGCGTGAAGTGGAGTTGACCAAAGCCTTCAACCCCTCATTTTTCGATCAGCAGGCGTGGAGCTTCAAGTATGGGAGCAAGGCCCCGGAATTGAAAGCTTTCGGGTCAGTGCCGTTGCCGGTCAGCAAATAAGCCCTCCACCGGCCTGTCGGACAACTGCGCCAGTAGTTCATGGAGAAGTTGGCCGGCAGGCCGCCGGGCAGGTAGCAGTGAGAGTGCACCGGGCTGCCAAACCTTCCAGGGATGGGGTCTAAAGGATACGTGCGGCCTTTGGGCCCCAAGTTTTTATTAGTTTTTATTAATGATTTTCTTTTGTATAGACATTATAATTTATATATAAAAGACCCCGATTTCAAAGATGGCTAAGCTGGAATTCACTCCGTTAGGACGAGCCGCAAAAAGCATTAAACCATACGATGAGCGGATGCCTGGGATCTGTCAGGAATGTTCTGTGGGTTGCGGTCTCTTTGCATATGTGGCCGGTGGGGCCATTGTGGACCTCCAGGGTGACGAAGACCACCCGGTGAGCCGTGGACGGTTGTGCGCCCGAGGCTTGGCCTTTCCCCAGGGAGTGGCGCACCCGGAGAGGCTTTCCCAGGTGGGAAGCCGTCAGGTTGGCGAAAGCTGTTTCCTGACCTGGGAAAGCTGGGACAAAGCCCTGGACGTCGTGGCCGAGCCTCTGCGGAAAATCAAGGGCAAATACGGCAGCCGATCGCTGTTGATTGCCTGCGCCCCAGAGGCCGGCCTTGATTTTTACCTCGGAGGGCTGCGATTTGCCAAACTCTGGGGGACCCCATACGTCTTTCAGCCGCGGTACTCCCCGGGCTGGCCGCCCCTGGCCTATGACGCCCAATTTCCGGTGCAGTCCTGCCCTGGCTGGCAGGAAAGCCAGGCCATCCTGCTCTTGGAGGCGGACTTGGCCGTCAGCCACCCGGTGGCCTGCAACTGGCTTCTGTCGGCCCAGGCCCGGGGAACTAAGATTTTCGCCCTGGACAGCCGCTTCACTCCCACCATGAGCAAGGCTGACGAGGCCTGGTTGATCAAGCCCGAAAGCGGTAACCGGGTGGGGCTGGCGCTCATGAAGCTCCTTCTGGAAGCCGGAGCCTGCGACCAGGCCCAGATAACGGAGGCCTTCGAGGATGGGGGTGCCTGGCCACAGTCTTATGCCGGCCTGGACCTGCAAGGGCTCCCGGCGATTACCGGTCTCAGTGAGGAAAAGCTCCGTGAGCTCGCCAACTTTCTGGCCCGCCACCAAACCGTCACGGTGATCACCGGCAGAAAACTGAATCAGCGCCCCAACCACCGGGTCTGGCCCACCATGGCCGCGGCCATGGGTTGGTCCAGACGGGGTAGCGGCTGGTACCCTCTGGACTTTGCCTTTTTGCCGGTCAACCCCTGCCTGGACCTGGAAGAAGACGAGGAGCCGGCGGAGGAGCCGCTGCTGGAGCCGGAGGAATCGGAGCCGTTCTGCCTGGAACCGGGGCACCCCATCAAAGCAGTCATTTGCTCCGGCAACAGTTTTTCGACCTTCCTCGCCCCCCTGCGCAAAGTCTTGGAGAAAGCCGAATTGGTCGTGTATTTCGGTGCCTATCCCACCGAAACCTATTGGCAATCCCATTGGGCCTTTCCTGCCCAGGTGTGGGCCGAGCAGAACACCCTGAGCTTCACCAATGACCGGGCCCTGCAATGGGGGCCGCGACTGGTGGCGCCCAAAGAAGGCTGCCGGTCCGGCCTGGCTTTCTGGAACGGCTTGGCCCGGAGGTATGGAGACATCAAGCGCCTGGAGTGGAAGAGCTTTTTCCCCTGGGAACAGGAAGATGGCCAGGCTGACCACCGGGCTTTCTACGACTGGCTGCTGCAGCTCTCGCCTCTGACCCGCGGGTACCAGGTCCAGGACCTGATGCCTCCGAGTGCGTCCCTGCACCAGTGGCCGGCTGAGGCCGAGGCCTTGCCGACGCGGCGCCAGCCCTGGTTGGCCCCGGAAGTGCTCCCCGGCGAGGCTGTGTCGCAGGGTGACGGTTTGCCTTTGTATTTCCAGACCGGCCCGCTGGTTTCCCAATCCACGGAGGCCAGCAGTTGGTGGCCCTGGCTCAAGGATCTGGAGGATCGGCAGGCGGTGCAGGTCCATCCCGCCATTGCCGAAGTTTTGGGCATCGATAACGGTGAGGAAGTAGTGGTGGAGGGGGCCGATGGTGGTTTTAGCGGCCGGGCCCGGGTTACCCGCACGGTGCCCCGCTGGCTTATCTGGTCGGCTACCCCCCTGGAAGGGAATCGGGTGATTATTCACCGGCCTGAACAGAGCGCAGCTGACGCGGCCGCTCGTTTGCGAGAAATTCTGTCATGAAAAAACCCCGGGGTCGTCATAAAGCCCTACAGTTGGACGCCAACCGTTGCATCGGCTGTTATGCCTGCGAAGTGGCTTGTAAGCTGGAGCACGATTTCCCGGCCGAGCCCCATCCCATCCACGCCATCCAGGTGGGGCCTCTGGAGGGAGACGACGAGCTCCTGCTCACCTTTCAACCCACAACCTGCTATCACTGCGACCGGCCGGCCTGCGTCGAAGCCTGTCCCACGGGCGCCATGCAGAAGCGGGAGGACGGCGTGGTCTTTTCGGACCTGGAAATCTGCATCGGCTGCCAGACCTGCGCCATTGCCTGCCCCTTCGGGGTGCCCCAGTTGAACCCGGCCATCGGCAAGATTGCCAAGTGCGACGCCTGCAAAGACCGGATTGACCAGGGCTTGTGGCCGGCCTGCGCACTGTGCTGTCCCACCGGGGCCCTGCAGTTTGCCCCGCCTGAGCGCCTGGTGCAGGACATCAGGCAAAAAGAAGCCCTGCGGGTGGCCCGGTGTTTGGAAGAGAAGGAAGAAGAATGAGAAGACTGACCGGAGCTCCGGCAGAACGGACGTTCCTCCAGGAGGTGAGCCAGGCCAGTGGGCAGGACTTGCTGACTTGCCTGCAATGCGGCAAGTGCAGCGGCAGCTGCCCCATCGCCTCAGACACGGTGGGCGGCCCCCGCAAGGCCATCGCCGCCATTCTGGGGGGCATGAAAGACGAGGCCCTTAAGGACCCCACCTGGTGGTATTGCGTCAGTTGCGGCACCTGCGCCACCCGCTGCCCGGTGGAGATCAATTTTTACCAGGTGGCCACCACCCTCTGCGAAATGGCCGAAAAGGCCGGGGTCGCGCCCTCGGAGCCAGCCATCCACCGCTTTGAGGAGATGTTTCTGGAGTCGGTGCGGCGCCATGGCCGGGTGCAGGAGGTGAAAACCGCCATGCTGTTCAACCTGCGCTCGGGGAAACCCTTGAAAGATTCTTTTAAGGGCCTGAGACTCATGATCAAGGGCGCCATTTCGCCAAAGGATATGATTGGCGGCGAAAATCACGGCCAGGCCCAGGCAGCCGGCATTTTTAAACGGGCCCACCAGGCCGGCGGGGAGGGCCAATGAAAATATCTTATTACCCGGGCTGCTCCCTGGAAGCCACCGGCAAGGCTTACAACGATTCCACCCAGGAGGTCTGCCGGCGCCTGGGGGTGGAGCTGACGGAGCCCACGGACTGGATCTGCTGCGGTTCCTCCCCGGCCCTGAAGATGGACCGCCTCCTTTCTGTTTCCCTGGCGTCCCATAACCTGGCCCTGATAGACGCCCTCGGACGCGACAGTGTCCTCGTCCCCTGCCCTTTCTGCTACCGGCGCTTGTTGACCGCCCAGCAGGAGGTGGCCAGCGACCGGGACCTCAAGTCCAGGGTGGAGGGGGTCATCGCGACCGAACTGCAGGAAGGCTCCAAGCTCTTAAACATCCTGGAATTTATCCGGGACGAGGTGGGGTTGGATTTCATCAAAAGCCTGGTGACCCAGCCCCTCACCGGCCTCAAGGTCCTCCCCTACTACGGCTGTTACCTGACCAAACCTTCCCAGGTGTCCCATTTTGACGACGCTGAAAACCCCACCTCCATGGACCAGGTTCTGGAAGCCCTGGGCGCCGAGGTCCTGGACTGGGACTTCAAGACGGAGTGCTGCGGCTCCGGCCTGGCCTTGAGCAAAACCGACAAGGTCGTGGAGTTGAGCGGCAGAGTGATCAGAGAGGCAGCTTACCGCGGCGCCGATGTCCTGGTGGTGGTCTGCCAGCTTTGCCAGGCCAACCTGGACCTGCGCCAGACGGAAATCAGCCAGGCCTCCGGCACAAATTACGAGATCCCCGTGGTCTATCTTACTCAGCTTTTGGGACTGGCCCTCGGGCTGGCCCCGGAGCGCCTGGGGCTAACTCACCTCCTGGTGGACCCCATGCCGGTCCTGAGGAAGAAGCTCGAGACCGAAGCGAAGAAGAGCGCTTGAGGAGAAGGTTATTCCGATGAAAAAAATCGGTGTGTATATCTGCCAATGCGGCACCAACATCGCCGGTAAGGTGGACGTGGCCAAAATCGCCGAGGAAATCGGCGCGGAACAAGGCGACGTCGCGGTGTGCCGCTACTACAAGTATATGTGTTCGGAACCCGGCCAGAAGATGATCCGGGACGACATCGAGGCCCTGAAGCTGGACCACGTGGTGGAGGCCTCCTGCTCCCCCAAGATGCACGAGCCCACCTTCCGCAACTGCGTGGCCATGGCGGGCATGAACCCCTACCAGTTCGAGATGGTCAACATCCGGGAACACTGCTCCTGGGTCTCGGAAGACAGCGAACTGGCCACCCAGAAGGCCAAGGACCTGGTCAAGGCCGGCATCTCCCGGGTCAGTCACCACCGGCCCCTGCAAATTGAGACCAAGCCCGTGACCAAAAGTGTCCTGGTGGTGGGTGGCGGCATCGCCGGCATTACCGCGGCCCTCAAGGTCGCCAACGCCGGCTACCCCGTCTATCTGGTGGAAAAAGAGGAGATTATCGGCGGCCGCATGGCCCAGTTCGACAAAACCTTCCCCACCATGGACTGCGCCGGCTGCACGCTGACCCCCAAGACCAGCGAAGTGGGGCGCCACCCCAACATCGAGATCCTCACCAAATCGGAAATCCAGGAAGTGGAGGGGTTCGTCGGCAACTTCAAGGTGCGGGTGCGCCAGCAGCCCCGCTACGTGAGCACGGAAAAATGCACGGGCTGCGGCGACTGCCTGCAGGTCTGCCCGGTCAACCTCAAGAGTTCCTTCGAGGTTGGGCTGGCCACCCGGCATCCCATCAGCCGGCCCTTTCCCCAGGCCATTCCCAACACCTTTTCCATCATCCGGGCCGGCATGCCTCCCTGCCAGGCAGCCTGTCCGGCCGGGGTCAACGCCCAGGGCTACATGACTCTGGCGGGGGCCGGTAAATTCGCCGAGGCCCTGGCCCTGGTGCGCCAGCGCATGCCCTTCGCCTCGGCCTGCGGCCGCATCTGCGTGCGCCCCTGTGAAACGGCCTGCAAGCGGGGCCAGATCGACGCGCCCCTGGCCATCTGTCAGACCAAGCGTTTTCTGGGAGACTACGCGGTGGAACAGGCTATGGATACGCCCCCGCCAATCCCTGAGGAGCGGCCCGAGCGCATCGCCATCGTGGGGGCCGGCCCCAGCGGCATGACTGCAGCCTATTACCTCAGGCAGCAGGGCTACCAGGTAACCGTCTTCGAAAAGCTCCCCGTGGCCGGCGGCATGCTGGCCGTGGGCATCCCCGAATATCGCCTGCCCAAGGATGTGCTGGGCCGGGAAGTGGACTATGTCCGGCAGATGGGCGTGGACATCCGCTTGAATTCCCCCATCGGCCCGGGAATGACCATCAATGACCTCCTCACCCGGGACGGCTATAAGGCCGTGTTCGTAGGCATCGGCGCCACCCAGGCGGTGCGCCTGCCGGTGCCCGGCGCCGAAGCCCAGGGCGTCTTATGGGGCGTGGACTATCTGAAGGACGTGCGCCTGGGCGGAGCCCCCTCCGTGGCCGGGAAAAGAGTGGCGGTCATCGGCGGCGGCAACGTGGCCATGGACGTGGCCCGCACCGCCCTGCGGGAAGGCGCCGCAGCGGTGACCACCATCTGCCTTGAAGCCGCAGACGAGATGCCGGCCAACGCCTGGGAAGTGCAGGAGGCCGAAGAAGAGTCCATCCCCATCGTGCATCGCCGGGGCGTAAAGCAAGTTTTGGCGGCGGACGGCCAGGTTACCGGCCTTGAACTCAAAGCCGTGTCCCGGGTCTTCGACGCCGAGGGGCGCTTCGCTCCCGAATATCTAGAAGACCAGGTGGAGACGCATGACACAGATGTGGTCATCTTCGCCATTGGTCAAAAAACCGAGGTTTCCTTCCTCAGCGAGGCAGACGGCGTCCAGCTCACCGAGCGGGGCCTCATCCAGGTGGATCCTGAAACCCTGGCCACCAGCCGCCCCGGCGTCTTCGCCGGCGGCGACGCGGTCCTGGGGCCGGCCACCTTCGTCCAGGCCGTGGCCCAGGGGCGGAAAGCCGCGGTGGCCATCCACAACTTCCTGCAATATGGCCATCTGCGCATCGTCGAGCCCCAGGAACGGGCGGTGGACCCGGCCGTTACCGAAGAGGAGCGCCTACGGGCCAAGCCTATCCCCCGCCACCCCATGCCGGTCCTGGACCCCGCCACCCGGAAGACCTCCTATGCTGAAATAGAGTTGGGCTTCTCCCCCGAGGCGGCCACGGAAGAGGGCCTCCGCTGCCTGGAATGCGGCCTTTGCTGCCAGTGCGGCGAGTGCGTCCGGAAGTGCGGCCCCGGGGCCGTGGAGCTGAACCAGACCGAATGCCTCCGGGAATTGGAGGTGGGGGCCATCATTGTGGCCACCGGTATTAAGACCTTCGACCCCAAAGCCTACCCCGAGTATGGCTTCGGTAAATACCCCGATGTCATTACCAATCTGCAGTTCGAGCGCCTCTGCAACGCCTCCGGCCCCACCGGCGGCAAGCTCTTGAAGCCCAGCGACGGTACGGTGCCCAAAAGCATCGCCTTTATCCAGTGCGTGGGCTCCCGGGATCCCGCCCGGGGTTTGAGTCAGTGCTCCAAGGTGTGCTGCATGATCAGCGCCAAGCAACTGAGCATCTTCAAGCACTTCAACCCCGAGGGCCAGGCCTACGTCTTCTATATCGACAACCGGGCCGGCGGCAAGGGTTATGAAGAGTTCCTGCGCCGGGTCATTGAAGAAGACCAGGCCCACTATATCCGCGGCCGGGTGGCCAAGGTGTTCCAGGAAGGAGGCCGCCTGGTGCTCCGGGCCGAGGACAGCCTGGCGGGCGGTATCGTGGAAGTGGAAGCGGACATGGTGGTCCTGGCCACCGGCCTGGTCCCCCAGGACGACTACCTGAACGTGGCCCGGGCCCTCAACCTGGCCGCCGACAAAAACGGCTTTTTCCTGGAGCTCCACCCCAAGCTGGGGCCGGTGGAAACCAGCCTGTCTGGCATTTATCTGGCTGGCGCAGCTCAGGGACCCAAGGACATTCCGGAATCGGTAGCCCAGGGGGGCGCCGCCGCCGCCGAGGTGCTCACCCTCTTTGCCCGGGGTCAGGTCCAGGTGGAGCCCACCATCGCCCTGGTGGACGCCAGTGCCTGCACCGGCTGCAAGACCTGCGTGGGCCTGTGCGCTTACCGGGCCATTTCCTTCAGCGAAGAACAAAAAGTGGCGGTTATCAACGAAGCGCTTTGCCAGGGCTGCGGCACCTGCGCGGCGGCCTGTCCGACGGCGGCCATCGAGGTGCAGCAGTTCACTCCTGAGCAAATCTTTGCGCAAATTGAAGGCATGTTGGGATGAGTCAATTCGAACCACGCATCATCGCCTTTCTCTGTAACTGGTGTTCCTATGTAGCGGCCGACGCCGCCGGGGTTTCCCGCCTGACCCAGAAGACCAACACCCGCACCATTCGGGTGGCCTGTTCGGGCATGGTGGACCCCAGCTATGTCCTGAAAGCCTTCGCCAAGGGGGCCGACGGGGTCATAGTGGCCGGCTGCCACCCGGGGGACTGCCATTACATCTCCGGCAATATCAAGGCCATGCGCCGCTACCCTCTGCTCAAAAAGCTGGTAACCGAACTGGGAGTGGAGGACGGGCGCTTCCGCCTGGAATGGATCGCGGCCTCGGAGCCGTCAAAATATGCCCGGGTGATTAACGAAATGACCGAAGACGTGCGCCGGCTGGGACCCTACCGGCGGCCAGAGGGGACGTAACTACCTTGAAAAAGAAGCGCTTGGCCATTTACACTGGCACCGGCTGCAAGGCCTGTGAGCACGCCATCCTGGATCTGCACTACCAGGTCAATCCCCTGACCCGTGGCGCTGATCTTTGTTTTTGGCCCTACTTGCTGGGCTCGACCTGGAACGAGTTGGAGAAGGCCGAGCGCTGCGATGTGGCCATCTATGCCGGGGCCATCCGCACCGCGGCTGATGCCGAGGCGGCGGCGCGCCTCCGGGACAAGGCCGATCTCCTGGTGGCCCTGGGGGCCTGCGCCGCGTTCGGCGGCCTCCCCGGCCTCATCAACCTGGTGCCCCCGGCAGACCGTAGCGAATCGGATCAGACCCCGGATGCCGAAGGGCCGGCCCTGCCCGAGGCCCGGGAAAAAGTGGCGGCGGTGCCCTCATTGGTGCCCGTGGATTATATTGTTCCCGGCTGCCCTCCGCCCCAGAACTTTCTCTGGGCCCTGCTTCAGTGTCTCCTGGGGCGTCCGGGGCTGCTTTCCCGCATCTCCTTTGCAGCCCACCGCCTGCCCGAGGCCCTGGCCCAGGCAGCCACAGCCGGGATCCCACCCCGCCGGGGAGCCGTCTTTGCCGGGGAAAGGGCCGTTTGTGCCAGTTGCTCCCGGATTAAGCAGGAAAAGCGCTTCACCACCGCCAAGCGGCCCCAGTTCCTTGAGCTGGACGAAGGCTTGTGCCTGCTGGAACAGGGCCTGGTCTGCGCCGGTGTCGCCACCCGGGAGGGTTGCGGTGGCCTGTGCACCGGGGTGGGCGCCCCTTGCCGGGGCTGCTACGGCAAGGCCGAGAACATCATAGATCCCGGCGCCAAGCTGGTGTCGGCCATCAGTTCCACCTTTGACGCGGAAAAACCGGACGAAGTGGCCAAGATTGTGGGTGACATGGTGGACTTGAGCGGCACTTTTTACCGCTACACGCTGGCCAGCCAGTGCCTCCTGGCGGCCGCGCCCCCGGTTGCTGCCGAAAGCGACAGCCCGGCGGCCCCCGAGGCCCTGGCTGCGGGTGAAGAGGCCTGATTCTTCCCTAAACCGGGTAGAGGATAGTGAAACGAGCATGACGACAACTTTGGAACCCCTGCGCTGGCTGGAAGAGCCGGCCAAGGTCTTGGTGGAAAAAAATAACGGCGCGGTACGGGCCTACTTCCAGGTGACTGTGCCCCGGGACCTGACCGCCATGTGCCGGGGGCGGGCGGTGGAAGAGTTGCCCCGCATCCTGTCCATCCTGTCTCCCTCCCACCACCTGCTTGCGGCTCTGGTCCTGGATCATCTGGGAGGTGTCACACCCCCCGACCTGGCCCGAAACCTGAGGGAAGCCCTGCTGCACTGTCAGGTCTTCCGGCATCACCTGCGGAAGCTGTATTTTTTGCTCTCGGCCTACGGCAACCCCCTGGCCGAGCCGCCCGGTCCCCGGGGCCGGCAGGATCTGAGTCCCGTGCCCCGGCCGGTGTTGGACGAGGCCATGGAGCACCTGGGCCTCATCCAGGAGGCGGCCACCATCCTCGGAGGGCGCAGCGACCACCCCCTCACCTCGGTGGCGGGGGGTGTCAGCCGCTTCCTTAAGGAAGGGCACTATGCCCGGCTGGCGGAGATTGCCTCGGCCTCCCTGGCATATGCCCGGCGTCTGGGCGAATTTTTCCACAACCGGGTGCTGGCCGGGGGCCGGATATTCTCCGAGCTCAGCGCCGTCCCCAGCGTTCAGCTGGCCTCCCTGACTTATGACCCCGCCGCCGACCTCATCGGCGTGGTGGATGCCAGTGGTCAAGCCCAGGAGACCTTTTCTCCGGAAGAGGCCGTGGAGAAGCTGGCTTGGCACCAGGAGACCTGGACCTACCAGCCTTTCCTTTACCTGAAGGCCCGGGGCTGGCAGGATTTGTCGGCCAGCGATCACGCCGGCTGTTTCTTCGTAGGGCCCCTGGCCCGGTTGAACCGCAACCGGGAGATAGCCACCGAACAGGCCGAAGCCGAGCGCCAGCGACTGATCGAGGCCCTGGGCCAGCCGCCCCACTACGGGCTCGCGGCCGCGGTCTGGATGATGCTGGTGGAACTCCTGGAGGCCGGGGAATCCCTGGTGGCCCTGTGCACCGAAGAGAATTTGAGTGGACCGGAGATCCGCCACGTGCCCCAGGCCATGGGAGAGGTGGCCCAAGCCGCACTGGAAGCCCCGGAAGGCCTGATCTTCCACCGGGTGCAGGTGGACGGCCAGGCCCGGGTGCTGAACCTCACGGTTTTCGAAGCCGCCTCGGCCAACAATGCCCTGCGCTGCCTGCTGACCCAGGCGGTGATGGCCGAAGCCCTGACCCAGAGCCGTCCCTTTAACTCGGCCCAGCGCTCTCTGGAACTGGGGCTGTTGCCTACTTGACTCTAGCCCTCAGGGAATGGCCGTCTGGCCTTCTTTCCTGAGCCCAAATATGGAGTGGTCAGATGTATAAAACTGTGGTTATCGACGCGGCCAAATGTACGGGGTGCCGGGCTTGCGAAAACTATTGCTCCCTAAAGCATGAAGGGGTCTGCGCCCCCTCCCGGGGCCGGATTCACGTGGTCAAATGGGAACAGCAGGGCATATTCGTGCCCGTCAGCTGCATGCGCTGCCAGGAACCGGCCTGCGAGCTGGTTTGTCCGAAGTGTGCCACCCGCCGCGATTTTGCCACTGGCGCCATGACCGTGGACGCCAACCGCTGCATCGGCTGTTTAAGTTGCGTTTTCGCCTGTCCCTTCGGCGCCACCTTTCTGGACCAGGAAACCGGCAAGATCCTGAAATGCGATCTCTGTGACGGCGACCCCACCTGCGTCAAGGTGTGCCCCACCGGGGCCCTGAGTTTTGAAGAGGTTTCTCAGGAAACCTACCTGAAGCTCCTGGAAAATGCCGACCGCCTGCCCCAGCTGGTGCGGGAGGCCCTGGGCCAGGGAGAACCACAGGGAACAACGCCGGCAGCACCGCAGGAAAAGCAGGAAACACAAGAAGCACAGGAAGGCCAGTAACTTCTTGGACAATATTATTTGAGCCCACGAGGTTTGTCCTCGATGGAGGGTAGCACCATGTATGGTTGGACCGGCAAGATCTTACGCATTGATTTGAGCAACCGGACGAGCACGACCGAGCCCACCGAGTCCTATATCGACAAATATTTGGGCGGCCGGGGCCTGGGAGTCCGCCTGATTTACGAAAACTATAAACCGGGAACCGATGCCTTTGACCCGGGTAACCCTTTGATCTTTTCCACGGGCCCGCTCACCGGCACCTCCATGCCCGGCTCAGGCCGGGTGGACGTCACCGCCCTGTCGCCCATGAGTAAACTGCGGGCCAAATCTAACTTCGGCGCCTATTGGGGTCCCGAAGTCAAGTTTGCCGGCTACGATCACGTCATCATCCAGGGCAAGGCGGACCAGCCCTGCTACCTGTGGATCAAAGACGATGAGGTGGAAATCCGGGACGCCTCCCATATTTGGGGCAAGGACACTCACGAAACCCAGAAGGCCATCCAGCAGGAGTTGGGGGACCCGGAGGTTAAAGTGGTGTGTATCGGGCCGGCGGGCGAGAAGCTGGTGCGTTTCGCCTGCCTCATCACCGAGACCGGCGATGCCGGCGGACGCACCGGCATGGGCGCGGTCATGGGCTCCAAGAACCTGAAGGCTGTGGCGGTGCGTGGCTCGGGGGGAGTCCAGATTGCCCACCCCCAGGAGTTTCTGGAGCAGGCCATCCAGGTGGTCCGGGAAATGCGGGAGCATCCCGCCTACCAGGAGCTCTCCAACTGGGGCACGGTGCGGGGCGTCCAGATGATGTACGGCATGAGCTTCTTCCCGGTGGGCTACTTCGAGGATGTCTGTTGGGATGAACTCCTGGAAAAATACCCGGGCACTGAATACGTCAAGAAATTCTGCGTCAAGAACGTGGGCTGTTTTAACTGCCCCAACCGCTGCATGAATTTCCTCTCGGTCCCCGGCATCGGCAAGGGTGTGACCTCCTGCGAGCCTTTCAGCGGCTTCACCGGCGAGGTCTGGAACCTGGACATGGACCTGTTCTGGGAAGCTACCCTCCTGGTGAACAAACTCGGCATGGACTCGAGCGAAGCCGCAGCCTGCGTGGGTTTCCTCATGGAACTCTACCACCACGGCATCATCACGGCCCAGGATACGGATGGCGTCGCCATGGACCGGGGCAGCCGGGAAGCCATCCTCACTACCCTTACCAAAATCGCCAACCGGGAAGGCCTGGGTGATGTGCTGGCCGAGGGCCAGAAGGCCGCGGCGGAGAAATTCGGCCCCAAGGCCGTGGATAAGGTGGACCTCGTCAAGGGCATGGCCCCCCATGCTTACGAATTCCGGGCCTTCAAAGGCACTGCCCTCATGCAGGCCGTGGGCCACCGGGGCGACCCGTTACCCCTCAGGGGCAGTCTCCTGGAAGTGGACTGGCACCACGCCCCGGAATGGTTCCAGCAAGTGGCCAAAGAGCAATTCGGCGACGAAGAGGCCGCCATTCCCTCGTCCTATAAGGGCAAAGCCATGGCAGCCGTTATTTCCGAGCACATGGAACGGGTGCCCGACAGCCTGGGGGTTTGCAAGTGGCTGTATAACCTGTTTATTTACCAGGATGTGAACATCGCCACCCGCTTTTTTAATCTGGCCACCGGCAAGGATTGGGACAGCGCTCATCTGCTGAAGATCGGCGAGCGGGTACGCAACCTGGAACGCATGTTTGACGTGCGCCAGGGGCTGAGGCGCGGTGATGATAGCCTGCCCAAGAAGTTCTTTGACGTGCCCCTGTCCAAAGGGCCCTATAAGGGCGCGGTCCTGGAGAGGGAAAAATTCGAGCAGATGAAGGACGAGTACTACGAAATCCGGGGCTGGGACAAGGAGACGGGCATCCCCACCCGGGAGAAACTGGTGGAGTTGGGCCTGGAGGACGTGGCCGAGGAGGTCTTGAAAAAGGACGCTTAGAACCGGTCAACCACGTGACCCCTGGGCCGATCACCCTGAGGGGGCCGGATGGGCTCCTTCGGGTTGATGATCAAGGAAAGCAAATTTTTCAGAAAGGCGGGAAGAGAAGATGGCTGGGACCAAGTTGACGGTAGTGGCAAAAATTAAGGCTAAAGCCGGCCTCGAAGACAAGGTCAAGGCGGAGCTCCTGAACCTGATCACCCCCACCCGCAAAGAATCCGGCTGCCTCAATTACGATCTCCACCAATCACAGGAGGATAAAGGTCTTTTCCTCTTTTATGAAAACTGGACCAGCCGGCAGGATCTGGATGACCACCTGAAAACGCCCCATTTGCAGGCCTTCCTGGGGAAATCGGGGGAGTTGCTGGCCGAGCCCATAGAAATCACCTTCTGGGACATGATCAGTCAGCCTGCCAGGTGATGAACCGCCACTTTTAAACGGGAGGGGAAAAAAATTTCTCACTTGAAAAAATTTTTCACTTGTTAGGGAAAGTTGACATATAATAGGGTTGGATAATAGCCTCGAACAGAGGCGAGAGCCATTTTAAAACCGAAAGGGGGTTGATCCTAGTAAGAGAGACGTCCGAGTGGGTAGGCTTACTTGGGGGGAGAGAAGCCGGCAGGCCGGCTTCTCCATGCTGGCAGCCACCGCATTCCAGCGGGGCTTACCATTTGGAAGAAAGGAGAATTTGCTATGAAACGTCTTATTGCCATCTTACTGTTGGGCCTGTTTTTGGCCCTGCCTGGCGCCGCCTCGGCGGCAGTATTCAACAATGCCCGGGATTACATCCCGGCCCCACCCGACACCGTTGTCATAATGTCATATTTCGTGCACCAAAGTGCCCAGAATAATTATGCCAACGGCCACAGAATAAGCAACGATGTTGGGTTAACCGTAAATGAAGGCCTTTTCCGGCCGTTTTACTTCGCCCAGCTCGGTCCCTTCATCATCGACCCCAACGTCATTATTCCTTTTGGCAACATCTCCATTAACTCGGGGTCCAGTGCCAATGGGAATGCTTTCAACACCTCCACCTCCGGGGTTGGGGACCCCCTGTGGATCTGTACCTTCTGGTTATGGCACAAAGACGAATCCAAAACCTATGCGGGTGTAACGCCCATCATGAGCACCCCCCTGGGCACCTACAACCGTGACAAGGCGGTGAACTTGGGGGCCAACCGGTGGTCCTGGAATATACAGGGGTTCTTCGCCAAGGGGTGGGAGATTATCCCCGGGCACAAACTTTATGCCGAGGCCGAGGTTATGGGTCAGTTCTACACCAAGAACACCGACTTCTTAAACCCGGGTCTTGTTACCCTGAGACGTCATGGCAGTCTCACTCAAGCTCCGGAAGTTGATTGTGAAGGCCACCTGAGTTATGACATCACCAAGACGGTGTTTGCCGCGGTGGATTATTACGGGGCCTTCGCCGGCAGGCAGAGTTTTGATGGGGTCTCTTTGAGGAACTCTCTGGCCACCAGCACCATCGGTGGTACCGTGGCCTACAGCTTTGCCCCGGGCTTCCAGTTGATGCTGCAGTATAAAGGCGATGTCTCCGTCAAAAGCGGCACGCAAAACAACACCATTCTGGCCCGGTTCCTCTGGGCCACTGATGGCAAGAGCTTGAGAAGGGCCGTGACCCAGTAAATTCTCATGGCGCCGAGGAGAGCCTCCGGGCTCTCCCCGGCAGGCTCCGGTCCACCGGTCAGAAGACCGCCGGGTGACGGCGCTTTATGGTACGTGTGCATGACCATTCCTGAACAGCCCCTGTTAGACGCGTACCAGCGCCGCATCGATTACCTGCGCCTGTCCATCACCGACCGCTGCAACCTGCGCTGCGTCTACTGCATGCCCGCAGAGGGCGTGCCCTACGTACCCCAC
>Ga0207862_1000153_pt1 | contig 19321 bp, 18 predicted proteins | sample LuqExpMetageno81_FD_187838 | JGI IMG/M metagenome (GOLD analysis project Ga0207862, IMG submission 187838) | Tropical forest soil microbial communities from Luquillo Experimental Forest, Puerto Rico - Sample 81 (SPAdes) | ecosystem: Environmental > Terrestrial > Soil > Tropical forest ... | reverse complement strand
TGGACTGATTTTGTGTAGATTGGGGGTCTAGCCAAGAATAGGGGCCGGCTGCCCGCTCTTCGACACAGGCGAGCGGGTTTGCGTTAAGAACTAGGCAGCCGTCCGTTTGGCAATATCGCCAGCGAGCTTCACCATCTCCTCGTGGATCAATCCGTTCGAGGCCAGAATGGACGTACCGCCCAACTGGTAGGGTTGCCCCTTGAGGTCGCTGACTTTGCCTCCCGACTCCTCCACCATGATCACGCCAGCAGCTGTGTCCCATGGCTTAAGGCCGAACTCCCAGAAGCCGTCAAAGCGCCCGCTCGCCACGCACGCCAGATCCAGGGCCGCCGAGCCGTCGCGCCGCACGCCATGCGAGCGCAAAGTAAAATCCCAGTAATAATGAATATTGGGGTTGGCTTGCCGATCATGATTGGGAAACCCTGTGCAAAGCAGGCTATTCTTGAGGGCGCCGATTCTCGAGCATTGAATCCTTCGGCCGTTGAAAAAAGCCCCCTCACCCCGAGTAGCGGTAAACAACTCGTTGTACACGGGGTTGTAGATTACCCCAAGGAGTAACTCACCCTTGCGCGCCAATGCCATCGACACGCAAAAACAGGGGTAACCATGCGCGAAATTCGTTGTTCCGTCCAGCGGGTCTACGTGCCAGCGGAACTCCGATCCGGTATCCCGACCCGTGCCTTCTTCCGCCGCGACCGCATGCTCTGGAAAACGCTTCTGTAGTCCGCTGACGATCACCGATTCGGAACGGCGGTCCGCCTGGGTCACTAGGTCGAATTCCCCTTTGTAAGCGATGGCTGGTGGTCTTTCGAGCTCTTCGCGTAACACTCTTCCGGCTTCTTGCGCAATTTCGACGGCTGCTTCGAGATATGGCTTGATCATTCGTCGCTCGTGCCCTCAGGAGCCACTATTGTGGCCCGGTCAAATAGGTTGTCCGATGCCGCGCCGAGTAACCCGGCAGCACCTTCACTTCAATTGTACGGTAGGTATTGGCGGGCCCGCGCGGATTCGGGTAATAGGCCAGCCGGTATTGCGTCCGGAGTTCGTTGTCAATGCGGTCAAAAATAATGGGCAGCTCCTGGGAGGAATCAGGGAAAAACATCGCGCCACCTGTAGTTTCGGTGATGGCCTGAAGCGCATGCTCCCCGGCGGTGTTGCGGCCATTCTCGTTCTTTACCGGGCGGATCACGATGGTATAGAGCAGGATTCCCGCCCGCAGGGCCGACTTTCGCGCAGACTCAAAATCCGAACGGCTCGTCGTCTCCCCGGCGTCGGTCACCATGATAATCACGCGCCGGCGCTCTGCCGAACGTTTCTCGAGCGTTTTCGAGCCAAGCAACACCGCATCATAAATCGAAGTGCCCGCGCCGTCGGGAATCCTGCGTACGGCAGCCTGCAAAGAGCCGACATCGGAAGAAAACGGAGCCATCTGGGTCACGGTTTCGTCAAACCCAAAAACCGACAAGCGGTCGTCCGGACGCAGCACTTGCTGAATGAAGTGACAAGCCGCATCTCGTTCGCTCGCCATTTCCTTATGCTCGCTAAGGCTGGCATCGATCATCAAGGCCAGATCCAAGGGCTGCCTGGTCTCGGACTCAAACACAGCGACGCTCTGTGGCAAGCCTTCCTCAAAAACCTGGAAGGCTTCGACGGGCAAATTCGGAGCAGGGCGGTTGTGATCGTCCAGGACACTGACCAGTACATTGACCAGATTGACGTTGACTTTAACCGTCCCCTTGGGGGAACTCGCTTCCGCGGTTTTGTCCTTGGCAGGCGCTTCCGTGGGCGGTGCCTGCTGGCCCTGGTTGGAAGGAGGTTGAGCCCACGGCGGGCGATCGGGCTTTTCCTGTTCCGCCAGCACCGCAGCGCTTACAACAAGGGTCAAAAGGACTGGTCCTGCCACAAATATGGTGCTGAAACGCGTCTTCATCTGTTCGTTATGATGCAGGTTCAACGCGAATTGGAGGTGCGGGAGGAATCTCACCGTCGGCCCAAACGGCGCCGTCTGCGAAGAACTCCTTCTTCCAGATGGGCACAGTTTTCTTGAGAGTGTCGATCGCGAATCGGCAGGCATCAAAGGCGGCGGCGCGGTGGGGAGCGCTGACGGCGATCAACACGCTCGTTTCCCCGATCTCCAAGCGGCCAAGGCGGTGCGCGATAGCAACCCGATCGATGCTGAACCTCTCATGAGCTTGAGCGCCTATCTCCCTTATTTTCGTGAGTGCCATCGATTCGTAGGCCTCGTACTCAAGATGCAGAGTCGGCCGGCCGTGCGACTCGTTGCGCACGAAGCCGTCGAAGATTACGATGGCTCCGTCCTGCCCCGCGCGGACATGACGCAACAGCGCGTCGACATCTATGGGTTTGTGTACGAGTTCGAAGTGATCGTCAGTGGGAAGATAGCTCATTGCGGAAACTCAACCGCCGCTGACCGGCGGAAGAAAAGCGATATCGTCGCCGGCAGCGACACGCGTCCCCCAAGCAACAAATTCCTGATTGCGGGAGGCCACCAGTGAGCTCCGGAAGCCGGCAAGTTGCGGATACTTGGTCACGTAACGGTCAAAAAGATCGCCAAGGGTCGCCCCTTCGGGCACTTCTTCGAACTCCTCAGAACGCCCGACGAGCTCCCGGATGCGTCCGAAAAAAATCACTTTGACACGAAGTTTTGAAGCGACGGTTGGCACCCGAAAATTGTAACCTGAGGGAAAGCACTCTGCCAGTGGGCCGGAGCAGGTTATTGTCGCCAAACGGAGCGAGAAAAGCGCATGAAAGTCCTTGTTACGGGTTCCACGGGACTCGTTGGATCATTGCTGGCGAGGGAGCTACGAGGCGCGGGGTATACCGTGTGCCGCTTGCTTCGCCCAGCTAGTTCGCCAGGAATCGGCCGGAGCCCGGAAGGACCCGACGTAAGCTGGGACCCCGTAACCGGCGAACTTGGGGCCGCGGCCGTAAGTGCCGATGCGGTGGTCAACCTGGCTGGTGCATCGGTCGCCGATGGTCGATGGACCACCGAGCGCAAGCGGCTGCTTCGTTCGAGTCGCGTGGATACGACCCGCGCGCTGGTCCAGGCTCTGGCTAAATTCGACCCGCCGCCGCGGGTGCTCGTATCGGCTTCCGGGATCGGTTATTACGGTAGCCGCGGTGATGAAACCTTGGACGAGCAGAGCTCGGCGGGAGATGACTTTCTGAGCGGCCTCGCTAAGGATTGGGAGGCGGAAGCGTTCAAGGCGGAAGTACTAGGCGCCCGGGTTGTCTGCGTGCGGTTCGGTGTCATTCTCGCGAGGGATAGGGGTGCCTTGCCGAAGATCGCGAGACCATTCCAGTATGGCGTCGGAGGTAGCTTGGGCTCCGGTAGGCACTGGATGAGTTGGGTCGCACTCGAAGACGTCGTGGCAATCTTGCGGTTGGCACTCGAAAACAAAACCATACGCGGCCCTCTCAACGTCGTGTCGCCGCAACCGGTCCGCAATGCGGACTTCACGTCGTGCCTAGCAAGAGTCCTCCACCGTCCCGCCTGGTTCCCTGCTCCCGCGTTTGCCCTGCGTATCGTGCTCGGCGAAATGGCGGACGCCCTGCTTCTGGCAAGCCAGCGTGCCGAACCCGCATACCTTAAGAACCTCGGCTATCCGTTTCTGCAGCCGGACCTGGAAACCGCATTGAGGGCCATCCTGGTTTGAGAGCGAGATTCACTTCATAACGTTCATCGTGACCGTGATGGTCAGAACTCTTCCGCTCAAGGGATCGGCCGCCTGCGTCGTCTGAACGGTTTGACCATCGTGCACCGCCAGGCTCAGCTCGGTCTTGAATTGCCGGATGATCGGCTCTTTGAACGGCCCAGCACTCGCTTCGGCCGGACTGCCGGCCACCCTTGCTACCGGAACAAGAAGGTCCCCTTCAACCCAGGATCTCTCAAGTAACAAACTGATATCGAAGCGCCCTTCCCCGGAACTGAGTCCCCGGGCATCGATGTTTGTACCGACGTCGATGTACTGCATCCCTCCGTCTTTCCCGACGTAAACAGGGATGCGGCTTCCCGTGCGAACCTTGGTCCAAGGAGAAAGAGGGTTTGTCTCCGCGGCCTGAAGAAAGAACGTGTAGGGTAAACTAGCGAGTTTCTTTTCTCCCTCATGTTCGGCGAAAGTCACCTGGAGTTTGAGTGTGGTCGGCATGGGTTTAGTGTCCGTTTTTGGCTTGTCTTGACCGAACAGCAGTGGACAAAGCAGGACAGTTGCGTAGAATGCCGCAATTAGGGTACGTGCTTTTTTCATGCTCTCCTCCCTAGGATTCCCGTTGCCAACTCGAACCAGGCGCAAAAACAAATAGCTATTCCCAACTTGGATCAAGAGACTGAACTTCCAACTCGTGAATCTCAAGAACTGCAATCTGGAAAGACACGTCTTCGTTCGACGGAGCGGCCCGCGCCACGGCCAGCACCACGCCTTGCTCCGGCGTGTCCGCGACAAACCTCGCGAAGGCCGCACGCTCTTCCGGAAGGACAATCACCTCCGGCATAGCCGCCGCTGAATTTACAGCGCTATGTCCGAACGCACGCGCACCCGTGCGTTTCAGTTCGCGGCTTGGCGACGGTCTCGCGTCTTCCGCCAGCCTTCGCACCACCGCAACCGGACTCTCAACGCTGTGCGCAGGAACTCGATCATTGGGAGACACGGTGTGGCGGACCGGGCGATACAGAATCGAACCAAAACTCACCGCAAGAATTGCGGCAGCCACGGCCGCCACCTCCCAAGCTGGCATCCATGAGGAGGGCGGAGGGAGCTCGTCATTCAGTAGGGCACGCAGGCCAGGAGCAAGCGACCGCGGCACTTCTTCGTTGGCGATCGCCTTCACGCCTGCATCGATACCGCAAAACAGGCTTGCTTGCGATTCCCAGTAGGCTCGGCATGCCCGGCAGTTCCGCTGGTGCTCAACCAAAGCGTCGGGGAACGTCACTTCACCCGCCGCAAAAGCATTCAGAATTCTTTCCTGGTATTGCCGGCAGTTCATCGCAGCTTCTCCGCAAGTTGCTTTCTGGCGAAAAATAGTCTGGACTTTACCGTACCCATCGGAATCCCCAGGATTCCCGAAACTTCTTCGAGCGTGTAGCCCTGCATCGCTGCGAGCAGGAGCACAAGTCGCAGCTTCTCGGGCAGTTCATCCATAGCGTGCTCCAGGCGAGCGCGGAATTCTGTCGAAGCGGCCAGGTCCTCCGCCGTGGTCGCCGTGGGCCGAGGCTCCGGAAATGCACAGGATGTCTCTCGCCGTTCTCGTCTTTTCCTGGACCGCAGCCGGTCCAGGGCCAGCCGGTACACGATGCGCACAAGCCAAGCTCGGAAGCGGGCCCGATCGCGCAAGCGGTCGAACCTGCGATACGCCCGAAGCAACGCCTCCTGGGCCACGTCTTCCGCGTCAGCCTTGTTGTGCAGAACGCCTTGTGCCACCCGGTAGGCCAGAGGACCGCAGTCCACCAGGCGCGCTTCGAATTCACCGTGCGAGTCCAACCTTTCGGCCTCTCGCACCGTTTGCTCCTGAAGCGCTCTTCCCGGCTGGATCAGAACCAGCTCCTGCATTCTCGATCTCCGTTACACCTACTAGACGCCGCCGGGAGAGGTTGGGTTCATGAAAACCGGCGGCCGAGTTCAGATATTCAGGAGCTGAAGCAGGGCTTCCAGGTTGGAGCGATCGACGACCAGAAAAACCCCGACTGCCGCATCCGCGGTGAGCGGCACGGCACCTTCGTCAAAGGCCTGAAACAGGCGCATCTTCGCCACCGCATACTCCTCGCTACTGGTCAACGCTCGCCCGTTCGCGCGGGCCCAATCTTCGAGCGCCGATTGCACGATGATGATCCGTACTCCGAATGTAGTTTTGCGGTCGGCCGAGATCGCATAGATGAATTCGCCTGCCGGTCCGCCTTCGTACCCAATGCGGTTCACTTCGAAGAAGTAGTACTGATAAACGTAGCCATTGGCCGCAGAATAGCTTTTTATGCGACGAACGGCGTCGGGTCGCGCCATGGGCGGATTATTGGTGCCGTGTTAGAGAAAGTCAATGGAAGTGCCGAACTTCTTGCCTTTGAAATTCGGAAACCTCAGGTCCGCCCGCCTCACGCACCAGACAAGTCACACCATCAAACGCAACCAGGTTAGGAACGCCCGAGGGCTTAGGCACCTGCTGGAACCAGCCATCCCCCGCCAAACAGTAGTCCTGGTCCCAAAGAGGCGAGAAATACCGGTTGTCGTTGCTCCACGGTCTGCGATTCTGCTTGATGCAGGGCTTCATGAAGCGCAGCACCGCACATGGATGAGCCCAGATTTCCCCGTGTTGCGCCGATCGGCGGAAAGTGTTTTGCCGCGACGCCGAGTTGTTTCGCCAACAAGGTAACCAGACGCGGATTCGGTTGATGCGTAGCGAACGCGCCAACCTGGCTTCGCGAGATTCCGCTGCGGTGCTCTACTTCGCCGATGACTTTTTCCATCCGGGTTATTGCCGCTCGGGAGAGGGCGTCGCCGTCGAATTGCACCTCCAGCTTACCGCCTCCCGCGTCGCTGACCGCGATGGCTTCAGCGTATTGCGAGGCGCACCCAAAAAAGAATTCCCCCAGCCGGTAGGCCAGCTTCTTTTTCTCGGGAACTCCAGATCGCAGGAGAAATGCGCTGGCCCCATCGCCAAAGAGCCCTCCAAACTCGCCAGCCGCGCGCCCCGGCCCCAGCGTTCGGCTATGCACGTCGGCGGTCGCCACCAGCACTCTCTCTCCGCGCCCGGACGCAAGGAACGCCTGTGCCACAGCCAAGGCTTGCAGCAGGCCCAGGCAACCACTGCCCACATCAAGGGCATTGCAGTTTTCCCGCAGACCCAGTTTGGCGTGAAGGATCGCCGAGAGAGAAGGATAGGCGTGGTGAGTTTCGCTGGCCGCCAGAATCCAGTCTACGTCTTTCGCTTGTTCACCGGTATTCTGGAAAGCTCGCCTGCAGGCCTGAGCCCCGAGCGAACCCTCATCTTCGTTTTCGGCTACATGGGCGAACGAGAGAATGCCCGCACGACTCTTCAGCTTTCCCGAGGGCATCCCGAAGGCCTGGTCCACTTCCTCCGAGGGGACCACACGAGACCCAAATGCGCTGGCGGATCCGACAATGTAGACGCTGGAAGTCAAGCGCAAACCCCTTTTTCACCAGACCGGGAACCCGAGGCCCTGCAGTCCGTGAGACCCATCCAATCGAACACTATCCATCATCCGGCAGACACGCCCGCATTTCCAGTCCGTCATGGCAAATTGAACACGTTTTGTTCAACTAGAAATATTCTATGGCCTCGGGAGAAGTGCGGAACCCATACTGCTCCGATTGAAGGCCCAGGGCATCCTCGAGGGCGGCCTGGCGGCCTTGGGCAAACAGAGAGTTACTGGTTACGTCCGCAAAACCGTGCAACTGCAGCAAGCGATCCTCCGCATCACCGTGGCTTTCGAGCGCTCCCCCGCGTCTGATGTGCACGGGTGCAACCGCACGCGGTACCAGCGCCGGACAAATCAACATGAAACGATGACAATGCAACGGATCTTCCTCGGCACACATCAGGACGATTCGCTGCCTCTGCGCAAACCCCAGCAGCCGTTCAAGGCCTTCCTGGAAGTCTGGCGCCTTGCGGCGAGCGGCGTAGTCTACGAGCCCATCTTGCCGGTAATAACGCGGGTCGAGCGGCCGGCCACCAAACTGGTCTCCGAAGAACTGATAGATGATCTTGGCGTTTGCCAGTTGCGCCATCAGTGGCTCGCGGTTGAATTGCGGGAACCGGAAGCTCCCGGGGCGGCTGCGCACGTCGCAGACCATCTTGATTTCCTGGCGAAGCAGAACCCCCAAAAGGTCAGACATCCCCTGATTGGAGTGCCCGATGGTGAATAAATGGAGTGTTGAGGGTTTGGCAGGGCTCATGGAACGCGTTTCGGGGACATAGAATTGTATCGCGTTCTGCCGCCACCACAAATCCAGATGGTATCTTTACAACTTGCTGCTTGCGGCGCGGACGCCCGCCAGTGACTCGAGTTCTTTCACAACTCGGTCGAGTTCCTCAACCAGTGGATTGCTTCCGGCACAGCGAAATGCCTCGACCAGCGCGCGGTAGTACCACAGCGTTCCGGCCTGCTTCCCTGCGAAGCGCTCGAATACTTCTGCTCCATGCAAGCGGAAGTCATGAAGCGTCTCGCGCACATTCGACAATTTGTCCGCAGCGGAGACCAGCCGCACAGCAGCGTCTTCTCTTCCTACTCGCCTGACGTACCCGCGTTTCCGCTCGAGCCAGGGCGGTTTCGGCTGCTCGTCAGTATCGGTACAGCCATCGACGATGTGAGCCACGCGCTTCCCGAATTTTCGGCGAATTTCACGCAGCCGGGGAGCGCCACCCTGGTCTTCCACCGCATCGTGCAGCAGGGCGGCAATGGCCATCTCTTCGTCCCCGCCGTACTCGATCACGGTGGCCGTCACACTCAAAAGATGCCCGATATATGGACGCTGCGTCCGTTTGCGGATTTGCCGCCCGTGGAGTTTCGCGGCGTATCCCAGCGCTTTGACAAACCGGCTTGACAGTTGCGGTTTTTGCGTTTTCTTCAAATTGGGTCTAACGTCATCTCCTTAGCGCCGGCGTACCTTGCTGAGCAACCGAAGGATTTCCAGATACAGCCAAACGAGCGTAACCAGCAAGCCAAACGCGCCATACCATTCCATGTACTTGGGGGCACCCATGCGCGCGGCGCTCTCAATCATGTCGAAATCAATAACCAGATTCAGCGCTGCGATCACTACGACGAAGAGACTTACACCAATGCCTAGCGGGCTCGCGCTGTTGAGAAAAGAGAGCTGCGTGTGGAAGAACAGGCCCATCACGGTGTTGATCAAATAGACGACCATGATCGCCCCGGTCGCCGCGATGACGCCCAGCTTGAATCCGCGCGTGGCGCGCACAATTCCAAACTTGTACGCCAGCAAAAGAATGAACATCACGCCAAACGTCAGGCTCACGGCCTGAGTGGCGATGCCACGATAGGACTTATCGAGGAACGCTGAGACCCCACCGAGAAGGAGCCCCTCACACAAGGCGTAAAAGGGAGCGCTAATCGGCGCCCATGTCTTCTTGAAAATCGTCACGATTGCGGTCACGAGTCCCAGGATCAGTCCACCGAGCATCCAGGGAACCGCGTCGCCCGGCGCCTCGGAACGAGCCAAACCCCACGTCCAGGCGGCTCCGACCACCGCGAAGAGAAGCAAGAGACCGGTCTTATTGACCGTGCCTTGAAGGGTCATTGTCTCGCCGGCTGCGAGTTCGCCCGAAAAGGCTCTTTCTTTCAGGACAGGATTGTTCGAACGAAGCAAGTCCGCCACGTGCACCTCCTGGCCCTCAAAGGGCTCCGCTATAAGGATATCATTTCGCCAGCGCGGAAGTTCGGAGGCCTGGCGAGACTCGGCGCGAAATGATTCCAAAATGGAGCTTCAACGACGCGCTAGCAGCGCGTAAAGGTAAATGCTAGCGAGGCGAACGTGTTCAAAGGAGAAGTGGTTTCCCTTCATATCGCACCGAGGGCCGGACTGCCGATGGAGGCGCGGGCACAGGTTGAAGCAATTGCCGGGCGTGGGCTGGAAGGCGACCGTTATTTCGACGGCACCGGATACTGGTCGAACAATTCGGGGGTAGACCGCGACGTCACGCTAATTGAAATCGAGGCCATCGAAGCTCTCGAGCGCGAAAGGAAAATTAGAATCGCGCCGGGAGCGGCGCGGCGAAATCTGGTCACCCGCGGTGTCCCATTGAATCATCTCGTTGGGCGTGAGTTTCAAGTCGGTGCCGTACGACTTCACGGAACTCGACTTTGCGAACCTTGTCAATACCTGGAAAGCTTGACCACGCCGGGCGTCCTTTCGGGACTGGTTCATCGAGCCGGCTTACGTGCCAGAATCATCACCGGCGGTGCAATCAAAGTCGGAGATTTGATTGCGGAGTGGCTCAGGGAATGGCCTGCACCCTAGTTGCAGTACTCACCGACCGGGGTCCGGGGCTTTGTAGTGCGTACTAGAACGCTACCTCCTTCTCGCTGCGCTCCGAGGGCGTCACAAACTTAAGACCGTGAAGAATTTACGCGAATATCCAAAATTGCCACGATGCTTGCACTTTCCCTCTTGCGTAAGTCGCGACACTACAGCAAATTACTTTGGAATCGCAGTTGCTAGGACCGCAGTGACCTTGGTTGGAGAGGACACAAGTCTGATGGGAAGCCTGAAGGGTGTATTGATCGCAGCACTGACTGCACTTGCTTTGATCGCTCTGTTTGCCACCAATGCCATTGCTATGCTCGCCCAAGTGTTTTGTCTCTTTTCGGTCGTTGTTTTCGTCGGCTCTTCTTTGTTTGGTCTCGCCGCCAAGCTTCGCGCATAGGGCGCTCGCTGGATGTACAGCAGTGAGGTGTAAAGAAATTTTACGATTGTTGGGGTGTATTTTAGGTGTTTGCGGTGGACGGAAAGTCTAGCCCCGTAACTGGAAACAACTTCAGGGAAGCCTGGACGAAGCGGCTCAGGGCCTTGCGTGACGTTCCGGCAATCATTGCCATTGTGTGGGAGTCAGGGCCTTGGGTCGTCTCCTGGTCACTTCTGCTTCGCCTTTTCACGGCTCTAAGCCCACTGGCGCTTTTATCCGTCGCTCGAATTATTCTGGATTCGGTGGTCGCCTACATTTCGAAAGGGGGACAGCTCCGGCCCCACTTCTGGTGGTGGGTGGCCCTGGAATTCGCGATCGCCGCTGCGACCACGCTACTCACCCGGGCGACGGACTTTGCGGATACCCTGCTCGCTGACCGCTATGTGAAATACATCAGCGTCCGGCTGATGAAGCAGGCCTCTTCGCTCGATCTGGCAACCTACGAAGATCCGGGATTCCACGACAAACTCGAACGCGCACGGGTGCAAGCTACCGACCGCTTGCTTTTGATACAGCAACTCGGCCGCCTGCTGCAGCAAATCATCGCGACCCTGGCGCTCGCCGCCGGGATCTTCGTTTTCATGCCTTGGCTCCTGGTCCTGTTGCTCCTGTGCGTCGTTCCCGCTTTCCTCGGCGAGAGCCACTTCGCATTTCTCGGATACAGCCTGGCTTTCCGTCAAACCCCTGTCAAACGCGAAATGGATTATCTCCGTTACCTGGCCGTGAGCAAAGAGAGCGTCAAGGAGCTGAAGGTTTTTGGATTACATAACTATCTGACGGAACGATTCAGCAAGCTTGCCGATCGAATTTTTTCCGAGAATGTGGGCCTGGCGCGCCGGCGGTTCCTGGCGAGCTCGTTTCTCACACTGGTCAGTACCGTGGGATATTACGGCGCTTATATTTACGTTGTTTCTGAAACTCTGCGCGGCCGCATATCTGTCGGAACTCTGCAGTTCCTTGCCGGGTCGATTGCCGCCGCCAGTCTCAATTTGCAGTCGATCTTCTCCGCGTTCTCCGGCATCGCGGATCAATCTCTTTTCCTGAGCGACCTGCTGACCTTTCTGGGTTTGCAACCCACCATTCGCTCCAAGTCAAACGGCCTCCCCTGCCCTCGGCCGATGCGGTGGGGCATTGAGTTTCGCAATGTGTCCTTTGCCTATCCCGGCACTCAACGTTTGGTATTGCGGAACCTCAATCTCACTCTCCACCAGGGAGAGCGGATCGCGCTGATCGGCGAGAACGGCGAAGGCAAGACGACCATCGTCAAGCTGCTTACTCGCCTCTATGATCCAACCGAAGGCGCGATTTATCTTGATGGCGTCGATCTTCGCGAATACGACCTCGACGATTACACCAACCAGGTCGCTGTGATTTTTCAGGACTTCATGCGCTACGACATGACTGCGCGCGAGAATATCGCCATCGGGCGGGTCGGTGAGTCGCACAATCTGGAGGAGGTCGTCGCAGCGGCCCGCAAGAGCAAAGCAGACGACGTGGTGCGAAAACTCGAAGCCGGCTATGAGCAGATGCTCGGACGGCGCTTTGATGGCGGCGTCGACCTCTCCGGCGGCGAGTGGCAGAAGGTTGCTCTGGCGCGCGCCTACCTGCGCGACGCGCAAATTCTCATTCTCGATGAACCCACCGCCTCTCTCGACGCGAAGTCCGAACAACAGGTATTTCAGCAGTTTGCAGAGTTGACCCAGAACAAACTCTCGCTGTTGATTTCGCACCGCTTCTCGACGGTAAGAATGGCCGACCGCATCGTGGTCCTAGAAAACGGCCGCATCGCCGAAGAGGGCCACCACGACCAACTTATGGCTCGTGACGGCCGATACGCGCAAATGTTCGATATGCAAGCGTCAAGCTACAGGTAAAGGCCCAACGTCATGGCAACCAAGCCCCAGCTAGCCAGTGGTTCCCTCCCTCAAGGAAAGCGAACCGCCTTTCCCCCGAAGAGCGGTGTCCCACGAGCGGGTCAGACACAAGCCCAGCCGGAAACGGACGAGGCAGCGCTCATCGAGCATGCCCTGGCGCATTCCCGCAGTTGGTCCCTCGCCGGACACGGTTTGAGGTGGGAATCGTTGCTCCGGAAATACCGCGCCGCCCGGATGACATTGCAACTCATCTACCGCCCTAGACGAGCTCGTGCCGACGTCTCCGCGGGCGTCAGCAATGAATTGCTGCCGTCGCGATTGATGTTGCATGGAGCGATTCTCGAGGTGGAAGATTCGCTCCGTCGCGAGAACTATGCGCCTCAGGTGGAAGAAGCCGGTGAAAAAGTTCCGCGGGCCTATCTTGCGGCGAAAAGCTATCTGGCGGCTACCTGTGCCGAATTCAACGATAGTTCGTTTCTAAGATACATACAAGCGATACAGGAAGAAAGCGTGTTGCAAATTTCGGAGATCTGGCTGTTAAGCCCCCTCCTCCAGCTGCAATTGCTTCTGGAACTTTGCACCGAAATTGAGAAGGCGCCTTCGGAAATTACTCCGGAAATCCGTGACCGATTGAGGAGCATTTGCGCCTCACTGACGCGCGTCCGCCGGACGGACTGGCTTTCCCTGTTCGAAACGATAAGTGTGACCGAAAAGATTCTTGCAAGGGATCCGGCTGCCGCGTACCCCGCAATGGAATTTCAAAGCCGCGACCGTTATCGGAAGGCGATCCAGGAACTGGCGCGCTATTCCGAAATCTCCGAAGAAGAGATCGCCTCGCTGGCGGTGACTCAGGCTCAGGAGGCACTTTCACAATTCCCGAACCTCTCCCGCGCCTCGATTCGCTTCACGCACGTTGGCTTTTACCTTGTTTCCACGGGAAGGCAGTTTCTCGAGAAGAAGATTGACTATCGCCCCCGCGGCGCGGCCCTGGTTCGCAAGGCATTGCTTGAGGAACCGGAACTTTATTACTCCCTTGGCCTCGAGTTTTCCATTTTCGCCATCCTGCTGTTCCTGCTGAGCGGGATGAGCACAGGCTTTCCCTTTGTTGCCGCCATTCTTCTCCTGCTCTTGCCGTGTTGCGAAGCCGCCATCGAAGCGATCAACCAGCTGGCTCGGTTCATTCTGCCTCCTCGCACTGTACCCCGCCTCGACTTCCAGAAAGGCATACCGGAGGAGTGCTCGACCGTCGTTGCGGTGCCTGCTCTGCTGGTTTCCCAGGAGCAGGTGGAGCACCTGGTTCATGCCTTGGAGATCCGCTATCTCGGAAACGTCGATAAGAACCTCTATTTCGCCCTGCTTACCGACCCGCCGGACTCGGCAACAGCCTTCGACGAAAAGGATGAACTCGCTACTTTATGCTCCTCTTTAATCGAAAGACTGAACAGGAAATATGCCGAGGATGGTTCCGATCGCTTCTTTCACTTGCATCGAAACCGCACTTTCAACGCCCGGGACAATACCTGGATGGGCTGGGAGCGTAAACGCGGGAAGCTTTTGGATTTCAACGAGCTCATCCGCGGCGGCGAGGACAAATTTCCGGTCAAGGCCGGGAATGTGGCCCAGCTTCGTGCCGTAAGATACGTGATTACATTGGATGCCGACACGCAGCTACCCCGCGGTGCCGCCGCTCGTCTGGTAGGCGCCATGGCTCATCCGCTCAACCAGGCGGTCATCGATCCCGCGACGAGAACCGTGAAGGCGGGATATGGGGTCCTGCAGCCTCGCATCGGGATCAGCGTGCAATCGGTAAATCGTTCGAGACTGGCCTATATCTATTCCGGCCAGACAGGCTTGGATATCTATACGCATGCCGTCTCTGATGTCTATCAGGATATGTTTGGTGAAGGCATCTTCACGGGGAAGGGAATCTACGAAGCGGAAGTGTTTCACCAGGTTCTCAAGGATCGCTTCCCGTCCAACGCCATTCTCAGCCACGACTTGATCGAGGGCGTCTATACACGAACCGGCCTGGTCAGCGAGATCGAGTTGATCGATGATTATCCGTCTCACTTCAGCGCCTATAGCCGCCGAAAGCACCGCTGGGTCCGCGGCGACTGGCAAATCCTGAAATGGCTTTTTCCCCGTGTTCCGGACGCGACCGGAGAACACGTTGCCAATCCGCTCAACTTGCTGTCGCGCTGGAAAATTCTGGACAACCTGCGCCGCAGCGTGACCGAAGCCGCTACTTTCGTCCTCTTTCTTGCCGGCTGGTTTTACATGCCGGGCTCGCCTGCCCTTTGGACCGCCGCTGCGTTCGCGCTGCTATTGATTCCAAGTTACGTGCAGGCGGTTCTGGCCATGATTCGCCACCGGAATAGTCCTCACAAACGCGGCGTATTTGCCCAACTGGCGGGCGACTTCGCGACCACACAGGTTAATGTCCTGGTCTTTCTCGCCTTTTTGCCGCACCAGGCACTTGTCACGCTGGATGCTATCGCCCGAGCCGTGATTCGTTTGACCGTGACGCACAAGAAACTTCTCGAATGGGAAACAGCCGCCCAATCAGAAATGGACACTCGCCGAACAGCCGTGGACGTATATCTCAAGCTCACGCCAATCATCACCATTGCGATTGCGATTGGCTTGGCCGTCTATCGGCCAGATGCCCTGCTCGTTGCCTCGCCAATCCTGTTGCTGTGGCTGCTTTCCCAGCCCGCGGCCAAATGGCTCGATCGGCCGTTGCGTTCCACCCAGAGCCTGCTGACCCCCGACGAGGAGGCCTACCTGCGCCGCGCCGCGCTCAAGACCTGGCGTTTCTTCCGTCAGTTTTCAAATGCCGACGAGAATTGGCTGATTCCGGACAACATCCAAGGCCAAGACAATCGTGCGGCTCATCTGCTTTCCACCACGAACCTGGGAATGCTCTTCAATTCGCAGCTTGCGGCCTCCTTCCTGGCCATGCAAACCATTCCGAGGTTTGTGGCCCATGCCGAGTCCACAATGGCAACGGTGAAACGCCTGCCGCGGTTTCATGGGCAACTGGCCAACTGGTACGACTCCCGGTCCCTCGAGGCAGCAACCCCGGTCTTCCTCTCCAGCGTGGATAACGGGAACCTGACCTGTTGCTTGTGGACGCTCAAGCAAGGCGCGTTCGCGCTGATGGAGCACCCCCTCTTTCAGCCTCGCCTGTTTCAATCGATTGTGGACAACGTCGATATCGCTATTGAGGCCATGAACGAGGCGCACTGCCCCCGGGATAAGGTTTCCGCCGTCGAGAACGTTCGCGGGGCCGCATCTCGCCTCGGCGCCAATCCGCTGTTGTGGTGCTCAGCCGTTGCGAAGCTCCAGGCTGAACTAACCTCCATCGGGCGAGAGCTTGCCAGTGGCAGCGATGCGTCCTGGTGGCTTGAAGAAACACAACTCAAACTGCAGGACATTGTCGAGATGACCCGGGCATTCGCGCCTTGGCTCCTGCCGGAGTTTGCCGCTTTGCAGTGCACTCTGCCCCGGCTCTTTGCGCCGGAGTTCCTCGCTCGCATCTCCATCAACTCCCTTCCGTCCGTCTATGACGAAATCGTCCACGCGCACGGGCTTCCGGAAGTTCGTGAACTGCAAGCCGGAGTGACTGGTTGTACCCGCGAACTGGAAGCGCTGCGCTCGAGGCTCATGGCTCTTGCGGCAGACGCGGATGCGCTCGTCGACGACATGGATTTTGGGTTGTTCTACGACGGAAACCAAAGAGCAATCTCCATCGGCTTCGACGTAGCTGAAGCGAAACTCCAAAAGAGCTGTTACGACCTGCTCGCATCGGAGGCGCGTAGCGCCCTCCTCGTCGGTATCGCCAAGAACGATCTTCCACAGGACGCCTGGTTTCAACTCGGGCGAACCCACACGCATTTCGCGAACCGAGACGTGCTCGTCTCCTGGAGTGGTACGACCTTCGAATACCTGATGCCGGCCCTGTGGTTAAAACACTTTCCGAATACCCTTCTCGAAAACAGCCTGCAGGGAGCGGTGGATTGCCAGCGCGCCTTTTTCGCGGCCCGCGGAATCCCTTGGGGAACTTCGGAAGGAGCCTGCCCGCCAAAACAGCCCAAGCAGCAGGATGCGCCTTACGATTACCAGGCTTTTGGATTGCCTCCACTGGCCTTAAACCCGGAGGCCTCCAACCGCCTGATTATCACCCCGTACGCCGCCGCCCTTGCGTTGAATATTCAACCGCTAACGGCGCTGCAGAATCTCCGTGACATGAGCAATCGCGGGTGGATGGGAAGTTTTGGATTCTACGAATCCGTGGAATGTTCCGCCACGCCCGGTAATTCCAAGCGATCGTTTGAAATCGTGCACTCCTGGATGGCCCACCACCAGGGCATGATCCTGGTTTCCATCTGCAATTTGCTGATGAATTCGCTGTTTCAAACGCTGTTCCATCGGGAAGTCCGCGTCGAAGCCGCAGCCCGACTCCTGCATGAACGTCCCCTGTCCCTGTATACCCGAGAACTTGTCCGGGAAACGCCACGAATCGCGTATTGACACGACAAAATCCGGCCTGCCTTCTTCGTTCATCGGAACTCATATCCGGGTTTCAGCTCGCAGCGATAGTCCTTCGCTTGATTTTTCTCGTCTCGGACTCGGCAGGTCGCCCAACTTAAGACTGGGGCCGGCCCTAAGGGAAACACAATCTGCGAGCCGCCAATATCCGCTTCGATGCACGGACCTTCCGCAGCCGACGGCAGCGTAAAATTTAGCGAACGCCCGAAAATAACGGGATATACGCGGTGGACAATGCTCTGGAGCTGAGAACGAAACACCTCAGCCTGCAGCAAGAATGTGGTCGTATCGGACCAACCGCGAATGGACACGCTGATGGTCCGGCCGCCACGCGAAAAACCGTCCTGATCGATCCGGGTGAAGGGGCAAGGGCCGGCGATGCACGTGACCCGCGCATCTCGAAAAACATTTCCTTGACCCGCATCAAGCGATGCGGAGCCGACGGCGGCTTTCCATTTGCCGTCAGGCGAACAGGGAAGCTTCTGATCGCAGGGGACGTTCCCCAAATTCTGAACCTCGAAGGTTTTTATCGCGCTCCCGACGGGTTCGGTCCTCGTCGTTTCCGTCGAGTACCTAATCAGCACACCGGTGACCCCGATCTCGGCCTCATTGAGTGACGCCTCGACCTCACCGTGTAGCGGGATCATCCGAACGACGTATAATTCGTTGCCGAGCGTTACATCCACGTCGAGAGGCTGGAAATCGGGATGCCGGAAAGCGAGCCGAATAGGCTGTCCCAGTTTCGCCCCGGGAGGCATCGTTATTGTGAAGCCCCCCGAGAAATCGGACCTCGTCTCCTGCGGATCCATTTCACTGAGGAGAAGCACTTCTACGTTCGCAATCGGCGATTGCTTTCGAGGATCGTAGTCCTGCTTAATGACTGCGCCTTTCAAAGTGACCGGCAGGCTATATCTCCGGTTCAAGCGAAACCCATAGTACGCCGCCGCCAAAACGCTAGCCAAGCCTGCGATCACCAGAGCCCAGACAGCTATTTTTTGATTGCGAAGCATAATCATCTTCCAACCTACATCTCGAAGTGATCCAAATCAAGAAAGCTCGCTCCTGCCATTTCCCATGAGCGACATTCCGCTCGCCTCTCCGTTTCCGTTTGGCGTCATTGAGACTTCTTTATGCCCCCGGACTGAATATAATCAGATCGATGGATAAGAGTCTTATCAGCCGAGGCATGCAGTCGCGTCGGGCGTGGATAAAACGGGTCGCCCGCGCCGGATTAGCCCTTCCCGCCTTGGGTTTGAGCGGCCTGGCTAACGTTGAATCCGAGGCTCAACAAGCCAAGCCTTCCGCTGCGCCCCATCCAACCGCCTCGCCTTTCTCGAAGAACGATGAGGAGCTTCTGGATCAAATCGAGGAAGCGAGTTGCAGATATTTTTGGACCCAGGGCCATCCGGAAACCGGCATGGTTTTGGACCGTTGCGACGCTTGGAACCCGGTTACCAATGACCTGGGAAGCATTGCGGCAACGGGTTTCGGGCTGACCGCCCTGTGTATCGGAGACAACCGAGGCTATGTATCGCACGCCGCTGCCGAAGCCCGTGCTCTCAACACGGTGCGATTCTTGTGGAAAAAGTTACCTCACCATCGGGGATTTTTCTATCATTTCGCCAACATAAATACGGGCGAGCGACTTTGGGATTCAGAGGTTTCTTCCATCGACACGTCTATCCTCCTTTGTGGAATACTCACCTGCAGACAGCATTTTCCACATTCCGAAATCAGCGAGTTGGCTCTCGAACTCTTCAACCGCGTGGATTGGAATTGGCTCTCCGAAGATACGCCCATCTTGCCGCATGGGTGGACTCCTGAAGGTGGATTTCTGCAATACCGCTGGGACGACTACAGCGAAATGATGATGCTGTATCTTCTGGGGTTAGGGTCCACAACCCATCCTTTACCAGCCGACGCGTGGAACGCTTGGAAACGGATGAAATTCGAATACGACGGGATTCGTTATATCGGATCCTTCGCTCCGCTGTTTATCCATCAATATTCTCAGGCTTGGTTCGATTTCCGCGGCAAGCGTGACCGCTACGCAAACTACTTCCAGAATTCAATTCTCGCCACCGATGTTCACAGGCGCTTCTGTTTGGACCTCTCGAAACAATTTCCCGACTACAGCGACGATCTCTGGGGTATCACCGCTTCGGATTCGAGGAAAGGCTACGTCGCTTGGGGCGGGCCTCCCGCGACGGGATCCATCGACGGAACCGTAGTTCCTTGCGCAACCGGAGGATCCCTGCCTTTTCTTCCGGAAGCCACAATGCGGGTTCAGCGAAACATCAAGGATCGGTACGGAGCAAAGGCTTGGACCCAGTTCGGGTTTGTGGACGCCTTCAACCCGCTGAACGACTGGTTCGATACCAATGTGGTAGGAATCGACGTCGGAATCACGTTGGTCATGGCAGAGAATGCCCGCACATCTT
>Ga0207862_1000152_pt1 | contig 19344 bp, 14 predicted proteins | sample LuqExpMetageno81_FD_187838 | JGI IMG/M metagenome (GOLD analysis project Ga0207862, IMG submission 187838) | Tropical forest soil microbial communities from Luquillo Experimental Forest, Puerto Rico - Sample 81 (SPAdes) | ecosystem: Environmental > Terrestrial > Soil > Tropical forest ... | reverse complement strand
CCCGGTCCGATTCGGCTGGTACTGACCAAGCTCAATGCCAATACAGCCGCCCTGATCAATAACACAGGTGCAACGCTCTGTACTTCAAACGGGTTGCCATATATCAGCGTGTTAAACCCGCCAGCTAATGCGCTTCCGCCTAGTCAAAGCGTAAAGGTGACTTTGGAAGTCAATGCTCCTAAAGGTTTCACAGGCATCCTGCCGTCCCAGGTTCAAACACTAAGCGGCCCCGGAGTGCCATAGAAACCGAACTCGCACAGCGAGGCTGGTGGACTGATTAGATAACCGTGTCGGCTCCCCGCCGCCGGGTACCCGTGGTAGCGCTCAAGGCAACCAAGGCTTATCCGCAATGACTACAGAGAGTTAGTTGGTCGGGGCGAGAGGATTTGAACCTCCGACCCCCTGCGCCCAAGGCAGAAACACACGACTACTCGTGTTTCACTACTGAGTACTACCGACTACTATAAAACTTTCTAAAATCGCGGGTTACGCTCGATTTCCCTCGAATTTGAGCGACCCGCGATTTCCACCAGTTTCTCCCATTTTCTATCTGGGGTACCCGCTATTTTCACCGCGATTTTTTTCAGTTTCGAAACCGGTTTCCAAATAGTCGGACGATGCGACTGCTTTCAGGTCGGACACACTGCATCACGAGTGGTATTGAGGTTGGTGTCCGGGCGCACCAGTCTGAACGACAAACGTCACAGGCGTCTGTGACGAACATTGCTCGCGGACAATGACAGGATTGCTGCCTTCTGTTACAAAACTGCCGATGTAGTATCCATAACTGAGAGGAGCAACCAAGATGCACGTTCGTAAGACTGGGGTTCTATTTGCGCTACTCGTGGGCTTGGCCGCTGTTTCGGCAAGCGCCACCACCATCAACTTCGCATCGCTGCAAGGGAATTCGGCCGACGGCTCACTTCCGGGCGCCCTGATGGCGGGAAATTCGTTTACCCAGCAAGGCTTCGCGATCGCGTCAGTCGGCGGGCCCTTCGACGTTTGGCAATTCGGCAACGCGAATTTCCCCGGCACATCGCCCGCCGCGACCTCGCTTTTCGAGTTTTATGCTGGTTCCGAGACCTTAATTACGTACAACGGGAGCCAGCCTTTCACTCTCGACTCGATTGATTTTGCGCCCCTTCTCAGCGGAGGCAGCGGGCCATTTACCTTCCTGGTCACCGGCGTGTATCCTGACCAGTCTTTCATTACCCAGATGGTCACGGTCAACAATTCCCCATTCGGCTTGCAGACCGTTACATTCTCGGGCTTCACAAATGTGACAGCCGTTAACTTTCTCCAGGGAACGAACGCTGGGTACTTCCAGGGGCAGGAGACCGCGTACCAGTTCAACAACATCGTCGTGACTTCGACTACGTCTGCTATTCCCGAACCCCGAACTCTCCTGATGCTCGGTTCCGGCGTCCTTGGTCTGGCTGGAGTGGCCCGCAGGAAACTGAAGCTCTAACCCTTAACGCCAACCCGTAAGCAAGGCCCGCTGTGGACTGGAAACACGGCGGGCCTTTTCTTGCTGTGCAGGATGCCTCTAGAAATGAGTTTTCGGGCGACGCGGGAGGCGGTGCTACTGATTGGAAAAATTGGTCGGGGCGAGGATTTGAACCTCCGACCCCCTGCGCCCAAGCAATTGCCGCACGAAGAATCAATAGCTTACGGAAATTTGTACGGAGTGAGATTCCCTAGTATTCATGCGGGTTTCTCACTCCGATGCTCCAGCGAAAACAAGCCCCAACAAACTGCGGGCACAAAATTGGGCAAGACGGCTCGGTGCAACAACACTCAGGTTCGGCTGAGGCGCACGGACGCAAAAAGGGGGATTGACGAAACTCGTGACCGAAGAGGTGTCTCCTGATACCTCTTGCTTTTGGTCAACTTCCGGGCGTTATGTTGTCCGAAAGGCCGCAACCGCTGGTTGTTAGGCCGCCTCTTCCGAGGTCGCTCAAAGACATCGACGATGAAGGTGTCAAGTTTTGAATTTTATGTTGGGTCGCGCCTCACCGTCGTTCCCGCATGGCCGCTCTCGTTTTGCGTCCGGATCTGGAGGTTCGTTTTAGCAGCTTACTGCGGTCAAACCTGGACGGAAGTTGGGCGGCTTGTGCGGGGTTTGACTGAAAATGCTGTGGCGCGAATGCTCGCCAGGCTGAGTATCGCCAGAACCCAGGAGCTCGGTTCGGGCGTTGAGGTGAAGTGTGCGGCGTAAAGGTACATGTAGGGTCCACCTAGCTGCGTGAATTGGAACGCTGCGATTCCGCTGCCGTCATACGCGCCATTGAACGGGTCTGGCGCTTCCCAGACGTGGAGCGTCATCGTGAACGGTACTGTGACGCTGAGGTTCTTGACGTTCGATGTCCCGTCCCACTTCGGAGCCGTGCCCTGAGCAAAGAAGTCTGCCTCCGCGCACGGAAGGCCCGCTAGGAGCACATCATAGTTACAGTAGATGTATAGCGATTGGCCGCTTACTGTGATCGTGCCGGAAAAACTGCCGCCGAAGGCGCCTGGACCGAAGCTCAAGGACACGTCGGAGAGCGGCTCTCCGGCGTACATCGGGTTCCCATAAGAGAAGATTAAACTGACCGACGATCCATAGCCGTCGGTGAACGGGCCCAACACGGAATAGGTCAGGATCGCGGCACTATCGCCGAATGTCATATCGGCTGAGAGATTGGCTGCAGCCGCCACGGATACTGCAAGAAACACCGCACAAAGAATGAATGAAGCAAACAGCAAACGGATAGGACGTCCAAAGCGAATCCTGGCGCGAGATTTTTCTGGCAATTCGCTCACGAGCGAGTTTTTCAGCACCCACGGCTGTTTACGCCAGTTATCACGTTAAGACCAATTCTCCGAAGCAGAGGCGCAGAGAGTGGCGCAGAAGCGAAAAATCAGCGTTCTGCGATGTTCAAGTTATTGAAGGTATTGGTCGGGGCGAGAGGATTTGAACCTCCGACCCCCTGCGCCCAAGGCAGGTGCGCTACCAGGCTGCGCTACGCCCCGACTCTAGTGCTTCAATGATTCTAAATCACTTCCAACAACGGAAACAGGGAGTCATGCCACCTTTCGGTGCTCAGTCCGTAAGTCAATACTCCAGGATTCTTCTCTCGCCCTGCAATTGCCGCAGGGGCGCGATGTCCTGGGTCAGTTCAACCGTGCCGAGGTACTTTCCTTCGGTGTTGCGCACCGCGAAGTATCGTATGTGCACATACTTGCCTTGGAAGTCGATCCAGAACTCTGCGACATTCTGGCGGCCGGCGCGGAAGTCGGCCAAAATCCTATCGACTACGTCGACGCTACTCGGTGGATGGCAGTGCTGCACTTTGCGGCCGATGATCGCCCGGCTGCGGGCGAAGATGCGATCCTGCCCCTCGGAAAAGAAGGCGACCCCATCGTCGGCGTCGATGAAGGTCAGATCGAGCGGCAAAGTCGGGAGCACCGAGGTCAGTTGCTCGACTGTGACGTGCCCGGTCGGCATCATGATCGTCCCGTCGGTCGGAACGGCCGGGGTCATGGCTTCGTCGCTACGCGGCGGTGAGTACCCTTGCTGAGGTTCGACGAGACACCAGCCGTACTTCGGAGATGAGGACCAAATCTCGGCCCATTCATTCTCCGTCAGCGTTTGTTGCGACATGGGGAGAAGAATGTTCTCTTCTTTGAAGATCATTTCCTCAACGGCGTTGAGTGCCGGCGCTGCGAACTTGTTACACACGTTCTTGCATTCAGAGGCAACCGGGCGGCAATCGTGGGCAGCCTGATTCAGGAGCTTCAGCAGGGCCCTGATGTCATCGTCCTTCGCCCACATCACCTTGGAGGGGCCGGTAATGCCATGCTTTTCCAGGAAGGGGAACAGCGCGTGCTCCTTCCTCTGGTAATGCTTGTCCAGATCCATAAGCTCGTTGGAGTCCTGCCGAAGTTGAAACAACTGGCCCGCACAATCAGCGGAATCGTCGAGCGCCGCGATTGCGGCCATGGTGGAGCGCATCTTCAGGATCAATTCGCGGAGTGCCGCGTTCTCGCGGCGGAATGTATCCACCGGATGCCCGGGAGCAATTGGTTTCGCGGGAAGCTGCACCAGCACATCGCGTGTGACCTGCGAGTGAAGATCACACATGGAGCGCACTTCCTCGACGGGCATGCCGCCCGCGATCAGTTCCTGCTCCATAGCCATGATCTCGCAGGCATCGGTCTGGCGAACGATTTCCCGGAGTTGGTTCCTCACTGCGTCCGGGGCTTCACCTTTATGAAGGTGCTGAATGATGTCCTTGAGTGCGGAGATTCGTCTGGCGCGGTTGTCGATCAGTTCGCTCATCGGTGTGTCCTTAGGAAAACAATAGGGCGCCGTTAATTCCGGCGCCATGACTTCTGTCACGCAATGGATGAAGGAGTGCAGCCGTTCGCTGCGGTCGGGCAAGTCGGAGCAAGAAGAACGCGCTGAAAGATTGAGATTTCAGAATCTTCGCCATCGCGCGCCAGCCAGGTCGCGACAGTCAATGCAAACCGCCAACGTGTTTCCGACGCAGAAACTGGGCGAGCAATTTCATCAGCAGACCGAAGCCGGGTGCTTCGGCCTTCTGCAGCTTATCGGCCGCTTTGGGAACCCAATTCAGCAGATGGCGCTCCAGGAATTCTCTTTCGGCGCGGGCGAGGGCGACGGCGGTCTCCTCATCTGCCGTGTTTTCGGCGGTATAGCGCAAGGCAGAGAGAAACTCAAGTTGGGTAATCAGGTAATCAGGCACGGCCTGGCTGGGGTCGGAGCGCAGGCCGAGAACTTCGTAGAAGAAGGTGTTCTCCAGGGCAATCTCCTGGGCTGGATGAGTTTTGTCGTGGGCTGATTCGAACAGCGGCACAGGCGGCTCCGGCATGCCTACGTCAAAGACCGCGATGTAGGCTGCTTCGTAGTCCTCGTAGCTGGAGAACCAAGCGAATCCGGGGTAGTCGCCTTCGCACTCCAGTCGCTGCCATAGGTCGTTCAGGCTCGCCGGCAGTGCTGCTTGTGACAGAAATTCAAAGCGCTCGCGCGAGGGAGGCGCCAGCGCGAACGCGAAAAAGCGATAGAGGTCGGTCTGCTCCCAATCGATTGCGGGGGCAGTTTGTACCGCTGTTGCGTCGAGGCCCATCGCGACCGCCGATTCGGTGTTCATGCGTTACTCCAGCACTTGCCAGACGGAGAAATATTTGCGGCCATCGCGATCCTTCTGACTGCCGTTCCAGACGGCAAATGCCATCGGTGTACCGGCGGACAACTCGGGCAACTCAAAGGTCACCGTCCACTGTCCATTCTGATAAGCCGCGGCTGCGGGAAAGGTCTGTCCAGTACGGCGAGTGGTGCCTCGCCCCTGCGCTTCCATGAGCATCGGACCGCGGGCAGCGTTCCAGTAGTAGATCTCGACCGGATGCTCTGCGTCACCCATCTGGAGCGATGGCGCCATGGCATCGGGTCCTGACTTGGCCGGGAACATCACGGCGGCAGCGTCGAAGAAGCGGTCGTCGGCATCGGTCTGCACTTTGCGGAAGCGAGTCTCCGGGGGAGTGTTGGGAACCTGCGGCAGCGTCGCGGTGTCTTGCGTGACGTCGCGCCAGGCGAGCTGCACGACAAGTTTTCCGGTGGTGCGGGCGATGCGAACGTCGGCAGTGGAGATCTCCGGCGCGGCAGGCTCGTCAGTATCGAATAACGGAGGTGTGCGGTTAAGGCTGATGCGCTTGGCTGGAATCTGCACCCAAGCTGCAGATCCACCGTTCAACAGGTTGTCACCAGTTGCTCCGGAAGGGGCAGCGTGCAAGGTTTGCCCAGGCGGAGAGGCCGGGGGAGTCTGCGCCAAGGTGGCGGCAGAGAGTACTCCAAGGGCGAGGGCAAGAATGAAGAATCGAAAGGTGCTCATAGTGTTCTCCTAGCCCTGAATCTGCACGAGCTGCGGACGCACGTGGTAACGCGTTTGGGCGTCGCGACCGATGAGGAGCTGTAAGAGTTCGCTGCGCCCGCCGTTTTGCGCACGGCTGAGTTCCGCCTCCAGCCTCACAATCACGTCTTTTACGTTCGGGCCGAATAGATAGATGAGGTAGTCAAGGGGCAACCGCGGGTCTTCGAGGATGCTCTTGCCGTAGTTCTCCCGTTTCGGAGGATTGAAGGGCGGAACGTAGAAGACGTTGGGTTGCGTGCCTTTCTCGGGAAACAGCGGCAGGGCTATGCGGTACTTCAGCACGAGTTTGTGGACGGGTGACTCGGGGTCGTCGAGCAGTCCGACGAAACGGAGGCGACCGGGACACTGCGCGGCACAGGCATTGACCATGCCTTTTTCCAGACGCGGATAGCAGAAAATGCATTTCTCCGATTTGCCGGTGACTTCGTTGAAGTAGATTTTCTTGTAGGGACAAGCCTTGATGCAGTAGCGGTAGCCCTGGCAGCGGTCCTGGTCGATGACGACGATGCCGTCTTCTTCACGCTTGTAGATGGCCTTGCGCGGGCAGGCCTCCAAGCATGCGGGATACGTGCAGTGGTTGCAGATCCGCGGCAGATAAAAATAGTAGTTCTCGTCGCCGTTCATGCTACCCACGTCTTCGTCCCAGTTGACACCGGAGGTCGGCGCGGGGGACGGCATCACCGGCTTGCGACTGCCCTCATAAAGGCGCTGTTCGTAGTTGTATTCCCACGGATATCCGTAATCTTCCATAGTGGGAAGCGGGCCGGGCTGAAGCATACCGTTTTTCCATCCGCCACCGATGCGATCCCACTGGCGGGGATAGCCGAGGCCGGGGCGGGTCTCAACGTTGTTCCAGTACATGTAGCCGGTGCCGTCGCGGTCGGTCCAGAGCTTCTTGCAGGCGATGGTGCAGGTCTGGCAACCCAGACATTTATTGAGGTCCATCACCATGGCGTATTGATGTTTCGACATGAGAGCGTCTCCTCAGACCTTGGCCTTCTCGACGTCAACCTTGATGTCGCGGTTGTTGCCTGTGGGGCCCCAGTAATTGAGGCGGAAGTTGACATGGCCGTACTTCCCGATGAGTTGCGTCGGGTTGATCTTGATGTAGGTAAGCGACTGCCAGCCGCCCTGCTGGAAGCCAAGAAATTTCTCCCAGCCGTGGTACATGGTGACGCGACCCGCTTTCTCACCGGGAAGAATCTGCAAGCGGCAGACACAGGCGCCGACCTCGTTGTGGATGCGGACCCAGTCGTTGTCCTGGAGGCCGCGTTTGCGGGCATCGTCAGGATGCATGTACACGATGGGGCCACCACGCTGCAGACGGAGCATGGCGCGGTGATCGCGCCACGTGGAGTGGATCGACCAGCGTCCGTGAGGGGTGTTCCAGTACAACGGGTACTTTTCAGGGACCGGTTCCTTGTAGACGGGGAGCGTTTCGCCCAGATCGATGTACCAGGGATGGTCGATGTAGAACTGCTGGCGGCCGACCAGCGTCCGCCACGGCTTCTTGTCCACCACCTGGAACTTGAAGGGCGTGTAGGCGACGCCGGGCTCGATGGGGCTGTTCCAGGACTCCGGATCGGTCGCCTTGAAGCGCTGCGGCTGCTCCTGGATCAGCTTGTAGTCCATGCCCTTGGTTTCATCCGCATTGGCGAGGATGAAGTTGACCGCCTCTTCGTCGGTCTTAATGGCGCCCTTGCCGGTCCAGTCCTGGGCGAGCTGGGTGAAGTCGCGGTTCCAGTCGAAAGCCGCGTCATGGTAGGGCTTCAGTCCCTTGGCAGTGGCAACTTGTGACATCTTCTCGGCGAGGGCGTGGAAGATGTCCCAATCGGTCTTGCTCTCAAAGAGCGGTTCGCAGGCCTTGCCGAAGGGGTGGATATAGCTGTGGCAGTCGGTGGAGTTGATGTCCACCTTTTCGTAATAGCTGGCCGCGGGCAGCACCACGTCGGAGTACAGCGCCGTGGTGTCCATCCGGTAGTTGATGTCCACGATCAGGTCAAGGTCCTTCCACAGAGAAGACTCGAGGATCTCGTTGCCCTTGGCCTGATTGAGGTAGTTGGCACGCCAGACAATAAAGGCTCGCGGTTTGCGCCCATCTTTGGGCCACAGCGGCATCCACCCGTTCTTGACGGATTCCTGGATGTACCAGTCAATGGGCTTTCCGCCGTAAAGGTGCGGGTCATGGTTGGTGGAGTGGACGTAGCTCCAAAGCGTGGTGTTCTGGAAACGCTGTTTCTTGCGGGTTTCAGGGAAAGCCAGCTTGAAGAAACCCTGCTCGGGCCAGATGCGTTCCTGTCCGACATAGTGGTTGAAACCGCCGCCGTTCTTGCCGACGTTGCCGGTCAAGGCGACCAGAAGAATAAATGCACGGTTGGTGAGGTCGTTGTGGAACCAGTGGTTGGTGCCGGCGCCGTGGATGATCATCGCCGGCTTGCGGGTGCCGAGATCGTGGGCGAAGCTCTGGATTTCGTGCGCCGGCAGTCCGGTTTGCGCAGCGACCTTGTCGAGCGGATAGTCGGCCAGCTCCTTCTTCAATAACTCGAAGACGGTGGTGACCTCGGCGGTCTTGCCGTCGGCGAGTTGGACCTGGAAGACGCCGGTGAGAGCAGGGTCAACACCCTCGAGCTTGATGTGCTTTTGGTCGGAGCCCATCGAGCCGGGCGCTGCAACGGCATGCTGCTGCTTGCTGTCCCAGAAGTAGAAGACGTCCTGCTTGCCGCCGGCTTTGACGTCGGATTCGCGCAGAAAGCGCTTCGTGCCGGTGAAGACGAGCAGCGGCATGTCGGTCTGCTCTTTCACATATGGGACGTCGATTAGGTTGTCGTCGATGAGGAGCTTAGCAACGCCCAGGGCGAGAATGCCGTCGGTGCCGGGATTGATGCGGAAGTAGAGATCCGCGTGGATCGAACTGGAGTTATAGTCCGGCGAGATGCAGACGATCTTGGCGCCGTTGTAGCGGGCCTCGTAGGCGAAATGAGCATCGGGGATGCGCGTCTGCGAGATGTTTGAGCCCCAGAGGATGATGTATTTCGCGTTGAACCAGTCGGCGCACTCGCAGGCCTCGGTCTGCACGCCCCAGGTGAGAGGTTCGCCCGGCGGCAGGTCGCAGTACCAGTCGTAAAACGAGAGAAAAACGCCCCCGGTATAGTGCGCGAAACGCGAACCTGCGCAGAAGCTCACCGGACTCATGGCGGGAATGACGCTGAAATAGGAGTTCGTATCGGGGCCGTAGTTGTAGATGTTGTCGAGGAGTTTCTCGCTGATGAGGGTCAGGGCTTCGTCCCAGGTAGCTCGACGCCACTTGCCTTCGCCGCGCTCGCCGGTGCGAATCAGGGGATAGCGCAGGCGCTGTGGGCTATAGACATATTCAGTAAAGCAGCCGCCCTTCTGGCAGCCGCGCGGATTGTAGTCTGGCAGATCTTCGTTAATGCGGGGATAATCGGCGGCCTGCTCCTCGCGCACCATGACTCCATTGCGTACATATACCTTCCATGAGCACGAGCCGGTGCAGTTGGCCGAATGGGTCGAGCGGACGACTTTGTCCCAGGTCCAGATCTTGCGGTAGAAGTCTTCCCAGCCGCGATACGGGTAGCTGCGCAGGGGATCGAAGTCACCCGTCAAGGTGGTGAGTTCCGGTTTCTGCTTTCGCGAGCAGCCCGGCAACGTCAGGGCGGCTGCGGTCATGGCCGCGGTCTGGATGAACGACCGCCGCGATACGGGCTTGATGGGTTTTGTCTCGTCGCTCATGGTTTCCCTCCCGAAGGAGCGGATGGAATCAGGTTCTGCGCCACCGCCTTATTCGTCTTCTTCTCGCCGAGGGTCCGCAGGTAGGCAACGATGTCGGCGATGTCCTGGTTGCTCAGCGCAGGTGCGTCCTTGCTTTGGAACGCCGGCATCGCGGTATGAACCCGGCCGTTCCGAATCGTGCGCACGATGAACTCGTTTGTCGCCGCCTGCCGAAAGACGGGGTTGCCGATCTCGGGAGCAATGCCGCCGCGGCCGTTCATGCCGTGACACCCGTAGCAATTGCGCTGAAAGAGCGTGAGCCCACGCTGTGCATCACCGCTGGGCATGGCTATAGGCGTGACTTGTGCCGTGCTCGCGCCGCCGCGCAAATACTCGATCACGGAAGAGATTTCCTCAGGAGTGAGGCCCCCGGCATGGGGCCCCCAGGCGGGCATTTGCGTGCCGGGACGGCCGTTCTCGATATTGGTGCGGAAGTATTCGTTGCTGGCGGTAGTAACCAGCGACACGCCGCGAATTCCGGGCACAAAGCGGTTGAACTTCTTGTCCCAGCGGCTGAATTCGCCGTTGCCATGACATCCCATGCAGTACTGCTGATACACCTGCTCGCCGGTGAGGGGCATGGGGTGCAGGGCGAGCGCCTTCTGCTCGACCTTGTCGGGTGCGAGATAGCTTTCCGGCACGTCGCGCTTCCACTGCGCCAACATGTATATCGTGAGCGCCAGCGCTTCGTCCTGGGTGACTGTGGGATTCCGCATCAGGCTGCCCGGCACTACGATTCCGGGGTCGCGGAAATGCGCCAGCTGCCAGTGCCACGTGGTGTGCGGCGGCTTGAGGCTGGACATGATGAGCTGGTGCTTGGTCTTGGCGCCTTCGTTATCGAGGGCAGGTCCGAGCACCCCGCCACGTCCGCCGAGTTTGTGGCAGGAACCGCAACTCTTCTGCTTGTAGAGCTGCATGCCGGTGAGAAGGAGCTGCACTTCGTTCGGAGGCAACTTCTCGACGTCGTGGCAGACAGCGCAACTGGCCTGTGTCATGGCCGCTGGAAGCAGCGGATAGTCCCAGAATACGTCGTCGGCCTTGGCCTCTTGGAAGCTCATGGCGGCGCCCTGACCGCGATGGCAGATAGTACAGCCGAAGCGATCGACGGGATGCTTGTCGAGAAGATGCCCGGGATGCACGCGGTGCGGTTGCGCCACATCCACCATGCGAGGATCATCAATGCCGTTGTGGCAGGATACGCACCGGTCCACAGCGCCGAGAGCAGGAACGCTCACCTGTTTACGCTCGATCTTGTAGCGGGCAAGCAACTCGCGACCGCGGTCGTCAGTCGCCTTATCGGCAAGCAGGTTGCGGTAGCGGCGTTGGATGCGCATCCATTCCGCCAGGTAGTTCTCCTGCACCGCCGCGCCGACAAGGAAGACGATGGTCACGAGGCTTGCGACTAGTAACAACCAGCGATATTTGCGTGAGGGATCGGTCATTGCGTTCTCCCTCCTAGTGCAACGGCCATTGCGATGGCCACCAGTAGAAATGCCAGTTGGGGCCGCGATGGACAGTAGCGAAATACGTCAGCAGCGTGAACCCAACCAGGAAACACGTGAAAAGTGACACGGCCGCGAGGCGTACCGAGTTCCTGCGCCTCAACACCCACAGCGACCAGGCAGCAAAGACCACTACCAACAGCGATCCGGGATTGATGGCGATGATCCAGAGCTGATGGATTTTGGGGAACCAGCTACGCAGCCAGCCGAAGTTGACGGTGAAGGCCAGCATTCCCACCGTAATGGCAATGGCGAAAACCAGCGACTGCCAAAAAACGCCCTTCTCGCCCTTCTCGCCGAACCACACGCCCTCGCCGCCCGCGCGACGGTCGAGGAACGGGATCAGCGCGAGACCCACCAAAACGATGACGGGAATCAGCAGGCCGCCCATAAAAGCCGAGTACGACACAAGCTCCTGCAATCCGAGGAAATACCAGGGAGCCTTGGCCGGGTTCTCCGGGATGGCTGGGTTGGCCAGCTCTTTGAGCGGTGCGTCGGAGTAGAACGCCAGCACCAGCGTAATCGCTACGGTTAGCATGAAAACGGCGAGCTCGGCCCAAAACAAGTGCGGCCAGCTCATCACCGTGTTTTCCGGGCCGCGATTCACCGTCGGGCGCTTGCCCTTGACCAGCGCCATCAGGCCGTAGGTTTTGGTGGCTAGGGGCTGAAAGACCTCGCGCCGCTCGCCTCCCCATTCGGCGAGGCCGCCCGGCGAGTCCTCGGGTTTGGCGAGGCCGCCGTCTTTGCGGATGCGCCAGAAGTGCACACCCATCAAGGTCACTAGGACGAGCGGCAAAATGAATACATGCAAGACGTAGAAACGAATCAACGCATCCTGTCCAACGTAGTTAGCGCCCAGCAGCAACTGCTTTTGGAAGCCGCCGGGATCGAACCACTGCGTGATGCCGATAGCGTCGGTGAGTTCGCGCGGAGAATTGGCTATATTGGAGCCGATAGTGATGGCCCAATACGCCAGTTGGTCCCAAGGCAGCAGGTAGCCAGTGAAGCTCAGAGCCAGGGTAATCACCAGCAGGCCAAGGCCGACCAGCCAGTTAAACTCCCGTGGCTTCTTGTAACTCGCGGTGAAAAACACCCTCGCCATGTGCAGCAGAACGACCAGCACCATCACCTGTGCCGCCCAACGGTGGATGTTGCGGATGAAGCGTCCGGTATAGACGGTGAAGTGAATGTCTTTCATCGACTGATACGCCAAGTCTGTGGAAGGCTTGTAGTACACCATCAGCAGCACGCCGGTGATCAGCGTGATGATGAAGCTGGCGGCAGCGATAAGTCCCAATCCGAATGTCAGGGTCGGATTGAGCGATCGCAAATGCACCCGCACACTGTGAATGTGCAAGAAGAGATTGTGAAATGTCGCCTGCGATTCCTCGCGCTCGGACTCCGGGAGCTTTCCCGTGCGGAAGCAGGCGTCCTTGACGGTGCCGGGTAGCTCCTTCAGGTTCTGAACGAATTCGTGGGTTGCCGTCTCTGCCACGGTGTGCCTCCTACACGCGGTAGTGCGTGCCCTCCTGGATCTCGATGTCGGCGTGAACAATGAGTTCGCCATCGGCGGCGCGGCTCACTTCCAGCCATGGGAGCGGGCGGGGAGCCGGACCACCCACAACATTGCCTTGCGGGTCGAACCGCGAACCGTGGCACGGGCATGCAAACCCCTCAGCGGAGCGGGCCACGGTGCAACCCAGGTGAGTGCAGGTGGTCGAGATCGCGTAAAAGCCGTCGTCGTCGCGAAACAGCACGAGGTTGTTGTCAGGAAAGGGTGTCTCGCTTCCAGCGAGGAACTGCTCGGGTGGACCGAGTTTGAATCGTCTTACAGGACCTGGCAACACGGCGGGATTCGGCAGGCGCAGAATGCCGGCCACCGCCGTTCCGATGGCGGCAAAGAAGCTCCCAATGGCAGCGATGCTCAGAAAGCTGCGCCGGCTGACTGGGGGTGGGTCTAAGCGGGACATGGCTTCCACTCCTTGGCGAAACTGAATTGCTCCATGGTGATGGCTGTAGTCGGACAGCGCTGCGCGCACAGGCCGCAACGGATGCAACGCTCTTCGTCCTTGATGATGGCGGAGAGGTCGGACGGGTCGAGGCCAAGATCGCCCACAGCAGCCTGCAGCTCGGGGTCGTCGCCCAAACGGTCATAGCTGACCAGCTTTAAACACACCGTCGGGCAAACATCGGCACAGCCGCCGCAAAGGATGCAGCGCTCACCATCGAAGATGGTGTTGATACCGCAATCGAGGCAACGGCCGGCTTCTGCCGCCGCCTGATCTTCGCTGTAACCGATTTCAACCAGAGCAGTCGGGCTCTTCAGGCGCTCTGCAGCCGAGAGCGTCGGGATGTGCTCGCGCTTGCGACGCTCATAGTTCTTCTCGCGGCGATAGTGCTCGATGGGAAAGTGAAACTGTACTTCTTCCGGAGCAATTTCTTTCCCGCGCAGGAAGCGATACACGGAACGCGCTGCCTGCTTGCCGCTGGCGATGGCGTGGATCATCAGCCTTGGCCCGTAGGCGATGTCGCCCGCGATGAACACTCCCGGCGCCGAGGTGGTTCCCGTGGCAGGGTCGTTGACGATCTGCTGCGGCGAGCGCATTTCGACGCCGTCGCGCTGGGCGTCCAAAAAGCTGAGATCGGCGGATTGCCCCACTGACAGGAGAATCGTGTCGCACTCGATGTCTTGCGTGCTGGAATCGTCAAACTTCGGCGCAAACCGCTTGTTTTCGTCGTACACCTGTGTGCAGCGTACAAAGCGGACGCCCCGCGCAAACTTCTGGCCGTTCCGCTCTTCGACGAGCACTTCCTTGGGGCCCCATCCGTTGTGGCGGATGACACCCTCTTCATGCCCTTCCACGATCTCCACCGTGTCGGCGGGCATTTCTTCCAGCGATTCCAGGCAGACCAGGTTCACCTGGCGGACACCGGCCATGCGCGCGGCCGTTCGGGAAACGTCGTACTCCTCCTGGCGCAAAACGGTGCGCGCCACGTCGTAGGCCACGTTGCCGCCGCCGATCACGATGACCCGTTGGCCGAGTTCGACCTGCTTGCCGAGCGAGACATCGCGCAGAAAATCGACGCCGCCGACCACCCCGATGGCATCGGCATTGGGAATGGGAAGAGCACGCGATCGCTTGGCCCCGCAGGCAATGATGACCGCGGAGAAGTCTCGCCGTAAATCGGCAAAACGCACGTCCTTCCCTACTTGCGTATTGCAGCGAATCTCGACGCCGACCGACTGGATGACCGCTACCTCGGCTCGAATCAGCTCGCGCGGCAACCGATAGCCCGGCACGCCGGTATAAAGCATGCCTGCGGGGTAAGGCTCCATCTCAAAGACGGTTGGACGGAAACCCATGAGCGCCAGATCGTGGGCAGCGGCGAGTCCAGCCGGACCGGAGCCGATGATGGCGATGCGCTCACCGGTCGGCTTGGGAAACTCGGCATCGGCGAGGAATTCCAGCAGATGATCCAGTTCATCAATGTCGTCGCACTGGCGGGCTTCGTTGTGCGATCTCAGGTACGGGAACAGCTCCCGGCCGGCGTCTTTACGGGTGTCGCTTCCGAACTTCTCGCAGACGAACCGTTTCAGGGCGCGAATGGAGATGGGCTGATCGATCGTTCCCCGGCGGCAAGCAGCCTCACATGGAGCTCCGCAGATTCGTCCGCACAACGACGCAAGAGGATTCGGGCCACGCGCAATCAGGTAAGCGCGTTCGTAGTCCCCTGCAGCGATGGCGCGCACATACCCGCGCGCATCGGTATGCACGGGACAGGCGAACTGGCACTTGATCTGTTCCCGCCAGTATCCCGGGTCGGCCATCCGGACTGTATAGCGTGGTTCTTCCACGACTATCCGCCTGTAGGTGAATGAAGGTCCCCTCCAACGCTATGCCTTGCAAACGAGCGCTGCTATGACATAAGTCACGACTCTCGTGTGATTAGATCTCTTCGCTACCTACTGACCGCACCCGCAGTCTGTGAACGCAGGCTCTCCGCAATTTGAAGCAGACGCTTGGCCAACGGTTCGCCGATCTTCTGTGCGTCCACTTCTGCGAACGCGGAGGCCAGTTGCTGTTGCTCGTCTTGCGTCAGCACCTGCTCGGCCATGGCAAAGAGAATGTTGTTCTCCTTGTAGATGTGCTCCTTAAGAAGCGCGGCATAGTCCAGAGCGGCATCGGCCCATTCCGCTCCCGCTGCGCGGTTGCCCTCCGCGTACGACCTGGCTGCGTCCGCCATGCGGGAGATATGCGACCGGCCGATCTGGTGCTCCATCAACATCATGCCGACCGGCCCGCCGGCCATTGGCATGGATTGGCGGAGTTTGGGGAAAAGATGGTCCTCTTCTTTGCCGTGGTGCTGCGTGTCCGCGTACTTCCGCAGGAATTCAACGGTTTCCTGCAGGATCTTGGCGGGAACTGTGTTGCCCGCCTCCAGCGCATTGGCGGTCTTCTCGGTGGCGTCGAGGACTCCCAGGATAACTTCGTGTTCCTGGCGGAGAATCTGCGTGGCTTGATGCATCCAAACACCTCATCGGCAATTCGCCGTGTCTCATTGATACTCGCCTTACCTGCAGGCATCCAATGACTTTAGTCACGGTCAGCCCGCACAATTCTCTGTGTTCGATTCAGCGTGACTTCGGTCATATTCAGGAAGAGGTCTGGGTGATGGGATAGAGAAAGGAGATTGCAGTTCAGTGCCGAGTGCGGTACAAACCACGATGCAGTCCAGCGAAACCCCCGAGCAGATCTTCGAGCGCACCAAGGCACGCGAGATTCAGCTCTCCCGGCTGCTCGTCTTCTACATCGTAGGCGGGCTGCTCTTCATGTTGCTGCCGGGTACGTTCCTCGGCGTCTGGAACCTGGTGTCCATCAGCGGCCGTCGCGCTGCCGAGAGCATCTCACCCGCCTGGCTACAGGCACATGGGCACGCCCAGATCTTCGGCTGGATCGGCACCTTCATCCTCGGCATCGGCTACTACTCGATTCCCAAGCTACGCGGAGGCATGAAGCCTTATCCGGTCTGGTCTGCTTGGCTCACCGGAATCCTGTGGATGGGCGGAGTGCTGCTGCGCTGGCTGGCCAACGTGTACGGGTGGCACTGGTGGGCCATACTACCGATCTCGGCGGCGCTCGAACTCCTGGCTTTCCTGATGTTTTTCCGTGCCGTTTCGCAACACAGGCCTCAGGACAGCGGCAAACAGAAGCTGGATCCGTGGGTATTCGTTGTCATTACGGGCGCGATGGGGTTGCTCGCCACGCTCCTTTTCAATCTCACTGCCTGTATTTGGCTCGCCCTGCGAGCGAGCGGCCCCGCTTTGCCGCAACCGCTCGATCAGCGTTTCCTGGTGGTGGCTGCTTGGGGATTCATGGTGCCCTTCATCTGGGGCTTCAGCGCCAAGTGGCTGCCGATTTTTCTAGGCACACGTCCGCCCGATAGCCGCCTTTTGCTATCGGCTGTAGCGGTTTACCTGGCTGCCATCGTGGTAGGCCTCGCTGGCCGTTTTCGCTGGACCACGTCGCTTATCCTGTGTGCCTCCCTGCTGGCAATTTATGCCCTGCGGATTTTCGCCCGGCCGGAGCGCCCCGCGAAGACCGGCGGCATCCATGCGAGCTTCCCGTTCTTTGTACGGCTCGCTTATGCCTGGCTGGTTGTAGCCGGCGCCCTCGGCATCTGGGCTGCCAACACCGATAATCCCAGTGGTATCTGGGGTGCCTCGCGCCACGCCCTCACCGTAGGGTTTGTGGCCATGATGGTCTTCACCATAGGACAGCGAGTGCTGCCGGCATTTTCCGGCATGAAAATGCTGTTCAGCGCGCGGCTGATGTTCGCTGGTCTTCTGGCGCTCTCGATTGGGTGCCTTGTGCGTGTCAGCAGCGAAGTGCTCGCCTATCAGGAGATTCTGGCCGCCGCCTGGAAGTGGCTTCCATATTCCGCGATCCTGGAACTGACGGCGGTCACGCTGTTTGCCGTCAACCTCATCGCGACGTTTCGCAGCGATCCGCCGTCGTTGCAGGCATTTGCCGAAATACGTGCGCGGGATGGGCGAGCGAACGGCTAATTTGGGCAACCCTCTCGGTTGCGACGCCTCAGATTCGCATCTCAATTTCCCATGACACAACGGGACGCGAGCGTTCGATTGCGAGCCGGCGCCATCGGCTTCGCCTAATGCCGCTATAATGAGGTCTGCATGATGGGCCTTACCTATGCGGCCGTGACCTACGTCCGCAGTCCTGCCGGCATGTTCGTCGAAGAGATGCGCCGCGATTTACACCCCGCGCACACGCATGCCAACGCCCACATCACCATCTTGCCGCCGCGCGCGCTACTCGGCACGGAAGCCGAAGCCATCCAGCAACTTCGCGAGACATGCCGCACCGTTGCGCCGTTCGACGTCACTATGGGAGACGTGGAGACCTTCATCCCAAGCACTCCGACGGTGTTCATCCGTGTCGCCCACGGCGCCTACCGCATCCGCGAGTTGCACGACCACCTTAACCGTGGGGCGTTGCACTGTAATGAGCCTTGGCCGTACATGCCGCACCTCACCATCGTCAAGATGGATACGGTGGAGGAGGCCCGCAAGGTGGTTGCCCTGGCCCGTCCGCGCTGGGACTGCTGTGAAGACAGCCGCCGCATCCGGATTGATACGGTCACCTTCGTCAAAGGCACGGGCGAGCGCTGGATGGACCTGGCGGAGATTCCCCTCGGCCCGGGAAAGCACAAGTAGAACTGCTGATTCGCTGCAGTGGACGGGACGACAGGCGGGGTTTTGGGGTGGGTGAAGGGATTCGAACCCTTGACAGCCGGAGCCACAGTCCGGAGTTCTACCACTGAACTACACCCACCGCGCTCTTGCGATTATAACATTCACTTACTCGCCGAAAGCGGCGGGCAGCCGTCTCGACGCGGCGATTCTCGCGGGAAAAGTAGCGCCATTGGCGCGCTAGTTCATCGAACAGCCGCCGCCGTTGTTCATGCAGCACGCGGTTTGCCCGCAAGGGCTGGCAGCAGGGGCGCTGCTGTGCGAGTGGGCGGAAAACCGGGACAACTGCTGCTCCAGCTTGGCAGCATGACACTTGGGACATTCCGCCTTCTGCTCACCAAATACAATCGCTTCAAACTTGTGGCCACACTCGGCGCAGAGGTATTCAAAGATCGGCATTGTGACTCCGCTAGACTTTCTACTCCTGAGGCAGCGTTCTCCTGCCATAATGGTGGAACAGGGGTAATCTTCATTATAGATGGAACGCAGCGAAGCCAATAGAGCAGCCGACCGCTCGGTGCGCGAAGAACTGCATGCCGCGGCTCACCCCTTGCGCGTGGCCGAAACTACCGGCGCCCACGATTTTTTTGGCGAACCGTTTGTGCCGCGACGTCCCTTCATCGGCGGACACGCGCAGACCATCGCGGGCAACTTTATGCCGCGCCGCAATGAGATGCCTCCTCCCGAAGAACGGCTCATTCGCGTCGAGCCCGATGTGCAGGTGCTCTGCCACTGCCATTGGCAGCCCGAACGCCCGGCCGCGACAACGGTCATCATCGTCCACGGACTCGAAGGCTCAACCGACTCACAGTATGTGATTGGTACCGGCAGCAAGGCGTGGTGCGCCGGAATGAACGTGGTGCGCATGAACATGCGCAATTGCGGAGGCACTGAACAACTCGGTCCCACGCTGTACAACTCGTCAATGTCCGGCGATGTGGGCGCGATCGCCGAGACCCTCATTCGCGAAGATGGACTCCAACGGATCGCACTCGTCGGCTTCTCCATGGGGGGCAACCTGGTGTTGAAAATGCTCGGCGAGTGGGGCGCAAATGCTCCGCGGCAGATCGTCGCCGCCATCGGCGTGTCGCCTGCCATGGACCTCGCCGCCTCGGCCGACGCCTTGCACGACCGCGCCAACCTCATCTACGAGTGGAAGTTTCTGCTCGGCTTGCGACAACGCATCAAGCGTAAGGCGGCCCTGTTCCCGGGCCGCTACGACACGCGCTACCTGCGCGGGCTCCGCAGCCTGCGTGAGTTTGACGACCAGATTACGGCGCGCTACTGCGGCTTCCGTGACGCCGAGGACTACTACACCCGCGCCGCCTCGTCGCAGTTGCTCGACCGCATC
>Ga0207862_1000151_pt1 | contig 19354 bp, 16 predicted proteins | sample LuqExpMetageno81_FD_187838 | JGI IMG/M metagenome (GOLD analysis project Ga0207862, IMG submission 187838) | Tropical forest soil microbial communities from Luquillo Experimental Forest, Puerto Rico - Sample 81 (SPAdes) | ecosystem: Environmental > Terrestrial > Soil > Tropical forest ... | reverse complement strand
TCAGTTCCGCCCGCAGATAGCGTCCCAACCCGGGATTCCAACTCGCCGCCCGATAATGGAGCCATTTAGGCAAATAGACGATCGCCACCCCGCGGACTTCCCGAACGCTTCCGTACGAACCCTTCTTCGTCGGCGCTTCCTTTGGCATTTTCTCCAATCGTTGCTCGAGTCCCCAATCAGCCGTCAGAACGCTGACTTGGTGGCCTCTTCGTGCCATGCCCTCGGCAAGCGCGCGCACTTTTACCGGAGGGCCCCCAAACTCAAAGAAAGGAGAATAGCTTTGCGTGACGTTCAGGATTCGCATAGTTCGCGCAGAATCTTCTTGAAGCCCTTGGCGAAGACATTGAACCGGTACTCTTTCTCGACGCGTTCGCGTCCTCGCGCACCCATCTGCTTCCCGAGTTCTGGATTCGCGAGCAGTGTATCGATCGACGTCGCCAGTTGCGGCACATCTCCGTGTTGGACCAGGTAGCCTGTCTTCCCGTCCTGAATCACTTCGGGAGCGCCGCCGTGGGCTCCTCCGATCACTGGCTTGCCTCGTGCCATGGCTTCCAGGTACACGAAGCCGAACCCTTCCCCTCGGCTCGGCAGCGCAAAAACCTCGGCGGCCGCATAGCAGGCGGAAAGCTCGCCATACGTGACGTCGCTCAGAAAGTGAGTATGAAGCTGCACGCCGCTGTCTCGCGCGATGTTCACCAGCCATTCGCGGTCGTCGCCCGATCCCACCAGCACCAGTTGCAGGTCGGGCCAGTGCAGCAACAATCGTGGCATGACCTTGATTAACGTATCCATTCCCTTGTAGCGCTCGCTCTTGAGCCAGCGTCCCACGGTCAGGATCACCCGGCCTGCTGGGAAATCGAGCGGCACTGTCTGGGAGAAATGTCCGGAAAGTCTCGTCTCGAAATCCGGATCGAGAGCCCAGGGAAGCACGCGCACGCGTTCCTGGCGAACGTGTTGCACCGAGACGACAAAATCCGCGGTGGCGCGGCTCGGCGCCAGCACCAGTGTGGCCCGTCTCAGCGCCTGACGGCGCGGGCGCGAAAGCGGTTCCCAAACCTCGATTCCATGCGTGCAGACCACGCTCTTCATTCGGGGAGCGATCAGTTTCATCGCCCGGGTGATGGGCGCGAGATTGGGGTGGGCCGCCAGGACAATCTTCGGCTGGCGTCTCGCGGCTTTCATTGCTGTTGTTGCAAAACGCGCTTTGCCTCGCGCTGCTCCGGTAAACACATATTCCCTGTCTCCCAGCCGCATTCGATGCAGTTCTTGCGTGTCATTCAGGCTGAGCAACCTGTACTCCATCTGCTTGTTCGCGGCGTATTCGCTCAGCACCAGCGCCAGGTGGCGTCCCGCGCGTTGGATTCCGCCGGGCGCATCCAGTTCAGGAAACAGTCCAATCAGCACGCGGTGAGTCTGCCAAACCCGGGTGCGGAAACGCAAGGACTGCGTCGCGCGCGTCAGCCATGGTGGTTCTCCGCGAGCGCTGCGAGCTCGAGCAAATTGTCGACATAAATGTCCGCCGGTTGCTTTTCCCTGTCGTGCTGCCCAAATCCGTAGTTCACGCCGACGGCCAGCATTCCGGCATTCCGCGCCGTTTGCACATCCACATCCGAATCGCCGACCATCGCCGACTTCGCCGGCGTGGCGCCCAACTCCTTCAGGATCTCGAGCGCGCCCCCCGGATCGGGTTTCTTCTTTTTGAAACTGTCGCCGCCGTAAATGACCTGAAAAAATTTCGCCAGTTCCAGCCCTTGCAGTATCTCGACGCTCACTTCTGTGGGTTTGTTGGTCAAAACCGCCAGGAGATTTCCCGCCAGCTTTGCGAGGCCTTCGGCTACTCCGGGGTAGGAACGTGTGGCATCGAGTTTCCGCTCCCGGTAATGCGCAAGAAAAATCGCCAGCGCCTCGCGACGTTGTTCTTCGCTCGAGTCCGGCCCCAGAACACTGGCGATTAATTGTGGCGCCCCGTGACCAATGTAGCTCGCCACCAGCTGCAGTGGCTGCTGTTTTCGTTTTGTGTCGCGCAACATCAGATTTACGGACGTAACGATGTCCTGTTTGGAATCAATCAAGGTGCCGTCCAGATCAAAAACAAAAGCGCGCACTTTGCTGGAATTCCCGTTGGGCATGGGTTCATTGTAATACGCGCGCTTTCTTGTTCTCATCGAGCGGCCATCCCCTCTTCGACGCTTTTTCCACTGACGAGCCACATCACGTACACTGGTAAGCTACCTGTTCGACAAAAATCCGGTTTGGAGATTTCATGGCCCAGGTCTTTCCGTTTCGTGCCTTTCGTTACAATCCCAACGTCGTTTCCTACGAACGCGTTCTGACACAGCCTTATGACAAGATCTCGCCTTCGATGCAGGAGAGGTATTACGCAGCCGATCCTCACAACTTGATTGTTGTGGAAAAGGGCCGGGCCAACGTGAGCGACTCGCCGGAAAACAATGTCTACACGCGGGCGGCTCGGAGCCTGAAGGACTGGATGGCGCACAACGTCATCCAGCAGGATCCCGCTCCGGCGTTTTACGCCTACACGCAGCAGTACAGCGTCCCGGGCACGACGTTTCGCCATGTTCGCAAGGGCTTCATCGGCTTGGGCAAACTCGAAGACTACTCGGCGGGCATCATCTTCCGTCACGAACACACTCTGTCGGGCCCGAAAGCCGACCGGCTCGAACTCCTTCGCCACACCCGCACGCACACCGGCCAACTCTTCATGCTTTATTCCGACCCGGCCTTTACCGTGGACGCCATTCTCGACGGAGTTGTGTCCTCGACGGCTCCCACGACACAAATGATGGACGAATACGGCGTGATTCACCGCTTGTGGCTGATGGCCGAGCCCCAGCACATCACCGCGATTCAAAAAGCCATGGAGAATCAGAAGCTGGTGATCGCAGACGGCCACCATCGCTACGAAACTTCCCTGAATTTCCGCAACGAGTGCCGCACGCGCGCCGGCAAGCTCAACCCGGATGCTCCCTACGAATGCTCGATGATGACCTTTATCAACACCCGCAGCGAAGGGCTCACGATCCTTCCAACGCATCGTGTGGTCGGCCATTTGCGTGATTTTTCCTGGAGTTCGGTGCGCCGCTACCTCGAGCCTTGGTTTGCCGCCGAAGTGCTTCCGTTCAGCAGCAATATCCAGCGGCTCGAAGCCCAGGAAAAATGCCTGGCGCGCCTTTCCGAAGGCAGACGGCGCCGCGCCATTGCCGTTTATCCGGGCGCCGATGCGGCTTCACGGGCCTTCTATGTGCTTACGTTCCGGCCGGAAGCGGACATCCAAGAGATCCTGCCGAGCCTTTCTCCTTTGCAGCGCGAACTTGACGTCGCGCTGCTGCACCAAGGCATTCTGGAGCCGGCGCTCGGCATCACGCCGCGCGCGGTCGCTTCCGAAGCCAACCTGACTTACGAGCGCGAGGCCCTGTCGGCCTTCGAAGCCGTGGACCGCGGTGCCGCGCAAGTTGCCTTTCTGCTGAATCCCGCCGATGTGGATCTGGTCATGAAAGTTGCCACCGCTGGCGAAGTCATGCCCCAAAAATCCACCGACTTTTATCCGAAACTTTTGAGCGGCATCACCATGTATCGCATCACCGAATAAATCAAGGTCCGACGTCCGGGTACTTCGTTTTTCGCGTTATTTCTCCTGCAAAAACAAAGAGGGCAGGGATAAACCTGCCCTTTCCTTAAAAATCACCCTCGAAAGTCGGGAATTGGCTTACTTCGAGAAGCTGGCCACGGCTTCGGCTTCCGTGTTGTAAACGTCGAAGATGGTCATCAGCTTCGTGATCTGCAGTACTTCCTGGAACTTGGTGCCCAGATGGCAGAGTTTCAAGGCCGATCCCTGGCCCTTGGCGCTGTGGTGCGCCGCCACGAGCGTGCCTAACCCCGCGCTGTCGATGAACGTAATGTTGTCCATGTTCAGCACGATCTTTTTCTTTCCTTCGGCGACCAGCGACTTCACCTTCTCGCGCAGTGCGTTGCTCTCCTCGCCCAACACGATTCGCCCGTCCATGGCCACCACCGTAACTCCTTCTACTTCACGCGTTGTCATCTTCAATGCCACGTTGAGTTCCTCCTCGTCCGTACACGGATCCGGCGGCAACCCGGGCCGGAACCGCAAAGCATATCCGCTTTTAAGGTTTTCGCAAAGCGGCTTTCTACCGCACCACCGCCCTGCGATTAGTAGTAATCCGCACAGGACATGTAATAGCCGCAGCCGTTGCAAATCAGCTTGCAGCGTCGCGACTCGAGCCGCTGCCAACAGATCGGGCAATACCGGGAGGCGTCTTCGTGGCCCGGGGCGGCCATTTCTTCCGCGGCCGTGTTCCCTGCGGACTCCTTCACCGCCGCGCCCCGCAATGCAACCGGGGCCGTCTCCTGCTTTCCGGTATCCTTCACGGCCCTCAGGTTATAGCACATCCCCCCTCTCAGGGGAAAGCACAGCGACCCTCGCCCCGCGATTTCTCCCTCGGTGCGTTTCCATACCGGTCGCCAACCCGACACGCCGGCTCTGCTCCTGATGTATCCTGTCCGGTCACAGTGGAGAATCTTCTTGACCGTTCGGCTCCGTCATAAAACCTCGCGAATCCGCGACCTCTTGGCGAGCTACTCGATTGTCGGTGCGTTTTGTCTCCTGTCTGCCTGCTTATCCGTCGCCGAGGCGCGGCCTTCAGGACCGGCCTCCAGGCTGCGCCTTGAAATTTCTTTCCCTGAATCACTCAGCGGCCAGCCGCTCGACGGCCACATTCTGCTTGGCATTTCCACCGACCCTTCGAGCGAGCCGCGTTTCCAACTTCGCGAGGAAGAAGCCCTCAGCGCGCAATTTTTCGGACTCGACGTTGAGGGCTGGAAGCCAGGCACCACCGCCGTCATCGATTCCACCTCGCTTGGTTATCCGCTTGTCAGCCTCGACGAGCTTCCCGCCGGCGACTACTACGTTCAGGCCGTCCTCAACATCTATGAAACTTTCCACCGCGCCGATGGCCACAACGTCAAGCTTCCTCCCGACAAAGGGGAAGGCCAAAAATGGAATCGCAAACCCGGCAACCTCTTCAACAAACCCCTTCGCGTGCATCTCGACCCGCAGCAAGCCAGTGCCGTGCGCATTGAGCTCACCGAAAAAATCTCCCCGATCGAGCCGCCCAAAGACACCCAATACATCAAGCACCTCCGCATCGAGAGCAAACTGCTCACCGCCTTTTGGGGCCGACCGATGTACCTGGGCGCGACCGTACTCCTTCCCGAAGGCTTTGACGAGCACCCAACGGCTCACTACCCGCTCCTTGTGCACCACGGCCACTTTGAAGCCGACTGGGAGTTTTTTGCGACCAGTGCGCCTCCCGAGTCGCGACCAGACAGATTGTCGCGCGGACAATATGCCTACCGCTTTCATCAGGATTGGATCTCCGGCCGGCTTCCGCGCATGCTGCTTGTCAGCATCCAGCACGCTAATCCTTATTATGACGACTCTTACGCCGTAAATTCCGCCAACGTCGGCCCCTACGGCGACGCCATCACACAGGAACTGATCCCCGAAGTGGAGAAGCGATTTCGCGGCATCGGTCAACCTTGGGCGCGTGCTCTCGAAGGCGGTTCCACGGGTGGCTGGGAAGCCTTGGCTCAACAGGTTTTCTATCCTGATTTTTTCAACGGCGCTTACAGCTTTTGCCCCGATCCCGTTGATTTCCGCGCCTACGAACTCGTGAATGTGTATGACGACTCCAACGCCTTTTGGAATGCGGGACCCTTCGGCACCGTGCCGCGTGCCGAGATGCGCACGTCAAACGGGCAGATTCTCGCAACCATGGAGCCGGCCGTCCGTCTTGAGGAAGTCATGGGCACTCACGGCCGGTCGACCGAGCAATTCGGCATTTGGCAGGCGGTCTTCAGCCCGGTTGGAAGGGACGGCTACCCCAAACCCATCTGGAATCCATCCACCGGCGCTATCGATCGCACGGTGGCCGCTTACTGGAAAGAGCACTACGACATCTGTTATATCCTCGAACGCGATCTCGTCGCGCTCGGTCCGAGGCTTTCCGGCAAAATCCATTTTGCTGTGGGTGACATGGACAGCTGGTACCTCAACAACGCCGTGCACCTCATGCAGAACTTCCTCGACTCACCCCGAAACCCTTACCGCATCGCCGACTTTGAATACAGCCCGGGAAAGCCCCACTGCTACATGGGTGGAGGCGACGTGTCGAACCTCGAAAGCGCGGGTACCCTCTACCAGCGCATCATGCCGCAGATTGCCCGCCACATGACCGCCACCGCTCCACCGGGAGCCGACATGACGTGGAAGTATTGACTCAAGCCGGAAAAAAAACGCTTTTCTTCCGCCAATCGTTGGGGGACAATTCGCCGTGCAGCCCCCTTCCGTGAAACCCCCGCGGATGGTGGGGCATCTATGGTATTGGGAGGCCTGCTCGGAGCTTCCCGGGAGCGCGCCATGCGCAAGGTATGGGGTTTTGGGTTGTTTTCCTTGGGGGTTGCTACCGTAATTTGTGCCGCACAACGTGGGGCTATGGCTCCCTCGGTCGCGGCGCCTGCCGTTCACGCGGGGCCTGCCGCGCCGGCAGCTGGGGCCCATGCCGCGGCGCCAGCACATGGTGCCGTTGCCTCTCATGGTGCACCGGTTCGCACGGGAACTCATAGCGGCGCGCCGGGTGCACGGGCGGTCACAAGTCGCAAAACGACGGGGAATCCGATGCAACCCCATCCGCCCAATTCAGGCGGTAACTTCTCAAATGGTAACTTCCACCCCTTCTACCCGTACCCCACGAACCTCCTTCCCGGAGTGAGTGACAACTTTGCCGGCGGCTACCCGGTACCAGGATTGGGATTTGACTACGCGCATTTCTTTGCGGTTCATCCGAACTGGGGCCGCTTGCATCCCGTCGATGGCGTACTGCTTTCCTGGGGCGGCGGCGGTGGCTTCTACATGCCGGTGCCTTACTACACGGAATCGACACCTCAGGAGGAAGACGAACAGGCGGTTTCGAACCCGCAGCCGGTATCGAACCAGCAAATCGTAGCCGAGGAGCCTGCGGCTCCTCCCCGTGCGCGCTCCGGTTCCTACCTGTCGGCGGAGCCGGTTCCTGAATTTGTCTTCGTGAAGCACGATGGCTCCACGTTCTCCGCGGTCGCCTATTCGTGGAGCAAAGACAAGCTGCAGTACGTCACCAAGGACGGCCTCCGCCGCTCAACGGGAATCGACACGATCGATCTTCCGGCAACCGAGCGCATGAACGAAGAGCGCGGCAACACGGTGAACTTCCCCAAGGCCCTTTTGTCGAGCGTGGCCCTCTCAATCGAGCCCGCGCCGCTCAACTAAACCGGCAGCTCCTTCAGATTCAGATCAGCTCTTGCGCATTGGTTCCGGCATGACGTAGCCGGATGTGGCGGGCAGGCCGGCGCGCTCGATTTGCACGGTTACGTGCTCGATTCCAAAATCGGCGGCCACTTTTCTCTGGATGGCCTTGAGGATCTTCTCGCACTCGTCCATGTGCATGTCCGGAACGCGGGCGTGACAGCTCAGCGCGTTATGCGCGCCTCCAAGCGACCAGATATGCACGTCGTGTACTTCTTGGACGTGCTCAATTGTCAAAATAGCCCTCGCCACTGCTTCAACGCGCGTGCCACGCGGACGTCCTTCGAGAAGAATGTGTGCAGATTCCCGCAGAATGCCAATCGACGAATAAAGCACCAGGAGTCCGATGGCCAGGCCGAGCAGTGGATCGATCCATTGCATGTGTGTGTAGCGCATGATGAACGCGCCGGCAATGATGGCAATGTTGGACAGGGCGTCGCCAAAATTGTGAACCAGAATGCTTCGAAGATTCAGATCGGAGCGGCCCCGGACCAGAGCCAGCGTGATTCCGCCATTCACCGCGAGTGCGGCCAGCGACGTCCAGATCATCCAGCTTTCCACGACCTCGACCGGGCTTCGCAACCGCTCGATCGCTTCATACCCCAGCCATAGCGAGAGGATCACCAGCAGGATGGCGTTCGTGAATGCGGCCAGTGTTCCCGCGCGATGGTAACCATAGGTTTTGTCGGTGTCCGCCGGCCGCTCCGCCCAGCGCATCGCCAGCCAACTTATCCCCAGCGCCGGAACGTCTGAAAGGTTATGCACCGCGTCATTCAGGAGCGCGACGGACCGCCCGAGAAATCCCCCGAAGACCTCCGCAACCACCAGGGCGAGCGTCGCGGCCATCGCCCAGCCCAAAACCCCGGGTCTCATCGGCGGGTGCGCGTGTTTTTCGCCTGCCCCCTGACAGTGCTCGCTATCATGCGAATGCGCGTACTCGCGCCCGTCACCATGAGAGTGCATGTGCATCCCTAGGTATTCTACGTCGGGATCCGCCCCCGCGCAGCTTCGGTCACACTCTTCTTATTGGAAACATGGCAACACCTTTCCCCGAATTCGTTGACGGTACTGGCCCCCGCTGCCACCATGAGAAAAGCAGCGAAAGCACAAGAAGAACCCCAATCTCGCCGGATTCTGTGTGCTGCGCCGACGGAAATGACGAGTCCCATCGCCAAGCTCAGTTTTTGGGGCGTGCGCGGCTCCACGCCGACCGTGGACCCGGCTACGTGGCGCTTTGGCGGAAACACGCCTTGCCTTGATCTCGTGGCACCGGACGGCACGCAATTCATTCTCGATTGCGGCACCGGCCTGCGCACTCTCGGCAGCCGTTGGAGCAATGCCGATTCGGGCCGGTCTTCAAATACCCACGTCTTCGTTACCCACTACCACTGGGACCATATTCAAGGGCTGCCATTTTTTTCCCCTCTGTACGGGGAGAGCAATCAGTTTCAGTTTTACAGTTTTCGCTCGAAATTCCTCGGGCGCGACTCGCTCCGCCAGGTATTCGAGACGCAGATGGCCCTGCCGTATTTTCCCGTCGATTTTTCCGCGATGACCGCGCGCCGAAAATTTCGCGAAGTGGAGGGCGGCGAGAATTTTCGTGTTGGAGATAACAAAGTTGCCGCGCGCTGGCTGAATCATCCGCAGGGCTGCCTGGGATTTCGGATCGAAACTTCGGCCGGAACGGTCGCTTATGCCACGGACAACGAGCCTGGAGATCCCGCACTCGACAGGAGCTTGCGGGAACTGGCAGCGGGCGCCGATATTTTTATCAACGATGCACAATTCACGCCCGTGCAGCTTGCCACCACGCGCAAGGGGTGGGGGCACTCCTCGTGGAGGGAGGGAGTGAAGATTGCCCGCGAGGTAAACGCAAAGACACTGGTGCTCTTCCACCACGACCCCGACTCCACGGATCGCATGGTCGATGCGATTTTGCGCGAAGCCCGGGAGGAGTTGGACTCCGTGTTTGCCGCAAGTGAAGGCATGGTGATTACGCTCGGCGCGGCCGGCGAACCCGTTCAGGCGCATATGCCGCGTTCGCGCGCTTCACTGCGGCAAGAAGCGCAGTTCCGTGCCTGCGTAAGCGGGCTGACCGCCGAAGGACAAAGGTTTGAGGAAGAAACGATGATTCGCGACTTGGCGCTGCAGGGAGCCCTGATTTCTCTTAAACACAGCCCCCGACTGCAATCCGAATTGCAAGTGGTGATTGAAACTCCGGGAGCGGACGGCCTGCAGGAGATGCGGCTGAGAGGTTATGTCGTGCGGATCGAAACGGGGACGGAGAAGGGAACGACGGCGGTGGGGGTGGTGTTCACCGATTAAGAGATAGAGAAGAAATCCCTCTCTTAGCAGCGCAGGAAGCGCCGACAACCCTAATTCAAGTCAGCGATTTTCTTTTCGAGATGCGCGAGCGCCGCTTCGAGCGATTTACGGTGATTCGGATGGGTTGCGGTTTCGAGATCGTTCAGGATTCGGGTGCGCGAAAGCTGTAAACCACGACGCTCCTGTTCCCGGCGGATCTGCTCGGCGCTTTTCTGGCTTTTAGTGTCCTGCGTTTGTGGCACGGCTTTTTTCTCTTCCAGTTGGGCTTGCACGTCTTTGCTCTCCCATCCTCGAGCCATAGATATAGTTTGACACAGAAAACAGGGAAGAACGGGTTGCGAGTGGATTGGGTTTCGACCGCGCCGACGGCTGGCTAAGCGCGGGCGGCACGATGTTTCGGTGGTGGAGGCGTCGCCTGGCGAAGAGACTCTTCGGCGAGGCGGGCGAAACGCTCCGCGAAGATGCCTTTAAAGCAGAACTCGGCTCTATGGTTGGCCCAGCGGACGCGGAGAAGCCAGCGGTCCCCGGACGATTCCACGTGCATAGCCGAAATTGTCGCGGTCGGAATGACGATCAGCGGTTCAAAATTCTTATCGAGAGCCCAGGTGTGAGTGGGCGAAATGAAGAGTTGGACGTGCGCCGCAGGAGCATTGCCCGGCTGATATTCACCGCCGCCAACGACGGTACTGGCTCCGAGTTCACGGGCCTTGCGGTCGGTGGCCGACTCGAGCTCGGCGGGCGGCAGCAGGATCGAAACAACGAATAGAGACAAGCCGAAGATGGCGGTGATCCAGCCGCTCCAGAGGCTCAACGGAAGGACGACGAGGGCGGCGCCGCAACAGCCGAGCGCGATGCGCAGGAGGGTCCAGGACTTCTCATTGCGATGAAGGCGAAGGAGTTGGGGGGATCTTTGCAGGAGCAGGAAAAAGGCGGCGCCAAAAATACCTTTAACCCGCTGGAAAAAGTTCTCCTCGCCGGCGGTGATGACTGTAGGTGTCGTGCTCATGGGCTAAGGACGAAACATTGTACCTCACGAAGCGAGGTCCGGAGTAAACAGGATTTGAAAAATCTCGAGGGAGCTGGCTCGGGAATGGGATGAGTTGAGATGACAAAGTGATTCGGGTCGGAGTTCCGAAACAGAACGATTAGGGATACCAGACGAGGGGGTACTCTGAAAGAAATGGCCGGTAAAGGGTTTGCGGGGAAACCGCATTCGCGAGGCATGGAAAAACAAAGGTGAGCGCAAGTGATTGAAAACAATAGAGAATGTCGCCCTTCGGGAGCACCAAACACGGTTGGACCCACGATCCGGGGACTGGTCCAAGAAATAAGTATGCGCCCTAGGTCAGGATGAATTTCAGAATGATGGGCTCTCTGGGGCTCTGCTAGAATCGCACCGTGAAGAGACGAACATTGCTGGTGGCGCCCTTGGCGGCACTGGTGCCCGGCGGCATGACACGGGTGATGAAGTTGGCTTTCGATTCGGTTGCACGTGGAAGTTTGAGGACAAGCGGGAAGGAGCAAAGTGGCGGCATGGCGCGGTCAACTGCGGTCTACGAGTTGCGGATTTATCACGTGGTTCCCGGAAAGATGGAAGAGCTGATAGCCCGGTTCCGGGACCACACGATGAAGCTTTTTGCGGAGCATGCAATCACGAGCGTAGCGTATTGGACGGCGCTGGACGAACCGGTGAAAAGCAGCACGTTTTTTTACATTCTGGAGCATCCGAGCCTGGAAGCGGCTCGAGCGAATTGGAAAGCCTTCCAGGACGACCCGGAGTGGAAGAGGGTGAAGGCGAAATCGGAGGAGAATGGCAAATTGGTCGAAAAGGTTGACTCGACGTTTTTGACATTGACGGATTTTTCGCCCCGTTTGGGGTAACTACCTGGCGGTCTTCCCGGCTCGCCGCGAGGTGCACTTCGTTCTGAACGGCAGAAAATCGCAGCGCGTCAAGCTGACGTTGAGGTTTACGGCGCGCAAGGCCTCGCTTTTGGGTTAAACTCTGCCGCATGAATACAACGAATAAGACCTGCTAACGCTTCACTGGGTGAGCCTTGCTGGGAGCGCGATAGCCATTGGCCCCAAACATTCGGATCGGCAAGGCTGCGAGTCGTTACACATTATGCTGAAGATGAGAAGAACACCCGCACGCAAACGGTGTTGATGATGATGGTGGGAGGCAGCAAGTTCGCCGGCATCCACGGCAAGCACTTCGGTCCCGGCATACGAATCCGATTTGCGGCATCCGACGCCCAGAGGCAAGGCAGTCCCTCGGTGGAATACCGAGACAATAATACGGGAACGGTCCACACCTTTGTAAGCGACGGCGCCAAGCCGGATTCCCATCAGAGTCTTCCGATTTACGAAATGCAATGTGTGGATTGCCACAATCGTCCCACGCACACATTTGAGCTGCCCGAGCGCGGCATGGATAGCGCGCTGGCCCTCGGGGAACTCTCCTCAACGTTGCCCTTTATCAAAAAGAAAGGAGTAGAACTACTGAAGGCGAATTATAGTTCCCAGAAAGAAGCCGAGGAAAAATTACCCATAGCCTTTACAGATTATTATCGGCAGAACTACAGTGACCTCTCCGCGGCACGGTCTCAAGACATTCAGCAGGCCGCCAAATCTATCCTTGCCATCTACAACCGGAACGTTTTCCCGGACCTCAAAGTCACGTGGGGCACCTATCCTAACAACCTGGGCCACACAGACTTTCCGGGATGTTTTCGATGTCACGACGGTTCACACACAGAAGCAGGAGGGGCGGCGATAACCCAAGATTGCGGCGCTTGCCACGAACGGATAGCGATGGGCGAAGCCTCACCGGAAATCCTGAAGACGCTCGGTCTGGAGGAACGCATCTCGAAGGTTCAGAAAAAGTAGCACCACCAGTTAAAGAAACGATGGCTTGCGATCAAAGCGCACCTGAAGACAAGCTCTTGCCGCTACGAACGGACCGGTGTTGTAGTCCTAACCGCCGCGGGTCGCACGAATAAGAAAAAACAACACCGTTGCTTTGGAATGGCGCGCCTCAGGGTTGGGCCGGAGCGCGAGTGGGAAGATTCGGTGTCAGTTTCGGGACAATAAACTCTTGAAAGACATTGGCGACAGCCATTTCGCCGAGCCTGATGAGCGCGTTCGAGAACACCAACGCAGCGCCGTTGCGGTCGCTTGCCGGATAGTAAAGATTGGAGATTCCTCCGGCGGCGAGATTTCCCAGAACAGACGAGTAATTCGGCTGCCGTTTTCCATTGTCGCCTTTGCAGATCACGGCACTGCCCAGAGCATAGAGAATCCGGGATCGCTTGCTGCCGGTTCCTTTGTAGAAATAGCGCGGATCCTGCTTGAGAAGCGAAGGCAGAACGGCACCCCCGACAAATGTGCCCACAAAAACGTTAGCGTAAGTTGCGCCATAGCGTTTTGCATAGCCTTCCACGCCCGTTCCATAGCCGCTCCAGCGACCGGTTGTTTGGTCGACCGCCGCCAAAGCGCCAACCCCCAGAAACGTGAAGGGGTCGGACGTCGATTTCCAGGCCAGCTCGAATTTTTGCTTTGACCTGAGAGGGGCCGCATTCGGGACGTAGCTGACGTAGAAATTCGGAATGACGCCAAGAACCCGCTGCTTCTCCTGTTCCTTGATCTGCACTTCCGCCAGTTCGATTGGCGTAAGCGCGACGCGCACTTCTGTGACCTGGGTGGCAACGGCCAAAATGACTTGAGGGACAAGGTACGCTTCCCCGGGACTCAGGGTTCCCGAGAAATCTGCGGGCGCGAGGCCCTCGGACGTGAAGGTGAGCTCGAAGGGGCCCGGGGCGACATTGACAAAATAGAATTGTCCTTCGTCGTCCGTCTGCACCTCGGGGCTTGGGCCTCCGGCTTCGCGGGTAAGCCTCACCGTCGCTCCACCGACGCTGGCTCCGGATTGATCGATAACTTTCCCTCTGATGTTTCCCGATTGTTGCGGATCGGATTGCAGCTGACCGGGTGAGCCAGCCGACGGGTCAGGCATATGCTCGGACTGGGCCCGAGCCGGGTGGCTGCAGAGCAGAAGACCGAGGCTCAGCCAAACCAAGGTCCCGAGGTTTAGGACGAAGCGTTTTCTCAGAGGACAGACGAGCATCGTTCATTCACTCCAAGCTCTACTGACTTTGATGCGATATCCTCGCCCCGCGACACATTCATTCGGGAGTGGCTGGCGCTTGGCGAGGCATGGGGTCGCACGCATGAAGATTGTACCTATTGGGACCCGCTGGTACTTATAGTCCAGGTGGCCTAAAACTTGGCCGCCCCTGCTTTAGCGAGGGCACGCAACGACTCCTGCTTGCTTGTAGACCTTGCCCTCTTTCATCACGAACTCGACGCTCTCGAGCAACCTGATGTCCTTCAGGGGATCGCCGCTCACCGCGACGATGTCCGCGGACTTGCCCGGCTTGATCGAGCCGATTACATCCGAATGACCGAGCAGGTCGGCCGCGTTCGACGTCGCCGCCTGGATCGCCTGCATCGGGGTCATCCCGTATCTCACCATGAACGCAAACTGCTTCGGGCTGGTCCCGTACGGGCACACGCCCAGATCGGTGCCGAACGCCATCTTCACTCCCGCCTCCACTGCTTTTCGGAAGTTCTGCCGTTGCTTCTCGCCGAGGGTTTGGTCGTGCTCCAGAAAATCTTGCGGGATGGTCCCCTTTCTGCCCTCTTCCTCGATGCACTCTTCGTCGTAGATATCCATGTCCAAGTAGGTGCCGTTCTTCTTCGCCAGCGCGATGCCCTCGTCGTCGATCAGTGTGGCGTGCTCAACCGACGCCACACCGGCCCGGATGGCATTCTTGATTCCCTCCGGATTGTGGGCATGCGCTTCGACGCGCAGCCCGAAATTCCGCGCTTCTTCCACGGCGGCCTGCAGCTCCTCGGGGGTGAACTCAGTGGCATTCGGGCTGCTCCCGTGCGTGAGCACCGCGCCCGTTGAAAGGATTTTGATGTGGTCGACTCCGTTATGCGCGAGCAAGCGCACCCTCTGCCGCACCTCCCACGGGCTGTTCGCTTCACCATAATGAAGGTCCCACGGTAACTGGATGTCGGGCGCCTGGCCGGTCATCGCGCCGGCCCCGCCGGTAATGGTGATGTAAGCGCCCGCCACGTACATTCGAGGACCGATGATTTCTCCTCTGGCGATCGAGTCGCGCAGGGCGATATCGTTGAGAGCCCGGTAGGTTCCCACATCCCGCACCGTGGTGAAGCCGGAGAGCAGTGTCACGCGGGCGTTCGGAACGGACTCCAGTACGACCCTCGAAGCCGTCTTCTTGAGCACATTGAAAGGATCGCGATTCTCTATTCCATTACCGTCCGCCAGGTGGGTGTGGCAGTCGATGAACCCTGGCAATACCGTTTTGTCTGACAGATCGATTAGCTTGGCCCCCGGTGGCACCCCCAAGCCCTTGCCCACGGCTTGAATCTTCCCATCCGCAACGACAATGACCTGGTCGGTGAGCACGGTGCCAGAATCCGGCTCGACGAGACGCCCCGCGCGGACCACCGTGACCTGTGCCGCGGCAATTGAAGAAAAGACGCACACCAACATAGCGAAGACCGCATGCTTCATGGCTGTCCCCTGCGAAATGTAGAGAAAGCGGGATTGCAGGAGCATTATAGGGTTTTTTTCTCGTAGGCGTTAACGGATGGCGAGCGCCAGAGGGCGTTGAAAATAACGGTGCCGGCGACAATAAGTAAAAGAAACGACTTCCTCGCGGATTTGTCGGCCCGTAAGCGACCATGAACTCGTAGCCCTGGTGCCTCGGCCGGAAACTGATGCCGGCGCTGCGGGTTCGGAAAGCATGGCGGCGCGCGATAACAGTCACGGCCCAGAAGCGGATGCTCGGGCTACAGTTCGGCGTTGGCTGTGCTGGTCGGCGCGCGGGTCTTACATGAAAGCAACGACCCTCGGAAGACGATGGCAATAGCAGTAGCCGAAATAGTACTCGCAGCAAGTGGTTGACCAAGAAGAACAGGTCCGTCAATGAGAGCAACGCTGATCTCGGGCCGACCGGTCGTGCGGTCCATGAGAGGGGTGAGGTTGGTAAAGTCCAGGGGACCCATAGTTCGAGTTTTCGGCGGCAGCTGCCGTATCCCTTCGGTAGGGGGTTACATTACAGGTTCGTTCTTTTCAAGGCGACAGTCTTCATGGCCGCAAACGCTCGAAAGGGAGAAAGGGCAGTTGGAATGCCAGAGGCCGGCAGAAGGAATGAAGAAGGGCAAGCGATTCGGCTGCGGATTCGAGAAGCATTAGACCCAGGTAGCAAGAGCCTAGAGAGAGTGGCAGGGGCGAAGGGCTATCCGCAAAGAAAGGGGCAGGAACTTTTTGGTTAGAGAGGAAATGTCCAAAATCGACTGATAGGAAATTCCGGTCATGGGGCTCCGAGGACTCTACGATCGCGGTGCATCCGAAGGATCGCGGTGCATCCGAAGGCAGACGTACCCTGTGCGTCGGGCAAAGGGTAGTCCCCGAATGCGCGAAGCAGTCAGCAATTCGTGAATGCATTGCAGGACGAAAATTCTATTGAAGGCCGAATTCGATTCGGCGATTACGGAATTTGCCCTCCTCGGTGTCGTTGGTGCTTACCGGGCGCGTGTCGCCATAGCCCCTGGTGACAAGCATGCTCGATGGCACTCCCTGCTGGATGAGGTAATCTCGAACCGCATCGGCTCGGTGCTGGGAGAGGGTCAAATTCGCGGCGGCATCTCCGGTATTGTCGGTGTGGCCGCTGATGACCAGGATTGTGCCCGACGGAGCGGCCTTGATGGCCGTGGCGACGCGATTCAGGTAGTCGGTGCTGTCAGCGGGAATCTGCGCGCTGTTGGAGGCAAAATTCATGACGTTCAGGTTGAGCGCGGAGACGAGGTCTTTTGCGCTGAAGCCGGGGCTCAGCGCGGCAAGAGCGGCCGAGGCTTTTTGAGTCGCCAGACGGACCTGCTCTTCAACATTGAAAGCGGTGCTCGAAGGGCGCGAACCCCAGATCCAGTAACCGATCAAGAATAGAGCCGCCAAACCAAGAATGAGCCACAACCAGGAGGGAAGGCCGACCCGCTTGACCGCACCCTCGGCGGCGTAAGCGGCTCCGCGGGCGCCGGCGGCAACGGCGGAAGTGGCACTGCCGGCGTAGGCGAGGATGTCGCTCGGGAGATGGGAAGGAACAACGCCACCGGGAGCCAGACGACGAACGAGATTGGGGATCATGAAAGCTATGGCCGAAGCGGCGGTGCCGTAGGAGAGTCCGGCCCTCGAGGCGATCTTGTCGATCCAGTCGCGTCCTACGGCGGATTCGAGTGTGCCGCCGGAAATAGGATTTGGCTGGGAGGTGCCAAGCCATGAGGAGACTGAGTCGCCAAGGCCCGCTTTGCGGAAGCGGTCGAGGAAAGACCCTAAACCACCGGGAGTGTCGTTGATCAGAGAAAGCAAACTGGAAAGCAAGGAACTCACTTTCGAAGTACTCAGGCCGAACTGGGTTCCCGCTTCGGTCAAAATAGCGTCGAGTGTACCCATTGATCTGCTCCTAATGTGACTGGACTTAAGGATGAAATCGGCGGCAGACGGAGTGGGCGGGAACGGAAACAGCAAAGCGAAAACGGAAACAGCGCGGGGCGGTCGACGCCAAAAAGCCTAGCAGAATGGGCGAGCGGTGGGAAGACGGAAGAAACACTGGCCTAGTACCGGAGATGGAATGCGGCCCAATGTCAAAATCCTCTCGGCTCCCGTTTCCCGCTCGCTGTCAGGACTCCTCATTGCAAAACCACCCACCGCCGCCTCGAGGTCCTGACGGCTGGAAGCGAGGCACGATCGTGTGGTTGCTCTGGCCGCGCTGGCAGGACGAGGACATCAGGCTGACGGGTGCTTCAGAATGTCGGCGAGAGCGCGGAGGCGTGCTGCCTCAGCGGGGTCTTTGGCCGAGGCCGCGCTTTGATCCAAGGACGATGCCATCTGCTTCAATTTCGCGACCTTGCCCTTGTTCATATGCGAAGTCTCCGCGTTTTCGATAGCCTTCCGCAGAGCAGCGATCCGGTCTGGAGCCAGGGCCTCTGAACGGGATAACTGGTCCAGGTAGGCTTTCGCCACGACGAACTGCGCAGGCCACTCCAGCTTTTGCTGGTTCTGCACATTGAGCTCCGTCACGCGAACGGTCTTTGCCGCGTCGATCTCATTCTGCGTAAGAAACTTGGTGGGTGTCAGTTCAAAGACATCCAGGCCGCGAGCAATCTCCGAACCGTAGATGAAGCCGTTGTACCAATACGCCGACCAATCACCACCGAGCACGAGAGTCTTGGGATCGATCGGGCCGCGATCGAAATAAGCGATTTCAAATGGATGCACCGGGTCGGTGAAGTCCATAACGGAGATGCCGCCCTGGTACCACGCCTGCACTTCGATATCGCGGCCAGGGACCGGAACCAGCGAGCCGTTGTGCGCGACACAGTTCTCGGTGTCGGCCTGCGCGGCCGGCATTTTGTAATAGCCCGCGAAGTTTAGCTTGTCGTCTTTCAGGCGGAAGATCGCATCCGCGCCCCAGCGGTTCGGGTCGTTCTGACGGCAACGCGCCCCGAGGCCGCCGCCCCACTCATCGGTGAAAACGACTTTCGTGCCGTCATTCGAAAACGAAGCGGAGTGCCAGTAGGAGTAGTTCGGATCGTTGACGGCATCGACGCGCTTCGGATGCACGGGGTCCTTGATGTCAAGCAAGATTCCGTTTCCGGAGCACGCCCCGGCCGCCAAGCCAATTGCCGAGTACACGGTGATGTCGTGACACTGGTCGGAATCCGCCGGCTTGTTGGTGGCCTTGCCGTGGCTGCCACCGCCACTATTGAGTCCGTTGAGCGCGCCGGTGCGCGCATCGATGAATACGCGCGGGCTCGAAACGACCTTGGCGCTCTGCGGCGCGGCGAGCGGCACCTGGATCACGTCGATGCGAAACAGCGCGGTATTCGGATCTTTGTCCGGTTTTTCGCCGGAGCACCCGGCCAATTCTTCCGATTGGCGCACGAACGAAGTGCCGGAAACGTAGATGTACGCATTGTTTTTGTCGTTCGGATCGATCACAAGTGTGTGCGTATGCGATCCGCGGCACGTCTGGACGGCTGCGACCTGTTTCGGGTTCTTGACATCGGAGATATCGAAGATCCGCACGCCGCGAAAACGGTCCTTTTGCGCGGCGGGCAAGCGACGTTCTTTTTCATGGCCGGGGGCCGGAGGCGGCTCCGGAGGAAAGCCTTCCGTGCCGCAATCCAGACGCCCATTCGGCATCTCGACCGACATGAACAGCAGGTTTTTGTAGACCGAAACATCGCCCTGGCCGCCCGGGCAGACCATCGAAGTCAGCAGGGTGGTCTTCGCCGGATTGGAGATGTCGTAGATCGAGACGCCGTAAAAGTTTCCCTGAAAGAGGTGGTTGCCCTGGAAAGCCAGGTCCGAGTTCGCGAAGGCCAGCTGCGCGATCACCAACTGGACCGCTTTCGGAATTTTGCTCAGGTCGCTGAAGAAGCCGAGCCCGTCGACCGTTTGCTTTACCTTGGGATCGTCGGGCTCAGCCGTGCCGAGCTGAAAGGCGTCAGGCTTCTTGAACAGCATGACATGCCGGATGCCCAGGGCCGCTTCGCCCG
>Ga0207862_1000149_pt1 | contig 19425 bp, 13 predicted proteins | sample LuqExpMetageno81_FD_187838 | JGI IMG/M metagenome (GOLD analysis project Ga0207862, IMG submission 187838) | Tropical forest soil microbial communities from Luquillo Experimental Forest, Puerto Rico - Sample 81 (SPAdes) | ecosystem: Environmental > Terrestrial > Soil > Tropical forest ... | reverse complement strand
AAAATCCACCGCTCCGTGACCCAGACCGAAGTTGGCGCCCAGCTGGGAAAGCCAGCCGCCACCCCAAACCCAGTTGCCATAAATGGGGTAAATAAGAATGGAAATGAACAGGCCGTAAACCGCGAAAGCCAAGAATTTCCAGCGTTCCGCCAGCGCGCCGGTGGGGATGGTGGCGGCGGTGTCCATGAAGACCATCTGGAAGAGGAACAGGGTCATCACGGAAACATCGTAAGCGTCACCGCTCAGGAAAAACCCCTTATACCCCAACAAACCCCAATCCTTGCCGAACAGGTTGATGGTCACTTCGTGATTGAGGTTGGCTACCATGCCCAGGGAAGACACCTGGCCCACCCCACCGAACATGAAGGCAAAACCCGCCAGCCAGAAACCCAGCATGCCGATGGCATAGATCATGATATTCATGCCCATGGTATGGACGGCGTTCTTGGCCCGGGTAAACCCGGTCTCCACCAGCGCGAAGCCCAGCTGCATGAACATGACCAGGTAGCCGGTTATCAGGGTCCAGACGATGTTAATGGAGATCTTGTTGTGGCCCACTGCCTCGGCTATTTCTTGCAGGACCGGTTTGCCCGCTTCCTTGGCCGTGATGTCTTTGACGCTCCCGGCAATTGAACCGCTCGGGTCACTGGTCGCAGCAGCCGGACTGCTCGGGTTATCGGCCCCGGCGAGCAGCGGCAGACATGCAGTGAGTATGCCTATGACAAATAACAGAATGATGAAAAAAGAAATCTTCCGATTCACAAATTTGGCCCCCTTTTATTAGGATTTTTCAGATACTATAAGCAAAGGGTGTGCCATATGATTATTTAAAAATATCAATATGTTATCCGATTGTCCCGAATAATAATTATACATTTATGTTATATTTTTGACTTTATTCTTTTCAAAAATGTTAAATTTTTCCTTTTTTGTAAAAAAAAGGGCGGGGAGATCCCGCCCTTCTTTGGAAATTTCCGGATTATCTTGTCAGACTGCGTCGATGCCGGTCTCCCCGGTGCGGATGCGGATGACCTCGGCCACCGGGTAGACAAAGATTTTGCCGTCCCCGATGCGGCCGGTGCGAGCCGCTTTCATAACAGTTTCCACGATGGCTTGCGCCTTGTCGTCAGGGGCGACGATCTCGATTTTCACCTTGGGGAGAAAGTCCACCTGGTACTCCATGCCCCGGTAAACCTCCCGGAGGCCCTTTTGCCGGCCAAAACCCTTCACCTCGGTGACCGTCATGCCCTGGACGCTGAGACTGTGCAGGGCCTCCTTCACCGGCTCCAGCTTGAAGGGCTGGATGATAGCCTCTATCTTCTTCACGCTCTGCCTCCTCTGTCTTGATTACAGGTTGTAGCCGACTTCCGAATGTTCGGAGATATCCAGGCCAGCCACCTCTTCTTCCGTAGATACCCTTAAGCCCATGGTGGCGTCAAGTATCTTTAACAGGATGAAGCTCATCACGAACGAAAATACCAGGGTAACCAGGACAGCCAGAGCCTGAATCCCCACCTGGGCCGGGTTGCCGAAGAACAAGCCGTCAGCGCCGGCCGGGTTTACCAATTTGCTGGCAAAAAAACCGGTGAGCAGGGCCCCGATAATACCGCCGACGCAGTGAACGCCCACCACGTCCAGGGAGTCGTCATAGCCAAGCTTCACCTTGGCCAGAACCGCCATATAACAGATGAATCCGGCCGCCAGGCCGATGATAATGGCAGACATGGGCCCCACGAAGCCGGCCGCGGGGGTGATGGCTACCAGGCCGGCCACCGCGCCCGAGGCCGCACCCAGGGTGGTCGGTTTGCCCCGGAAGACCCATTCCGTCCCGATCCAGGAGAGGACTGCAGCACTGGTAGCCAGATGGGTCGCCGTAAACGCCGAGGACGCCAGGGAGCCAGCCGCCAGGGCGCTGCCGGCATTGAACCCGAACCAGCCGAACCACAAGAGTCCTGCTCCCAGGACCGTCATGGGAAGATTGTGGGGAATGAAGGCCTCGCCATTCCCAACACCGCCATAACCTTTGCGGGGCCCTATAACCAGGGCCGCGGCCAGGGCGGCGATACCGGCATTGATATGCACCACCGTGCCGCCAGCAAAATCGAGAGCTCCCAGGTTCTTGAGCCAGCCGCCGTCGCCCCAGACCCAGTGGGCCACCGGGTCATAGACCAGGGTGGCCCATAAGATCATGAACGCCAGAAAAGTGCTGAATTTCATGCGCTCGGCCCAGGCGCCGGTGATCAGGGCCGGGGTGATGACTGCGAACATGGCCTGGTAGATCATGAAGGTTTGATGGGGAATGGTTTCAGCGTAAGCTTTGAAAGGCTCCAGGCCGACTCCGTTCAGGCCGAACCAGTCCAGGTTGCCGATGAGGTGGCCCACGTCCGGGCCAAAGGCCAGGCTGTAGCCGAACAAAGCCCATTGTATGCTGATGACCCCCAACATCACGAAGTTTTGCATGATGGTGCCCAGGACGTTTTTGCTCCGCGCCATGCCGCCATAGAAAAAGGCCAACCCCGGCGTCATAAGCATCACCAGGGCTGCGGACACCAGCATAAAGGCAGTATCACCCGAATTCATGGACCAAGTCCTCCTAATTAAACATAGTATTCAGGTTTATCAACGCAAACTTCATGCCATAACGAGGTGTCAATAATAACGGGGAGTTACGCCAAACTTGCCAAATTTTTACTACAATATTGTTATTTTAATCTTGCTTAAATACAAATTTGTCATTTTTCGGAAGTGGTTAACCGAAAGGGGGCAAGCCCAGGTCGGACCCGATTCAGCCAGGCAGAAAAGCCGGAAAGGTGGCCTCCAGTAGGCTCTTCAGGGGCAAATCTGCTTGATCGGCATGAGACCCCTGGCGAGGGAGGCTTGTGGGATTTTTTAACCGCCCCGAGAGTTCACAAATACACAGGAATGTCCGAAGGCTTTCCCCTCATCAACAGATTTGGAACAAAAATGTGATTGACAAATTTGTCAAAACTCAGACAGTACGCGCCTTTGGCCGGGAAAAGCCACCCTTCATGGCGTGCTGCTGACCGGGGCAAAGATCTCTTTTAAGTAGAGTTCCATATATTGGAACGAGCGAGCCGCAGCGCGGGCGTCGTAGGCCACCCCGGGAAGATTATTACCGGTGGCTTCAGGGTTGGTGAAGCCGTGGACCGCACCTCCGAACAGGATCATCTGCCAGTCGGCCTTGGCCTGGCGCATGCCCTCCTCAAACGCCGCAATCCCTTCCGGCTTGACATGTGGGTCATCGGCCCCGTGGAGCACCAGAATGCTGGCCTTGATATTTTTCAGGTCCTCGGGCTTGGGTGCGGTCAAGCCGCCGTGAAAGCTCACTACACCCCGGACGTCGGCGCCGCTGTAAGCCAGTTCCAGCACCGTGGTGCCGCCGAAGCAAAAACCGATGGCCGCCAGGCGCCGGGGATCAACCAGCTCGTTCTTGGCCAGGACTTCCAGGCCGGCTTTAGCCCGCTCCCGCATGAGAGGGGTGCTTCTCACGTGACTCGCCAGGGCCCGGGCTTCCTCAGGATCTTGCGTGACCTTCCCCTTGCCGTACATATCCACCGCAAAGGCCACGTATCCCAGCTTGGCGAGCTCTTGCGCGGTTTTCTTGGCAAAATCGTTGAGGCCCCAGAACTCATGGACGACCAGCACTCCGGGGCGTTTCCCCTTAACGGCATCGTCATAAGCCAGGTAACCTTCCAGGACCGTGTCGTCCTGCTTATACTGCACTGCCTGGGTAATCATTTTGCCATACCCGGCCGTGGCCATTCCCAGGACCAGAAGAGTTGCCAGTAACATGCTCATGATGCCTCCGTTCCCCAATTTACAAAATTGTGAAGTACCTGATTAGAATGAACCGGTTATCGCTTTAACAATTTCTGCAAGGAGGACAAGGCCCTGCGATAGCCCACTTCCAGCATGCGGGACGCGTCCTGGTCCGCGACGCCCCTGGCCCCGAAGGTGCTGTACCACTCCACTTCAGAGCCCGCGGGGCCCAGGTCCCGCACCGTCAAAGAGGCGACGTAACCCTCCACCGGCAGGGTGGATTCCAGAATGGTGTAACTCAGGGTGCGGCCCGCCTCATTCAGGCTCTCCAGGCGCTCCACCACCCGGGAGCCGTTCTGAAAGGTGATGGTGCGCACCGCGCCCACGCCACTGCCCTTCAGGGCAAGACTGGCCACACCCGGAGCCCACTTGTCCATCCCGCCAAAGTCCCGCAGAGTCTGCCACACCTTGTCGGCCGGGGCGGAAATGTTGACCTTTACGGCAATCTGTCCCACTCTGTTCTCCTTTTTAAGCCTTCTCCAGGGAATCCCAGGCCATCCGGGCAGCGCCCAAAAGTCCGGCATCGTCATCCAGTCTGGCCGGCACCACCGATACCCCTTCCGGAGGAAAAAGGGTGAGTCGCCGGTAGAGTTCTTCCTCCAGCGTTCGGTAAAAGTGTTCCCAGGCCCTGGCGAAACGCCCCCCGATCACCACCCGGGAAAGGCCTAAAAGATGCACCACGTCAGCAATGGCAATGGCCAGGTATCGGCCGACCCGCTCGAAAGCCTTGAGGGCCAGAGGGTCCATGGCTTTGGCAGCCGTCACCAACGTCTCCCCGACGATCGCCTCCGGGTCCGTCTGCCATAGTTCCTCGAGCCAGGAGGAAGCGCCCTGCGCCAATTCCTTTTTCACCCAGGCCGTAGTCCAGGTGGCGGAGGCCAGGGTCTCCAGGCAGCCCCGGTTGCCGCAGTGACATTTTTCTCCCTCAGGTTCCACGGTGAGGTGGCCTACCTCCCCCGAGGTCCCGGCGGTGCCTTGCCACAGGGAACCGTTGAGAATAAGGCCCCCCCCGACGCCGGTCCCCAGGGTAATACCCAGCATATGGTCGTATCCCCGGCCCGCGCCCATCCAGTGCTCCCCCAGGGCAAAGAGATTGGCGTCGTTGTCCAGGGTCAGGGGCCAGGACACCACAGTCTTGAGGCTCGGTAGGAGCGGACAGGCATTCAGGGCGGGCACGTTGGGGGAAACCGCCACCAGTCCTTCCTGGGGCAGGACCCGGCCGGGCACCCCAAAACTTGCGGCCTGGATATTAGCTCCCCTGGCCTTGGCCTCTTTTTCGGTTGACCGCATCTCGTCGGCCAGGCCATTGATCAGGGAATCCTGCTCCGTCAGGTCGGTGGTGGCCTTCTCCCACTTTCTCAGGATCTCTCCCTGCCGGTCCACCAGTGCCCAGCGGACATTGGTGCCTCCCAGATCAAAGGCCAGAACCACGGGTTTCTTAGCCATGTATCACCTTTTGAGAACGAGCTCCGGGACAATTTTGCGGATATCGGGGATTGCCACCGCCCCGGCCCGGACGAGACGGGGCGGACTCACGCTCACATCCACGATGGTGGAGGGGAGCCCCCCGGGACAGGGGCCGGCGTCCAGGACCAGGACGAGATCATTGCCGAACTCTTGGGCCACCCCGCCGGCCCGGGTGAAAGGGGCCTCGCTGGACCGGTTGGCGCTGGTGCCGGTCACCGGGAACCCCAGGGCGGCAATCAAGCGGCAGGTCACTTCCTGGCGGGGTTGGCGCAATCCCACCCCGCCTGTGCCGCCGGTCAACTTCAGGGAGAGGCCGGGCCGGGCAGGCAAAATCAGGGTTAGCGGTCCCGGCCAGAATTTCGCCATGAGGTCGTAAGCTGAATCGGGGACAACCTGTGCCACCGAGGCCACCATGTCCGGGCTGGACACCAGGAGCAGAACCGGCTTGTCCGGGGTCCGCCCCTTGACGGTGAACAGCCGCCCCAGGGCCTCTTCCTGAAAGGGATGGGCCGCCAAGGCGTAGAAGGTCTCGGTGGGCAGGGCCAGCAACCTCGCCGCGGCCAACTGCTCCCGTGCTACTTGCCATAACTCCTGGGCTGTTTCCTCCCGCCACTGCCACACAGCCGCCATGGGGCCATGATACCCCGGCGCCCCGCCCCTGACAAGGCTTATCATGAGTGATAAGCTGTAAGCTGTCAGCCAAGGGTTTCTGGTTCTGGGTTCCAGAATGTTACTTTCTGGGTAATAGCCTATAGCCTGAAACCTAAGGCAAGAACCTTACTAAGGGTATATAATCATTTCTCCTTTGCCAGATTGTTTGCCCACGGAAAACAATTCCATGAGACCCATGCGCATCGACATGGAATGCCGGAATTGCCTGACCCGGCTGGCCAACCTCACCGCGGCACTGGCCACCAAGGACCCCGGCCTGCAGACAAAGGCTTACAATGCAGCCCTGGCCATCATCGCGGCAGAATACTCTCCCGAAGCTATCCCGGCCCTGATAGCGAACCGCTTTCATCTGGCCATTCAAGAGATTACCGGCAATCCCGATCCTTTCCTGCCCCGCAAGGAGGCTGAAACCGCGTTTCTTCACCGCCACTTCCGAGCCATCGCCCCTAACTTTCCCGAAACCCTGGAGTCTCGGCTGAAGCTCGCCGTCCTGGGAAATGCCGTGGATTTTTTCCGTTCCGAAAAGGAGGTCGCCGGGGAGTTTTCCCAGCGATTCACCTTTGCCATCTCCCACCTGGCGGCTTTCCGGGACCTGTTGGGCGCCGGACCCGGCCTGCTCCTGTATCTGGCGGACAACGCCGGTGAGCAGCACTTCGACGCCCCCCTGGTGCAGTTCCTGCGCGGCCTGGGCTGGCAGGTGTTTTACGTGGTCAAAGGGGGTCCCATCCAGAATGACCTGACCCGGGCCGATCTCGAGGCCTCTGGCCTCCATTACCTGTTGGAGCCGGTCCTGGAAACCGGGGTCCGGTCGGTGGGTCTGGTTTTGGCCGAAGCCAGTGCCGCCTTTCAGGAAGCTTTTCACCGGGCCCGTCTCATCGTGGCCAAGGGCATGGGACACTTCGAAACCCTGGGGCACTTGGGCGACCCCCGCCTCTTTTTCCTCCTGCAGGCCAAGTGCCGTCCGGTGGCCCAGGCCCTGGGTGTCCGCCAGGGAAAATTCGTTTTCGCGCCCGCCAAAAAGATTTTCCCCTTGACAAATACCAAACCTTGATTTAATATATAATCAACATACAGGTCCCATAAAGGGAAAAGAGGGAAGACGGTGCGAAGCCGTCGCGGTCCCGCCGCTGTAATTGGGGACGAAGCCGGCACAGAGCCACTGGGAATTAAGAAAGTCATCCCGGGAAGGCGCCGGTAGTAGAGAGATCCAAAAGCCAGAAGACCTGCCTGTATGGATCGGCGTTCGGGCGGCGTGGTCCCGCCCGGCGCCACCCTGAGGATCAAGAAAACAGGGTGCAATCCTCAACTCAGTGCCATTGGGTTGAGGATTTTTGTTTTATGGATCAGTCTGTCTGTAGTCCTGGTCGGCAGGGGCGGCAAGGCTCGGTGGCCCACTTGCCTGCTGCTTGCCGCTGACCTCCGGTTTGCAGGTATGTTGCAGCAGTCATCTCTCCTGGGACGTTTTGTCCTGTTCCTTATCCTTGGCGTCCTGGCGCTCCTGGTCCTCCTGACCCGGCTGGTTCCCAATACCCAAGCCGGTACGGAGGGCCAGGGCCGACAGGTTTTTCCCCCCTGCCCTCCCCAACGCCTGATTTCTTTAGCGCCCAGCATCACTGAAATCCTCTACTTCCTGGAACTGGGGGACCGGGTGGTGGGCGTCACGTCTTTCTGCAACTACCCGCCCGAAGCAAAAAAGAAACCGCGCATCGGCACTTACTGGGAGTTCAACCTCGAGGCCATCCTGGCCTTGAAGCCCGACCTGGTCCTGGCTATGGCCCATCAAGGGGAGGGAGAAGGCTCCCTCGACGCCCTGCGCTATTGGAGAACTCCTTATTATTTAGGCCACGCCGACACCTTGCCCGAGCTTTTCCGCCTCATCGAAGACATCGCCCGGCTTACCGGCGCCGAAGAGGTGGCCCGGCGCAAGCTTCCCCTCCTTGAAGCCCGGGCCCGCCAGGTAGAAGCACGGGTCCAGGGTCTCCCCCGTCCCCGGGTACTCATGGAAATTGACCAGGAACCCTTGATCACGGTGGGCTGCTCCTCTATCCAGGGCGACCTCATCCAGCGGGCCGGAGGGGAGAACATCGCCAACGGCATTGACCAGCGCTATCCGGTGTTCAGTCTGGAGGAAGTCCTCAAGGCCCAGCCTGACGTCATCCTGTTCACCGGCATGACCGGCTCCGACTCACTTCCACGCCTCGCGCAGTTCTGGCGCGGCTGGAGCATGCTGCCCGCAGTCAAAAACCACCGCCTCCTCTGGATAGAACCCGACTTGGTGGACCGCCCCGGTCCCCGCCTGCTGGACGGCCTGGAGCAACTGGCTAATTTTTTTCACCCCTAAAGATAGAATATTAAGGATAATAAAAAGTCAGAGATGGCTCTTAGAGGGAGAGTAGTATGGAAATTACCGTGACAGGCATGAGCTGCGGCCATTGCGCCGCGGCGGTGACCAAGGCCCTCGAGGCGCTGCCCGGCGTCTCCCAGGTCCAGGTGGATCTAGGGACGGGCCGGGTCACTTTTGCCAGTGCCAACCCCCTTCCCAAGGAGGAGTTGGCCCGGGCCATCAAAGCTGCCGGTTATGAGATGACCCCTGCCTGATAATTAAGAGGGTTGGGGAGGGGGGCAGAGGTCCGCAATCCCTGTCCCCTCTCCCAAATAATTAATCCGCCCCGGCCAGCGCCTGTTCCATCTCCTGGGCCGCGGCCCGGGCGTTATTGATGGCTTCATCAAAGGGGTCGGAGCGATAGGTGTCATAAAGGCCGCAGCCCCCATCGGCCAGCTTGTCGTAGACGTGATTATCCTGGATATAGGTCAGCAGAGCCAAAGTAGCCTTGACGAGGTTTTGAGCCTGCTCTTTCATGATCGCTCCTTTTTTAGGTTCGGGATGAGGAATTATCACAACTTACGACTTAAAGGCCCGGCATGCGTTACGGAATAACTGATTCCAGTTATTACCAGAAATGCCCTTCGACCTTCAAGACGAATCGCCCAACCCCAGGTTGCCGCCAGCCCTCACCATTGACAAGACTATGAACCATATGTAAAAATATTTAGATAATCTTAAATATCCCGGGATGGTTGATGTTCCGGGTAAGTTTTGTGGAGGAATTTCATGCCGGATGGCGCTTTAAACCCGTTTCTTGCTTTCGTGTGGCAGCCCCAGGACCTCAACCGCGCCGTGATGGACATGGCCCGGAGCACTGCCACCGCCGCCATCTTCGATCTGAGCAGCCAAGATCCCCAGGAATATGCCGCTGCCCTGAAATCCACCGGTGCCGTTCACGTCAAGATTTCCCCGGCAGCTTTTCTGGACTCAGGTCTTCACAAGGTTATTAAGGAAGCCGGAATCGAGACCCTCTGGGTGGAATTCCACCCGGACCTTTTCCCCGGAGATGCGGCAACTTTTCTGAGTCGCGTCGGCGAGCTCAAGGACCTTTGCCGAGTAGTGCCCATCTCTGGAGATTTTGCCTTCCTCCGGCAGATGGTTGGCACCCCCGAACCTCCCGAAGCCCTGGCGCTCAAGGGCTCAGAGGCCTCCGGCCTGGTGAGCCCGGAGACCCTGGGGATTCTGTTTGCCACTCTGGAGCAGGAAGCCAAAAATGCTCCCCGGCCTCCCCGCCTCATCGCCTGGGGCGGCGTGGGAACGCCCGAAGCCGCCGCTGCCTTTCTGGCCAGCGGGGCCTTGGGCGTGGTCATGGAAAGCCTCCACTGGCAGACCGACCTGGTCACCGCCGCTCCCGACCTCAAGGGCCGGCTGGCCAAGTTGACTCCTGAGCACACCACCCTGGTGGGACGTTCCCTGGGAGTGCCCTGCAGGGTGTTTGACAAAGGCAATTCCCAGGCCGTGCGGGAGCTCAAGGCTCTGGCCAACCGCCTGCTGGGCGAAGACAACCAGGATGCAGCCCGCCAGGTTTTCGCGGCCAAGGTCGTGGAACTGGCAGCCCCAGTCCTGGAAAGCACCCTGAGCCGCCAGGAGCTGATCTTCCTGGGGCCCGAGGCGGCCTTTGCCGGGAGCTTCGCCAAGCGCTTCGGGCAGTCCACCCGGAAAGCCGTGACGGGCTTTGCCGCTGAAGTTGACCGTCTCCTTCAAGAGTCGGACACCATCAAAGATTCCTTTAAGGCCAGCCCTGCCGCCGGGGAACTGGGGACCACCTACCCCTTCTTCCAGGGGGCCATGACCTGGATCAGCGATAATCCTGCTTTCGCCCGGGCTGTGGCCGAAGCCGGGGCGCTCCCCACCATCGCCCTCGGCTTAAGGGACCGCCGGATTCTGGACCGGGACCTGGGCAAACTCCCGGAGGCCATGGGAGGGCGGCCGTACGCCATCAACCTTATTGCCCTCCCGGAAAACCCCTGTCTCGATGATCAGCTCGCCTGGGTGGCGGCCACCCGGCCCCCCCTGGCGGTCATTGCCGCCGGCGACCCGGCGTATGCCCAAAAACTTCGCCAGCAGAGCATCCCGGTCTGCTACATCGCCCCCAATGAAGGCCTCCTGCGCCTGGCCCTCCAGGCCGGCGTGAGCTGGGTGGTGCTCGAGGGCCATGAAGCCGGCGGCCACGTGGGCTCTCATTCCACCCTCACCTTGGCGCAAATGGCCCTGGAATTGAAACGGCGGGAACCTGACCTGTTCAAACATTCCCGGCTGGTCCTGGCCGGGGGCATCTATAACCGCGCCACGGCTTTCCGGGCCGCCATGCTCGGGGCCGACGCCCTGCAGATGGGCACCGTTTACCTGGCCACCAAAGAAATCGTCGACACCGGCGCTTTGAGCCCCCTGTACCAGCAGGTGATCTTGAAAGCCCAGCCCGGCGACACTACAGTGTCCGGCGAAACCGTGGGACTGGGAGTGCGGTCCCTTAAGACCCCGAAAATGGAAGCCATCCTGGCCCTGGAGAGGGAATACGCCTCGGGGCGAGAGGACGAGGCTTCCTTCCGCCGCCGCCTGGAGACCATGGGGGCCCGGACTCTCCTCATCGCCGCCCGTGCCGTGCAGGAGCCCGGGGGCTCTCCCCTGGATGAGGCGGCCTGCCTGAAGGAAGGCCAGTTCATGAGCGGCGCCGACGCGGGTGCCATTTCCCGGGTCATGACCCTGGCGGAACTCCACCAGGAATTGGCTGCCGGCCCCCTCACCCTGGCCCAGCCGCATCTGGCGCCTTTTCAAGGCCCGGCGGTGTTGCATGCGGCCAGGCCCGAAGCAGGCGGCGAGCGGGTGGCCGTCACCGGCATGGCCCTGGTGAACGCCCTCGGGAACAGCCCCCGGGAAATCTGGGAGGCCTCGGTGGCCATGCAGAGCGGCATCATCGAGGTGCCCCCGGAAAAATGGGACCACAGTTTTTACTACGACCCCGACCCCCGGGCCTCGGAAAAGACCTACTGCAAGGTCGGGGCCTTCCAGAATATCGACATCAACCGTAAAGAGTTGGGCATTCCACCCCAGGACTTCCGGACCATGTCCAACTCCACCCGGCTCACCCTGTGGCTGGCTCATCATGCCCTGGCCGACTCCGGCTTGCTCGAGGCCGACATCCCCCGGGAACGCATCGCGGTGCTGATCTCCCAGAACTCCGGCGAGGTCGCCAGCACCCTGAGGGACCTGGTGGTAAGCCTGGCTGCGCCCCACATGGTCCAGTCCGTGGGAGACATCGTTGCCCTGTCCCCTCTCCAGGCCCACGCCGCCGAAGACTATATCAAGTCCACTCTGATCCGGGTGGATGACACTACCCTGCTCGGCCGCCTCAACTGTACCGCCGGCGGGTTTATCTGCAACAAGTACGGCTTCAGGGGGCCGTCCTTTTCCGTCTCCGCGGCCTGCGCCACGAGCCTCGTGGCCCTCTATGCTGCTCTCCTCATGATCAAAAACGGCGTCATCGACGCCGCGGTGGTGGGTGGCGGCGAGGAAACCCTGACTCCCGCACACTTCCTCGAATTTTCGGCCCTGGGCGCGTTGGCCGGGCTTACGGGCAATTCCCGCCTGGCCAGCCAGACGAGCCGGCCCTTCGACCGCGACCGGGACGGCATGGTCCTGGGCGAAGGCGGACCCATCATCGTCATCGAGCGGGAATCGATGGCCCGGCGCCGGGGTGCCAGGGCGCATGCGTACATTACCGGCATGGGCGCCAGTAACAGCGACCGGGGCATGGTGGAGTCCCTGGCCGAAACCCAGGAAATCGCGCTCAAGGCCGCGTTTGCCGACGCGGGCTATGCGCCTGAAACCGTGGGTCTGGTGGAGTGCCATGCCACCGCCACCATGCAGGGGGACGGCGAGGAGGTCCAGGCCCTCAAAGCCTTCTTCCCCCAGGGGCGGACTACGCATCTCACTTCCTTTAAGTCCCAGATCGGCCACACCCTGGGCGCCTCCGGCCTGAACAGCCTCATCCGTGGGGTTATGGCCATGCAGGCCGGCATTATTCCCCCTTCCTTGAACTACGACAACCCCGACCCCCAGATGGACCTGGAAGACTGGGGCTTCAGGGTGGCCCGCACCCCCGAGGACTGGCCCCGGCCCCAGGATCACCCCCGGCGCCTGATGGTCAACGCGTTTGGCTTTGGCGGGGCCAATTACGTCGTCCATCTGGAAGAAAACCTGAATGGCGGCGCCAAGGTATTGGTGAGCCTCCCGGAACCGGCTGTCCCCGGGGGCGAACCCCCGGCAGCGGAAGCCAAGGCTTCCCCTCGGGTGAACGGCATTGCCTTTTTGCGGGCCAAGACCAGCAACCAGACGTATCGCATGTCCATCCTGGCCGACAACGATCAGGAAGCAACGGACAAGGCAGCCAATCTCAAGCCCCTCGAACTGGCCACCCCCCTTACCGACAAGGACCGCCGCAAGGTCGAGCGCCTGGGCATTTTCCTGGGCGAAGAAAACCAGCCCGAACTGCCCCTGGCCCTGGTCTTTGCCGGTCAGGGGACCTATTACGCCGGCATGGGGAAGGAACTGTACGACACCTTTCCCCCCATCCGGGCCTGGATGGACCGCCTGGCCGAAGTGGCGGATTTTGATCTCCTGCACCTCTTGTTCCACTCCCGGGACGAGAGTCTGCAGCGCACTCTGTGGCAGCAGCCGGCCCTCTTCACCCTGAACTATTCCGTGGTGCGCTATCTTTTGGACCTGGGACTGGTGCCCGCCGCCATGGCCGGGCACAGCCTGGGGGAGTTGGTGGCCCTGAGCATCGCCGGCGTCTTCACCTATGAAGACGGCTTCAAGATCGTCCACAAGCGGGCCCAGTGCATGGACAAGGCCGGGGATATCAAGGGCGACCCCGGCACCATGATTGCCGTGAACGTGCCTCTGGACATTCTGGAGGAAAAGGTCGCGGCCCGGGAAAACGTCTATTTCACCAACTACAACTCGCCCCGCCAGATAGTCCTGGGCGGCGGTACCAAGGAAGTTCTGGCCTTCAAGGAAGAGCTGGCCGCAGAGGGCTACTGGACCTATCCCTTGAAAGTGTCCATGGCCTTCCACTCCCCCATCATGAGGATAATCCGGGATGAAATGCAGGCGTTCGTGGATACGCTTACCTTCCACCCGCCCCAAATTCCGGTGATCTCCAATACCACGATGAAGCCTTTCCCCGACGATCCCGCCGAAATCAAGCGCACCGTCATGGCTCACCTGGAATCCCCGGTGCACTGGCTCCAGAATGTCCAGACCCTGTGGAACGACTGTGGGGTTAGGGTGTTTGTGGAGGTGGGGCCCAAGGATACTTTGTGCAACCTGGTCACCGAGACCGTTCCCGAGGCGGTGACCATGCCCACCTGCGACCCGGAAGGTGAGTCCCGGACCTTCCGCGATGCCGCGGCGCGCCTGTTCGCGCTTGGGTATTTCCCGGCGGTCAAGCCTGCCGCCACCGTGGATCTGTCGCCGGCTCCGGCCAAAGTCCCACCGGCCCGCCCCGTGGCCCCTGCGGCTGCGGTTGGCGCCGCCGCCATCGTCCAGCGGGAAATCAATGCCTTTATTCTGGGAAGCTTCGGCAAATATTTGAAGCCTGCCATTCTGGAGGCTCTGCGCCGGGAAGTGGATCCGGCCTTTACCGAGGCCGAACTGGTTCAGTTGCTGGGTGATAGTTTGCCCGCTCCTTCGACTCCCACCCTGGCGGTGCCCCTGCGGCTTGCCGCGCCACCTACCCTGCCCTCCACGGCTCCGGCCGCGGCCGCTGTTCAGCCTGCCGCAGCGGAGGTTGCTAAAGTCGCGCCGGCTGGGCCTGTTTCTCCCGGGGACTACCTGGAGCGCATCATCCAGATCATCATGGACGCCACCGGCTATGAGCGGGAGGAAATTGAACCGGACATGGACCTGCGCCAGGATCTGGCCATCCGCTCCAGCCGCTTGCCGGTGATCATGGACGCGGCCGAGCGGGAATTCCGCATTGCCATCAAAATCGAGGATTTTCTCGGGGTGCGCACCGTCCAGGACCTGGCCGACCGCCTCACCGAAGTGGTGGCCCGGGATGGGGCTGCTCCCGCGGCAGAGGCGGGCGAACCGGCCCGGGGTCCTATCGCCCCGCCGGCCGAACCGGTTACCGGGGAAGCCCCCCACCCGGAAGCGCCAACGGCACTGGAACCTTGCAAGCGCATGGTCTTCCGCCCTGCGCCGCTGCCGGAAACTGCGTCCCGGCTTCTCCAGCTGAGAGCGGGTAAAACCGTGGCCTTCCTCCATCCTGGTGCTGCGGCGGGCCTCTCTCAAGACGCGGAGCGCTTCTGCAAAAAGACCTGGCAATCCCGGGTCATCCAGTTTGACATCGCGAGTACCGGGAACGCTCCTGAGCACTTTGATCTGAGGACGGCTGAGGGCGGCGCCGCGGCGGCACGGTTCCTGGCGGATACCCCGGAACTGGCCGGTCTCATCCTGACCTTGGACGGCGACCACGATAAGGATCTGAACCTGGCTGATGTTCCGGCCATGCTCACCGGGTTGTTTCAAACGCTGCAAACCCTTTTGAGTTCCCCTGTTAAGGAATTCTGTGTGCTTTTGACCCGGGGCTTAAACCCGGCCGGCCCCACCCGGGTGTTGGCCGAGGGTCTCCTGGGGATGTTTCTGGCCGCGGCCCAGGAGTATCCCGACTTCCTGTTCCGCAGCGTCTCGTTGGACCCGGATACCGACCTCAAGGTTGCTTTGCCCCAGGCCCTGGACACCGGTCTCAATCTGATCCAGATCATCTACCAGGGTTCTCAGGCCTTTACCCAAAAGGCCGTGGTGGAAGCTGCTCCTTTCCATACCGAGCCCACTTTAAGCCTCGCTCCGGGTGATGTGGTGGTCATTTCCGGTGGAGCCCGGGGGGTTACCCCCTACCTGGCCAAGGCCCTGGCGCCCTTCTCACCCCGGGTGGCCTTGTTGGGCCGCACCAACCTCGACCCTGGGGTTGATTATGATGCCTTGCTCCGTGGCAGCGGGGATGAAGCTGCTCTGCGACGGTTTCTGAAAAAACAGCAGCCCGATATTGCCGGCTCGGCTCTGGAAAGCGGCATGAAGCGCCTGAAGGCGGGCCTGGAAGTTAGCCAGTCGCTGAAGGACCTCTCTCTTATGGGCGTCGAAGCCCGCTATTTCTCCTGCGACGTAGCCCAGGCCGACTCTGTGCGCCAAACCCTGGACCAGGTAGTCAAAGAATGGGGTCGTATCGACGTGGTCATCCACGGGGCCGGCGTTATTCACGATTCATTTATGGCGTTCATGTCACCGGAGGACTTCAGCCGGGTGGTGGCCGTCAAGCTCACCGGGGCCGCGAACCTTCTGGAGGCGGCCAAGCCCCACGGTCTGCGCTTTCTAGCGGCCTTGTCCTCCGCCGCCTCTATCCAGGGCAACCCCGGCCAGGCGAACTATTGCGCCGCCAACCGCGCCATGTCCGCCCTGCTAACCGCCCAGACCCCTCCTGCCGGGAATCTGCTGGCCAAGGCCTTCATGCTGCCTCCCGTCGAAGGCGTGGGCATGGCTGACGATCCCGAAGTCAAGGAACTTCTCAAGCTCAAGGGTCTGGAAAAGGCCTATGTGCACGCGGCCGAACTGGCCCAGCTTCTCGTGCGGGAGCTCTTCCTGGGCGACCCCCAGGATGTCTGGGTCATGCCCATGCGGCTGTTGCCCCAGGTGAAGACCACCCTGCTCGATCCCACCGAACCCCAAATGGCGCCGGGCTCCCTTTCCATGGCCGTCGTGGCGGCAGAGCCCGGGGACCTGCCCATGCTGGAGACCATCCAACGCCTGGATCTCAGGGCCGGGGAGCTCGAGGCAGAGCGGGTTTTCATCACCACCAAGGACCTCTGGCTGGAAGACCATCGCCCCTTCAAGTTCCTGAAGCATCCGCCAGTTTCCGGCATCATGGCGGTGGAGACCTTCTTCGAAGCGGCCCGGGTCTTAAATCCCCATTTGCAGGTGGTGGGAGCCCGTCAGGTGGCCTATCGGGACCTCCTGGACTGTCCTCTGGAACAGCCCCGGCTGGCCCGCATCCACTGCCGCTCCATGAGTGCCAACCCGGGTGATCTTCTCTGCCAGGTCACCATCTCGAGCCCTCTGATCTCTCCCAGCGGCCGGGAACTGGACCGCTGGACCACCAACTTCGCGGGCCAGGTGATTTTGGGAAGCAAACCCCGATCCCTGGAGCCCCCTCCCGGCTTCCCGGTCAAGCCCGAAGAGATGGAGACCCGGGCCATGGTCAAAGACGAGGTGGCCGAATATTACGAGACCCGCACCAGCATGCAGGGCCGCTACCGGGTCATGGAATCCCTGGAGGGCACCGGCCCCGGCTGCATCCGCGGGGCCATGATCTACCGGGAGGTGAGGGACTTCCCCGGTGAGGGCCCGAACCACTACCAGTTCTCCCCTTATCTCCTGGAGGCCTTCCTCCATCTGGCGAACTTTTACGTGGTCATGCGGGACGAAGATGAGGAACGGCGCATGATCCCGGCAGACATCGGAGAATTGCTGTTCACCCGCCCGTGCCGGGAAGGCGAACGCCTGGTCTTGGAGGCCCGCCTCCAGAATGAGAACCCTGAAAGCCACACCTGGGTGGCCCGGGCCCTTGATGACACCGGCACCGCCATCATGCAGGTGACGGGCTTACAACTGCGGTGGTTTACAGAATAATGCCCCTACCCTGCCTTTTTTTCCAGGAGCTTTGAGATGGCCGGCGTATCCGTCATTCCGGTGCACAGCAAGCGGGAGCTGAAGACCTTTGTCGATCTTCCCTGGGAACTTTACCGGGACGATCCCCACTGGATTCCCCCGGTGAAAAGCCAGGTGGCCCAGCTCCTCACCCCCGGCCATCACCCTTTCTGGACCTTTTCCCGGCGGGAACTCTTCCTGGCCATGCGGGGCTCCGAGGTGGTGGGCCGGATTGCCGCCATCGTGGACGACCATTACAATGATTACCAACAGGAAAAGATGGGGATCTGGGGCTTCTTTGAATGCCAGCGGGACCCGGAAGCCGCGGCCGCCCTGTTTGCCGCGGCCTCCCAATGGGTACGCCGAGAGGGCATGGAGTTCATCCGGGGACCCCTGAACCCTTCCCTGAACTATGAGTCCGGCCTCCTGGTCCACGGCTTTGAATCCCGCCCCACTTTCCTGATGACCTATAATCCCCCGTATTATCTTGAACTGGTAAAGCTCTCAGGCTTTCGCAAGGAAAAAGACCTGCTCACCTACCTCTCCACCCGGGACACAAAACCCCCGGAGTGGGCCCTGAATCTGGGGGAGCGTCTCGCCCAGAAGCAGGAAGTGGTGGTCCGGAAAATGAACCCCAAGCATTTCGACGACGAGGTGCGCCTGCTCACCCGGTTATACATCGAATGTTGGGGGCATAACTGGGGGTTTTCGCCGCCCACCGCCTCCGAAGTGAGGGACATGGTCCAGAGCATTTATCCCATCATGGATCTGGACCTGGCCTTTTTCCTGTATGTGCGGGATGAGCCCATGGGGGTGTGCGTCGTGCTCCCCGACGTAACCCCCCTGCTGAAGCGCTTCAACGGCAAGCTGGGCTTGGGCGCCCTCATCAAAAAACATCTCTACTGGTCAGAGATCAATGGCTGCCGGGGCTTTATTTTGGGGGTCAAGGAAGAATACCGCCAGGTGGGCGCCCCCCTCGTGGCCCTGCACTACCTGTTGCAGGCCGCCAAGGACAAACCCCAGTATTATTACGTGGAGCTCGGCTGGAACCTGGAGGACAACCAGGCCATCAACCTGCTCTATGAGGAATCGGGCTTGCGGCCCCACAAGCGCTACCGCATCTATCGCCGGGATCTCGTATAATTTTTCGGTTCATGCCTTACCCGCCCCTTTTTCCTGATTTCAAACCGCTGGCCATGGAGGATCGGGAGTTTATACACCCCCGCCTCTGGGACTACCAGCCCGCCACCTCAGAGCTGACTTTTACCAATCTCTTTATCTGGCGGGGGCACTACCGCCTTTCCTGGTGTCTGGCCGATGACTGCCTGGTGTTTTTAAGCGACTTCCCGGCGGATCCCTGGTTTTTTCCCCCCGTCGGTCCCTCCCCCCGGGAGGCTCTCTGCCGCCGCCTGCTTCATTGGCTGAAGGAAGCCCGCGGCTCTGCCGATCCCCGCCTGGAGCGGGCCGATCACCGTCTCCGGGAGGAGGTTAGCGCCAGCGGCGGCTTTCACGCCGCAGCCGACCGTGACCACTTCGATTATGTCTATCCGACCACGGACCTCACCCACCTGGCCGGCGGGAATTACCAGCAAAAACGCAATCACCTGAACAGCTTTCAGCGCTCTCACCGGTACACCTATGAGCCCTTGACTCCCGGCCACCTGGCGGCCTGTCAGGATTTGGCCCAGAAGTGGTGCAAGATCAGGCGCTGTGAAGAGGACTTGAACCTTCAAGAGGAATGGGAGGCGGTCAAGGAAACTCTGGCTCATTTCGAGGACCTGGACTTGACGGGTGGAGCCATATTCGTCGATGGCCGGCTGGAGGCCTTCACCGTGGGGGAGAAGCTGAACGCCGACACCGTAGTCATCCACCTGGAGAAGGCCAACCCCGAGATCCGGGGCCTCTATGCCGCCATCAACCAGGCCTTCCTGGAGCATGCCTGGAACGATACCCCCTGGGTGAACCGGGAACAGGACCTGGGGGAACCTGGCCTGAGAAAGGCCAAACTCTCCTACCACCCGCACCACCTGGAAGAAAAGTTCATCCTCCGCCTGGCTTGAGCTAAGACAAGTTCCATGGGAAAGGGGGCCAGGGTTCGGTGGACCCCTAGCCCCCTCTCCCAATACCCTCTCCCCCAACCCCTTAGCGCTTTTTGGCCGGAAAGTCTGGCCTCTTGGCCAGCCCTTCCGGCCCCTTAGGCGGGTTGGGGGAGGTCTTTGGGGGAGGGGAGGGACTTCAAGTCCCTGGCCCTCCCCCTCAAAAACTTTCGCACTTCTCAGGAACAACCGGTTCTTATTTTCTGGATTCAGCCCTCCCGTCAGCTCCGAAGGTACCCGGATGGGGACGCGAGAGAC
>Ga0207862_1000148_pt1 | contig 19451 bp, 16 predicted proteins | sample LuqExpMetageno81_FD_187838 | JGI IMG/M metagenome (GOLD analysis project Ga0207862, IMG submission 187838) | Tropical forest soil microbial communities from Luquillo Experimental Forest, Puerto Rico - Sample 81 (SPAdes) | ecosystem: Environmental > Terrestrial > Soil > Tropical forest ... | reverse complement strand
CGGTAGAACACCGTTGGCTGCAGCCCATGTTCCTCGCACAGATCGGAAACCGGCACTTTATCCAGCAAGTGCCGCCTTAGGATGGCAACCTTCTCTTCCCCAGTGTAGTGCTTTCGCTCTTTTCTCATGCGCCCTCTCCGTTATCTTAACGGAAGAACGCTCTGTCCACTTCCAGCTGAGGCAAGACACGTTCTGTAAAGAATGTCTCCGGACTGTACATTAAAAGATTGGTCGGGGCGAGTGGATTTGAACCACCGTCCTCCTGGTCCCGAAAAATGCAATCAAAAAATCCAAGTGCTTCATTTGGTGTCGCTTAGGAGCCAGAAAGCCATTCTTTCTCTCCCTCAGTTGTACCGAAGTTGTACCGAACTTTTGACCCGGAAAAAGCCTGGCCAACCACGTAGAAAACAAAGTGCGCAACGGCTGTGGTTAGATTCCGGCTCCCAGAGTATCTAACGCATCGTCAGGCAAGGATATCTTCGATCTCCCTCGTCTCACGACTCATACCCTTGTTGTGTTTTACGCAGGTCCACAGGAAATCGAGAAGTGGCGCGGCAAGCTCGTCCGGGCTCGAAAAGGTTGCGTATCGAACGGACACAATTTCCTGCAGGTCTTGCAGGAGAGTAGTCTTTATCGGAGCTTGTTCCCAGATTGCGAAGAAGATAGGAACCGCGGGACCTCCGAAGATATTATAGGCAAGTTCGAATGCTGTGCTTTCGCTCAATCCTGTTCTAATCACGACTATGGCATCGGCTTGGCTTATCCGGTTCAAGCGATGCCTTCGGAAATTGCGAGGACTGAATCTCTGACCAGTGTCCCTTTCGAATTGCTGACGGAATGTACCCGTGCTCTGTGCCGACTGGGCTGTTAAGAACTGAAATTTATAGGGTTTGCGGTCCATGCGGTGAAGGACATCAAGGACACTCTGGATGATACGTGCCTCTTTCTCACTTGTTTCAGTGAAGGGTTGCCGAATGAAAAGCCTTACTTTCCTTTCGTGTACAAGCTGAGAAAGATAATGCTGCCAAGGCTTTACCGCCAATGATTCTAGTGGCGCGATCGGGAGCGCGCGCACGAACGAACGCGCGAGAATCGCTTCGGCAACCACAGGAATTCCCAAGTCGATCGCCAGTCTTTGTAACGAGGGTCTTGAGCGATCTTCCAAGATCGCCGCCACTCCAGAATCACTGAGAACAATGTCGACCTTCGCACTCCGGAGTATTTGCTGAGCGCTCCCATCCTCTTCGCTCACTCCCTGTACACCACGCAGGGGTCGCAAGGACTCCGCGGTTCGTGGAGTCGCGAACAATTCAAGACCAAGCTCTCTCAGTAGCTGAGCTTCTTCCAGGAACGATGTCGACGCGACGGTCGAATCAAGTGCCAACAAGGCTCCCTTTGAGGGCATCTTTAGCCCTGTTGCCATCATCGCTTTGACAAGGGCTTCCTCTTTGGTTGCGCCGAAGCAGGCGACCTCGCCTGTTGAGGTCATCTCAACCCCGAGTCTGGGCTCCGCGCCTCTCAGCCGGTCAAAGCTGAATTGGGGCGCCTTGACTGCAACGTATTCGAGGTCGAATTGACTGCGGTTCAATTCCGCGGCTGGTTCGAGGCCCAGCATGGCCCGGGTTGCTTCGCGAGCAAAGTTGATGCCCAGCACTTTCGAAACGAAGGGTAGACTTCTTGATGCTCGCAAATTGCACTCGATCACCTTCAGCTTAGTCCCCCGGGCGAGCATCTGTACGTTGAAAGGGCCAGTGATCTCAAGGGCGCGCGCCAAGCTCTCTCCGATCTCCCGAATCCGTTGAAGGACTGATGCTGAGAGATCCTGCGCGGGAAAGACTAGCGTGGCATCTCCGGAATGTACCCCCGCTCTTTCAATGTGCTCCGAGATCGCCCAGAGAATCACTTCTCCCTGCCTCGCTACGGCATCCAATTCGATCTCCAGCGCGTCGGTCACAAATTTGGAAATCACAACCGGATGCTCAGGCGATAGCGAGGTAGCGTGCTCGATGAAATGGGACAGCTTGTCAGCCGAGTGGACCACCCGCATCGCCGCACCCGAGAGAACGTAGGACGGACGAACCAGTACCGGATAACCACCCAGCGATTCCACAACCCGGTCAAGGTCCCGCAGCTCGTTTACGGCAGCCCATTTTGGCTGATCAATACCCATCGCATCGAGGAGGGCCGAGAATTTGTCGCGACTCTCTGCTCGGTCGATTGATTCGGGCGATGTTCCTAAGACTCTTATGCCCGCCTGTTGCAGTTTCATCGCCAGGCTGTTCGGAGTCTGCCCGCCCATTGAGACAACTACCGCTTCCGGCCTTTCCGTCGCACAGATCTCCAAGATGGATTCCATCGTGATTTCGTCAAAGATTAGGCGATCGCAAATGTCATAGTCGGTCGAAACCGTCTCCGGATTGCAATTGAGCAGGAGAGTTTCATAGCCGAGATTTCGAGCCTCTAAAACTGTATGCACTGCACACCAGTCAAATTCCACGCTCGATCCAATGCGGTAACAGCCGGAGCCAAGCACCAAAATCTTTTTTCGCGGGTCGACCGGAACGTCCGCTCGGTCTGCGCCATAGGTGAGGTAGAGATAGTTGGTTTCAGCGGGATACTCTGCGGCGAGGGTATCGACTTGCGCCAGCCGCGGAGTGATCCCATGCAAATGTCTGAATTCTCTCACCTCCGTTTCCCCGCGATGGAGTCGCTTCGCGATAAAGCGATCAGAGTATCCAGCACTTTTGGCATGCCGGATCCTGCTGGCGACTTTGGATGAAAGCCCCTCGCCCGCGGGAAGTGTCGAGAGCTGTTTACCAATCTCTAGCAAGCGGTAAATTTCACCAACAAAAAACGGGTCGATGGCGGTCAAGTGCGAGACTTCATCAATGCTCATTCCTTCCGCCAAGCCACGGGCGATGGCGAAGATTCGCTTCGGCGATGGTGTCCCAATCGCTGCCTTCAAATCGTCGAAGTAGAAAGCCTCTGGGTCCAAACCATCCGCGCCGATCTCCAGCATGCGCAAGGCCTTCTGCAAGGCTTCTCCTAAATTTCGCCCGATGGCCATGACTTCGCCAATTGACTTCATTTCGGAGCCGATCTTTTGTTCTACTCCCTCGAACTTCTGGAGATCCCACCTCGGGATTTTGCAGACGACGTAGTCCAGTGCCGGTTCAAAAAAAGCCGTAGTAGTTTTGGTGATCGCGTTTTTCAGGTCAGACAATCGGTAACCGAGCGCTAGTTTGGCGGCGATGTAAGCCAGAGGGTATCCTGTAGCCTTTGAAGCGAGCGCCGAGGAGCGCGAGAGCCTCGCATTCACTTCAATCACTCGATAGTCCCAGGTCTCCGGGTGCAACGCGAACTGAATATTGCATTCCCCAATGACGCCTAAGTGCCGAATGACATTGAGCGAGATATCGCGAAGTCCCTGGTATTCTTGGTCGTTCAAGGTCTGTGAGGGTGCTACCACGATGGATTCGCCTGTGTGGATGCCCATTGGATCCACGTTCTCCATATTGCATACAGTGACGCAGTTATCGAAGCCGTCCCGCACGACCTCGTATTCGATTTCTTTCCAGCCTCCAAGATATTCTTCCACCAAAACTTGGGGAACTCCGACGAAGGCGTGCGAAGCGAGAGTGAAGCATTCTTCTTCATCCCTCGCGACACCCGAACCCTTTCCACCCAAAGCAAATGCCGCTCGCAGCATGACGGGGAAACCAATCTCTCGAGCCGCGGCGAGAGCCTCTTCAGGACTTCTGACGGCTCTGCTTCGTGCCGTCCTCACACCGATCTCGGCGAGTCTATTGACAAAGAGCTGGCGGTCTTCTGTCGCCTCGATGGTTGAAGCCGGAGTACCGAGCACACGCACTTTGTGACGGTCTAGGACACCCGATCGCTGTAGCTCGAGGCCGCAATTAAGGGCCGTCTGCCCGCCAAAGCTGAGCAGGATGGCATCGATTCTTTCTCCGGCAATAACTTTTTCAACGAAGTCGGCAGTGATTGGTAGAAAGTAGACATTGTCAGCAAAATCGTGGGAAGTCTGAATGGTCGCGATGTTGGGGTTGATGAGAACGGTGTAGAGGCCCTCTTCCTTGAGCGCCTTGAGCGCTTGGGTACCGGAATAGTCGAACTCGCCGGCCTGACCGATCTTGATCGCACCTGAACCCAAAACCAACACTCTCTTGGGTAACAAGGAGGGCAGTCTCATATCTCACCTCGTGTAAAGGACTTGAGTTGAACGCGGCGCGTCCTTGTACGTCTTCTCAATCTCATCTGCGGCGACATTCACCGGTCGTCGCTAGGAAGTCCTTAAACAGAAATTGCGTATCCCTTGGACCGGCTGCCGATTCGGGATGAAATTGCACGGAACGAAATGGCTTATGTTTGTGACGAATCCCTTCATTCGAACCATCATTCAGATTGACAAACCAGGTTTCCCATTCTTTGGCCATGCGCGTTTCGTCGACGGCAAAGCCATGATTTTGGCTGGTCAAATAGGCCCGATTGGTAGCGCCATCCACAACGGGTTGGTTGTGCGAACGGTGGCCGTATTTGAGCTTGTAGATCTCTGCTCCGGCAGCCATGGCCAGCAATTGATGTCCGAGGCAAACTCCGAAAATCGATATGCCAGACTGCAGTGCCGCCCGTACCCGCTCGATTTGCCCGGAAAGCTGGGCTGGATCACCGGGGCCGTTGGTAAGCATCAGGCCATCAACTCGATGGAGATAGGTTTCCCAGGGATGATTCCACGGAGCCCGGATCACGCTCGCTCCGAGAGCTAGCAGACAGCGGACAATGTTCTCTTTGGCACCTGTATCGACGACGAGAATCTTAAGGTCGCCTCCCGGATAGTGCGTCACTTCGTTTGCCTGTACGAGTTCGATTACCTTTGACATGTCGACGTCTTGTGGCGAGACTGGATATTCCCCTTCTGGCAAAGAATCGATCACCTCGTGCCTTTCAAAGCGAAGTTGGCCCGTGATCGTGCCGTGGCTACGAAGATGACGTGTCAAACTTCGAGTGTCCACGCCCTCCATCGCCGGTATCCCCTGACTCTTTAACCAGCTGCCGAGGCTCTGACGTGAGGCGTGATGAGAGGGCCGAGGACAATTTTGGTGAACAATCAGTGCCTGGACCTGGATCAACGAACTCTCGAACGGGCCTTCCGGAACGCCATAATTGCCCATCAGCGGATATGTCGTTACAAGAATCTGTCCCCGGTAGGATGGATCGGTAAGAGTCTCCACATATCCCACCATTCCGGTATTGAACACCACTTCACCACGCGCTTCTCGCAACGCGCCAAATGATCGACCAGAAAAGACCGTACCGTCCGACAATTCGAGTTTCATGTTGGTCGCTCCTATTGAGGCGAGAGTTAATCGGCATGCTGTAGCGCGTGACTTCTTTGAGGCCTTTTGTCGTTGCCACACACGGTCTCCACAATGCGAGCGGAGACGACATAAGGATCGGCATTGGCTGCCGGGCGGCGGTCTTCCAGATAACCACACCCTCGCGAAGCTACGTGCGTCGGGATGCGGATCGACGCGCCTCGATCAGCGACACCCTTGCGAAATTCGTTGATCGCGCAGGTCTCGTGCAGCCCGGTCAGACGTTCCTCAAGTCCGTCGCCGTACGCGCCAATGTGCTCATCGTGCTTCGTTTCCAGGGCCTGGATTGCGCGCTCAATCGCCTGCAAGCCAGTCTGCGGATCACGCATCGTTTTGGTTGAGAAGTTCGTGTGCATGCCAGAACCGTTCCAGTCTCCTTTGACTGGCTTTGCCGCGAGCGTCGGAGATACGCCAAAATCCTCGCTGATGCGGAACAGTAGCCAGCGCGCAAACAAGAGATGGTCCGAAACGGTCAGCGGGTCGGGGCTTTCACCGGCGAGCCCGCGATACCCAACCTGAAATTCCCATTGCCCGGGCAAGACCTCGGCGTTAATCCCATAGATCATCAAGCCTGCAGTCAGGCTCGCTCTTGTGTGAGCTTCGACGACGGGTCGCCCGAATACATTGCCAGCGCCAACACCACAATAGTATGGACCTTGCGGCGCGGGATAGCCGTTGTCAGGAAATCCGAGGGGCAGCCTCCCCTGGAGCAAGGTGTATTCCTGTTCAAACCCGACCCAAGGTTCCTCCTGGCCGCTGCCCGAATCCAAGGCCTGTCGCAACCGGGCTCTCGTGTTTGTCTCGTGCGGCGTGTCGTCCGGATTGAAAACCTCACACAGAACGAGGAAATTGCCAGCACCTCGAAGCGGATCGGAGACAAAATTGACCGGCTTGAGGATCAAGTCGGAATCACTTCCGATGGCCTGGTAGGTTGAAGAACCGTCGAACGACCATGTGGCAAAATCGCCTTTCCCGACAGGACGATTTCCCGGCAGGTTGACAATTCTGGACTTGGAGCGAAGCTGCTGAGTCGGCCTCGATCCGTCCTGCCAGATGTATTCTGCTTGAAACAGCGTCATGAAATCCCTCCTGGTTCCTTTCTCAGTTGCCCTTTTAAGCGCTCCTAGTTGTAAAGCGACAAACGGACGTGAAGAGCCTCACTGATTCAATTCTTCTTTCGGATCCTTCGGGGTGGGCAGAAAACTCAGAGCGAAAAGGCGTTCTCGGTTGATCTCTCGGAAACAACCCCTGAAGTTTCAAATCAAAAGGACAGCTTCTGCTATGAGAAGGCCTATCCCTCTTGAGACGAGACTTGGGGGCAATGACTCAAAAGAATTTTGCTTTGAAGTCCTCGTGGCGACGACGGGCCTCTGCCATGCGCTCATCGAGGCCGGGTTGATCCCGCAGGCTATCGAGCAGGGGGTCTCCCACAAAGTAGGGATAGCAGAAGAAGCCGCTATCAATGGAGCGGCGAAGCATCCGCAGGGAGGAGGTCCTGTCGGCGAGCACAGCGTAGACCTGTGCAACCTTGTAGAGCAGTTCCCCATCGGTCACTCCCCGCTCGTCGATCCCGGCTTCGGTCTCACGAAGAAATTCAAGACCACGCGTCCTCTGTTGAGCCATAGCGTAGCTCAACGCTTTGCCGATCTGCGCCGGAAGGAGGGTCGGATCCAGTTCATACGCCCTGTTCAGGTCTCTGGACGCCTGCTCCCATTTCTTTTCGTGATACTCCGCGAATCCTCGATAAAAAAGGATGTAGGCCGAATTGTTGACAGGAAGGCTCTTCAGAAACTCTTCGTATTGCCCCAAGTAGAGATAGCCATTCAGCGCGGAGCTGTTGATCTTGACCTGCGGGTCGAGCCCGCGAGCGCGTTCCGCCTCTGCCACAGACTCCGCTAGCATCCCACCGAAGCGATAGGCGTAGCTGAGTTCCCAATGTGCTTCCGCATTGTTGGGATTGGTCTGCACAACGCTGCGCAGAAGGGGCACACCCTCCTCTACTCTCCCGGTGTTGGTCAGCAGGTTTGCCAAGTAGATCCGTGGCACGAGCAGAGAAGGGTCCAGCGCCAGGGCGCGCTGGTAAGCATCCTCGGCCTTCTTGTAAAACTCCCGGCCAGCCAAGTGCAGTGACGCATTGGTGGCATACGCGTGCCCCAGGTGGGCCCATGCGGGGGCATAGCTCGGTTCCATCGCCACCGACTTCTCCAGCATCGAAATCGCGGCCGAGAAGTCGTTCAGCCAATACAGATCCACACCACGCAGGTAATATTCATAGGCGAGCGCTCCAACAGGGCTGGCGCGCTTCAGATGGGCAGTTTCGGCCGGTGAAAGGCTCAACTCCAGTCCACGGATGATCTCGCGCGAAACGCGGTCGTGCACGGTCAGAAGCTTGTCATACTTCACATCGATTGTATCCCGCCAGAGGATTTTGTCGGTCTTGACGTCGATGAGTTGAGCCGTGATGCGCAAGTCTTCACCGTCTCTCAAAAAGGTTCCTGTCAGCAAAGTGTCCACATTCAACTGGGAGCCAACCTTTTGTGGATCAACGGCCAGGTTGCGGTACTTGCCCACTGCGGACGAAGGACGGACGGTGAGCGCGTTGACATAACTGAGCTCGGTAATTACCGCATCCGCGAGTGAAAATCCGAGGAAATCGGTCGCCGGATCCGGCTTCAGGTTCTGAAACGGCAGAATGGCCAGGCTCCGCACCTTCTCCGGCCCGCGACTCGTGTCCGACCGCAAGAAAGCGAAGTAGCCGCCAGCCACGGCTAGCACCAGAATTACTGACGCCACGATAGTCCGAAATGATCGAAAGGCATGGGCTAAATGACTCCGCAAAGTCACCGGTGCATTGCTGCTTTTCGTCTTAGCCGCGATCCCAAGCCCTCCAGGGCCTTGCGCAGTTCGGTTTGCGCTCTCCCTCGCGTGAGCCTGGAACTCGATCTCCTTTTTGAGCGCCAACAGATCGTGTGAGAACTCCGCAATCGTCTGATAACGAGCCTCACGGTCTTTACACATCGCTTTGCCAACAATTCTCTGAAGTTCGGACGGCAGCTCCGGGGCGACCATTGACAGACTGGGGGGCGTACCATTCAGGATCTCCGCAATCACATCACTGACCGTTTGGCCATCAAACGGCGCTCGTCCTGCAATCATTTCATAGAGCACTGCTCCCAGGCTGAAAATGTCGCTCCTTGCATCCACGGTTTCTCCGCGGGCCTGTTCCGGCGACATGTATCTTGCCGAACCGATCACCATGCCGGCTTGACTGATCGAAATCGGGAGAGAGTGCGCCACCGGATTGACGGTTTGCTCTTCGTGAGCCTCCGTCAATTTGGCGATGCCAAAGTCGAGAACTTTCAAGAGGCCGTCGTTTCGCACGACAGCGTTCTCTGGTTTGACATCGCGATGAACGACTCCGGAGGTGTGGGCAGCGTCCAGAGCGCTGGCAATCTGCAGGCCAATATCGAGCGCAGTTTCTAACGTGAGCCTGGCGCCAGACAGCTTCTGGCGGAGTGTCGGTCCTTCGACATACTCCGAAGCAATGAAATGAAGCTCGTCCACGACGCCGAATTCGTAGATCGTTAGTATGTTGGGATGATTGAGAGCCGAGGCGGCCCGCGCTTCTTGCTCGAAACGGCGCAAAGCACGTTCATCCTGAGTCAGTGCCGAGGTCAGAATTTTGATGGCGACCCTGCGTTTGAGCCGCGTGTCCACCGCGAGATACACCTGGCCCATGCCGCCCGATCCGAGGAAGGAGGTAATTTCGTAGTGGGCAATCTGTTTGCCTGGGGCAATCGCCGTTGCTGAGCGTCGTGCAATCAGGTTATACGCCGCATTGGCAACCGATTGTTGTAGGACGTCCATGGGCTTCCCGGCGGAATCCAACAGGGTCTCTACCTCTCTTCTCAATTCGGTGTCGGTACCGCAACGCTCGTTGAGAAAAGCCGAACGCGATTCAGAGGGTAATTCGAGGCTCACATGAAAGAGGTCTTCGATCTGCTTCCAGCGATCCGATGAGTGGAGCATGACGCCGTTTGGACTACGAGACCCCATGAGAAAGTTCGCGATGCAGCCAGGCCTTGGCCATCCTCAGCTCGCGATGCACAGTGGCCGGCGAGATATTCAGAACAGCCGCGGCCTCGTCATAGGTCAGACCGCCGAAACAAAGCAGCTCCACAATTTCGCATTTGCGCTGGTCCTGGGAGGCGAGGTGTTCAAGGGCGGCATCCAATTCGACAATTCCAACTGAAAACTCAGACCCAGCAATCATGGTTTCGTCCAGGGGAATCTTTTCAACGCCTGCGCCGCGTTTTTTTCGTTTGCGAGTTTTCGCGTGATCGACAAGGATGCGACGCAACAGGCGTGCGGAAACGGCAAAGAAATGCGCGCGATCCTGCCAAGTCACATCGGCATCGACTAGACGCAGATACGCTTCATGCACCAAAGCAGTAGGTTGAAGGGTGTGATCCGGGCGTTCTGCGCGTAAACAACGCAAGGCCAGTTTGTGGAGTTGGTCATAGACAACCGGCATCAACTCGTCCAGGGCCTGTTTGCTACCGCCGCTCCACTCCTGCAACAGTCGAGTGACCGAGGGGGGATCACGAGGACTGTCCATGCTAACTACTCCCTGCGGCAGTGTTCGCAATTGAAGTTCCGGCGACCCGCGCCTGCCCAGTCTTCACTCTAGTTCGAGTCTGAGAAGGGCGGTACCCGGAACTGCTCCGTCTAAAGCTTCGTGACCTGTTTAGTGGGTGATTATAGCACAAGCTCGTTAACGCATTGGTGTGGTCCGCAAAAACTCCCTCCGACTTCAAAATCAACAAGATACACTGAGGCTGCCTGACATTAATTACATGCATGAATTCCGGCGGGGTAGGACTCCGTGAGGTCCTTGTGGGAGCAGGCGAGATTTGCGATGGAGGGATAACTCGCATCCGCTTAGATATTTCGAGATTTTCGGAAGGCACACTTCTAAGGAACAGTTCTCAGCCCGACCGCTGCCCTGGCCTGGTCCTTTAAATCGCTGCACCTTCACGCCGACCACCAGGAGCCAGAGGGACAGCAATATTTCCCATGTCGAGCGCCAGAGTGTAGCGCAAGAAAGCTGTGCCGCGGCGTCCACCTTCCGCGAAGCAAGCGAAGGAATGGTGGCAAATTCTAGGGGAATGTAGGTCCTTCGTTTCGGTGCTGCGTCTGAACGCTGCGGCCTGTGAGTTGCCTGATGGCTACATCACAGGCGCGCCGCCACTCCCTCATCCTTTTAGTCAATTCTGGTCGTCGTCCCGGCTCGGCGCGAAGTTCACGAACCCGTTCACTTTGGTACCATCGGAAAAGAATCCGACGATATCACCCCGGTCGTTGACACCATTGATGAATGTACCCATGACGCCAAATGCCGCTGTCTGCGACGAACCTGGAGCATCAAATTGAAAGAATCTGTCGTCGGCGAAGATGAAACCGTGTACGTTCCCATTGCTATCGGTGAAAGAACCGACGATCTCACCTTTGTCATTGCAGCCAAAAGGTGATGTGCTGGTGGCAGTTGCGTCGTTGATTTTGACATTGAACGTAAAGAACATGTGACCGAGACGCCCAAAGAAGCCGTGATTATTGCCATTGGCATCCGTCCAAAAGCCGCACACCTGGTTGTTGTTAGTTATGTCGCTGGCCTGCGTCGCAACGGCGCCGGTAAACGTTGGCGGCGGAATCTCTATGAACTTCGACGCGCTGGGCGACTGAATATCGAGCTCGACAACAAAGCCATGCTCGTGGCCATTGTTGTCCATCCAGAACCCGGCCGCCTTGCCAAAATCGTTTATGCCGAGCAGATTTTGGACTGGCGTTGTGACGTTCGGCGGAGAACCCGCGGGGTCATCGACAGGTGATTGAGTGCCATTAGCATCCAAGAACCCATGGGTGAAACCGGTCGCATTGTCCGTGTAAAAGCCCACGACATCGGGAAATTTCTTGTTGTTAATGCCGATAGCCTGTGTCTGTGAGGCGAAGTCACCGGACGGCAGGTTAGTGAAGTTCTCTACGGAGTAGTGATTTTTGGGAACCAGGACATAGCCATTATTGGGAATTTTCGTGCCATCGCCGAAATAGCCGACGATGACCCGTCCGTCACTGATACCAAGCAACTGATTGAAGTTCGGGTCGCCGGGGTTGTTGAGTACAAAGAAACGCTGGTCACTCGTTCCCTCTGTTCCACCCGATTGCCCAAGCGCAACGATCGGCAAAACAAGGACTGCCACCGTCACTAGTAATCGGCGAGCGAAGGCGTTTGAAATCTTATGGACAGAGTCCGGGGAAATACTAAACACGGTAATCTCCTTCGTGATCACACTTTCGAAGGTCTTAGTAATGGCAGATGCACTTCTCCATCTGCGGCACACCGCCCTTTTAAGCCCTTCTAGTTGTAAAGCGACAAACGAACGTGAAAAGCCTCACTGATTCATTTCTTCTTTCGAAGCTCAGGGCGAGAACGCGTTCTCGGGTGGATCTTTCCGAAACAAACCCTTAAGTTTCAAATCAAAAGGACAGGTCCTCGTATACAGCCTTCGCGCACATCAGTGGTTGATGGACCGTGGAGTGGCAGTCCAGCCAGTCACGGCTGATTCCGGTGGAAACCGATTCTTTGAGTTTCGGGACCTGGAAGGGAACACGATTGAAACCTAAGTCGAACCAGACTCCGATCCGGTGTCTGGACTTGTACGGGGCTTAATTGGGCTACGTGGGCTACAAAATGAGGAAAAGAAAGTCGCGACGTGAAGTCAATTAAATCCAATTCGCAAAGGGAAAAAGTCCCCATTTCGCCGGTCGATGATGCTGGAGGAACTCCAGCGTCTTAATTATGCACGTCGATGGAAGGTTGGAAGCTGAAATCAAACTGCTCGATTGAGTTGCACGGTTTGGTCGAGAGGTCTTAAAGTCGCTGTTCTTTCGGGCTGCTCCCGGCGAAATGCCGATATGCGATAGTTCGCCGACCGGCAGTTGCCTTCCTTCAGCCACGTCTGCTCTGTGTACATCTTCCATCAGCTGCGTGGGGATACCCCCCTGGGTGGAAGTCGATTTCGCGAAGGTCCCGCATTGCCTTGGACCACAATTTTTGGAATCCATCGGCAAGTTGTTGCGCAAGATCCTTGTCGCGGACCAGGAGTGAGGCGAAACGCCCCTCGGGGATAAATGGATGATCGAGGCAGAGAATTACGATCTCTTCGTCGATGACATGGAACGGGTGACCAAGTTCTCCCGAGTAACGCACACCCGTGACGTGTTCCAAGTGAGCCCTGTGCTTGCGGAGAAATCCCACCAGATGCGCAGCGGTTCGGTACCCGAAACCAAAGACCACGCGCTGGTCTACTTTTTGTGCGCTTGCATTCCGAGCGATCCTCCGGAGAACCGGGAACCCTTTTGTGGCGGCTGCTTCAATCGCCGTAAGGTCGCCCTGTTCCAGATACGACCAGATTCGCTGCCGTGCCGCGGCAAGATGGATCACATGCCGCTTGATGTGGCTCTCCATACCGAGCGCTAAGTCCACAAAGGTCTTTCGCCCGCGGACGCGACCCGTGTCACTCGCAAGGATAGTTCGCAGCTTTTCTGCTTGCTCGGAAAACCTCGTAGCCCGCTCCTGTGAGAGAGTCACTAAGCGGTCCACAACCTCATCGACAGGGAAAGCGGAGTACAGCTTTGGGCGTGTAGGCTGGATTTCTACCAGGCCCAGACGATCAAGTTTCTCCATCGCTAGGTAGATTTTCGAAGACGGCACCCCTCCCTCACGGCAAAGCGTTTCGGCGTCCGCGACACCCTCAACCATAAGAGCGGCAAGCGCTTTTCGCTCGTACAGCGTCAAGCCCACTTCTTCCATAAGGTCCAAGTCATGCCAAGCCATATTTAATTTATCTACTACATAGAGTAGTTGAAAGCAACGAAACGATCCCCTATCCTCGGGCTGCAGCGAAAAAGGAAAGAGCGGAGGACCGAAACATGAAGCAACACTCTCAGTTAATGCCGATGATCTCCGTGGATTCTGTAGATCAAGCTCGCGGCTTCTATGTCGACAAGCTTGGCTTCGGCCACCAGATGGGGGTGTTGGGTAAGGACGGCCAGTTGGACTTTTGCACCGTTGCGCTCGGTGGCGCCAAAGTGATGCTCATGAGACCAGCGGAGGAAATAGAAGGCACGAGCGCAACGTCGTCGAAGCGGCCCGTGGAGATCTATCTTGAGGTAGGGGATGTCAACGCGTACCACGAGGAGCTGAAGAAACGCGGAGTGAAAATTACCTCCGCGCTCACCGACCAATGGTGGGGCGACCGCACTTTCACTGTAATTGATCCATTCGGATATCAGATTTGGTTTTACACCCATGTGGGCGAACCGAAGCCGCCAAAGGGCATGAAAATTGTTTAGGAATCGAGAGGAGCGCGCCGATGAAAGAAGAGATCGATTCGATGCGGAATGAGCTCCGCGAGGAAGCTTCCATCACCAAGCGAGTCCTTGAAAGAGTGCCCGCTGAGAAGTTGTCCTGGAAACCCCATCCCGAATCCATGTCGCTCGGTCAGCTAGCCTTACACGTCGCCAGCATTCCAGGCAACTTGGCAAAGCTCGTCCAAATGGAAGAATTTGACGCGGCACAGGCGAATTTCCAACCTCCAGTTCCGGGCAATCTCAAAGAGATACACTCGACTCTCGACCAAAGCGTTCAAACGGCGGAGGAGTACCTGGCCGGCATGACCGAACAGCAAGCAACGGGAAGGTGGCGGCTTACGCTAAAGGGGCAGGAAGTGTTCAGCAAGCCGCGATTGGGGGTTCTTAGGTCCATCATGCTGAATCACTGGTACCATCATCGCGGTCAATTATCGGTCTACCTCCGGTTGCTGGAAGTTCCGGTCCCGGTAATTTACGGCCGCAGCGCGGATGAAAATCCATTCGCTTGAACGAGTGCAACCGCCAGACTCCAGGGAGATGCGACGTGCCATTTGACGAGAAGCTGGCGGAGCGCGTTCGAAAGCTCCTCGGCGGTCAACGCTCACTGGAGGAGAAGCGCATGTTTGGCGGACTGGCTTTCATGGTGAATGGCCACATGTGCTGCGGGGTTTTAAACGACGACCTGGTATTGCGCGTGGCTCGAGAGGAATACGACAACGCGATCTCTCGTCCGTATGCGCGCGCCATGGACTTTACTGGCCGACCAACGCGAGGGCTCCTCTATGTGAGCCCTGCGGGTTTTCGATCTGCTCGCGACCTGAGGACATGGGTTCAGCGGAGTTTAGAGTTCGTCTCTTCCCTGCCTCCCAAGTGAGTTCACATTTTTTGGCCCATCATTGCGCGAGTAGTCGGCCACTCGGAGTCTGGCCTACAAATTCAACCGCGCGGCGGTGAACGACTCGTGGCATACAAACAGTTCAGCGCCGATCAGCGCTTGCGCAGGGCGTTTGGGCTACGTGTGCTACAAAATGAGGGAATCATAGCCAAAGCTTGATGTCACTAACTCAAATTCAGGTAGGGAGATAGAAGTGGTCACGGCGAGTGGATTGGACTACCGAGTTTTCCAGCCACTGTAACTCATTGTTTCTAAAAGAATTGGTCGGGGCGAGTGGATTTGAACCACCGACCTCCTGGTCCCGAACCAGTCTGTCAAAAATCCCTAAGCCATCGTCCTGGCGTCACTTACGGGACTTAGAGCAACAAAAAATCCCCCTCAGATTCACAACCATTCGCAACCGACAACTCCGCGGTAGCCTGGGCACCGTTGAGACACCCAGAAATTCAATCTCTATTTGTACTTTTTTTGGTCAGCTGTATCGCGATCAGGAGGTCTTCTGGTCTGCTTCAAAAGTTGACTTGTATATATGATTTTAATACGATGTATATACACTAAGGCAGAAAGTGGAACCTATGGCAGTGGCCATGACATCGATCAGACTGGACAAGCGCTTGGCAGACGAAGCAGCCGAAGTTTTGGGGGTGAAGTCGCGAACCGCGGCGGTACACGCGGCGCTGCGTGAAATTGTTGCCCTGAAGCGCTTCAAGAAGCTGATGTCGAAATATGCAGGAAAGCTCGAGTTCTCGGGACACGATGAGTAATTTAGTAGTCTTCGACACCTCGATCTTCATCGACCATCTCCGCACCGGCCGCCACCAGCAACGGATCGCAACAACCACGGGTTTGGTCCGAAACTCAGCAGTAGTACTCTCGGAGCTGAGCCGTGGGGCAACCAAGCCTGCCGAGCGGGAGTTTGTCGAGCGACTTGCTTGCAACCATCCTATCCTGACACCAACCGAAAACAATTGGCTCGAATCGGGACGCCTGCTTAGCAAAATCCATACCGATAAAGGCTTCCATCCAGAGAAGCTTCGCGATTTGCACTTCGATCTCTTAATCGCTCTGACCACCAGATCCGCAGGAGCGCGGCTGATTACCTCAAATCGAGCGGATTTCGAATTGATCGCGAGTTATCGCAAACTGCAACTAGAGATTTGGTGAGCGGCGGATTAACGCGACTGCCGCACCACTAACTACCGCGGAGCGGTTCAGTTCAAGAGAAATCATCCCAGCGCTCTTAATCGAGAATAAGCGCTTCAACGAAAGTTCTCGACGATCATGCTGTTGCCAGGCGGAATCGCCTGGCCATACAAAATGGTCCTTGCATCTGGCGATATGGTGAAGGCAGGGTCGACCGTATCTAGGCGCGTGTCCTCAGGCAGTAAGGCAACTTGGGTCATTCGCTTTGTTGAGGAAAAAAAGCATTCGACTACCGAGGCACCAGACGGCGATAGAACGACGAAATAGATGCCACCTGAGGTGACCGTCCATAGCCCTGACATTCCCTGATTCAGCAGCCGGGTCTCCTCGCCGCCACCGATGGTGGTTTTCCAGATTCCGGGACCGTCGGCACCGACACGGAACCCTTTCACATAATACACGAGCTTGCCGTCGGGCGATTCCTTAGCCTCGAATCCACCGTGCCTTGTGACTTGCAATGCAGTCCCGCCTCGTGACGGCACTTTCCACACCTGCCAGCTACCAGTAGCGTTTGAGCCAAAGTAAAGCCACTTTCCATCGTTCGACCAACTCGGGCGCACGCTGTCCGAATTACCCCTCTCATGGAGAGTTTGGAGGTTTCCCGCGACGCCCCGTTCGTATTCCTCGTACGTGACGCCGTCCACTCCCGCGCTGGCTTTCTTTCGTAATCCTCGGAATGCCGCATACAACGCTCCGAACGTGATCATGTGAGCGATCGAATAGAATTGTCGCTTCGGATCCCCCTTGGCTAGTTCAGTTAATCTGTCGATTTGTGTGGACATAGTTCCTCGAGTTCTGAGTCTCGCTTATGTTTCCTTCAACAGATACGTCACCTTGTTCCCCCCTTCCCTCCAGTGGATACCGTGGCCGCTCCTTCCGGAAGCCCTGCGGTTCTCCACCTTCACAGGTACATATGGGGTCGTAAGACTGCTCGTCCATCCGTCCACTTCATCGCTACCCTGGCCCGCTTGCTCGGACCCGGCGGTGTCCGTTCCGTAGTTGCGGAGTCGCTTCTTCTTAAGCACCAACTGCTGATTGTGAATCGCTCCCGGCAACGCACGCCCAATCTGCGCTCGTCGGACCGCATCCTCGCTGGCTTGCTGGCACTCTTGGTGCGTCGAACCCGTCTGCTCCGTCCTGCAATCGTATTGAAGCCCTCGACACTGCTAGCCATTCACAAAGAACCATCGCACCCATACCTCAATGAAAGGGCGAACGCCGAATCTGCTTGCGTCACGACCAATCGCAAATCTCCGTTCGTTTCGATGGCAACCGCACTGTCGATCCTTATATCAGACACCAGTGGCCGCGTGATTTTCCGAAGACTCTCGATCGCTCTGGTATCCGGTCAACCTTGGGAAGACTTCCAGTTAATTAAATCATTTGGTGCTTGCATTCTTGGTTGCTGCGCGCTTCGCGAATCCGATCGTTTCACTCCAACCGTATCAATTCGCCAGAGACAGGCAGCGAAGGCGCGACTTTGCTGTGTCCGATTCGTCAGCCGATACTTCTCTTGTTCAATTAATATTTTAAGATTGACGGCAAACAACTCAGGTGCTAGCTTTCGGCGACTCTCAAAGGAGGCTGCGGATGGATTTCTTTGAGCGGTTTTTCCACGTTTCGCTCGATCGCGGAAACGGACTCGCTGAATCGGTGTTCCTCCTTATCTTTTCCGCCTTGTTCGTTCTCGCCACTTTCCCAAAGCTTTGCAGCCTCGCAGAGTGGGCCCTTGACCGCCTACGAGGTACTTCACATGAGCAAGGGGAAACGGACCCTCACCCGCAAACCTAAGCCGTTAGAGAAACACCCGGAAGAACTCGCCGAGTTCGAACTGGTCAAGCGATCGCGCGATTCGTTTGACGCGGCTTCGTGGCGCGCGACGGTAGGGGCGCGTCTGCAGATGCCCACCATGACGCCGACGGCGCTCGATCCCGGCCTGATCCGCTTCACGCAGGAGAACGGCTCCCATACCTTTCTCCCCGACGGCCAGGAGAAGGCGTCCGTGAAAGCCGCGAAAGCTCCCGACGACTCGCTGGGATTTGCAGGCGCGGCGGAGGTGGTCTCAAAGTCCGCGTTTGTTCCAGGGACTTTGCTTATTCCGATCACAAAGGAATCGACGCGGGGGCTGGATCCGCGAACCTTGCAGATCTTGCGTTGGAATCCAGCAACGAACAGTCATGAATTGGTGGCGGCCACGGGCGTCAACATCGAAGGCGGTTACGTGTGGGCGCGTATCACGCGGCCCGGCGTGTATTCGGTCTTCGGGCTCCTGACCCCGAAAGCGCTGGCCGGAATCACAGGGCGAGACAACAAGAGCTACCAAACCATGATGTTGATTGTCTTGCGATTGTTTTCTCCGACCGGGCCGTGGACGTCGCTGGGACCACAGCACCTGAGCTGCTGCATTATCGACATGGCCATCGATCCCCTATAGTCAAAAAAGTCGTGCGTAGGGCTGAACTCTTCAAAGGTCACCCTCATGGTTTCAGGTTTCAGGCGTGCTCTTGATTGAGGCCACTGACAATCCGAGACCAGTACACAAGCTGTGCCACCAGACTCAACATCCCAAACAGGACCACGACCTCGAATCTCCCCGAACACGGCCAGAACCCCTTCCAGCCTTGTCCTTCGACGCGTCGCAACAGATTGTCCAAAAACAGAAAGAAAAATAACAGTGCCGCTAGGTTGTACCCCTCCCTCGAATGCTTCTGCACTGTGGTAGGCTCCTCCTCATCTTCTTCATGCTTTAGCCAACAAAAGCATAGGAAGCCAGCCAGGAGATACACCGCGTTGTGGCCCAGAAACGCCAGCAATGGCAGCATCACCCTCCACCACGACCAGTATCCCGCCACCGTAAGTTTCAAAATCGCCAGCACCACAGAAAGGAAGCCAAACATCCAGAAACCCAGGGCCTGAATCGGATGTTCTTGTTTGCTGTTCATGCCGCCTCGCGCTCATAGTATTTCAGCAGGCCGCCCAGCCGCTCCCGACACCGCACCTTTTCCTGTTCTCCTCGGACTGCTTGAGTCGGCAAAGGGAATAGCAGTACGTTGTCTTTGCCTTGGTGATTTCTTTCCTCATGATAGTGGGCTTCGTAGTGGCGCAGCGCGCGCCGCAATGAGCCTTCACCCAACAAGATCAGCTTCGCCAGGCATTCCTCCTTAACCGACCTTACCCAGCGTTCCGCATAGGCGTTTAGATTCGGACTTCTGGGCGGCAAGGCAAGGGTCTTCACGCTTCCTGCTTCGATCACCTGACGAAACGATGAGCAATATTTGCTGTCGCGATCATGCAGTAGGTACCTGCGGTTGATCAGAAAACCAGAATCTTCCATCGTCACATTGCGCGCCATCTGTTCCATCCACTCTTGATCCGGATGACGCGTGACTCCGGCCAAGCATACCCTGCGGCTCTCCAAATCAATGAAAAACAGCACGTAGTACGTAATCAACCCTCTTAGCGTAAGCACTTCCACCGTGAAGAAGTCGGTCGCCACCAATACCGCCATGTGAGCACGGATAAAGTCTTTC
>Ga0207862_1000146_pt1 | contig 19479 bp, 17 predicted proteins | sample LuqExpMetageno81_FD_187838 | JGI IMG/M metagenome (GOLD analysis project Ga0207862, IMG submission 187838) | Tropical forest soil microbial communities from Luquillo Experimental Forest, Puerto Rico - Sample 81 (SPAdes) | ecosystem: Environmental > Terrestrial > Soil > Tropical forest ... | reverse complement strand
TCCTCTAGCCTAATCGCGATCAGGGATTCCGCCGATTGCATGCTCGAGGCCACGAGTGCAAGCGGCGCTTCCTGCCGTCAGTGCTTCGGCCCATTCGCGGTCGTAAACCGATGAAAACTCTGATATTGCTGTTGTGCTGCTTTCCAGCATGCACGCTCGCGCAGCTTCGATATAGTTCGTTCCTGTCGGGGTCGGGTACCGATGTTATTACCGCGATTGCGGTGGATCGCAGCGGATACGTGTATGCCACCGGGTATACCGATTCTCCCGATCTGCCGTGTGCCGCCACTCTAACAGGCAACGGGCAGCGCGGTGTGGATGCTTTCTTGGCAAAGTTCGATCCATCCAGCCAGCAGTGGGTCTACTGCGCGTACTTTGGAGGTTCGGGCGATGACCGCGGACAGGCTATTGCGCTCGATCCGAACGGAGACATCGTCATCGGGGGGGCAACGACGTCGCCTGATTTGCCCCTGGCGCTCCCGGTACAGACCGCGCTGAAAGGCAATCGGGATGGTTTCGTCGCGAAGATATCCGCATCGAGTGGGCGACTTTTGTTCAGCACATATCTGGGTGGGGGAGCGGATGATTCGGTTGCCGCTCTAACCGTGGACGCCGCGGGCTACATTCACGCCGCGGGTAAGACAAATTCATCGGACTTTCCGTTTATCTCCGGACTGCAGAATTATCAGGGGCGCTACGACGGATTTTTCTCAGTGCTGGACAGCCGCTCGGGGCAGTTGCTTTACTCGACATTCTTTGGGGGAACCGGGGATGACGAGGTGACTGGGATCATAGCGGATGCGAGCGGCAACCGATATTTGACGGGTAACACAAGCTCGCCCGTCATTCCGTTGGCAAATTCATTTCAGAGCCACCTTTCCGGACCTCAGGACATGTTCGTGTTAAAAATGACTGCCGCCGGCGCTCTGTCGTACGCCACTTACTTCGGCGGCAGCGGCTCGGAGGAGGCGGCGGGTATCGCCGTGGACTCAAACGGTACAGCGCATGTGACGGGTACAACAAATTCTGCGGATTTGCCGCTCCGGAATGCGCTCCAGCCGGCCCTGCACGGAACCACGGATGCCTTCATTGCCGCGTTTACGACTCAGGGGCAGTTGACGTATGCGGGATATCTCGGCGGTTACGGTCCGGACACGTCCACCGCCATTGCCGTGGATGCCTCAGGATCGGTATACGTGGTCGGGTACACGGGTTCGTCGGATTTCCCAGAAGCAGCCATGGCGGCCCCATACAAGGGCAGCTACGACGCGTTCGTTGTAAAGTATGCTGCTGATTACACAAAGCTTCAAGTGTCCACGACCTTCGGCGGTTTTGCGAGCGACTCTGCTTTTTCCGTCGTGGTGGACCGAAACGAGATCTGGGTCGGCGGAACAAGCGGTTCAGTTGATTTCCCTTCCGGATCAGCAAACCAGTACCCGCTGATCGCGCGAGGCGGATTGGAGGGATTTCTCGCTGGGTATGAGGCAAATCTCCACGGTAATCTGATCTGGCAGCAGGACGGCACGAATGTCGTGGGCGTGTGGTACATGGCGGGCGCCGACGGCAGTACCGTGGCCAGCATGAGAAACCTAAGTGGGCCGGTACCAGGATGGCGATTGGTCGGAATCGCAGACCTAAACGGGGACGGAGTGCCGGATCTAATCTGGCAGCAGGATGGCACCAATCTGGTCGGTGTTTGGTATATGGGCGACGCAGGCGGCACCGTGCTTGGCATGAAGAATCTGAGCGGGGCGGTGCCAGGGTGGCGGGTGGTGGGGCTCGCAGACCTGAACGGCGACGGCGTGCCGGATCTGATTTGGGAGCAAGACGCCACCAATGTGGTTGGCGTGTGGTATATGGGCGGCTCGGATGGGAGTGTGGTGCAGAGCACGAAAAACCTGAGCGGGCCCGTATCCGGTTGGCGGGTTGTCGGTCCAAAGTAGCGCCTGGCGTTAAAGCGAAAGAAAGCATTAACGGCGGCGCTTGTTAAGGTACTGGTGCGCCCGCGGAAGGGCTCGTGGCGTCCTGCTCGAATGCGTACAAAGGCGACTTTCTGAAACGCCACAACGCTCTAAGCCAGGTGAGGGGGTCACGGATCAGCGTCACCTTCTTGCCTTCCCCCAGCGACCGGGAGCGATAGTTGACCGGTATTTCCAGCGGCCGATAACCCTTTCGCAAAAGCTTGATGACGAGTTCAAAATCAAAGTCGAACCGATCGCACGTGAAGTTCATTCCTGCGAGACAATCGCGCCGGAACACCTTGAACATGCTAAAAGGGTCTGTCAGCTTCTGCTTATAGATCATATTGAAGAGCGTGAGAAAGACAAGGTGACCGAAGTTGAACAGGAGAGCCAGTCCGTGCGCTCCCTCGAACTGCCGGATTTTCCAAGTGTTCTTTGGTCCGCCATGTCGGATGCCAATGACGAAATTGTAATGATGGTGCAGGATCGGCTCGAGAAGGGCATCATAGTCGTTGAGATCATATTCGAGGTCGGCATCTTGGATGATGATTACATCCCCGGTTGCATAACGTAATCCTTGTCGTACTGCATTGCCCTTGCCGCGCGGAGCTTCCTGAAGTACGATTCGCACGCCGGCCCGGCCCTGATACTGGAGAACAACATCGCGCGTACCGTCGGTCGAGTTGCTTTCGACGACGATAATCTCCATATCCATCCCCTCCGCCCTCTTCGCGAGTAGCATGTCCAGGACCTGAGCAACGGTCAGCCGTTCGTTGTAAACGGGCATGACCACGGACACCAGCACGTCTCGACAATCGGGCTTCGGGCGGGCCAGAAAACAGGTACGGCTATGCCGCACACGAAATAGACGACTGCGGAATACCGGAAGTTTTGCGGTGAGCCGAAGCGGCAAGAACGCGGCCATCCGTGGAATGGATTCCAGCTTTCGCTGCAGGTAATTCAGTGAGATAACGCCGTGATCCGGAGTCATGACAGGGTCCCCAAAGCCGCCTCTGAGCAACACGGTCTGAAATGTATCCGTTGCGAAATAGAAGTGGTTTTCTTTGCGAAACTCCCACCATCGTGGTCCGAAGAGGCTAGCAGTTCCGCTATCCAAGGTAGGGACAATAGCCATGAAGGCCGCCGTGTCGGTCAAAAGTATTCGTAACGATTGCAGTGCTCCGATTGGGTCCGCCAATGTCTCGACAAAGCCATAACAGACGCAGCTATCGAAGCTCCCGTGCGAGTCTGCGATAAAACGCGAGTAATCGGCCGCCGTTATTGCCGTGACGGTAAAGCCTCTCTCTTCCGCCAGTTGCTCGAACGCTGGGTCACAACCTATGCACAACAGGCGACCCTGCTCGACCCCCGCGTACGCGCAAAACACATCCAGACGGGTGCGAGCATTCTCCGCCCGGAGGTCATCGAAGCAGGGATCGGGCGTGCTCTTAGCGACCGTATCAGACTCCGGACCTGGATTTAGGAACAGCAGGCGGCATCCCGAACAGCCGCATACGGGATAGCCGTCCACAATAAACTCGTATGTCAGTTCGGGGCTGGCGCAAAGCGGACATTCTCGCAACATGCGCCCCAGTTTTTGGCCCTCGATAGCTCTTTTTGTACCTACGTTCAGCACAATTATTGAATCTCTTTACTTGATATCAGGGAACATCGAACAACCACATTCCGCCGATCGGCCCCACAATCTCCTTCAATCCCGCCGCCATCCCGGCAGGCGGCGGTCCTTCAAACGCAATGTGACGCACGCCAGCGCGCTTCAAGCGTGGGTCCGAAGGGTTGACCTGGACGGAAACCACACCCGGACTCAGGGCCTGGATGACCGGCTGCGCGCCGGCGGCCAGGGATTCTGTCAGCAGAAAGCCACTCTGGTTGTACTGATTGCGTGAGAGGCCTTGCTGGTCGAACATCTCGAAAAAGGAGAGGTCCGGTGCATATTTCATTCCGTTCAAGACTTTGCATCCGACTGCCGTGAAGAACCCCGCGGGTATGCCTGCATGGCTGTAAATCATCCACTTTCCATCTAACAACTTCCTGTCCGAACGAATGATCTGATACAGCGGTGATGCCGTGACGGTCGAGATTCCTCGGTCGAGCGGGTTGGCATCTATATTAAAGAGCAAATTCAAGATAACAACCATCAGGCTCAAAGCTCCGGCAAGGCGTTTCAAGACGCCAAATGCAAATGTGGCGACCAAACAGGCACCCCCAAGTATCGATCCCCAGGAGAAGAACCGGGCCAGGGCATCATTCGCACAACCGATCATGGCCAAACTCACCAGCACGCACCCTAACCAAACCGCAATCAATCCTGACGTATTGCGAGGCCGATGAAACCAAACCCTCCAATTCGCGCTGGGTGACGACATCCAGACACACACAATTAGAATATTGACTACGCCGAGCGCAGGTAGGCATCGCAGGCCTCCTGATTTATCTAATTGAAATAGTGCTCCCACAGCCCTCGGTATAGGAAAAAACATCCAGACGAATAAGCTTAACCCTAATACCCAAAGAGCCGTAAGAGCGGTCCGGCGGCGCCTGTCTGATCCGGGTGCTCGTAGAAGGGTAAGGGGGGCAAGCCAGAAGAAGCCGGATCCTTCGCAAATGTTGCCAAGGGCGTGCGGAATGGAGAATTCCTTAAGCGAAAACGGAAGAAAGTGCGCCACGTAAACCGGGAAGAGTTGGCCACCCCCTGACATGCTCCGGTGGCCTGGATAGAAGGTGTCCGCAATCGCGTGTATTGCTGGCTGGACATCCAGATAGAATACCGTTCCGAATAACGCGATGGCGGCCAGAGTCGAAGCCAAAACAGCTAGTCTCGCCCGAATGAATGGGCGATCGATAATCGATCTCCAGCGTAAAAGCGTCCACCAGCAGAAAACCGTAATCCCAACCCATACGAGTGGAATCTGATGAGGCAGGTAAACGCAAAGAGCGAAGTTGATCGCGAAGAAAACGCAGAGTGCTCCGGCGACAATTGTGTGTCGGGTTATTTTTAAAACCAGGAGCGCGCACAACGAACAAACCGTAAGGCCCATGAGGCCGATCATCTCCGGCAGTAGAGAGGGCCATGAGTAGGCCCACTGTATGTGCGCCGAAAACATGCACCAGAGCGCGCCAACTGACGCGACTACCCCCGATTCGGTCATCAGAAGCACGAGAAGGAACACGCCGCAGCATAACAGGACACCCTTGAATTGCCAATAGACGGAGAATGCAACTGCCGGTGGTAAGACGAACAACGCCCAGAATTGTGGGCGAAATAACATGCTGAAGTGCCAGGCAGGCAGATTGCCCACGACAACCGATTTCGACACTCCGATGATCCCGGGTTCGACCGCCAGTTTGTCTGGGCGGAACAACTGGCCCAGTATGGCAGGTGTGTGGAACGCCCACTCATCCGATCGGATCAGCCGTGGTGTGCCGGCAATGGGCTTATAGTTCTGAGCGCCTTGTGGAAGAGCTACGCTGAAAATGCCTAATGACGAACCGTGCAGTTGAAGCAGGGCTAGCCCAAGGAAAGTCACTAATATAGCCCCAAATGACAACACTGCAACGCGGTCGACCTGAATCACCTCCAAGCCGGTAAGACGGACGGCCAGTTTGTCCGCTGCCGCAACCAGCGTCTTTCGCAGCGTTGGCTGTGGGCCCGCGATGGAAATGCTGGTGAACAAGATGAGAAAAACGAGTCCGGCAGCGATGAAACCTGTGAACACACTCCATGGGAGGCGATGCACGAGCAGCGCGCGTGTGCCAAACCTTAACTCGAGACGGTCCGGCAGGGGAATGATTGTCTGCGGATCAGTCGCATCAGGACTTGTTCGGTACTGCACCAGGTCCCGCGCAGGTGCGACCGTCACCTGATTCGCCGCGGCTATGTTGGGCGCAGGAATACGATTCAAGATAGTCCCATCTGCCGTGCTCAGAACAATCGCGCCGATTGTGCCAGAACCGGTGCTGCGAACAGGGTCGAGACGAAGAGCTAGGATGGGGGAAACATAGGGAATCGAGAAGCGGATTGCAACCGGCGTGGCCGACCGCCGCACAGGCACCAGTGCTGACTGGACCTCATTAAAGCCTCGGCCGGTATCGTAGAACAACTGGGCTACTGAATCCGTGTCTGATGCGATCTCGGTGGCGATGATGATCGCACGCTGGTCATGCATATACAGCGAGTAATCAGCGGATGCGAACAGCGCGGCGATAAGCCAGATCCAGAAAGGCGGAGGGAGAACACGAAACAGTCGTGTCTTCGCCGGACGGACGGGGACCACATGCGTTTTCGGAATCCTTTTTGAAATCTTTCTCTTATGAGCAGTGGCCAAGCTTAGCTCCTTTGGCCGCTCAGGCCAATCGCTACCAGATTACTGGTGAAGCCGCAAAGGCGAACGCGAAGCATTTCAGTCCGGCAGTCGTTTTCAAACAGGCCCTGGAACTGAGCGGCTGTGAGTATGTTTAGATTCTGGGGTTGCGCCCAAAAATCGTATCGCGAACCCTGAATTAACGCACGAAACATCGTCGGAGGAAGAAAATGCAATAGCGGCAGTCCCGTATGATGTTCCACGGGGAACCAGCGGTTTGGCGTAGTGATGAAAAAGGCTGATCCGACGCGGCATATCTCGTGCACAAACGCGCGCTGCAATTCCCGTTGCCCAACGTGTTCGACGACCGCGTTACTAAACACGATATCGAACTGCCGGTCCCGAAATGGAAGCCGTTCCCCTGGACGTACCTGCTCGTACCGCAAGCCCGGATACTGGTCGACAAGATGCGATCCGTCCTCGGTCCCGATGCACGTGATACGCCAGGGACGCGGGTACAACTGCTCGAAGAAATTCGATTCGCGAAAGGTCGTATCGTTGGTAACTCCGACATCCAGCACCGTCGTGTCCGGTCCCGGCGACAGGCGGTCCATGAATAAATCGAATATTTTGCGCCGCACCATCCAGGAAATTCTCGAGGCGAAAGGAACTTTACTGGAATTCTGATACAGGACAGATCGACGCGCGTCGTTTGGTTGGTTCATGTTCTGAACTCGGGCGCTGTAACTGGCTTACGCGCCAATGCAATGAGTCCGCTAGCAACCACCCGAACGTGCTTCCGCGCTAAACTTGGCGGAACTAGATGTCCAATCAATCCGAGAAGCGGCGTCCATAATGGGACTGGGAAACGACGGAAATGGGCGTTGATGTATTCGAACGACAGCGTTTTGTAATTCGGAAGGAATCGGATGTTCTCGAAACCAGCTGACACAAACAGGTGCGCGAGTGATTTCCGGCCGAAGTAGAACAGGTGTTCAACCTTGTACTCCATCCAGGTCTTTCCCATAAGCTTACGTGACCAGCTTTCCAGCGAAGGAGTGACGGCGAAAACAGAACCGCCTGGTCTGAGGCATCGATAAGTACGCTCGACGAATCTCCTGGGGTCACGGACATGTTCGATAACATCGGAAAACGCGATCACGTCGAATGCCGCCGGCGCCAAAGGCACCGTATCTATAGAGCCGACTTGTACCAAGAAGGCGCCCAAGCGCCGGTTGGCGGTGGCAGTGGCTGACAGCGAGTACTCGATCCCCTGGACCGACATGCCGCGCGACTGTGCCTCCACAAGGAAGTCGCCGGACCCGCAGCCTATTTCGAGGAGATTCAGGCCGACTCTGGGATCAATAGACTGGATCTCATCCAGATACGAACGCGCAGTCGCCTGCTTCAGTTCAGCTACCGCACTAGCCTCAACAAATTCTCGTTCTCCAAGAAAATATCGCTCATTATAAATGGCGTTGAGCACGTCATCGGTGGGTTGGGGATATAGGTACTCGGACTGACAGCGCGGACAACCGAACACGGTGTGATCGTTGCGCGTGAAGCGATACTGTTGACCAGCGCCGCCGCAAATCGGGCATGCGATTGAAGCGAGGGGATCGGTTAACGCCGAAGGAGTGTGCATAAATCACAACACCGCATTGGTATCAATACATAAACACCAGAGGCCATTCTCGTTGTCCGTCACGACGAAGCCACCACGGGTGCCGTCCCTCCAAAATCGAACCGCAGCCGGACCTCGCGCAGCCCCGCACGCCGCATCGCGCTCCGCAAGCAGGTCTTGTTCTCGGTATAAAACATCAAAAACCCCCCACCCCCGGCGCCGATCAATTTTCCGCCGAGCGCACCGTGTGCGCGCGCCATGTCGTACCACTCGTCGATGCACGGATTGCTCATCGCCTGTGAGCGCTTCTTCTTGTGCTCCCAATGCACGTGCATGATCTCGGCAAAGCGCCTCAGATCGCCATCAGTGAGCGCCACCCGGCTCTGATACCCGAGGTCCTTCACAAAATGGAGATTATCGATCATCGACTGATCACGCTCCCTGCTGCGATCGTCCTGCTCTCGGAGGATGGAGGAGGCCGATCGGGAGTAGCCGGTAAAGAACAACAGAAGATTGTCCTCGAGATTGAACAGCGTCTCGGAGCTGAGGCGCAGGGGTTCTACGTGAACCATGCCGTCCATATCGATATGGAATGCAGTGATGCCGCCGAATGCCGCAATGTATTGGTCCTGCTTGCCGACCGGCTCCCGCAGCACGTCGATTTCGAGATGGCAGGCCTGTTCCGCGAGTTCCTGCCGGGTCAGGACAGAATTCCGCAAAGTATGTAGTGCATGTAACAGCGCTGTTGTGAAACTCCCGGACGAACCTAAGCCTGTACCGGCCGGAATGTCCGACATGCTCGCTAGCTCCAGGTACTCGGGCCGGGCATCCACCAGGCGTAAAGCTTCACGAATCAGCGGGTGCTGGATTTCATCGAGCGACGTCACGCGCTCCATCTGCGAGTACTTGATAATCAGGTAGTCGACAAACGTCTGATGCAGCGTGATATAGACATACTTATCGATGGCGGCCGAAAGGACGAAGCCGCCATGTTCACGATAGTAAGACGGTAGGTCCGTGCCGCCCCCGCCGAGTGAGATGCGTAGTGGGCTGCGAGTAATGATCACGGCTTCGCACCGTATAACTGGCCGACAATTCGCAAAGCGGCTCGGGCGTCCACCATGCCTGGACAAGGCTCGCGATCGAGGCGGATATCGTCGATGAATTCCCGAAATTCACGTTCCCAGGAGTCATCCTGCATCGGGAACTCGTAAATTGTCGTTTCCGGCGGACCCATCTGGGGAAGCATACGGTAGAAGGCCACCCGCTCGACTCCATAACTTCCGCCCAGCCCCTGCACATCGAGTTTCCCATCCCGCCCGTAGATCTCGAAAGAGAATAGGTTCTTCCATTCGGTCCAGGAGGCGTGGAGAAAGGCTACCTGGTTGGCGGCGGTCCGCAACAGAAGAAAACAGTTATCCTCGACGGGCATGTCCCAGAAGTACGTGCCGGCGTAACTCTGGACGTGGAGGAAATCGCCGGCAAACCAGCGCGCGAGGTCAATCAGGTGGACGCCCTGATCGATGGCCTCGCCGCCGCCGGAAATTTCGGGCTCGGCGCGCCATTCCTTGTCGTATCCGGGCCGGCCGCCATGGCCGTACCGCCCACGGATGAACATCAGCGGGCCTAACGCGCCGGACTCGAAGATCTCGCGGGCTTTCTGCAGGGCGCGGTGATAACGGAGATTGTAGCCGGCGCGAACGCGTGCGCCGGACCGGCGGGCGGCCGCGATCACACAATCGAGTTCGTCGGCGGTACGGGCACAAGGTTTCTCGACCAGCGCGTGCTTTCCCGCGGCGGCAGCGGCCGCGGTAATGGGCGCGAGCATGTTGTGCGTGGTCGCAACCACGATAACATCGATGTCCGGACGCTTGACGACGGCCTGCCAGTCCGAAGACGGCTCCGAGCCGGGACACTCCCAGGATAACGCTCCGGCCCGGCCAGGATCAATATCGCAGCACACTGCGACGGAGCACTCCGCCGGCAGAGAGCGGGCCCTTTTCCGGCCGATGGTGCCGCAACCGATAATCGCGATGCGCATCAATTCCACGCCTTTCCGCGATCCTCCGGAACAATGCGCCGCAGGGTGTAGATGTCGGTTGCCGATAGCTCTTCCGCCACCTCGTGCAGCCGTTCCCAGGGGTCCCAGACGGCGCTGATCAGACGGCCGGTGATTCCATCGCTCTCCCGGCCGGCCAGGTACGCGCACAGCGCAGCGCCACGATCCAGGGGCGTTCCGCCATTTTGTTTCTGTTTGAGGGAAGCCTCGTAGAAAGCCGCGCCGACCCGCTCCGGACCGGCCTCGATCACCTCGTCGAGCAGGCGCGTGTTCAACGCTCCGGGCGCGACCATATTGACGTCGATCCGCTTCGGCTTCAACTCTTCTGCAAGGGTCTCGCCGAACCGGACCAGCGCTGCCTTCGAGGCCGCGTACGCACTCAGATAGGGAAGGGGCTTGGTTGCGCCGCCGCCGGACATGAGAATGATCTTCCCGCGTCCGGACCGGACCAATTGGGGTAGGAATGCGCGGCAGCAATAGGCTGCGCCCATCAGGTTGATATCGATCGCCTGCCGCCAAGCCTGCCAGTCGATCTCTTCGAGAGAGCCTTTCGGCCCGTACACGCCGGCGTTACACACGAGCGCATCGGTTCCGCCCAGTTCGCGCTCGCAAAAAGCTGCGAAAGCGTCCACGTCCGATTCTCGCGAGACATCGGCGACCGCATACGCCACCCGCCCGGGTCCGTCGCCCATGAGCGATTGAGCAGCGTTTTCGAGATCCGCCCGGTGGCGTCCGCAGATCGCCACACTCGCGCCTAGCCGCACGAATTCGCGCGTAACCGCCAATCCGAGCCCCTGGCTGCCGCCTGTAATTGCCGCGTTCTTACCGGTCAGCGACATTGCCTCGCCCTATGGAGAGATAAGTGATCGGTGTCTGAGCGAGTGAGCGCTCCAGATGACGCATGGGATCGATTACAATTCGAGTTCGCATGGCGAGGAAATCGTCAGCCGGCAGGGTGGCGAACTCCGGCCACGGCGTGGCAATCACGGCGGCGTCGGCACCGCTCAATGCCTCCCGTGCGGAACCGGCAGAGCGGATCGGAAGATCGGCAGGCACGATTCGAACCGCGGGATCATAAGCCTGTATGGTTGCGCCCTCGCCGGCTAAACGGCGGCAAACCTCGACGGCAGCGGACCGGCGCAGCGTGTCCGTCCCGGGTTTGTAGGTCAGACCGAGAACCGCGATCAGCCGGCCTCGGACGCCGCCCAGTTGTTCGCTCAACCGGCGCGCAATCCAATTCTTATGGAGATCGTTGCTCTCCTTTATGCTGCGGATGAGCGCCGCGGGAACACGGTTTCTTTCCGCCATCGCACGGAGGAACTCAACATCGCGGGCCAGCGTGCCGCCGGAAAAAGCGCCGCCTGCGTGCAAGTACGCACCCGGGCCGATGCGCGCATCGCTTTTGAGGCCCTGCTCTACCTCCATTGCGTCGGCGCCGGTCTGCTCGCATATCGCCGCAATTTCGTTGATGAAGGCTACCGACGCCGCGAGGAACGCATTCAAGGCGTGCTTGGTCATCTCCGCCGATTCCACAGACATCCAGATCAACCGGTCGGTAAATGGAGCCCAAATCGCCGCGATTTTGTCGCGGGCGGCGCCAGGGCGGACGCCGACGATCACGCGGTCTGGGTTGCGGAATACCTCCAGGGCTTTGCCGAGACGAAGGTTTTCCGGCGAATACACAAATTCGACCCGCTTTCCACCGCCGTGCTGCGAATGCAATTTTTCCAGGCGCGCCATGGAACCGACGGGCATCTGCGACGAGACAATCAGGAGCGCGCCGTCGCGCAGATACGGCAGCATTGAGGCCGCGCGATCGAGCACGAAATCAACGTCGGCGGCATCGTTTTCGTCGACCGGTGTGTCGTGTGCTATCCAAACGGCGTCGCATGTGGCCGCGGCCGCACGATCGGTAGTAAAACGGAGATGGCCTGCGCGGATGCCGTCGCGTAGCATCTCCTCGAGGCCTGGTTCCGCGACCGGTACTCCGGTCGAGTGCTGCAGGGCAGAAACCAAGCCGGCGTCCTCATCAATGCCGATGACCTTGTGTCCTGCGGCGGCAAGGCAGCCCGCGGTGACAGTTCCAAGGTGCCAGAGGCCAACAACAGCGATATTCACGATTCGGGAACCAAACGAATGTTCACACTGGCGTTTGCCAGAGCAGAATTGTCACTAAACTTTGCTAATATATCATACCGGCTGTGCCTTTCGACTGTTCAGAATCCATTGATTCTTCTGAATATATTGGACCGTATGAACCACCGATTCGCGGATCGTGAGTTTTGGGCGCCAGCCAGTCGAACGGATGCGTTGAGTGTCGAGGAAAATAAATGGGCTGTCTCCGATCCAGCCCCGAGGACCGCCCGTATAACGCAAGTGAGGCCAGACGCCAAGCGTGTCGCAAATGCATTGAATGGATTCGTTGACCGTGCAGTACTCGTCGGTTCCGAGATTGAAGATATTGACCCGTGATGACGGGCGATCAATCACCGCGAGCATCGCATCGATACAGTCCTGCACATACAGGTACGATTTGCGCTGCGTACCGTCGCCGAGAACTTCGAGAAACTCAGGATGTTGCTCCAATTGCTTGTAGAAATCGATCACGTGTCCGTGCGAGTAGCGTTCACCGAGCAGTGAAACAAACCGGAAGATGTATCCCTCCACAGCGAATCCCTCGCAATACGCCTGAAGGAGGCCTTCTCCAGCCAGCTTCGAGGCTGCGTAGAGGGAGGTCTGGACCGGAAACGGGGCGTCTTCCGGCGTAGGGAACACGCTGGGTTCTCCGTACACGGATCCTGTAGAGGAGAAGGCGATGCGGCGCACGCCGGAGCGGCGCATCGCCTCCAGGACATTCCAAGTGCCGATAGTGTTCTGCTCGAGGTCGCGGCGCGGGCATTCGGTTCCGAACCGCACGTCAGCATTGGCCGCAAAGTGAAATATGAAATCGACCGAGCACATGCTGGCGGTGAGCAGGTCGAGATCGAGAATATCTCCGCGCACGATCTCGAAACGCTGGTACGAGCGGGCCTGATCCAGAAAGCGCTCCTGTCCCGTGGAGAAGTTGTCGTACCCCGTTACCGTGTGGCCTAGAGACAACAGGCGGTCGGCTAGATGGCTGCCGACGAAGCCGGCGGCGCCTGTTACAAAAAAGTGCATATATATTCCAGTTTCGGGGCCTTTCGGGCGATCCGTCAACACCTTGTACAATGGGGATTCATGCTTTTGCCGGTAGTGATCCTGGCCGGAGGACGTGCCACCCGGCTGCGCCCGCTCACTGAGCAGATCCCGAAGGCTCTCATCGATATTAATGGTGAGCCCTTCGTCGCCCACCAACTGCGGCTGCTGCGTTCGAGGGGTATCGAGAGAGTCGTCTTTTGTATTGGGTATTTGGGTGAAATGATCCGTGATTTCGTCGGCGATGGGTCGCGCTTCGGGATATCGGTGGCTTACTCGAGCGATGGTCCTGTCCTGCAAGGAACCGGCGGAGCCGTGCGACGCGCGCTGCACCTGTTGGGTGATCGCTTTTTCGTGCTCTATGGCGATTCGTACTTACCTTGTGCCTACGACGCCGTCCAGCGCGCGTTCGAGGGTAGTGCGAAAAAGGGACTCATGACCGTTCACAAGAACGAAGGCAAGTGGGACAACAGCAACGTGGAATTGAACGCCGGTGAGATCGTTCGATACGATAAGGTCCGGCGAAGTGCCACCATGCAGCACATAGATTATGGCCTGGGCCTGTTTACACGCGAGGCTTTCGACAGTTCAGAAGAAAACCCGCTCGATTTAGCTTGGGTTTATCAAAAACTGCTGAGCCGGAACGAACTGGCCGGCTACGAAGTTCCCGATCGATTTTACGAGATCGGATCTCCGGCGGGAATGGAAGATCTTCGCTCGTACCTGGCGGCCGGAGGACCACGATGAGCGCCACAACAGCGGCATTCGTCACGACCTATCTGGACGAGGCCAAGCGTATCCTGGATTCGCTTGATGTGACCGCTATCGAGCGTGCAGCGACATTGCTGGCCGACGCGCGGGACCGCGGCGGCCGGCTTTTCATTCTAGGCGTCGGAGGAAGCGCGGCAAATGCGTCCCACGCTGTCAATGATTTCCGTAAGATCACAGCCTTCGAAGCCTATGCACCATCCGATAATGTTGCGGAACTGACGGCGCGCACGAATGATGAGGGCTGGACAACTGTTTTTGCGCATTGGCTCGAAACAAGCCGGCTCCGATCGACCGATGCCGTCCTCGTATTCTCGGTTGGGGGAGGGGATCGCGAACGGAACATCAGCCCGAACATCATTGCGGCCCTCGATTACGCCAAATCGGCCGGTGCGACGGTCGTTGGCATTGTCGGCCGCGATGGCGGCTATACCGCCAAGGTAGCGGATGTGTGCGTGATTATTCCAACGCCGAACGCGATGCATACGACGCCGCACGCCGAGGAATTTCAGGGCATCATCTGGCACCTGCTGGTTTCCCATCCGCTGTTGAAACGGGAACAGACCAAGTGGGAATCGGTGCGATGAGCCGGAACCGGGCACTCTTGCTCGACCGCGACGGCGTAATCAATCGCGCGATCGTGCGGGACGGGAAGCCTTATCCGCCGGCGTCGGCCTCCGAGATGGACATACTGCCGGGGGTGGCGGAAGCGCTCGCCCGTTCGCGGGTTCTCGGGTACTTGAACATAGTGATTACGAATCAGCCCGATGTCGCGCGAGGGACACAAACGCGGGAGGCGGTAGAAGCGATGAACTGTGCTCTAATGCAGGCTCTGCCGATCGATGACGTATTCGTCTGTTACCACGACGATGAGGACCGCTGCGCTTGCCGTAAGCCCCGCCCGGGTCTCGTTTTTCACGCAGCGAAAAAACACAACCTCGATGTGAACCGGTCTTACGTGATCGGCGATAGGTGGCGGGACATTGAAGCCGGGATTGCCGCAGCGTGTCGGACGATATTAATCGACTATGGGTACAACGAATGTTCCCCCTCGCGGCCTCCGGAATTCCGTGTAGGTTCTTTGTTAGAAGCTGTTGCTCGGATTGAAATGGAACAAAAGGGGTGTACGGATTGAAATCGGTCTCTGACTTGAGGGTCCAGATTTACGCAGACGGAGCCGATAAGGGTACGATTGTACAACTTTGCTCCGTACCTTATATCCGGGGCTTTACGACGAATCCCACGCTCATGCGAAAGGCCGGCGTCACGGATTACGGTGCGTTCGCGCACGACGTATTAGCCTGCATCGCCGGCCGCCCGATCTCGTTTGAAGTCTTTGCCGACGAGTTTGCGGACATGGAAGTCCAGGCGCGCGAGATCGCTTCCTGGGGTTCGAACGTGTACGTCAAGATCCCGGTTACGAATACCAGGCGCGAACCGGCGCTCGATCTCATGTGCCGGCTGGCGCATTCGGGAGTCAGGGTGAATGCGACGGCCCTCATGACTCTCGAGCAGGTGGCCGATGTTGCTACCGCTTTGGCCGGAGGTGCGCCATCCTACATATCCGTATTCGCCGGGCGCATTGCCGATACCGGACGCGATCCGCTTCCTATCATGACTGCGGCACTCGAAATAACGGGTTCGCATGAGAACATGGAGCTCATCTGGGCTAGTCCGCGCGAAGTCCTGAACATCTTCCAGGCTGATGATATCGGCTGCGATATCATCACGGTCACGTCGGACCTCCTGAAGAAACTGGGGATGGTAGGAAAGGACCTTGACGAGTTCTCGCTCGAAACGGTCCGCATGTTTTACCACGACGCTTGCCAATCGGGTTATTTACTTTAACTTGCATTAAGATCCGGAGATTGCTGGCGACTGCACAGGGAAGAGGGCGCTGTCCGGGGGGCGGCCGAAAAAGCGAAGTGCATGACCCGGCGCTCGTCATTGGCGAATCATTTCCGTTACAGTACGGCGGCGTGGACCTCTGCCTGAGAATCGGATGCGTCATCGCGCGGCCGGTACGATTTCGGAGACGAGCGTTTTCAAGAACGGTGGTCGGGTGTTCTCCGCCATCCTGACCCCCACTACTCGCCCGAGCTCGATCGCACAACCGAAGATATTCACCTGTGCGACCCGTATCCGCGTGTCATGACGCTCTCATGTTAGCCTAAAGATTCCCGGGGGTTTTCGCATGTGGAAAGGTGATTACGTTTTTGTTCTTCGCAATCTGATACTCAAGGATTTTCGCATTCGGTATCGAAACATGTCTCTCGGCATGTTCTGGTCGTTGTTGAATCCGCTTGTGATGATGAGCGTCCTCACCTTCGTCTTCGTGAAGATCTTTCGGTCGCCGACGCCTCATTTTCCCGTTTTTTTGCTCTGCGGTCTTGTGCCGTTCAATTTCTTCAGCACGGCGTGGAGCAGCTCCACAACCTCACTTGCGGACAATGCGGGCCTGATTAAGTTCGTTCGAATCCCCCGCGCCATTGTTCCCATGAGCGCTGTACTAGCGGCCTGTCCGCACCTGCTGATCCAACTCGCGCTGTTGTTGGGTATTGCCACTGCGAGCGGTATTCCTGCGAATATTCATTGGGCCTGGCTGCCGGTTGTGTTCGGCATGGAACTCGTCTTTTTGTGCGGTCTAGGGCTGGTCTTTTCCGCCGTCAACGTGTACGTGCGGGATACCCGCTACGTAGTGGAATCGGCGAACACCGTCTTGTTCTATTTGGTTCCTGTTTTCTACTCGTTCTCGATTATTCCACAAGCCTACAGAGAGGTTTACCAGTACAACCCGATCGCGGCTCTCATCCTCGCCATGCGCGAAATCGTTCTTGAAAACCGGGCCCCTTCGGAGGTTTTGTTGCTGAAACTGTTTGCCGTTTCCGTCGTTACGGCAGCGGTGGGCTGGGTGGTTTTCCAGAAGCTCGAAAAGCGGGTTTACGATCATTTGTAATCCGATGCCGGTCATCTCCTGCCGAAACGTTTCCAAGATCTTCCGTCGCCACGCGGGGCCGCAGCTCGCCCGCGAGCATCTGAAGGCCCTCCTCACCCGGCGGGCGCGCCGGGACAATGACTTTTATGCCTTGCGCGACATTTCCTTTGAGGTGAACGAGGGCGAGAGCCTGGCGATCATCGGCGGTAATGGTGCGGGTAAGACCACGCTGCTGAGCCTAATCGCTGGCCTGAGCTGCCCGGATCGCGGCAGCCTCTCTGTGAACGGACGCATAGCCGCCTTGCTGCAACTCGGATCCGGCTTCCATCCGGATCTGACGGGTGCGGAAAACGTTGTCATCAATGCTTCTTTGCTCGGCTTCTCCCGGAAACGGACAAGAGAGCTTTTTGATTCCATCGTCGAGTTCTCTGGTATCCGCGATTTCATCAACGAACCGCTGCGAACCTATTCGAGCGGGATGGTCGTCCGGCTCGCGTTCTCTGTCGCCATCAATGTGGACCCCGATATCCTGATCATCGATGAAGTGCTCGCCGTCGGCGATCTGGCTTTTCAGGAGAAATGTCACGAACGCATCCGGGCTTTGCGCCGCGCGCGAAAAACGTTCGTATGTGTTTCGCACGCCATGCCGATGCTGCTCCAATTATGCGATCACGCCATCTGGCTTGATCACGGCGAACTCATTCTTTCTGGAAACATCCAGGATGTGATCGACGCTTACGAGGGCCGGTCGGCCCCAAGGCCCCCAGGAGGGTGATGGACGGCTGGTGGGTTATCAGCCGGGAAATCCGTTCGCGGACTCACAGAGTTAGTGCTATTTCTTCTTTGGCCGCCAAAGATGGAGAATAGAACGGATCCGGACGACGCAATAAGTGCGACCAGCGCTGATAAAAGAGGTCCCTTTCGCTCAGAAGTGTCACACCCATACGCGTCTGACACTCTGCATGGATTAAGTCGTCGGCCCCCGCGCAGCAAATCACCTCGTAGCCGTGCTTCAGAGCCCGTAAACAGATGTCCACATCATTGTAGTTATTCGGAAAGTCCGCATCAAAGCCGGCCAACTCGCTGAAGACCTCGGCGCGCATACCCATACACGCACCGGTCACCGCGGAAACGTTGCGCGTCAACTTGAGCCATGGCCACAGTCCGCTGTCATATTGATGCCTTCCCGGATGCCCAACTCCATCGGCTATACCTATCACAATTCCGGCGTGCTGTATGGCGCCGGAAGGGTACCGCAGGGTAGCACCGACCACGCCGACCTCAGTGCGGTGCAATTGATCCGCCAGGTCAGACGACCATCGGCCGCCCGTGGCAACTATGTCATCGTTCAGAAAGAGCAAGTAAGGCGTGCTCGCCTCGGCGGCGGCCAGATTATTCATCACCGAAAAGTTGAACCGCCCAGTATACGAAACTCGTCGACACTTAAGCCGTGCCAGCAAGTCCCGCATTCTCTGATCCTCCCCGCGTGTTTCGTGGTGAACCACAATAAATTCGCATTGGAATCGAGCGGTACGCCGCACTGAAGTTACACATCGTTCAAGAAGGCTCGGGGACTTAGAACAAATTATGATCGTTACCGGAGTATCGTCGGCGTGCATCCTGGAAACGGAGTAGGTGTGCGGCGTTGCGGCATTTTCGACCTGCAAGGAGGTCCTCTCGTGGCGTCGAAGAGCCGCCTCGACGGCTCGCCGTCCGGCTTCCTGCGCATACGGCTTGGCGGCGCTATGCGACGACGTCGAGCCTTCATGTAGCCGCCAATGGTAAAGGACTTTGGGAATGTGCCGTATTGCCTGGGAACGTTCAGATAAACGAAGGAGCAGGTCATGATCCTGCGCTCCGTCCATTTCGCTGCGGAACCCTCCGACGTCCCGAAATAGATCGGCCGCAACGGTTAACATATGACCTGGGTACATACATCGGTAGAGAAGCTCGGAAGACCAATCCGGCTTGAAGATTGGATCTATACGCCGGGCGTTTGGGGCGAGCCTGTCTTCGTCCGTGTAAATTATGTCGGTGGCAGAACGCTGAAGTTCTGCGGCAACGAAATAGAGAGCATATGGCGAGAGGCGATCATCCTGGTCCAGAAACGCGAACAACTGCCCGTTGGCCAGCTCCGAGGCCGCGTTTGAGGCCGCGGCGATGCCGCCGCGCTTCGATAGCTCCTTGATGACGATTCGGTCGCTTCGCCTTGGATCGGACAACACATTCGTCGTACTCGGTTGAGCCGGGCCGTCTAGAGCAATACAGAGTTGCCACTCGGCATAGTATTGCTCCTCGACAGAGCGGATCGCTTCCTCGAGCCACTCGGGATGCGGCTCGTACACCGGCATGATAATGCTGATAACCGGACGCCGGCTCCAACCGGCAGCAATCGTGCAACATGCGTGCATACCAGGCAAGAGGCTCTGCTCACGATTCACCCATTCCGTGTACGCGGAGTCTTGAGCTGCCCTCGAGCGCTGGGCCAGGAAAGGATGTAGCGGGGATCGCAATATTCTCTGCCCGAGCTTCCGATAAGATTGCAGTGCTCGCGTCGCCGCCGCGTTCCAGAGTCGAAGCAGACGATTCGTTTCCAGCCGAAGAAGACGCGCGTCTAGCTGAGATTGATGATA
>Ga0207862_1000144_pt1 | contig 19848 bp, 18 predicted proteins | sample LuqExpMetageno81_FD_187838 | JGI IMG/M metagenome (GOLD analysis project Ga0207862, IMG submission 187838) | Tropical forest soil microbial communities from Luquillo Experimental Forest, Puerto Rico - Sample 81 (SPAdes) | ecosystem: Environmental > Terrestrial > Soil > Tropical forest ... | reverse complement strand
GCGCAGCCGGACCTGCCGGGCGACCTCCCGGGCGGCCTCCAGGTTGGTGGTCAAGATCGTGTCAGCGAGGTCCCGCCCCCGGACATTGCGCCCGGTGTTGACATCGATGGCGGTCAGGGCCTCCGTGGGGCTGATAATCAGATAACCCCCGCTTTTCAGCCAGACCTGGGGGGCAAGAAGGCGCCACCAATCTTCTTCCAGAGAAAACTTCGCAAAAATGGGCTCCTGGCCCTGGTAAAGATCGACGGCAGGGGCGTGGTTTACCTGCTCATGCTGCAGATACTCTCTGATCTCCCCGGCGGCCGCGGGGTCATCCACGACCAGGCGGGTCACCTCCGGGGAGATGAGATCCCGCATCAGGCGGCGAAGCACCGGCAGTTCCTGGTAGAGCAGGGCCGGAGCAGCAATCCGCCTTTTTTTCTGACGGATCTGTTTCCACAAGGCCACCAGGGCCTCTTTTTCGGCGCTGAGCGTCTCGGGAGCCTGGCCGGCACTGGCGGTCCGGGCAATCAACCCCCCTTCCCGGGGCTTGAGGTCGGAGAGAAGTTGCAGGAGCCGTTGCCGTTCCGGTTCCCCGGGAATCCGGCGAGACACCGCCAGGTGGGCCTGGGTGGGGAGATACACCAGGTAGCGGCCCGGCAGAGAAATGTGGGTGGTAAGGCGCGCCGCCTTGGTTTTGAGGGGTGGCCGCCAAACCTGCACCAGCAAATCCTGGCCCTCGGTCACCAGGTCCCGGATGGGGGGCGTGGGCGGCCGCGGCCGGCGTTCTTCATTCTCCCCTTTAAACCAGACCTCGGGGAGGTCATTGAGATAGGGGGCCGCCTCGTCGCCAAAAAGATAGCCGGGCCTGTCCAGCCCAATGTCCACGAAGGCTGCGGCCACTCCGGGAATCACCCGCTGCACCCGCCCCAGGTAGACGTTGCCGGTGGGGTCCTGTCGGTGGGGACGCTCCACGTACATTTCCGCCAGGCGGCCGTCTTCCACCAGGGCCGCCCGCACGTCCCAGGGGGAGACGCTGATAATCAACTGGCTGGGCATGAGCCGGGGCTTTGTTGAGATAGAGGTTTAATAGCTTTGATGAAATCGGTTTTTTTGTCATCCTGAACGAAGTGAAGGATCTCAACCTGTTGAAAACACGAGATTCTTCGCATCGCTCAGATTGACCTTTTAAAAAACCGAGTTTTTAAGCTTTTAGGATCCTTCCGGGGCTCCCATAACCTGCACTTTCACAATTTGTAAATCTCGGATCTGGGATGCCGTCAGGGAGAAAATGGCCCCAAGGAGCTCGGAGACTTTCAGGTTGTCTTTTTCCGCATGATTAAGGCGAAGCTTCAGGTGGTGGGCATCCAGGACATCCAGGGCTGCCATCAGGACGCGGATATCCACGGTGCGATCCCCCTTGGGCCGCCGCCGCGTAACCTGAAACTCCCGGCAATCCAGGAAAGCAGCCGCAGCCGCGGCGGCAAACACGGGCGTTGCGCTCTCCACCTGATAGACCAGCTGTTCCACCCGGGGCGGTTTGGAGGCTTTCGGGAGTCCCTCGGCAATGAGAATCCTGAGCCCCACCGGCAAAACCCGGTTCAGGCGAGAGACGACCTCACTGGCGTCCACTTCGGCGGCCAGGCCCACGTCCATCGTTTCGCATAAGCTTTCCACCCCCAGGGGCAGCGCCCCGTGAAAGGCCACCCGGGGCAGGGGATGGTGGCCGGCGCTCATGGCCAGCGGCAAACCGGAGCGGCGCAGGCTCCGGTACATGGCGTTCACCAGTTCCAGGTGGCCCAGCCAGCGGGCTTCCTCCACCTTGGCGAAAACCAGGCGGTGCCAGAACACCGGTTCCGGTGGGGCAGGTCTGGGGAGAGGGGAGGAAGCCTCTTCTCCCGGGCTCTCCGCCAACCGCAGGACTACCTGGTCCTCATCGCAGCGGCCGCAGTCCTGGCAGCCCGCCCGGCGGCAGTCCGGCGTCTCCAGCACGCTATAGGCCCGGTCCCGCTCTTCCTGAAGAAATTTCCGGCTCACCCCGGCGTCCAGGTGATCCCAGGGCAAGAGCTCCTCCGGGTCCCGGGCGCGGCGGTAGGCTTCCGGGTCCACCTCCGCAACTCTAAAAGCCTGGCGCCAGGGTTCCTGGCGCAGGTGTTCGCTCCAGGCGTCCAGGCGGCAGCCCTGGCGGAAAGCGGCCAGCAAAACCTGGGCCAGCCGCCGGTCTCCCCGGGAGAAAATGCCCTCCAGCCAGCTCTGGGCGGCGGAGTTCCATTTGAGGTCGACTCCCGGATGTTTCAGGAGGCTCTTCACTTCGTGCAGCCGCGCTTTACTTTCCGTGAGGTCAGCCTGGGCCTCCCACTGGAAGGGGGTGTGGGCTTTGGGGATGAAAGAAGAGAGACTGATGTTCAGCCGGGGGCGCAATCCTTCAGGCCCAGCCTTCTTGATCTGCCGGGCCAGGCCGGCGATGGCCGCCAGGTCCTCGCTGGTCTCGGTGGGGAGGCCGATCATGAAGTAAAGCTTGAGCAGGCGCCAGCCGGCCCGAAAGGCCTCCCGGGCGGAGGCAATGATGACCTCCTCTGGGAGGTTCTTGTTGATCACGGCCCGCAGGCGCTCGCTTCCGGCCTCCGGCGCAATGGTAAGACCGGTGCGCCGCACCCGCCTGATCTGGGCCATCACTTCCGGTGTCAGGGTGTCGGCCCGGAGCGACGGCAAAGACAGGGCCACCCGCTCTGGTTCCAGGCGGTCCATGAGGTGCGACAGCAGCCCGGGCAGGGCCTGGTAATCCCCGGCGCTCAGGGTGAGGAGGGAGACTTCCTCAAAACCGGTGGCGGCCAGGGCCCGCTCCACCCAGGCCAGAATCTTCTCAGGCCGCCGCTCCCTGACCGGCCGGTAGAGGATGCCGGCCTGGCAGTAACGGCACCCCCTGGTGCAGCCCCGGGAAATTTCCACGTTGAGGCGGTCGTGGACGATCTGGCACGTCGGTACCAGGGCCTGGGGGGAAAGAAGCACGCTTTCCAGATCCGCCAGGACCCGGCGGCTTACCCGCGGCCGGCGCCCGAGGGGTTCGATCTCCACCAGGCGGCCGTCCGGGTCGAACCTCATGTCAAACAGGGCGGGAACGTAAACCCCTTCCACCTCGCTCAAAACCTGCCACAACTCCCGCCGGGTGCCCCGGGCGGCCCTCCAGTCCCGGACCACGTCCGCCACCTCCAGGACTGCTTCCTCCCCATCCCCCAGGACCAGGGCGTCGAAAAAAGGCGCCACCGGCTCGGGGTTCATGGCCGCGGGGCCACCCCCCACCACCACGGGGTCCAAAGGCCCTCGCTCCCCGGCCATAAGGGGGATACCGCCCAAATCCAGGATGTTGAGGAAATTGGTGAAGCTCAGCTCATACTGAAGGCTCACCCCCACCAGAGGGAAATCCTTCAAAGGAGTGCCCGACTCCAGGCTGGTCAGGGGCTGGCCGCGGCTTCTCAGTTCCGCCTCCAGGTCCGGGGCCGGGGCATAGGCCCGCTCGGCCCAGATGTCCTCCCGCCGGTTCAAGATGTCGTAAAGAATCCCCAACCCGAGATGGGACATGCCCACCTCATAGAGGTCGGGAAAGACCAGAACGGTCCGGAGACTGACGGCCCGGGGGTCTTTGAAAATCGCGTTGACTTCCCGGCCCAGATATCGACTGGGCCGCTGCACGCTGCTGAGATATGATCGATCGGTCACAGTGGTTTAAGAATTTTGGGGGAAGGGCGGGGAGCCTGCGGTCTCCCGTCCTCCCCTCAAGCTCACTTTTTCCTCAAGTTCCCCTCGCTACCCGGATGGCCTGCTTAAGGTCGAGGTTGCCGTCGTACAGGGCTTTCCCGGTGATGACGCCGATGACTCCCAGGGGTTCAAGGGGGAGCAGAGTCGTGATATCGTCGATGGAGCTCACCCCGCCGGAGGCGATGACGGGGATGCCGGTGGCCTGGGCCAGGTTGCGAGTGGCCTCCAGGTTCACGCCCTGTTTGACCCCGTCCCGGCTGATGTCCGTGTAGATAATGGCGGCGGGGTTGAGGGGCGCCAATTCCCGGGCCACTTCGGCGGCGGTGCGGCTCGAGGTTTCGGTCCAGCCCTCCACGGCCAGAAGCCCGTTTTTGGCATCCAGGCCCAGGGCGATGCGGCCGGGATAGGCGGTGAGGGCCCGGGCCACCAGATCCGGGTCTTTGAGGACGGCGGTCCCCAGGATGAGGCGGTCAATGCCCGCCTCCATATAGGAGGCCATGGTGTCCAGGGTGCGAAGGCCACCGCCCAGCTGGATGGGGATGGTGACGGACCTGCGCAAACGGCGAATGACCTCGAGGTTTTGAGGCCGGGCGCCAAAGGCCCCGTCCAGGTCCACCACGTGTAGCCAGGCCGCGCCCTCGGCCTGCCATCTTTTCCCCATGGCTGCGGGGTCGTCGCCGTACACCGTTTCCTGGTCGGCCCGGCCCTGGACCAGGCGGACACAGCGACCGCCCCGGATGTCAATGGCAGGAAAGATAATCATAGTATAATATTATCGAAGAACCCCCGGGCTGACAACCCTGGGGGTGCGGGACCAAGACGGCTTTGAGGGGATGGGTTTAGGAGAGGAGGAAAGGCGTGTCTGATCTGGGCAAAATGCTCATCATCTTCGGGGCGATCATGGTGCTGGTGGGCGTGGTCCTGCTGGCCGCGCCCAAAATCCCCTGGTTGGGCAAGCTCCCCGGGGATATAACCTACCAAGGGAAAGGGTTCACCTTTTATTTTCCGCTGGCCACCTGCATCCTGCTCAGCCTGGTGCTGAGCCTGATCTTCTATCTTTTCCGGAAATAACCAGATCTTTGCTTCGAAAAGTTTGCCCATGCCGGAGCCGGCGCCTTCGCCCCACCGGAGGGGACAATCATGGAGATCAGCCGTTCCGGCGAGATTTTGCCCTGACAGGGTGCCTCTCCTAACATACGGTTTTAGAAAGCAAACTATTGGGTCGATACAGGTTTTTAGCAGAGGTCCTGGCAGTGCTTTTCAGCCCAAGTCTGGAAAAATCCTGGTATAATTACCCTAAAAAAGTATACTGGGTGGAGTCGGGCGGTCCGCCTCGACCTCAAGGCGGCGAGACAGACCGATTGCCGTCTCACTTAAGATCAGCAAGGAGACCCGGATGCCGGAGCTGCGCAAAGACCCTATCATCGGCCGCTGGGTAATCATCGCGACTGAACGGGGCAAGCGCCCCCATGATTTTGTCATCGAGGAAGAAGCGGTCAAAGGGGGCTTTTGCCCTTTTTGCGCCGGCAACGAACACACCACCCCCCCTGAAATCTTCGCCTACCGGGAGCCCGGCACCCAGCCCAACACCCCGGGCTGGAGTTTGCGGGTGGTGCACAACAAGTTTCCAGCCCTGGTCCCCGAAGGGGAACTGGACCGCCAGGGTGACGGCATATTCGACAAGATGGGGGGCATCGGCACCCACGAAGTCATCATTGAGAACCCTGACCACGCCACCAACCTGGCCAATATCTCCATCGAGGGCTTCACCGAGGTGCTGAACGCCTACCGGGAGCGCATCCGCATCCTGGCCGAAGACCCCCGGTTCAAGTATGTCCTCATCTTCAAGAACATGGGGCGGGCCGCCGGGGCCTCCCTGGAGCACAGCCACAGCCAGCTCATCGGCCTCCCCATCGTGCCGGAGCTGGTGACGGAAGAACTGAACGGCGGCAAATTCTATTATAACTGGAAGGAGCGCTGCGTTTTTTGCGACATGATCCGCCAGGAGCTGCAGCAAAAAGTGCGGGTGGTCCTGGAAAACCAGGAGTTCGTGGCCATCTGCCCCTTCGCGCCCCGCTCCCCCTTCGAGGTCTGGATCCTTCCCAAGATGCACTATTCCTCGTATATGCACCTGCCGGAGGCGTCCACGCGCCCCCTGGCGGAGATTTTCTCGGAGACCCTGAAACGCCTGGAAAAGTCTCTGGGGAAAGCCCCCTATAACTTCATTCTCCACATCGCCCCCATCCGGGAACCCGAATTGCCGTATTACCACTGGCATTTTGAAATCATGCCCAAGCTCACCCTGATGGCCGGCTTCGAGTGGGGGTCGGGCTTCTACATCAACCCCACGCCTCCGGAGGACGCCGCCAAATACTTGCGGGAAGTGGAGCTATGATACCAGAGAAAGGGAAATCATGCGCATCCTGATTGCCACTCCGGAAGCCAATCCCTTTGCCCGGGCCGGCGGCCTGGCGGAGGTGGTGTCTTCCCTGGCGGGCGCCCTGACACGGCTGGGCCACCAGGTGACGATGGTCATGCCCCTGTACCGCCAGGTCCGGGAGGCCGGACACGTGATCCTCCCCACAGGGGTAACGCTGTCCATCCCCCTCTCCTTCCAGAGTCTCCCGGCGGAAATCCACCAGGCAGAATTGAGCCCCGGCCTCACCTTCTACTTTGTCGGCCAGGACTCCCTCTTTAACCGGGATGGCCTCTACGGCACGCCCTACGGGGATTTCGAGGACAACGCCGAACGCTTCATCTTTTTCAGCCGGGCCGTGGCGGAAATGATCGAGGCGCTCCAGTTGGACCTGGACGTCTGTCATTGCCAGGAGTGGCACACCGGGCTGGTGCCCGTGTATCTGCGCACCCTGTTCCGGGACCGCCCCCGGGCCCTGAAGCTGCCGGTGCTTTATACGGTGCACAACGTGGGCTACCAGGGGCTGTTTTCCTCCTATGACTTCCCCCTCACCGGGCTGGGCTGGGAGCTGCTCAATCCCAGGGACCTGGAATTTTACGGGAAAATCAACCTGATGAAAGGCGGGCTGGTTTTTGCCGACCTGATTAACACCGTGAGTAACCGCTACCGGGAAGAGATCCTCTCCCCGGAGTATGGCTTCGGGCTCGAGGGGGTTTTCCAGGAGCGGGCCGGGGACCTCTTCGGGGTGGTGGAGGGCGTGGACTATCAGCGCTGGGACCCTTCCCGTGACCCCCTCCTGGCCAGCCCTTACGGCCCGGAAAATATGGAAGGGAAAAAGGCCTGCAAAGAGGCCCTGCTGAAGCACTTCGGACTGCATCCGTCCCTGGCCGCCCGCCCCCTGTTCGGCATGACCACCCGGTTTTACGAGCGCAAGGGCATTGACCTGGTTGAGGCCATCATGGACGAGCTCATGACCCTGGAGGTGGGCTTGGTCCTGCAGGGCACCGGCGAAGAGCGGCACCAGTATCTTTTGCAGGAGCTCAGCGCCCGCTATCCGGGAAAAATCGGCATCTCCATCGGCTTCACCGAGGAGCTGACTCACCAGATCATCGCTGGCGCCGACATCTATCTCATGCCCTCGCGGTATGAGCCCTGCGGGTTGGACCAGCTCTACTGTCTGCGTTACGGCACCGTGCCGGTGGTCCGGGCCACAGGGGGCCTGGACGAGACCATCAAGCAGTATGATGCCGCCACCGGCCAGGGTAATGGCTTCAAGTTTGCCGATTGCACCCCAGGAGCCTTCCTAGAGGATATTCAACAGGCCCTGGCCCTGTACCAGGACCAGACCGCCTGGCAGGCCCTGATGCGCCAGAATATGGCCGTAGACTTTTCCTGGGACCAGGTGGCCCCTAAATATGTGACCCTGTACGAGCGGGCCCGGGAGAAGCGCCGGCAGGCCCTGGGAAGCTGATATTCCATGTCTTCTGAACGTCTAGCCTTCCTGTCCCAGATGGTGGAGGTCCTCACCTCAACGGTGAGTTTCGGGGAGCGCCTGAGCAACATGGTGCATCTCCTGGCCCGCTTTCTGAAAGTGGACGAGGCCCTCTACTTCGGCCTGGACAAAGGGAAGGATACCTTAAGCCTCCAGATCAGCAGCCGGGGGCCCATAGCGCCACAACTCCGGGTGGAGTTCCAGTCCGGGCAAGGGGTGGTGGGAGCGGCGGCAAAAACCCGCCAGCCGCAGGTGGCCCACCGGGAAGAGGAAGGGGTGCTCGCCGAAAACATACTCCTTGACCAGATCCAGCCCCAGTTTGCCACCCTGGCTGCCTTCCCGGTGGCGGACGACAACTTTCTCTACGGCGTGTTGCTCCTCATCGACACGAACCTGCGGGTCTTTACCCCCCTGGAACGCCAGGCGGCGCATCTTACCAGCCTCATGCTGGCGGGCACCCTGCGCCAGGGTTTGGTCCAGGAGGAGGCCAAAAAACGCATCGCCGAGCTGTCGGTCCTCTTCGAGGTGGGCAAGGCCATCTCGGCCACCGTGGAACTGGACGATCTCCTGCAGCGCGTGGTCTCCACCACCGCCAAGGTCATTAACGCCCGGGGGGCCGCCCTCAGTATCATTGACACGCAGACCGGGGAGACCCGGGTTTCCTCTCAGTACGGCCTGGTGCCGGTGGCCAAGATCTGCCCAACCCTGCCGCCGGCTCCGGCGGAAGCAGGCTCTCCGGCGGAGATACCCTTCCTTGAAGGGCAAACCAGTGACGCCCAGGGAAAAGTCCATTACCACCTGGCGGTGCCCCTCTCCTTTAAAGGGCAGCTCCACGGCACGCTGTGCGTCTTTGACAAAATTGCCCCGGGGGGCAATCACCAGCCCTTCGACCCGGAAAACCGGCAGTTGATGTTCACCATGGCCGGCCTCATCGTCAACGCCCTGGAGAATGCCCTCACCTACCAGCAGGTGGAAGCCCTGGCGGAGCGCAATGAACGCATGGTGCGGAATCTCACGGCGCTGCAGGAGATCTCCCAGGCCATGCTTACTACCGTCCAGGAGGAGCGTCTGCTGGACATCATCATCCAGGGGCTCATCCAGCCCAGTGGCCTGGGATTCGACCGAGTCCAGATCCTCGAGGTGGACGAAGCCGCCCAGGTCCTGCGCGGGCGCAAAGGCGCTGAGCGCCCTCCCGAGGCGCCGGTCCTGCCTTTGGCCGAGGTGCTTTTTTTGCCCCTGGCTGCCGAGCTTCCGGTGTCCGACTGGCAAATCCCCATCAGCCCGGGGCTGGGGGCCATGGCCCAGGCGGTGCTGCGGATGCGCCCGGTCCACCAGCACCCGTCCCGGCAACAGAATGCACCTGCCGCCCCTTGGCCCCAGAGCTTCGATGCCCTGGAATATTTCGTCGTGCCGCTGGTGGTCAAGGACCGGGCCACCGGGGTCATCATGGTGGACAACCAGGTCTCAGGGCGCCCCCTGGAGCCGGAACCGCTCCACGCCCTGCAAATGCTGGCCACCCAGGCGGCCCTGATGCTGGAGAACGCCCATCTCTACTCCACCATTGAAGCCAACAACCGGGAACTCATGCTGATCCGGGAACGCATGCTGGAATCTGACCGGTTGGCTGCCCTGTCCAGCCTGGCCTCGGGCATGGCCCACGAAATCAGGAACCCCCTGGTGTCCATCGGCGGATTCGCCCGCCGCATCGCCAAACTGGTGGAGAAAGATTCGCCGCTCCGGGGTTATGTCGAGGTCATCCAGGAGGAAGTCTCCCGGCTGGAAAAGCTGCTTCGGGAAATCCTCGATTTCACCGGCGAGAATTTGAGCTACTTTGGGGACCACAACCTCGACCAGCTCATCGAGGACACCCTGCCCCTCATCCAGCGGGACCTGGAAGCCTGCAACATCAAGGTGGTCAAGGACCTGCACCCCGTACCCCGTATCCACTGCGACGACCGCCAGATCAAGCAGGTGTTTTACAACCTCTTCCAGAATGCCCGACAGGCCATGCACGAGACCGGCGGCACCCTGACGATTCGCACCTTCAGGCAGGAAAGAGAGGACGGCCTGTACGCCGCCGCGGCGGTAAGCGACACCGGGGGCGGCATTCCTCTCGACGTGCTGCACAACATCTTCAATCCCTTTTTCTCCACCAAGGACTTGGGTACGGGCCTGGGACTATCCATCGCCCAGCGCATCATAGCCCGTCATTACGGGCATATCGAAGTGAAAAACGAATTGGGCCGTGGCGTGACTTTTATTGTCACCCTGCCCATTGCCAAATACTGTCTGGTAAAGGACGCCGGCCAGAGCGCCGCTCTGGCCAGCGCCTTGAACACTCCTTCAGGAGGACGGCGATGAAAAAGATCCTGGTGGCGGACGACGAGATGGCCATTCGCCTCCTGTACAGCGAAGAGCTCAAAGAAGAAGGCTACGAGGTCTACACGGCCACCAATGGCCGGGAAGCCCTGGACATCATTGACAAGGTGCCCTTGGATCTGGTGATTCTCGACATCAAAATGCCGGAGATGGATGGTATCGAGGCCTTGCGGCAGATTAAGAAACTAAAACCTGATTTGCCGGTCTTGTTCAGCACCGCGTATGATTTCAAGCAGGATTTCGCCACTTGGGCGGCAGACGATTACCTGGTCAAGTCATCCGACCTGGAAGATCTGATCAGCACCGTCAAAAAGCACCTCAAAGAATAATTATCCGAGGGACTTATGACCAAGATGAAGGCTTTGTGGCTGCTGGTTTGTGGAGCGCTGCTGGCGGTTTTTATCATCCAGAATTGGCAAAATCCGGAGCCGCCCGTGCAATTCCTGGGGTTTCACATTTTGCCGTTCCCTCAGTCCGTGATCATCCTGGGCTGTTTGGTTTTGGGATTTCTCGCCGGCTTGCTGACATATAGCATCAGGGTCAAAAGATCCCAGCAGGAACCCCCGCCCGAGTAACTCCAGGGAAATTGGCCTGGTCCAGTCCTTCCGCCTACCCTTGCCCAAATGCCGCCCGCCTGGCCTCCAGGGCCGCCACGACGCCCTGGGGGTTGGCCAGGCGTTCCCAGGTCAGCCGGCGGGTTCCTGGTTTATCATGGATGACCACATTGCCGACATTTAGCAGGGTCTGGACCAGGCCCCGCTGCATCGTGATCTTCCCCACGTCCGGCCAGGGAATTTCTTCTTCCTTGGCCGGCCAAAATCCCACTTGTTTGAGCCCCCTGGGCGTAGCCCGGTATTCCCGGCCAAATCTCCCGAGGATTATCGCCCCCAAAACCAGGATCCCCGCCACCAGCCCCAGCCAAGGCGGCAAGCCTGCTTCCGGATTGATGAGGGGGCCGAAAACCACCACGGCAAAGGCCACGTAATAGACAAAAAACGCCCGGGACGAGGGGCGCCAGACCATTTCCCGGGCAGCGCCGGTGTCGTCTTGTGCCGCCATGACTCAACTCTCCCTTCCCTAGTAGTATTCGGTCAATAGGCGATGCTGAAATCCTGGAATTCCCCCTGGTGGGGCTGCCAGTCGGTGAGGACCTCGTCCACCGCGGCGTACGGGGGCCCCTCCCGGCACCAGATCAGCATGCTTTCGATTTTTTCCCGGTCCCCTTCGAACACCGCCAACACCCGGCCGTCCGGGAGGTTCCGCACCCAACCGCTAAGACCCCGGGCCTTGGCCTGATCCCGCGTATAAGCCCGGTAAAAAACCCCTTGCACCCGGCCGCTGATGAGCACCTGGGCCCGCGCCAAGTTTGCCATGGGTCGCTCCTTGTGGTGGTGGTGATCGTGGTCTTGTGGGGGAGGGGAGTTTGAGGGGAGGGTGGGAAACCCACTGGTCCCCCGGCCCTCCTCTCAACCCTTCCGTAACAATTCCTCAAACGCGTCTTCGTCCAGGGTGGTCACTCCCAGGTCACGAGCCTTGGCGTATTTGCTGCCCGGGTCGGCCCCCACCACCACGTAATCCGTCTTGGCGGAGACCGAAGAGCTCACCTTGCCCCCCCGGGCCGAGACTTGGGCCTTGGCCTCCTCTCTTGAGAAGTGGGTGAGGCCGCCGGTGAACACAAAGGTCTTGCCGGCCAGAGGTGAAGCCGCCGGCTTTTCCGGCTTGGCGATGGTTATTTTTCCCAGGAGCTCATCGAGAAGCTCCTGGTTTTTCTTATTCTCAAAAAATTCCCTGATCCCCTTGGCAACCTGGGGGCCGATGCCCTCGATCTGCAGCAACTCCTCTTCCTTGGCGTGCCTCAGGGCCTCAAAGGTTTGAAAGTGCTGGGCCAGGAGCAGGGCCGTGGCCTCGCCCACGTAGCGGATGCCCAGGGCATAGATGAAGCGGGCCAGAGGGACGGTTTGACTGGCCTTAATGGCGGCCACCAGGTTTTGGGCCGACTTCTCCGCAAAACGCTCCAGCGGCACCAGGTCGGCTTCGCTTAAGCGGTAAAGGTCGGGAATCTTCTTCACCAATCCCTGGTCGATGAGCAGGTCAATGATTTTCTCACCCAGGCCGTCGATGTCCATGGCGGTCTTGCTGGCAAAGTGGAGGATGCCCCGGCGCAGGGCCCCCAGGCAGTCGGGGTTGGGGCAGCGGGTTACCGCTTCTCCTGCCGGTCGCACAAGCGGTGTGCCGCACACCGGGCATATGCTGGGCATCTTAAAGGGTTGGGCAGCGGCGGGGCGCTCCTCCAGGATGACCTTGACCACCTCGGGGATGACGTCCCCGGCCCGCTGGATGAGGACCGTGTCCCCTACCCGCACGTCTTTTTTGGCCACTTCGTCTTCGTTGTGCAGGGTGGCCCGGCTCACCGTGACCCCGCCCACCTCCACCGGCTCCATGACGGCCATAGGGGTGATGGCGCCGGTGCGCCCGACGTTCACCACGATGTCCCTGACCCGGGTAGTGGCCTGGGTGGCGGCAAACTTGTAGGCCAGCGCCCAGCGGGGGCTGCGGGCCTTGGTGCCCAGGCGTTCCTGGAGGGCCAGGTCATTGACCTTGATGACCACCCCGTCGATTTCGTAGGGAAGGCCGTGGCGTTGGTGTTCCAGGTCCCGGTGATACTGGATGGCCGCCTCGATGCCCTGACGGCGCTCGATGAGGGGATTAACCCGCAAACCCCAGGCCTTGAGGGATGTTAAGACCTCCCAGTGATTCTGAAAGGATCGGCCCTCTACCTGGCCGAGACCGTAGCAGAAAATTTTCAGGGGGCGGGCCGCGGTGATGGCGGGGTCAAGCTGGCGCAAAGACCCGGCCGCGGCGTTTCTCGGGTTGGCAAAGGCCGGCTCTCCTTTGGCCAGGCGTTCGTCGTTGAGTTGGTTAAATTCTGTCAAATCCATGTAGACTTCTCCCCGCACCTCCAGGAGGTCAGGCGGGGGAAGCTCGCCGGACAAAAGCTTCAAGGGGATGGTGTGGATGGTTTTCAGGTTCTGGGTGACATTTTCTCCCCGGTAGCCGTCGCCCCGGGTGGAACCCACCTGGAAGTGGCCCCGTTCATAGACCAATTCCACCGCCACCCCGTCCATTTTGGGCTCCACGACATAATCGAACCCCTCAGTGGTGCGCAGGAAGCGTTTGAGGCGGTCCTCGAACTCCCGGGCTTCGGCCTCACTGAAGGCATTCTCCAGGGAGAGCATGGGGAGGCGGTGGGGCACGGTCTCGAATTTGTCCAGGGGCGCGGCCCCCACCCGCTGGGTGGGGGAGTCTGGGGCGATAAGGCCTGGATAGTCGGCCTCGAGCCGCGAGAGTTCCCGCAGGAGCTTATCGAACTCGGCGTCGGAAATTACCGGGTCATCCAGGACGTAATAGCGGTAGTTGTGGTAGTGGATCTGATCCCGGAGTTCCTGCACCCGGGCCAGAACCTCGGGTGGGGCGTCTTTCTGGCTTGGCATCCCTGGAACCCTCTTCCCTGGGGGCGGAAAATTTTTCCTCTCCCTGGAAAATGATGCCCTTTTTAGGGAAGGTCGTCAAGGTGGAATCGCCCCTACCCGGGCAAATCCGGACGAGGGTTCATCCCCGGGAAGAGATCCCGCCAGGCTAAGAACCGCCCTCCTCCCAAAAAATCTCAGGGGCGGCCGCCACGCCGCCCCTGGCCTAGGAGGAAAGGAGAAAGGAAAAGGAATGCTCGATCAAGTAAAACCCGGATACCTCACGCATCAGATATTGTGCAATAATTGCCGGATAGCCTAACTTTCAAGATCACCTCAAACTCTGGGGCCCGCGCCGGTCAAACCCCGGAGTCCTGCCTCAAGTCGCGGCCCGGGTTATGGCCTGGATGTGCGCCACAATCTCCAGGATCTTTTCCAGCCTTTCGTTAATCAAGTGAATGTCCTCATAGAGGGGGGAATCACCCTGCTGTTCCAGAAGCATCAGGTCCACGATGCCGGTAACCGCGGCCAGAGGTTGGGCAAGTTCGTGAAGGGAACGCCGGATGTCGTGTAAAGCCTTGTTCGGTTCCATAGACTGTACCGGTCGAAAAAAAGGTCTCGATGTCTTGGTTTTCAGTCGGTTGCTTCATAAGAACAGCAAGAAGCAGGCCAACTTGCCGGGGGCTGGCCGCCACCGACGCCTTTGCCATATAACTGCCTTATACTATTAAAGATAATTTATCGAGGGGTGTTTTACCGGCAGGCGGGCGGTCAATCCCGGGGGACGGCCAGCATGCGCTCCACGGCCCTAAGGGCCCGGCGCCGCGTGTCCTCGGGAATGCTGATCTGGTGGCGCTTTTCTTCCAGCGCGGTGATGAGGTCGCCTAAGGTGATGCGCTTCATGTCGGGGCAAAGGAGGTTCTCGGAGGGGGAAAAGAAGGATTTGCTGGGATTTTCCTTGGTGAGGGTGTGCAGAATACCCATTTCGGTGCCGATAATGAACTCTTGGGCCGTGGCCTGGCGGACAAATTCCAGTATGCCGCTGGTGCTGCGGATGGCGTCGGCCAGGTCCAGGACCTCGGGCCGGCACTCCGGATGAGCCAGGAATACCGCTTGCGGGTGAGCGGCCTTGGCCTCCAGGACCTGCCGGGCGGTGAGGGCATCGTGGATGTTGCAGCAGCCCGCCCAGGTGAGGATTTCCTTCTCGGTATGCCGGGCGGTATAGAGGGCCAGATTTTTGTCCGGCACCATCAGGACCCTGTTCCCGGGGAGGGAATTGACCACCTTGACGGCGTTGGCGGAAGTGCAGCAGATGTCGCTTTCGGCCTTGACCGCGGCGCTGGAGTTGACATAGGTGACCACCGGCACCCCGGGCAGCTCGGCCTTCCGGGCCCTCAGGCTCTCAGCGGTGACGGTCCTGGCCATATAGCAGCCCACGTCCAGGCGGGGCAGGAGCACAGTTTTGTCCGGACATAAAATAGCCGCAGTTTCGGCCATGAAGTGGACCCCGGCGAAGACGATGATTTGGGCCGGAGTGTTGGATGCTGTGATGGATAAGGCCAGGGAATCACCGGCAAAATCGGCGATGCCCTGAATTTCGGCGGGCTGGTAGTTGTGGGCCAAAAGGATGGCTTCCCGGCGGGCCAGCCATTCTCGCACCTCTTTTTGTTGGGAAGTATAGGTCATGGTTGCCAAAGTCTATACTTTACGGAAAATCGGGAATGCTTCACCCAGGGTTAACGGGCTCCGGGAGCTTCCTTGACGACTTGCACCCCCGGCGGCGGGGTGAAGGTAAAAAAAGCGGCGGGTTGCCTGACGCCCAGGGTGGTTCGGGAAAAGGCAAACCTGGTTTCCTCCCCCAGGGAGTTGCTGAACTCCAGGCCTTCCACCAGGAAGGTCTGGGGATTAATGGTCAGGATGAGCTTTTTCAATTCCGGCTGGGGCTGGCGCGGCTCCAGCCTGATGACGTAGTTGATGCCGGCCTCGGGGGAGCGCTCCCAGGAGAGCTGAAAATCTTTGGGAACCTCCCCGATGCCCGAAAAGAAGCGCAGCACCAGATCCGAGCGCAGCATTTGTCTTATAGGATAGACCATGGCGATGGCATCGTCGGGGATGTAGATCCAGACCTGGTTACCGTCCGAGATCACTTCTTTTTTCTGGTCCGGCGGGGTTTGATATTGCCAGCGCATGCGGCTGGGTTTTTGAAAAAACATCACCCCTGAAGCCGTGTCCCCGCGTCCCGTCCCTGCCTGCCGGGTTTCCTGGCGGAACCAGGTCTTGAAACTGCCCGCCTGATCATATTTTTCCTGGACTCTGGTCATGATTTCGGAAGGGTCCGCGACCTGCTGCGGCAAAGCTGGCAGGGCCCACATTAACACGGCCATGATGAGAACCACGGCCTGCCCGGCAAATTTTGACATTCTCGATCTCATGAGAGCACTGTATCAGAAATTCTGGGGTTGACTACCCCTTAAACCGTTTTGGGTTTTCAGTCACCGGTTTCCGGTCAAAACCCACAGGATTATCGAGGCCGAGGAGCTTTAACCCCCCAGGCCCCGCCTTTCCTCCCACATCGGCCAGAATTCCGGATTCTGTTCTCCCTGCTGGGCCGGGGTGAGGGAGGTCGGCTGGCTTGCCGGCTTCGAACCTGTGGAGCAGGCCGCCACCCAGAACAGGAGGATTAATATGACGGCAACCACGGCCTGTTGTAAAGGTGAAGCTGCCATGCCGGGGCTCGATTAGCCGTTATCTTAAACCAATCAGCACCACGGTACGGTGCAGATGAAGAAAAAAGGGTAAGCCATTATTCACCAAGGCCGTGCAGATGCCCCCAAAAGAACCAGAATTCCGGGTCCATCTCTTCCCGTTCGGCCGGGGTCATTTGCGAAACCGGCTTGCTTTTCCACCACGGTTCCGTGGAGGTGGTGGAGGCGCAGGCTGCCACCCGCAGCAGGGCGCTGGCCAGGAGCAAAAACATGAGGCATTTAACCGCGGTTACTTTCATGAACCAGCTGTCTCAGGTCTTAGCCTTAAGTTTAGCACCAGCCAAATAATTCTCAAGGCGGGTGACCGGTACGATTGGCAGAGGTCTCAGCCCCTTACTTTTTTGGTAATCTCTGCCACGCGTTTGCCCAGGGCCTGGGCAATTTCCAGGTCTTCCCTGGTGGGAACCAGTTCGTTTTTGGAGCCGGCTATGGTGGAAGATCCGTAGGGCGTGCCGCCCCGTCCCTCGGTGTGCAGCATCCCCGGGGTGGAGTAAGGCACCCCCACAATGATCATGCCCAGGTGCAGCAGGGGGGCCATCATGGTGAAGGGGGTGGTCTCCTGGCCGCCGTGGGTGGTGGCGGTGGACACGAAGATGCCGGCGGGCTTGCCTTCCAGGGCCCCTTCGAGCCACAGGTGGACGGCCCCGTCAAAGAGCCGCTTCATCTGGGCGGTCATGTTGCCGAAGCGGGTGGGGGTGCCGAAGACAAAGCCGTCCGCGGCCTTGAGATCGTCCAGGCTGCAGACCGGCACATCTTTGTGATGTTCCCAGACCGCCCGGGCATGTTCGCTCTTGGGGATGACCTCCCGCTCGATGTCTTCGAACTCCTGAACCCGCCGCAAGACCAGCTCAACCCCCGGCACCGTGGAAACCCCCGCGGCCACTGCCTGGGCCAACTTCTGGACATGGCCGTAGAGAGAATAATACACCACTAAAACCTTCATAGCTTCTCCTTTGCTGCATGGCAATGATCCCTGGGGGAGGTCCAGGGACATAGGTGCCGGTAATCCCGCCCCTATAAGGCCTCCCCCACCAGAGTCTTCACCCGACCAGCTTGGCCAGAATAGGCCAGGCCTTTTCCGGTCCCCAGGTTCCCACCGGGTACTGCTTGATATGGGAGGCGAGGGTTGGGCAGCTCTCGCAGCCTTCAATGATGGGGCTGAAGAAAGACCAACAGGTCTCCACTGCATCCTCCCGCCAAAAAAGGGTCTGGTCCCCCTGGATAACATCCAGGAGGCTGGTTTCATAAGCTTCGACCACCGGCCCCGTATAATTGGCATAATAAGGGAACTCCATGGTCACCCGGCGCAAACACACGGCGGTTCCCGGGATTTTGGTCTCAAAGCTCAGGATTATTTTCTCCTCGGGATAAATTCCCAAAATCAGGCGATTGGCGATGATTTTTCCCAATTGGACGGTCTGAAAAAGGGAATGGGGCACTTCTTTGAACTGGATAACAATCTGGGTGAGCTTGTCCTGAAGGCGCTTTCCCGAGACCAGATAAAAGGGGACCCCCTGCCAGCGCCAGTTGTCGACGAAGACCCGGATGGCCCCGAAGGTCGGGGTGAGGGAGTCGGGATGCACGTTGGCTTCTTCCCGGTAGCCCTTGACTTCCCCGTCCCCCACCTTGCTCGCGATATATTGGCCCAGGATGAGATACTCGCCGAACTCAGAGGGGACGAGAGGTTTCAAGGAACGGAAGACCTTGAGCTCCTCGTCCCGCACCCGGTCGGCCTCGAAGAGCGATGGCGGCTCCATGGCGGTGACCGCCAGAAGATGCATCATGTGGCTCTGGAACATGTCCCGCAATACGCCGGTTTCCTCATAGAAGCCCCCACGATTCCCGACCCCGATAGTTTCTGTCGCCACCACGCCCACGAAGTCGATGAAATTGCGGTTCCAGATGGGCTCGAAGATGGCGTTGGCAAAGCGCAGCATGATCATGTTTTGGACCGTTTCCTTGGCCATATAATGATCGATGCGGAAAATTTGCCGCTCCTGGAAGTTGGCCAGCATAACCCGGTTTAACTCCTGGGCGGAGGCGAGGTCCCGGCCAAAGGGCTTTTCCACCACCAGGCGGACCCAATCGCGCCCCTCCTCGGAGGAGAGGCCCGTCCGCCCCAATTCCTGGCTGATAACCGGGTACACCGACGGCGGCACGGCCAGGTAGAAAAGACGGTTGCCCCGGGTTTCGTGCTTTTCCTCCATATCCTTGAGAAAATCCCTCAGGGATTCATAATCAGCCGACTTGTCATAGTCCAGGGTGAGGTAATGCAGGAGAGGGGCGAACTCCAGCCAGCGGGCAACATCCATTTTGGCTTTTTTAACCGCCTCCGCCATGTGATTCTGAAATTCCTCACGGCTCATGGAGGTGCGGGCACAGCCCACGACGTAACACGGGGAAGGGAGGTCCCCCGCCAGGAAAAGATTATAGAGCGCCGGCATCAGCTTGAGGCCCGTGAGGTCACCACTGGCCCCAAAAATGACGATTATGCAGGGATTAAGCTTTTTCTCATACAGGCAGGTCTCCGGCGGCAACCCCAAATCGCGAGCCTGCCCCGTAACTAGAACACCGGGATTTGCATCCTTTTCCTTCGCAGCCATAGCCTGTAGCAACCTTTTGTTTGGGTGATTGGTCATCTCGAGGGGAAGGCCGGGGTTTGCAAGCCCTGGCCCCCTCCCCCAAAATTCCTTACTTCAACCGCTCCCGCAGGCGGCGGACGTTGCCGGCGATGTCGCCCCTTTCGAAGATGCCGGAGCCTGACACAAAGACGTCCACGCCGGCGGCCACCAGCTCATCTATGGTGTTCAGGTGGACCCCGCCGTCTACCTGGAGAAGGACGTTTAGCCCCTGGGCGTCGATCATCTCCCGGAGTTTCCTGATCTTGGGGAGGGTGGCGGGGATGAACTTCTGGCCGCTGTAACCCGGGTTGACGGTCATAAGCAGGACCATCTCCACTTCGCCCAGGATCACCTCGATGCTGGTAAGGGGCGTGGCGGGGTTCAGGACCACGGTGGCTTTAGCCCCCAGTTCCTTGATTTGCTGCACCAGGTGCTCCAGGTGCCAGACGGCCTCCACCTGCACCCCCAGCCAATCAGCGCCGGCTTCGACATATTCCTGGATGTACAGGTGGGGGTTGCTGATCATCAGGTGGACGTCCAGGGGCAGCTTGGTGATTTTGCGGACGGTCCTCAAGACCGGCAGGCCGATGGTAAGGTTGGGGACAAAGTGGCCGTCCATGACGTCAAAGTGAATCCAATCCACTCCTGCGGCTTCCGCGGCCTGAATTTCTTCGGCTAACCTGCCGAAATCGGCAGAGAGGATGGAGGCAGACAGTTTTTTGATTTTATTGGTCATCTAATCCCTGCTCATCACGGATTATTAATAATGAGACCTCTGAATAAGTCATTGGGGGGAGGAGCCAGGGTTTCCACAGGCTGGAAGGCCTGTGCCACCAACCCTGCCCTCTCCCTGAAACTCCCTCCTCCACCCCCTTAGAGGTAAGAGAAATGACTGGCAAGTCGGGGCCTTAAGCCCCGCCTTGCTAGCCCCCTCAGCGGGTTGGGAGGGGGGGTTGGGGGGAGGGCAGGGACC